>Ga0190284_1000903_pt1 | contig 14209 bp, 11 predicted proteins | sample 48691812_MG_FD_161668 | JGI IMG/M metagenome (GOLD analysis project Ga0190284, IMG submission 161668) | Hydrothermal vent microbial mat bacterial communities from Southern Trench, Guaymas Basin, Mexico - 4869-18-1-2_MG | ecosystem: Environmental > Aquatic > Marine > Hydrothermal vents >...
AACAGCACGGCAGCATTTGGAAATTCAGGCTTCCGGAGTAATGAATGGCGATATTTCAGCCAGATCAATCGATATTAAAGAGGGCTCATCGTTTGAGGGGCGGTCCAACATGATTAAATCTTCATAACAGAGCCAATTAAAAGGACGAAACATGGCATTTACAAAATGCTTTAGATATTTCTTCAGTACATTGTTGGCAACATTACTCCTTTTTTCATGTTATGAAATTGCTGTTGCGACAACTACTATTAAAGTAGCAGTGGTCATGCCTGATGGAAGCGCCTGGACTAATTCTTTACGCAATATGGCCAGTGAAATTGAAAAACAAACGGCTGGTGAGATTAAATTTAAAATTTATGCAGGAGGAGTAAGCGGCGATGAAGTTGACGTTATCAGGAAAATGCAGGTTAATCGTATTCATGCCGCCGGGTTTTCAGGTGTGGGACTGGGGATATTACTCCCTAAAATTCGTATTCTCGAAGCTCCATTGTTATATAAAAATTACGAGGAAATCGATCTGGTTAAAGAAAAACTTTATAATGAGTTTTCAGAAGATTTTGCAAAGAGAGGTTATGTTCTTCTCGGTTTTGTAGAAGCAGGTTTTGTATATTTTTTTTCAAAAAAAAACATGTCCGGACATGATGGACTGAAAAACATCAGGATGTGGGTGTGGAAGAGTGATGCCGTTGCAAAGACCACTTTGGAAACTTTTGGTATCAAGACATATCCATTGCACCTTGCTGATGTGAATACAGGACTTGAGACTGGAATGATTGATTCTTTTTATTCCCCACCCCTGGCAGCCATTGTTTTCCAATGGTTTTCAAAGATTCAATACTTTCTCGATTATCCTATGGTCAATTCTACCGGTGCTTTGCTGATAAAAAAAAGTATATTTGATAAACTTTCTAAAGAGAACCAGCAGATTTTCAAAAAGACAGCTAAAAAATATTGCAGGGAGTTAATCCGTCTTGCCCGCAAGGATAACGAAAAAGCCCTCGTCGTTTTAAAGAAAGAAGGCATAATTTTTGAATCCCCCCCAAAAAAGCAAATAGCTTCCTTTGAAGAAGATGCCGGAAAAATCTATGAAAAAAGCATCCCTCAATTATATTCCAGGGAGCTGTTTAACAGGGTTCAGGATATTTTAAAGACCCATCGAAATACTAAATAATGTCTGAGTGTCCATAAAAGTATAAATCATGCGGTTTATTAAAAAATTTGATGAACTTCTTGCAGTATTTGAAAAGTCTCTTGTAGTTGTATTTTTTTCATCACTTATTATACTTATTACCTTTAATGTCATTTCACGAAATCTGTTCCAAGTTTCCTTTCAGAAAATTTTGGAAATATCTCCTTCATTAGTGCTCTGGCTGGCTCTGCTCGGGTCTTCTCTGGCCCTTAGAAATCAACGTCATATAAAATTGGAAATCCTGCTTCGGTTTTGTTCGGATAAATTTAAAACTTTTGCCATCATAGCAGGAAGTACCTTTGGAATGACGGTAATGGGAATTTTGTTTTGGATATCGATTGAGTTTGTTGGAAATGAGATAGTAATTTTTGGAAAATGGGGATTCATTTCAATCATTTTTCCCATGTTTTTTGCGATATCTTTTTTCAGGTATTTTATTCAGTTGATGAATAATATGAAAGCTGAAGCATGATGAATATAACAGTCCTGCTCATTTTTATTATTATTCTGTTTGCGATTATAGAAGCGCCGCTATTTACTGTAGTAGCCGCTTTGTCGATGGTTTGTTTGTATTTTATAGAATATGACTGGCTGGCATTACAGTTGATTGTAATCGAGATGAATCGACTGGCCTCGATGCCGGTTTTAATTGCACTGCCGCTCTTTACCTTTGTCGGATGCTTGTTGAGTTCAACAAAGGCGCCTGAACGGATCATGAATTTTATACAAGCACTGTTAGGATGGCTGCCCGGAGGTATAGCGATAGCAGCACTTTGCAGTTGTGCTTTATTTACAGCACTTACAGGTGCCAGTGGCGTAACCATTGTAGCTTTGGGTGGTGTTTTATTTCCTATATTACGCCGGCAAAACTATAATGAAAAGTTTTCTCTCGGATTGCTCACAACATCCGGAAGCCTCGGTCTGTTATTTCCTCCCAGCCTGCCTATAATTCTTTACGGCGTTGTATCCGGGATTGCTATACTCGATATTTTCAAGGCAGCTTTGTTGCCGGGAGTCTTGTTGATTATCGTGTTATCGATTTATGCCTTCTGTCATGAATTTTTTTCAAATAACATTAATAAACAAAAAATATCGTTTAAAACTATATCCTGGAGCAGGGTAAAAGCATCTCTTATTGCCGGAATGTGGGACTGGCCGATTATCGGTATTATCCTTATCGGAGTTTACGGCGGTTTTGTGACAATCGTGGAAGTATCGGCGATTGTTCTCGTTTATGTGATAATAACCGAATGTTTTATTTTAAAGGAAGTTAGCTTTATAAAGCAGATTCCCGGTATAATGATTGAAAGTGCGATGCTGTCGGGCGCTATTATCATTATCCTTGGGTTTGCTCTGGGCTTTACCGGATACCTGGTAGATGAGCAGATACCAAACCGTATACTGGCTTATTTAACTACGTTAACGAATAATAAATATGTTTTTCTGGCAGGATTAAATCTCTTTTTGTTGGCAGCTGGCTGTATTATGGATATTTTTTCAGCCCTTATTATTATAGTGCCGATTATGGTTCCTATTGCCGTACAATACGGCATTGATCCGGTTCATCTTTGCATAATTTTTTTGGTAAATTTAGAGATCGGTTATTCCACACCACCTGTCGGAATCAACCTGTTCATTTCCAGCCTTAAATTCGAAAAACCTGTAACATTGCTGTATCGAGCGTCGGTTCCCTATCTTCTTTTACTACTCGGTCTGCTGATCCTGATTACGTATGTTCCTATATTGAGTCTTTTCCTTGTTTAATTGTAGATATTCAGGTTCAAAGTTCCATGGTTCACAGTTCAAGGTTAAGTGATGAAAACTGCTCGGTTTTGAGATAATGAAGGGTGGCACATTGCGCGTAACTGCTGCCGTTTATAGGTTCATCAGCTATGTCAAGCAATATGAAAAATGCGACCCCGCCGCAGGCTAAACAACCCTGAACCCTGAACTGTGAACCTGACAACCAGTTACGTTTAATTTAGCTTGAATCGTATAGGAACCCTGACCCACATTTCGATTTTATCACTCCCTCTCATGCCCGGCTCAAAAAGCCATTTTTTAACAGAAGCAATTGCTGTTTTATCAAGTATCGAATATCCGCTTGATGAGAAAACCCTAAAATCAATAACCTTCCCCTGTTTATTAATCAAAACTTCCAGTACAACATTACCCTGATAACCTCTTTTTCTTGCAATATTGGGATATGAAGGAGGAGGGTTTATGCGGTAAATCGGCCTGGCTTCCAGTATGGTCTTAGGGCCTGGCATTTCTACTTTTTGGTCAAACGTCGTGGAACATATGATATGTGGCATATCAGGAGCAGGATCAAGATTTACTTCATCCGGTTCTTTAGATGTTTCCGATTCTTCCGGCTCAAGTATAGATTCCGGCTCGACAGAGGTCTCTTTTTTCTGAGTGTCAGTAGGTTTGACCTGCTTTTTTAGTGTTTCTTTTTTAAGAACGTGTATAGTCTTCTGTTTTGGTGAAGGTTTTATTGCGGGTTTTTTCTGTGGCTGCCGGGCCAGAGATATAGTTATTTCGCGTGATTCAGGCGTTACAGAATTGATTCCTGCAAGCCATCCGGTTTCCATACTGAAAAGGAGTCCATGAAGACCAAGTGATATTATAGCTGCAAGAATAATACGTTTCACGGTGTTTTTTCCGCTTCTGCCTGAAGTGAGATCCGTTGTATGCCGGCTGTCTGGATCTGGTCCAGAACTTTAAAAAGCTTCTGATAAGAAATGTCACGATCGGCAAAAAGAAGAACACCGGGATCAGTTTCATGCAGGGCTCTAAACTTTAAAGTTTCGGCAAGATCTTCAAGGGCAACCGGATGTTTATCTATATAAATCGTTCCGTCTGTTTTTATGCTGACGGATAAAACCAGTTTTTTATCGATTTTAGCAGTAGATGAAGCAGGAAGCAATACCGGCAAACCGCGATGTACCGCCATGGAAAGCATTGCATATATGAAAAAGACTAAAAGCAGAAAAACAACGTCAATTAAAGGGAGCATTTCAATCCTGGGATTTTTAGTTTTGTATAGATTGAGCTTCATTTCAAATCCCCTGACCGGTTTACTGAAGACTGAACAAGTTTTTCATAAACAATTTCAAGGCTGGTAGCATATTTTTCAATGGAAATAGCTGCATTTTCAACGCGCGAGTTAAAATAGTTATAGGGAAAAACAGTAAGGATAGCGATTCCAAGTCCGGTAGCAGTTGTAATAAGCGCCTGGGCAATCCCGGCAGTGACGGCTTCGGGATGCTCTATTCCCGAACTCCCAAGAACTTCAAATGACAGGATAATTCCAATAACGGTTCCAAAGATACCCAAAAGGGGTGCAACTGTAATCATGGTATCGAGTATATTCATATATCGTCGCATCCGCTTGATTTCTTCTGCGGCAGAAGATTCCATGGCTTTTATCATGGAAAAATTTCTATGGAGAATACCTGTTATTAGGATTTTAATGATATAATCTTTTGAACCGGCTGTCTTCCCTTTTACGGATTCCCAGTCACCTTTACGGCAAAGTTCGAGGACTTCGTCTAAAAGCTGATGATTCTGATTTTTGTTTAAATTAATCCAGAAGAAAATCCGTTCTATGATTACGGTCAGGACAATGATGGAACAGGCCAGAAGTGGATACATGACCGGTCCACCGTTTATGAAGATATTGAGCATTATTTTTTCCTTAACCATCCGGCGCTTATTCAAAAATTTATTACGAAGACACCAATTTTCTTTTATCTAACATAAATGCGTTATTTTTCAAACACCATTCTTGTGAAAATAAATACCGTTAAGAAGCGCATTCAGCGCTGATTTTAATACAACCGGAATATCATCTATTCCAACAAGATCCTTTAATTCTGTAATGTTTTTACAGGCTATCTTTTCGGCGATGCTTTTGCACTGGAGATTGTAAACGTAAAGATTATCTAAAAGTCCTTTTTCATAATCATCACTTAATGCAAGAGCCGATTCGATGAAACCGGAATAAAAAGGCTCAAGAAGAAGTTCTTCCAGGGCACCGACAGTTTTGTTTTTTTCCGGCATGCAGTCACACTTTGCTGAAGATACAAGGCCGTACATACTTATCCTTCTTTCACTGAGACGCTGGAAGATATTCCGCCCTGCATAAAGACCATTTTGTTTAAAAATCGCCTCCTGAACCCCTTCATAGACCGCCTTTGAGATGAGTTCTCCCATCTTTGTATGACCGCCTGAGCTATCAATTCTTATCCCTTCACCTTCAACGACAATTATATTGTCTGTTCCTGTTCCTGTGGCGCGATGCAGTTTTGATGAATAGCTGCTTCTTATATCCATATCCATTAAGGCTGCGGTTTTTGCCTCTGTGGCGCTGATTATCGCCCTTGTCATGGCCCTTGAAGTGAGTTTCATGTTAGGTAAAAGTATGATGTTAATGGTTCCCGGCTCATAATATCTGCCCGCATCCTTTGACATCCTCACCGCATTTGATTTTACACCTGCTGTTACCAGGGCCAAAACTTCCATTTCCCTGAAGCTTTGCTTCTTAATCGCCAAGTTGTCCATATCTGCGCCTGTAAAAAGAAAGCTGGAAAATTTCTCGGACTTACCAATAATCTGATATACACTCTCCCGTACACCCTTTATACCGGAACTATGTCCGATTCTCCAGCATGGCGGAGGTGAATAATGGTTGCCGACCGATTTTATTCCTTTGCGTTCTCCTTCAAGGGTTGAAACGACAGATAGCGATTTCTTGAAATCGATAACCAGGGTTTTATTTTGAAAATCATGGATGTGACTGTATAAAATCCGGGCGTCTTTAATATAATCAAGGTTTAAATCGAGTCTGCGTGATTTAAATACCTTTTCTTCAAGAACCTGGTTTTCTTTCTTTGAAAACTCATCGGTATAAATTGCTGATGAGAGCCAGGAGACAAAATAGCCGGTATTGGTTGATGCTCTGCATGTCAGGTCACAGGGAAAATAGAATATTTTTCCATTTTTTACCGCATCCACATCCTTCCAGCCTGGTCGATTGAAAAATATTTTAGCTGTTTCCCTGTCACCACCGCAGCCGTAAATAACCTGCGGGTTGAACTTCAGCCACTCTTCTTTTGTGATAACAACGATATTACCCTTTTTACCAAGTACAGGTGGAATGCCTCCTGCGGTCCTGATCATCTCATTTTGAAAAGAATCGTCTCCTGGCGTCATGACCGGATCACGACCCATCAGGCGCAAAACCCTTTTTCTTTCTGACCTTGGTATTTTGCTTATTTTTTTCTCAATGACCTTAAGCCTGTTTTTTATTTCATCTACTATGTCGGCGGCATTTTTCTCTTTATTAAATATCTTCCCCAGCAAATTGATATTTTTATAGCTGTCGGCTATGGAATCAGTTTCAAAGTTGATGAGCTTATTTTTTCCATGGCTGAACTTCTCTATTACCTTTTTATGCAAATGGGAAAGAAAGATAATATCCGGCTGTACTGCTTCAATCGCCTTAAGGGAAGGTGAGAAAAAACCGCCGACTATCTCTTTTGTGGTCGCTTCACCGGGATAAGTATCATGATAAGTAACAGCCTTAATCGAATCACCGGCACCTATTTTAAATATTATTTCAGTGATGGAAGGTAGAAGGGATACAACCCTTTCCGGCTTTTTATTGATTATAATAACTTTTCCACCGGAATCAGTAAATTTTACAGGATAGGATAGGGCAGGAGAGCTTACCCAAAGAGTGATAAATAAAACTGTAAACAATAATCTGACCGATTCAATGAGGAATCGTTTTTTAATCTTCATTTTAAATACCTTTTTTGGTAATTATCTCAAGTTTGGAATTCTTGCTTTTCTTTATGATGGCTATTTCTGATTTTTCGCTGAAAAGATATTGCAGATGATAGGCAGTAAACAGGGTGAAAATCAACCCCACGAAAAAACGAGCCCAATATCAAGGAGATTGGGCACCCCAGACAGAGGATCGTTTTCACCCAGATTACCGTTTGCGCTGATAGTTATTCCTTCTTTTTATCTTGTACTCCTTTGGTCTGGCCTGAAAACAGACCCTTTGCCTATGTACAAACAATTCCATACAATCATATTCTATCATCAAGCATATAAATATTAATTTTATCTTCACTTACCATGCTTCGTCAAGGAAGAGGGGATTGGTGCTAAAGATAAAAAAGTTATAACCCACAGGCTGATGTTGAGATGAAACAGTTGCTACTGCCTCCATCGCCAGAACCTGTGCCAGCGGTTTCATCACAGAATACGACCTTTAGGGGATTCAAACTTGTAGAAACACTTTCATCAATAGAATCATCTGTTATATTGAGAATATCAACCCGGGCATCGGTTTGATTGCAAATCCATAACATATCGTTATCGTCCGGATAAACACCGGATTCCATGCCTGCAATACTCTTGTTCTCAAGACCGGCTACGGAACTTCCCACAACTCCTGTGGCGGGATCAAAAGAGTAAAGTGTATTATCGCCCCAACCATCATAACCAACAAAATATCCTTTGGCTGCTGAAACAATTGCCATACCTGAGATTTGTCCATAAGGGTGATTAGCGTCGGTTCCGTCGTCCAGAACCATTGCAGTTGCATAGGTATCAGGGTCAATGCTTACGATGCCGCCCGTGTATTCAACCGGAAAATAACTGCCGATACCTTGCACGTAAATCGTATTGTTTTCAGCCAGGTACTGAATAGCCAGAGGATCCCTTATGTCAAGGGGTATTCCCAACACGCCGTCCGGATTAGGAATTCCAGTATCGATTTCTGTATCTGTTGTTATATCAAAAACAGCAATATATGGAGTGACTGTTGAAGCCCAAGACTCAAGCCTTTGAAGAATAATAAAAAGCTTGTTGCCTACGATAACGCCGCCTGCCATCTCAGGAAAACCATCTGCGTCAGCATAAGAACCGAGATCAAGTTCCCCTATCTTGAATCCTGCCTCAGTAGTAGCTGAGGGATTCACAATCCACGCCTTTGTCGACCCATAGCGCAACAAGTATGCTTTGTCAGAACTAACAAAAACCAAACCATAGGGGTTGCTGTTTGTATCAACACCCTCTGTTGAAAATTGCCAAATCACTGTATCAGGGGCATTTATGTCAAATTTCGTTGCATTATTGGCACCAGACCTTTCAAATCTATAAAAATAATTTCCATAAGCACTTACAGTAATGTCTGAACCTGTTGGAAACAGTTCGTTTTGAGCAGTCCGAGGTCCGCCCACCGGGTCTACGGATATGGTCGAATGGGCGCCGCTTGACCAATCTGTAGCAACAGTAGCCACCACAGCAGTTTGTGCGGAATGGGCAGGCCCGGCAGACATGAATAAGACTACGAAAACTGAACATACAGACAACACCGTCAAAACAAACGAATTCTTCTTGCATAACTCTAATCTCTTTTTCATTATAAAATCCTCCTTTTGGTTGATCATTCGTGATTAGTTCATACAATTTTCTAAATGAACAGTTCATTTCATATTCCACAAAAAGCTAATTAGCTACTTGCTGTTCAATACAGAAAACCGCCCTCTTTCATATCATGAAAGATTTCAACAAACATCAAAAGTCATATTTGATAGAAAAAAAATAAGATCTTCCCGGCAAAGGATATCCCCTGAAATCTTCATATTGATTGTCTGTAAGATTCTTGGCCTCAAAGCTAAAGAGAAATGATCGAAAAAGCCATGAAATACCTGCATTTACCTCTTTTTTGTCTTCGGCCTTTAGTAAATTTGCCGTATCATAATACATATCTTTTTCTAATACATATTCAGCATATAATCTGAATCCTCTATGCAGTGCCTCGATCCTCCCTAAATATGATTTTTCGAATCTACCAGGTAGTTTCTTGCCGTTAAATGCCTCAATCTCGCTTCTATTCTCTGGATCCTGCCATGTTGCGTTACCTACAAAGCGGAAATACTTCAAGAGTTCCAGGTTGATTCCCAGCTCGACCCCTTCAATGTGAGCTTCAGAAATATTAGTATACTTTCCAATTCCCCTGGCATCGTATGAGACGGTAATAAGATTATCCACATTGCTTCTAAAGTAAGCTGCATTACAGGAAATACCGCTGAGCCAATCTCCTGTTCCCGCCCATTTTATTTCAAACCCTGCATCGAAATTTGTTCCTTCTTCCGCCTTCAAGTCATTATTTCCCAAGAAGAAACCGCGATCTCCGAATAGCTCAAAGAAAGATGGTTCGCGAACATAATTTGCTAAGTTTGTCTTTAAGGATAGCCAGTCTAAAATATGATATTTCAAACCAATTTGCGGGTTGATATAATCTTTATCTCTCGAATTTCCTTCCAGAGGGGTCCCCCAGATACTGGTTCCGCTCTCTAACTCATCCTCAAGGCTTGTATAGCGAACTGCGGGTGTTACAATCAGACGATCTTCGAAGAAAATAAAACTGTCCTGAAGCCCAATAGAAAAAGTGTCTCTTGAACTTTCATTCGGGTTATGCGAACCGAGCAGGTCTTCAGAATCATACTCCTCATGTTTAGCGTCTACCATAAGGGTCAACACATTCCATTCCGTCAGCCATTCAAGGAAAAAATTAACGCCAAAACTGGTAGTTGTATATACACTATGTTGATCACCCAGACCAATATGACCTTCGCTATCGTCGTAATCCTCCTCTTTACAGGAGTAATCAACACGAGTACTTGTATTAAAATGATAAGGCCCAACATCGTTTACAGTTAATTTTAAAGTAGAGATATTTCGCTCAGTATCAAATGTTGATTTTGTATTTTCGCTATTATTCCAGCTCGGCAGCCCTTGATCCTTTGAAAACCATTGATTTAAAAAATCTATTCGCACATCATCCTTAAAATCAAAACCAAATTTGGTGAGGATATTCTTCTGATCAAACTGCGCATTGTTTCGCTTTTCCCAAAGATCGTCCTCTTCGTTCCATTCCGTGCCGTTATCGTTAAGAATTTTAAAATCATTATCAGAGCTTAGAAAATCTGCTGATATTAAATAATCCCATTTGCCAGGTTTATGATTGATAAACCCGGAAAGTTTGCGCGTATTAAAGGAGCCATATCCAATATTGACGTTTCCATTAAAGCCCTTTTTAGATCGAAGTGTACGGATATTGACCACCCCTCCTATAGAGGCTTTCCCAAAATTAATGGGCGTCACTCCACGATAAATCTCAATAGCCTCGATGTCTGAGAGGGATATATTACCCAGATCCACACCGCCCCCTGATGTGCCATTAAGTAATATCCCGTCCAAAAAAACCATGACCTGATCACTGGAAGACCCCCGCAGAGACACAGTAGAAGAACTACCCATCCCACCCGACCGGCGAGCCTGAATCCCTGCCTCCTTAGACAGCAATTCTGAAAGATCCTCTATTTTTCCTTCGAACTCTTCTTTCTCTATTACCGAAAAAAAGGCTGGCGTCTGTTCCTTGTCCACATCCCCTGTTTGAAGGATTTCTTCCGGCTTTTTTGCAGTCACAACCACTGTTTCTAATGTCACAGCTTTCCTATCTGTTTCGGCAAAAACACAGACTGACATCAAAAAGAGGAGCAGCAATGAAGAAAGCAACAAAATAATTTGTTTTTTCATCAGTTTCTCTTCACTTCGGCAAGACCAGTACAGCCACAAGCGCAACTAAAACCCTCCATCTTTTTATCCTTTAACATCCTTTTTAATTAGCCATTTTCGCTCATTTATCCACAAAGCCTTAGCTCCCTACCTGTAAGTTTGATGGCGTCGTAAAAAGTCGAATTCATCATGTTTTAGGTGTTAAGTTTTATGTTAATGATATTATCTGTTTTAATAGGGACTTAAAACTTAAAACGTTTCGTAAAAAGTAAATTTTGACTTTTTACGAAACTGTCAAGCTTAAGATCAAAAAAAATCCCCGAATCGAAATAAATCGATCCGGGGATATCCCTTTTTTATCCTTTAGATCTTATAGGCTTATCTTCTGTCCGTGAAAATTAAACCTTCTTCAGTTCAGGCAGGTCTTCTGACTTCCTTGCCTTTTTAGCGGCCTTCCCATCCCGGCTTGTCGGAACAGTGGCGAATAATGCTAAAAAGGTTCCCTTCTCAAAGATTTCCTAATGAGAAAAGGGCAGGGTTACAGCGGCGGGCCCGTCCCCGATTTTAACGGGGTTCCCTATTAAGCTATGCGAGCACCTGAACTGTGAAAAGCCTTTAATAGAACCCAGAGTGAAAGTCAACATAAAAGTAGCCGTTCACGGCTTGAAACTTGAAATTGGAAAGTAGAAATTTGGGAAGAGATGACCCATGCTTCACCTTGAACTGGCTTGCCGGGCGTAGCCAAAGGCGAAGCCTGGATGTATATAAACTGGCTGAAGCGTTATCAGATATGGTCTGGCACGGCTTTGATAAGTGGAACAAAAGCATGGTAACCGTTCACGGTTGCCGGTTATACGGTTTACGGGTGAAAAGGACAAAAAGCATAAGAGAATTATGAGGCTCTCTTTTGAAGATTTAAAAGAATTAATTCAAGAATTGAGATCAATAGCCAAAATGCTTCAGTCGTTGCATAGTTCATTAGGAAAACCGTGAACTGTGAACTGACAACAGTGAACGGTTACAAAGCATGAAGGCCAAATTTCCAATTTCTATTTTCTAATTTCAACGTTCTGTGAACGGTTGCACACTTTCAAATCCGCAATGCCTTCTTCGATAAGAAATTCAATAACTTCACAAACCGGAAGCCCCACAACATTTGTGTAAGAACCTTTGATGCTTTTAACAATAAAGGTGCCAAGGCCCTGAATAGCATAGGCGCCGGCTTTGTCAAAAGGTTCTGAAGTATTAATGTACCATTCGATCTCATTGTCTGCCAGTTTTTTAAAGAGAACATCTGTTTTAACAGTATCTGAAAAAATTCTTTCTTTAGCACGACAGCAGATACAGTAACCTGTATGTACCTGGTGTGTTTTGCCGCTAAGACTTTTTAACATGGTGCGAGCCTGCTCCTTTGAATCGGGTTTACCGAGAATTTTGCCGTCTATAACAACAATGGTATCGGCTCCAATAACCCAGCTTTCAGGATATTCTTTAGATACATCGGCCGCTTTTGCTTCAGCCAAAGCTTTTACATAGGTCTCAGGTGTTGACAAAGATATGGAATTTTCATCAAAACTGCTAGGAATAACATTAAATGTAAGACCCGCCTGGTCTAAAAGATAACTGCGTCGCGGGGAGCTTGAAGCAAGTATTAAACGAGGCTTATCCTGTGAATTATTCATGATGATATAATAACAAATGAAATAGGGTTTGACAAGAATCATGGGATATAAATAGTATAAAGGCGGAAAGGCTATGAGGCTGGAAAGCCAGGAGGTTGGGAGGCTGTACAGCTGGTGGAGCGAAATGAAAAATTCAATTTGTCGGAAGAAACTATGAAAAGTATCTGGATACTGGGGGCGGGCAGATTCGGGTTAAAAGCTGCAAAAGTTTTATCCCGGAAAAATAAAAAGGCCGAAATTACTGTTATTGAAAAAAATAGTGAACTTTGCCGGCAGATAAAAATGCCTGATTTCAAAACCGTATGCATGGATGGAATAGAGTATCTGGGTCAAAACCTTAAAAGCATAGATTATCCTGACTGGATAATTCCGGCAATCCCTGTCCATGTGGCATTTGAATGGGTTAGATTAAAAATGAAGGATAGCTATATTCTAAAGACAACACCTGTTCCTGAGGGACTGATAATGAGCCTTCCAAACGTATTCAAAGGAAAGAATTGTGAAATATATATGAGTATCGCTGATTTTATCTGTCCTGATAATTGTCCTGAGCCCGAAGATCTTTGCACCCATACAGGAAAACCAAGGCCATTTACTCTTTATAAAAAGCTTGAGTCAATCAAATATGATCATTTTCGCTCAGTTGTTGTTCGAAGCTGGCAATTGTCTCCCGGGATAGGAGGTTATTCGTCTGGAGCCTTATTCCATGCCTTAGATGTAATCAAGGCTACAAGTATTCCGGTATTATTAAGCACAGCCAGCCGCTGCCATGGGGTAATGCATGCATTTAGATTAGAAAAAAGGTAAGCGCTTACAGGACGGAGATTGCCCAACCTTTTTTATTCCGACATTACCTGCCACCGGAATTTCCTGCAAATCCGGCTTTTTTAGTCAACCTTTTCTCTTAGCTACAAATACGAAGTTCCTATAGGTTACAAAATGCTGGTTTCGGGTATTATTAAAAATTGCCTCATTCTAAAAAATATGAAATAATATTTTTCCTTGAAATTCTGATTAATTTAAAGTATTCAATTATCGCTTCTTTTCTTTAGATCAAACACTTCTTGCCTGGGTGGCGGAACTGGTAGACGCAAGGGACTTAAAATCCCTCGGGGCTAGTCCCTGTACGAGTTCAATTCTCGTCCCGGGCACCAATAAAACAAGGGGTTTAGGCGAAATGCTTAAACCCCTTATTTATTGTTTTTTACCTCAGAGAGGTTTTTTTCATTAGAAAATTCGTATTATTCCGGCCAATCTCTGCGTCAGGATCAATTTTTAACCTTCGAAATACTCAATGTATTCCTCTGTTTAAAAATTACGCCTTCCCCCGCTCAAAGTCCGGGATCTTCGACTTGACCTTGAACAGATAAGCACAGACTTCGAACTGAAACTTTTTGAAACTGGCTCTTTAGTTTTTAAATATTTAAAAGCATTTGACCTTTTGAAAAACATGTATAAAGCTGCATTCAGATAATGTGGTGTTAAGTATTAAGTTTTACTTGCTAATTATTGTAATATTCGGTACTGTTGTTGTGAAAACGGATAAAATTGATGGGGTTAGAGAGAACTAAGGAATCTCAAATTACAATCTGGTTGAGGATAATCGTATGAAAAAGATGACTTTGGTTGTTACGTTGCTGATGTTTACGTTACTCGTTACTTTAAATTGTTCGCGGAAACCTAAACCGATACTTGAGGAAGAAGAATTGCTGAAGTTGTTAATGAAAATGCAAAA
>Ga0190284_1000904_pt1 | contig 14206 bp, 15 predicted proteins | sample 48691812_MG_FD_161668 | JGI IMG/M metagenome (GOLD analysis project Ga0190284, IMG submission 161668) | Hydrothermal vent microbial mat bacterial communities from Southern Trench, Guaymas Basin, Mexico - 4869-18-1-2_MG | ecosystem: Environmental > Aquatic > Marine > Hydrothermal vents >...
ATGCAGGTCAGCGCTTCCACAGCTTGACACCTCTTTGCCGCGCCGCTGTGGCCACCAGATGAGCGACACTGGCGCCGGCGAGCAGCACCAGCAGCCAGATCAGCAGCAGCTTGCCCACTACCGCCCAGGACTCCGCCTGCAGGGTGAGTCCGACCACCATCAATCCCAGGCCGACGTTATCCGCCTTGGTCAGCGCATGCAGACGGGTATAGACATCGGGAAAGCGCAACAGGCCGACGGTACCCGCCAGAAAGAAAGCGGCCCCGGCGATCAACAATACCGCAGTGAGAATCTCAGTCGCCGACATGGCCCTGCTCTCCGGCCCTCCAAACGCGCCGCACGAAAGCCACGGCGGTCAGCGCCGCCAGCAGTGCAAACACCAGTGCCACATCACGCAACGGGGGTTGATCCAGCGCCTGCGCCAGCAGCAGCAGACAGGCCACCGCCGTGGTACCGAATAATTGTGCGGCCAGCATGCGGTCTGCCGCCGTCGGACCGCGCAACACACGCCACAGCCCTGCCACCAGCGTCAACAGGAGGAACAGCGCCATGGCAAAATACAGCAGATCCATGACCATTCACTCCTCCAGCGTGACCGGCGTTACGAAGCCGGGCGGCTTGATGGCAAGCACGGAGCAATCGATCTGGTTCAGGATCGTCTCCGCTGTATTGCCCATGATGAACCCGGGAACACCGGTGCGGGCCACCGTGCCCATGACAACAAGGTCGGCCTCGATTCGCCTGGCCAGCGCTGGCACCTGTTTGCGGGCCGCCCCCTTCACCAGATGCGTTTCAGGCTTGAGATAACCCACAGCGTCCTGCCCCAGATTGCGGGTTACCTCACGCATCAACACATCCAGAGCAGCCGTGTGCTGTCGCCTCACCTGCTCGGCGTAGGCCGCTATTTTCTCTTCCGGTGTGTACATGACCGCACTGCGCATGACGCTCTCGCCGATCGCCTCCCAGGCATGCACGATATGCAGCTCGGCAAACTCGGATAGTGCCAGGGAACCGGCCATTTCAAGGGTCTGCCGGTTCAGCGCACGTCGTGATTCCAGCTCCGCCGGGGGGTATGCCTCACTGACATCAACCGCGGCCAGGATGCAACCGTAGGTCTCTGGTTCATTAGGCCCGATGAGCCAGACCGGGCAGGGGCACTTGCGCAGCAGGTGCATATCATCGCTGCCGAACAGCCGGTCCAGCCAATCCTGGGATGCCGGGGTCTTGATCACCAGGTCGCTGCCGATACGCAGAACCTCGTAGATAATTTCCAAAAAAGAGGTGCCTATCAATACCTTGGTTTCGATCTCTATCCGCTTGCGGTAAGGCTCGACGAGCATTTCCAGGCCCTGTGTATGGTCGTTCACCAGCGCGGCCTGCAGATCGGCGGATATCGGACCACCGTCCAGCATCCCGATGCTGGCAGGGACCCGCTCCACCACATCGGCAACAGTCAGCCTGGCCAGGTTGTTTTCCGCCAGAGTCACGGCGCGCTGCAACGCAGGCTTGCCTGCCTTCCCGGGTTCCACCACGCAAAGAATATTCTTGAATCGTTTCATATCATCTCCCTCTTCCAGAAACCATCTGGGAAAGACTAGGGTGCCGTCTCGTCCTCTTCCCGTTCGCACACCAGTGATGAAACTGTCTAGGTGCACTCTGTCCTCGGTTGCATGGAAAGCCTGTTTCAGAATATCGGGTTACCAGGGCTATGGTAGAGAGGCGCCTTATCAGAGTCGATCTAGAATCGGTTCACCCATCGCCCCCGCCAGCGGCCAGATCCAGCCCGAACAACCCCGCCACACGCGCCTCGATCATAGTCAACTCCGAAGCGAATTCGCCAGTCCGATCGAGAACATGGACACGCAGGCCCTCGTCATCCAACTCGGCACTCAACGTACCCGGCAGCAGGCTGACCGTATTCGCCATAAACACCCGAGGCAGGCCCGGCGGCAACCGCCATCGGTGATCAATCATTCCTGGTGAGATAGGTAGCCGGGGATGCAGCGCTCGCCTGGCCACATCCATTCCACCGTACAGGGAACGCCAGAGAAAAAACGGAACAAAGCGTACGATCCCCGTCAAGGACCAGGAAAAGGGAGGCAGCAGCAGCACGCTGATCAGCGTCGCAAACAGTACCACCGGCACGCCAACCCGCCATGAATCCATCGCACCTTCCGTGAGTATCCACCACATCAGGGCAAACGGAACAACGCGTAACCACCCGCTTCCCAACCGGATCATCAGCGAGCTGCAGGATGTACACGCTAAACACTGTCTTCGATCAACCGTGCGCATAACAAATCCAACATAATCAGCAAATTTTGCTGCATCCCAAATCACCCTTGCATGTTCAAGGCTTTCCGTCAGATGACTTCCCTTTTCGATTCGGTTTACTACGTATATTCTTATATGCGCGGACGGTAAGCCATATGACTGCAGCGGCTACAAGCCCGAGAATGAGTGGATAGGCAAAACCAATCAACCACTCCATTCCGGTAGGGTCTGATATCAGGAAAGGGCTTTCATTCATCGGTCAGATTCCTCCTTTCTGTCGCCATGATCAAGCCTGTCGTCGAGCAACAGCCGATGGTTTCCCACCTGCAGCAGATGGCAGGAACCGGTCATCTCACCGGCCGCTCCGAGAAAGTGTATCCGCATGGTCATCGGTATCTACTCACCCGTTATTGGCATACTGTTCACTGTTTTACTGGCATTGTGGCCAGCCGCACCGAACAGCTTGTCAACGGCTTCCGCTGCTGCATCGGCATAGGGCATCAGCACGTGGTCGGCGCCGGCGTCTTGCAACTGATCGGCAGCCTGCAAGGAATGGGCTGTCACCGCAGCCTTGCCACTGTAACCCTGCTGGCGCAGGCCATGTAGCAGGGCGAGATTGACCGGCATCTCCCGCACGCTGCTCAATACCCAGGATACCTGCCCAAGCGGCAGGCTGGCGAGAAACTCCGGATCTTCGGCATCACCGTAGCGCACGACATAACCATTCCCTTCCTGCCGGCGCACCAGATCGGGGTCAAAATCCACGCCCAGCACTCGCTGTCCACGTTGCTGCAGCTCCCCTGCAATCCCGGAGCCGAAGCGCCCCAGGCCGAACAGAATGATGTCAACTCCGTTCTCGTCCGCAGCCAGGCCCCCGACCTCTTCCCGGTGCGCTCGCTTACGCTCGAACAGGCCGAGCCAGGGGGCGATCCGCTCGAAGAGGGGGTGGGAATACAGGATCATGTAGGTGGAGGCGCTGATGGTGATCAGCCCCACCAGGGTGATGAGGCCCATGGTGTCGGCATCGATATGGCCCAGACTCAGGCCCAGAGCCCCCAGGATCAGGGAGAATTCGCTGATCTGGGCCACCGTCAGGCCGGCCAGAAACCCGGTGCGCTTGCGATAACCCATGAAGCCCAGGATGGTCATTACGATCAACGGGTTGCCGATGAGCACGAACAGCGACAGCAGAATGGCCGGAACCAGTTGCGCACCGAGCGCTGCCAACTCCAGTCCGGCGCCCAGATCGATGAAGAAAAACAACAGCAGAAAATCCCGCAGACTCACCAGCCGCGCGCCGATAGCCTCACGGTAGGGTGTTGAGGCCAGCGACACGCCGGCAAGAAAGGCGCCAACCTCCTTGCTGAAGCCCAGATGCGCCCCCGCCGCGCCCAGGGCCACCGCCCAGGCGATGGCGAACAGCACCAGCAACTCCGGCGATTTTGCCAATTGGTGCAGCAGCGGCGTCAACACATAGCGCATCAACAAGCCGATGGCGACGATGAACAGGCCGCCCTTGACCAGTACCTCGGCCGCCTCCCGGCCCAGGCTTGCAGCATCGCCGGCTTCACCCAGTGCGGTCAGACCAATCATCACCAGCACCACCACGATATCCTGCACGATGAGAAAACCTATGGCGATGCGCCCGTGCAGCGCGTCCACCTCGCGCTTGTCGGACAGCAGCTTGACGATGATGATAGTGCTGGAGAAGGTCAACGCCACCGCCACGTAGAGGGCGGTCACTGGGTTCATCCCCAGGGCGATGGCGATGAAGTAACCGATCACGGAGGTAAAGATGACCTGCCCCAGGCCGGTGGCCAGTGCCACCGGTCCCATGGCTCGGATGATGTGCAGATCCAGCTTCAGCCCCACCACGAATAACAGCATCGCGATACCCAGCTTGGCCAGGAGATCGACCTGGTCGTTGGCTGACACCCAGCCGAGCACCGACGGCCCCACCAGGATACCCACCGCGATGAAGGTGACGATCAACGGCTGGCGCAACCGCACACCGATGGCGCCGATGGTGGCCGCCAGCAACAGCAGTACCGCTATTTCGGTAAAGACATCGCTGAATACGGGGGTCATAGTTCAGTTGTGCCCGCTTCTTATATTTCTGCTCTCATGCATGCAGAACAGTATGATAATTCCGCAATATGCACTGATGGACTTACTTCCCTATACAATCTATATCTCTGGTGAAAGCATGAATAGTCGAATGTAGTATGCTATAGGTTCGGTATTTTCGATCATATGACCAATCGCACCGGAGCATCCAGGCAGGGATACAACCAGGATGCCGGCCTTGGCCCGGTTTTTCTCTTCATTCAAGCCATTGGCCTGATGGCTATTCATCGGCAAACAGCAATTCCCGGGCTGTCTCCAGCAATGTGGCGACCACAGGGTGCGTGACTCGGCGTTCCACGGAAATGGCATAGAAACGCTCCTTCACCTCATCGATACGGCCGATCGCGCTCACCTGATACTGCCACTCGACCTCTTCCTCGATGGCGGCAGGCGCAATAAAGACCCCCGCACCTTCCTGCCCGAAGGCCTTCATCAGTGCGCTGTCATCAAATTCTGCAATGATGCGTGGATGGAGGCGCTGTTTATCCAGCCACCGGTCAATACCGGAGCGCAGCTGATTGCCTCTGCTGGGCAACAGCAGCGGCGCGCCTTCCAGGCAGCGTGGGAAATCGCCTTTCAGCTTCTTTTCCAGTTGTTCTGTGGCAAAGAAGCTGACCGCACACTCACCGAGCTTGTGACTGAAACCCCGAGTGCTGACCGTAGGGGGAATAGGGCGGTCGGCCAGCACCAGATCGAGGCGATGCACAGACAATTCCGCTAACAGCGCATCGAGACTCGCCTCGCGGCAGACCATGCGCACCGGCTCTGGCATCTGCAGCGCAGGTTTGAGAATACGATGGGCGATAGATTTCTGCAGCATATCGACCACACCGACCCGAAACAGCTGGGGGCGGCCTTCCGGCAATTGATGAATCGCCTCTTCCAGCTCGCCACCGAGCGAGAAAATCTCATCGGCATAACTCAATACCAGCCGCCCGGTCTCGGTGAGTTCCAGGTTGCGTCCGACCCGGGTGAACAACTCTACCCCGAGATGCGCCTCCAGTAGGCTCAGCTGCCCGCTGATGGTCTGTGGCGTCAGGTTCAGCCGCTCACTGGCCCGGGCGACACCGCCCTCTCGGGCTACCGCCCAGAAGTAGTGCAGATGCTTGTAATTGACCATCGGATCACCATTACTTCGTAAATAACGAATAGTATAACAAATATAATCGACTTTTTTTGGTCCTCAAACCCACTTAGCATTTCATATGGGAAGCATCAACTGCATTACATAAGGAGTGTTCCATGCAGATCGACATCCAGGCACAGGGGTTTTCCCTAACTGACGCCCTGCGCAGCCATGCCGAACGGCGGCTGCGTTTCACGCTGACCTGTTGTGACGAACAGATCCAGCGGATCGTCATGCGGCTGTCCGACATCAATGGCCCGCGCGGTGGAGTCGACAAACGCTGCCATTTGCAGGTGGCACTGGCCGGCCTGCCCGATGTGGTGGTCGAAGACATCGAGACCGACCTGTACGTCGCCATCGACCGCGCGTCCGATCGCGCCGGGCGTACCGTGGTGCGCAAAATCGAGCGACAGCAATCTCTGCTCAGGCAGGGCCATCCGCCCGTATCGGATGCGTCATAGTCAGTCTAACCAGTCGACAAACCAGATGGAGGCAGCCACCATGACACACTTGACCACACTTGAAGAGCTGAGAGATGCAATTCTGGTCCTCGCCGGCATCGAGGAGTTCCACACACCGTTTGTCAGTTGTTACCTCAATCTCGAACAAGGGGCTGACAGCGCCAGGGAGGCGATAGAGCAACGGGCGAATCTCCTGCGACGGGTGCTTGATGGCAGCCATCTGGACGATTTCGAAGATTCGATCGTTGCCATCAAACGCTACATCGATCAGGAACTGCTGCCGGAGGCCAAGGGAATGGCCTTGTTCGCCCGCTCCAGTCCCGAACGGGAATTCTTCATGCCCATGCAGTTTGCCCTGCCGCTGCCGAATCGGCTCCGTGTCTACCCCACCCCCAACATCTATCACCTGATTGAACTGAAGGACACCTACGAGCATTACCTGGTAATGATCGCAACCCCTGGCTGGGTGCGGATCCTCGAGGTGAACCTGGGCGCCGCCACGATACAGGCCTGGTCGGAGCATCCGCCCCTGCGTGAACGGGTGAGCTGGGAATGGAGCGAAACTCAGTATCAGCTCTACCGTCGTGATCGCGGAGGGCGTTTTCTGCGGGAAAAGATCAGAGTGCTGGAGCAATTGATGCAGTCCGGCGACCACAGTCACCTGATCCTCGCCGGCGATCCACAAATCACCGGCCGAATCCGCCAGGCCCTGCCCGAGCCGCTGTTGTCGAAGCTGGTGGATATCATCCCCGCAACTTGCAATGATCCGCAGACGATCATCGTCAACGCCACTCTGTCGGCTTTTGTTGAGCAGGAAGAGCAGGAGTCCCAATCCATCGCCAGCCGCCTGATTCAGGCCGTCCGTACCCAGGGGCTGGCAGTGGTCGGCGCGGAGGAGTCCCTGGACAACCTGTGGCGGTGCCGGTGTGACACCCTGGTCATGCTTCAGGAGTACAATCCCGACCCGGGGTGGCTCTGTTCCGCCTGCGGCGCCATGGGGGCCACGCCCCCCGAAACCCGTGTCTGCCCCCACTGCGACGCCGAAGCCGTGCGCCCCACGGATCTCCGGGAGGAAATGGTACGCCTGGCAGGAAAGTGGGACTGCCCGGTCGAAGTGGTGGAAAAGAGTGATGACTTGGCCGCCCTAGGCGGCGTCGGTTGTCTGCTGAGGTATGGAGCCGATATGCCGAGCGAGAGACCCGGCCACAGCGCACAAGTTTAGGAGTCACCACATGTTCGCCATCTACACGATCGAGGGCCGCCGCTTGCGTGACACCCTGGAGAATCTGCGCAAGGTACGGGCAACGCAGGCCAGTCACGAGATGCGGCTGCGATCGGATGTGCCCGAGGATGAGACCCAGCCTGTTCAAGGCGCTGCCAGCGGCAGGAGCAAGGGGTATGATACCTTTCCGCAAGGCCCGGCAGGCCTACAAGGCGATGCAGGAGCACCATCTCCAGGCCGTGCCCATTGTCGATGAGCAGGACGCCTTGATCGGCACCCTGTCACGCGGCGACATCCTGCGCGCGGTAACCAATGACCCACCGCTCAATATGTGACCTTAAAAAATGCGAGAAACAGCACCACCATGGCAGCAGCCGGTTCGTGACCTGGTCGGAACCCCCCTGTTCGAGTACACGATCATCGCTCTGATACTGCTCAATGCGCTGATCCTCGGGCTGGAGACGGACCCCGGGCTGGTATCGAGCTACGGCCCGTGGTTTGAACTCGGCCACCAGTTGATTCTCGGGGCATTCATCATCGAAGCGCTGCTCAAGATCGGCGCCGTAGCCCCTCGTTTCAGGCGGTACTTTGGTGACGGCTGGAATCTGTTCGATTTCTCTGTGATCGTGCTGTCGCTGCTGCCCGCCACCGGCGAACTGGCGATGATCGCCCGTCTCGCCCGCCTGCTACGGGTATTGCGGCTGATCTCCACCCTTCCCAGGCTACGCCTGATCGTCGCCACGCTGATGCGCAGCATCCCCAGCATGGGCCACGTGGTGCTGCTGATGTCCCTCATTTTCTATGTCTATGCCATCGCCGGCTACCAGCTGTTCCATCAGCATGACCCCGAACACTGGGGGAATCTAGGCCTCTCCATGCTCACCCTGTTCCGGGTTGTCACGCTGGAGGACTGGACCGATGTCATGTACACGGCACTGACACTCTACAGCTGGGCCTGGGTCTATTTCATCAGTTTCATATTCATGGGTACCTTTGTCATCATCAACTTGTTCATCGCTGTGGTACTGAACAATCTGGAGGAGGCCAAGGCAGAGCAGTTGGAGGAATTACGCCAACCTGTTTCACATGATGAGTTATTGAAAGAGTTGGAGAGTACACAACAGGCAATGGTCAGACTTCGGAAACAAATGGAGCGACTGGAATAAAGTACCAAAAAACCTGCGCAAACTGCTCGGCCTGATCCTGCTGTTTTCCACCGTCGGTGTCGCATCCTGGCAGGCTCTGCTAGCCTTGTAGCCATGGGAAAGCGCACCCGACAGGCATGGCCCTCTGTACTGGAGTCACTGCTCGACACACTGGATCATTGCGCCATTGGCGACCGGGTCGAAGTCCGTTTTCTACGGGAAGACCAGGTTCAGCAGGTTGTGGTCGTGCTGGAATAAATCAGCCGTTGGGCAGGGGCAGACAGTGATTGAAAGAAACGGCTACATCGATATCAACGCCCACTGCGTAGCCCGCGACGGAAATCTGCGATTCAGGGGTTGGCGGCGGCTGGTCTCAAGCTGGCTGGCGGCGCAGGCTGGTGTCCGTGGCACGGGGCCGGAGGCGGCCCGTGCCTATATGGCGTAGCTTGCGCAGCGACGGATAAAATGGTCTCCGGCCGGCGTCACCACGCACTCTGATTCCGGTGTGACCGACATCCATTGCTGCTACGATACGCTCGCCGCCATGGAAGAATAAGACCTGCCGTTGGGAAATACCGCATTGACAGCCCGTTCTGCAATGATGAACCAGATCAGCCAATTGCCGGACACCAATGCTGTGCTGGCCCTCGTATCACTAGTCGTTTCTATGAGGTAGCCGATCATGCTGGCTAATCGCCGCTCAGCCGCCTGGGGCATCGTCATCAGCGTCCTGTTCGTCGCGGCCGTGCTGGGTATCTTGCTGCTGTTCGGCGTCGATGAGCAGGTGCTGCAGCTGTTGAACTGGCTCGATGCGCGGGGTGCCTGGGCCCCATTGCTGTTCATGCTGATCATGGCCGCGGTGGTGGTGCTGGTGCTGCCGGGGGTACTGTTCACCACCGGCGCCGGTTTCGTATTCGGTGTGGTTGACGGGACCCTCTATGTGGTGCTGGGCACCACCCTCGGTGCGATGTTCGCCTTCCTGATTGCGCGCCACCTCTTAGGCGCCCGCGCCCGCGGCTTCATCCTGACCCATGCCAGGATAAAACTGATCAGCGAGGAAATGGCGCCCCAGGGCTGGAAGATCGTCATGCTCACCCGGCTGGTGCCGTTCTTCCCGTTCAAGCTCTCCAACTATTTTTTTGGGCTGACGCCGTTCTCATTGCGGGGATTCGCCGTCGGCACCTTCCTCGGCATCATTCCGTTCTCATTGCACAACGTCTATCTTGGCTCCATCGCCGCAGACTTCGCCACACTGGGCGCGCGCAATAGCGACCGCACAGCGCTCGAATGGGGCCTGTACGGCGCCGGTTTTCTGGTCGCTATCGGAGTCGTGCTCTACCTCAACCGCCTGGCACGCCGGGCGCTGGTGAGGTATACAGAAGAGGACGGAAGAGGAGAAGGCTGATGCCCTGGTTGAAATGGTTGCCCTGGCGGTTTTTTATCCGCCGCATCGCCCGCGCACATGGCTTCCTGGATCCGGTGGCGCTGCTGGCGCGGCTGCATCGCTTCGCCGAACCCGCCGAGGTAGCAGAACCGATCGAGTTGCTGCGCGCCGGGGTGGTGTTTCACGCCCGTGGCCTGATCAACGCCCGCGTCATCCAGCACAACCTGGACTGGGTCTGGCCCTACTGGATCGAACGCCAGTTCGACCCGCAAGACGATGCCTTCGTGCCGCGCGCCTTCTCCATCACCCATGTCAATCTTAGCCACCGCAACTGGACGGCCATCGGCCTGCCCGAGGTGGACGCACTGCCGATCATCGACCCCCGCGGCCTGCTCACTCCCCACTACGACGGCTGGTCGCTGGATGCCTGGGTAATCGATGATGGCGGGGAGCGTCTGCTGCCGTCGCGTGCCGGGGAGGTGCATCAACGCTGGGAGATGGACAACGACCTGGCGGTGGTTACGCAAGTCTGCCAGGGCAGTATGAGCCTGGATACCCGAGCCTCGGTTCAGCTCGAAGCCGCGGTGCCGGTCTGCCGGCTGCGGCTCAGCGTCCGCAGCGACACCGGCGGCTGGCTGGTGCTGGGGCTGCGCCCCTGCAACCCCGAGGGGATCAGTTTTGTTCATCAGCTTGAGCTTTCTGCCGATCGAACGGCCTGGATCATCGACGGAGATAAGGCCGTGGCCTTCAGCGCCCCGGCGCAACGTCATCACGTTTCAGACTATCGCGCCGGTGACGTGGCGATCCATCTCCAGGAACGGGACGAGCAGACAGCGGTGGTGTGCGAGGTGGGCATGGCGACAGCGGCGGCGATGTATCGGCTCGAACCAGGGCAGGCGCGGGAACTGGTGGTCCAATCCCCGCTTCGACCGGACCCATCTCCGTCCCAAACAGCACCCATCTCCTGGAAAGACGCGCTGCAAGGCGCTTGTGAATTCGAGGCGCCCGACGAGCCGTTCCGCTACCTCTACGCGGCCGCCCTGCATACCCTGATCCTGCATTCGCCCGGCGACGTCTACCCCGGCCCCTACACCTACAAACGCTTCTGGTTCCGCGATGCCGCCTTCATCATCAACGCCCTGTTGTGCGCCGGGTTGACGGACCGTGCCGAACGCGCCCTGGATCGCTTTCCGTCACGCCAGACCGCACAGGGCTACTTCCACTCCCAGGAGGGCGAGTGGGATGCCAATGGCCAGGTACTGTGGATCATGCAGCGTTATTGCGCCTTGACCGGCAGAGCGCCCAAGCCCGGCTGGCGGCAACCGATCCTGCGTGGCGCCCGCTGGATCGGCAGCAAGCGGCTCACGAAGGAGCGGGAATCGCCACACGCCGGGCTGCTGCCCGCAGGCTTCAGCGCCGAACACCTCGGACCCAACGACTATTACTACTGGGACGACTTCTGGGGCGTCGCCGGGCTGAAGGAAGGAGCGGCCCTGTGCCACTCCCTGGGCAACGAAGCCGCTGCTGAAGAATTTCTACGTGAGGCGGATGCCTTTGCCGCCGACCTTGACCACAGCCTCGCCGACGCGGCCGCCAGACTGAAACGACCGGCGATGCCCGCCTCGCCCTACCGGCGCCTGGATGCAGGGGCCATCGGTTCGCTGGCGTTGGGTTATCCGCTGCAGCTGTGCCCGGCAGACGATCCGCGGCTACTGGATACGGTCGAATTCCTGCTGCAAAACTGCCAGGTGGGCGGCGGCTTTTTCCAGGACATGATTCATGCCGGCATCAATCCCTACCTGACCCTACATATCGCCCAGGTGCTGCTGCGCGCCGGCGACGCACGCTACCTGGAACTGCTGGACACGGTGGCGGCACTGGCCAGCCCCACCGGCCAGTGGCCAGAGGCGATCCACCCCCGCAGCGGCGGCGGCTGCATGGGCGACGGCCAGCACGTCTGGGCCGCGGCCGAATGGGTGATGATGATACGCCACCTGTTCCTGCGCGAGGAAGGGCAGCGTCTGATCCTGTGCCAGGGGGTGCCGCTACGCTGGCTGGAATCGGGGAGTACTGTGCGTTTCGGCCCCGCGCCGACCGCCTTCGGTACCCTGACCCTTGAACTCATTCCCGCCGACGACCCTGTCCAGGTCGCCTGGCAGGCCGACTGGCACGACACAGCGCCGGCCATCGAAGTGCGTCTGCCCGGCTTCCGCCCGGTCAGCGTGACCACCGGCACGGCGTCCGTAATGCTGGAGAGAGAGCAACCATGAACATCGTCATGCTGACCAACACCTACCTGCCCCATGTGGGGGGGGTGGCCCGTTCGGTGGCAGCCTTCGCCGCTGAGTATCGCCGGCGCGGCCACCGGGTGCTGGTGGTGGCGCCCGAGTTCGACACCCCCCCAGCCGATGAGACTGACGTGGTGCGCATCCCCGCCATACAGCACTTCAACGGCAGTGACTTCGCCGCCCCCTTGCCGGTCTCCGGCCTGCTCACCGAAGAGTTGGACACCTTCCAGCCCGACATCGTGCATGCCCATCACCCCTATCTGCTGGGCATGACCGCCCTGCGCATCGCCCGCTATCGTGAACTGCCACTGGTATTCACCCACCCCACACGCTACGAACAGTACACCCACTACGTGCCGGCAGACTCACCGGCCTTCCGCCGCTTCGTCATCGAACTGGCCACGCGTTACGCTAATCTCTGCGACCAGCTATTCGTCCCCAGTGAGAGCATTGCCACACTGCTGGGCGAGCGCGGCGTGGTGACGCCCATCACGGTGGTGCCCACCGGCGTCGATGTGGCGCGCTTCAAGCGAGGGGATGGCGCAGGCTTCCGGCGCAAGCTGGGCATTCCGGAGGACGCCTTCGTGGTCGGCCATCTGGGCCGGCTGGCACCGGAAAAAAATCTGCAATTTCTCGCCCGGGCCATAAGCCATTTCCTGCAGGTTGAGCCACGGGCCCGTTTTCTGCTGGCAGGCATCGGGCCCTCCGAGCCCGTTATCCGAACGCAGTTCGAGGCGGCGGGCCTGACGGACCGATTGCACCATGCGGGTGTGCTGCAAGGGCAGACGCTGACGGATGCCTACCACGCCATGGATCTGTTCGCCTTTGCCTCCAGGAGTGAAACCCAGGGCATGGTGTTGACCGAGGCTATGGCGTCGGGGGTACCTGTGGTAAGCCTGGACGCGCCGGGGGTGCGGGAGGTGGTCAAGGACCGGCGCAACGGCCGGCTGCTCCACCAGGAAACGGTTGAAGCCTTCTGTACGGCCTTGCAATGGATGGCCGCCCTGCCGCCGGAAAAGAGTCGACAACTTCGGCAAGGCGCGCTGGCCACCGCTGAAGCGTTCTCCATGGCTCGCACGGCGGACAAGGCCCTGGCCTGCTATCAGGCGCTGACGGCGAAAACCGTGGCCTCGAAGCACGAAGAGCATGAACAATGGGAGCGGGTGCTCAAGCTGGTGGAGGCCGAGTGGGAGATCCTCAAGGGCACGACAGAGGCCGCTGCCACCGCCTTCAATGAGCCGGAGACCCCCGGCCACCCACTACCGTGATCGGCCGCATCGAAACCTCTCTACGACGCCTGCGCCGCGGACTCAGCCGCAGTGAATGGCTGGCAACCCTGCTGCGCCTGCCACGATCAGAAGCGCCGCCGACGGCGCCGGGCCTGGTCATGATTCAGATCGACGGACTTTCCCACAGCCAGCTGCAGCGGGCGTTGGAAAAGGGCGAGATGCCGTTTCTGCGCCGGCTGATACAACGCGAGCACTACCGCCTGCACCGCCAGTATGCCGGCGTGCCCGCTACCACCGCAGCTGTTCAGGGAGAGCTCTTCTATGGCGTGAAAGCCGTGGTCCCGGGCTTCAGTTTCCGTGACAGTGCCTCCGGTCGCCTGGTGCGCATGATCGAACCGACTACCGCGGCCCGGGTGGAACGGGCCCTCGAGGAGAGCGGTGGGACGCCGCTGCTGGAAGGCGGCAGCTGCTACGCCAACAACTACACCGGTGGCGCCGCCGAACCTCATTTCTGCCCATCGGCGCTGGGCTGGGGGCCGACCCTGCGCGGTGCAAACTCGCTGGTGGTCGCGCTGCTGATTCTCAGCAATCTCTACAGCTTTGTGCGCACCGCCGTGCTGCTGGTGGTCGAGCTGGTGCTGGCAATCGTCGATTTCGTACGTGGTCTGAATGAGGGCCATGACCTGATCCAGGAACTGAAGCTGGTCCCGACCCGGGTGGCGGTCTCCATTCTGCTGCGTGAGCTGGCCACCATCGGCGCCAAAATCGATATCGCCCGGGGACTACCCATTATTCACCTCAACTTCCTCGGTTACGACGAGCAGGCGCACCGCCGCGGCCCGTCCTCTCTGTTTGCTCACTGGACGCTCAAGGGCATCGACGACGCCATTGCCCGCCTGTGGCGGGCCAGCCACCGCTCCATCCACCGCCACTATGACCCGTGGGTCTAC
>Ga0190284_1000907_pt1 | contig 14148 bp, 6 predicted proteins | sample 48691812_MG_FD_161668 | JGI IMG/M metagenome (GOLD analysis project Ga0190284, IMG submission 161668) | Hydrothermal vent microbial mat bacterial communities from Southern Trench, Guaymas Basin, Mexico - 4869-18-1-2_MG | ecosystem: Environmental > Aquatic > Marine > Hydrothermal vents > Microbial...
CGTCATACGTCTCCCGCCGGCGGATCACGCGGAACCTATCACCTTCCACAAGCACCTCGGGCGGGTTCGGGCGCGAGTTGTAGTGGCTGGCCATGACCATGCCGTAGGCGCCGGCGGAGAACACGGCCAGCAGGTCGCCGCGCTTCATGGGAGGCAACGGGCGATCCTTCGCAAAGAAGTCCGCGCTTTCGCAGACGGGGCCAACAACATCCATCGGAACAAGCCCCAGCGAGCCGGCTCTCTGGCCGGTCCCGTCGCCGCGCTCGGTGGGGACGAAACCTTCTCCCGGCCGCACCGGCCAGATGAAATGGTAAGCGCCGTAAAGCGCCGGCCGCAGCAGGTCATTCATGCCTGCGTCGACGATGAGGAAGCTGCGGTCGCCCGAGGTTTTCAGGTAGAGCGTCTTGGCGACGAGGATGCCGGCGTTTGCGGTGATCGACCGGCCCGGCTCCATGATTATTTGCAGGTCTTGGCCTGCCAGCAGGGGGATGATCGCTTCGGCGTAACGAACGGCCGGTGGGGCTTCCTCTGCCTTGTAGTGCGCGCCGAATCCGCCGCCGATGTCCAGCATTGTAATTTCGAAGCCGTCACGGCGCAGGCCGTCGATCAGCGTCAGCCCCTTCCTGATAGCCTGAACGTAGGGTTCAACCGTATTCACCGGCGAGCCGATGTGCAGATGAATCCCGCACAGCCGGACCGCGTCTTGTCGGCCGTGGTCTGCGAACACGCGCCGAGCCCGTTCGAGATCGACGCCGAACTTGCTCTCCTTCTTGCCGGTGGTCGTGTAGCGGTGTGTTTTGGGATCGACGTCCGGGTTGACGCGCAGCGCCGCGCGCAGCTTCACGCCGCGCTGCTGCGCGATGGCGATCAGGTTGTCTAGTTCCGCCTCGGACTCGATGTTGAACCAGCCGATCTCCGCGTCGATCGCCTGGTGGATTTCCTCGTCGGCCTTGCCCACGCCGGCGAAGACAATCCTTTCTGGATCGCCTCCGGCATTCAGTGCCCGATGGAGTTCCCCGCCGGAGACAACATCGAAGCCCGCCCCCTGCTCACGCAACAATCGGCAGATGTGTACGTTCGAGCAACTCTTGATCGAATAGCAGATGACCGGATCTAGCGCGGTGAATGCGTTGGTGACGGCGTCGAAATGGGCACGAAAGGTGGCGGCGGAGTAGATGTATGTCGGTGTGCCGACGGCCTCGACGATCCGCACGACGGGAACGTCCTCACAGTGGAGTTTCCCGTGGCGGAATATGAAATGATCCATAGCGGGGGCCCGGCGACGGGATTCAGTCCTCAATGGCAACGACGCCTGTCAATTATTCTCCTGGGTCCATGCAATCGGGGCAAGCACGGGAGCGAGGAATGACGATGTGGGTCCGTGACAGTTTAGGCGGTTCGAGAATGAGCGACGAGGCATCCGGTATTACCCACGAGGTGCACTCGATCCGAGCCCCGAGCGCTGGGGAGCATCGGCGTCCCGCCGGTCAACGGGTCCAAAGGCCAACGGTCCGTCCACAAAGACCCCGCGCTGGCGCCTGGGGCTCGGTACTACCCCGCCTGAACTGTCATGACCCTGACGATGTGGACCGGGGAGAGTGTTAAGTTATACTGCCCACACCGTTGATTCCAGGGGGTGCCGCGCGGATACCGTGCAGCAGATGAATCCACGAGCCCTTTATTGAGGAGATCGCAATGCAATCGCACCGCCTTGGTTTCGCTGTCGTCATGTTGGCCGTTGCCGTCGTGCTTGCGGGTTGTTCGCAAGAGACACGCCGCACCGACCAGAAGCTGGTCTACCCAAAAACGAAGAAGGTCGACCAGGTCGACGACTACAGCGGCGTCAAGGTCGCCGATCCATATCGCTGGCTGGAGGATGACAACTCCGATGAAACTGCGGCCTGGGTGAAGGCCCAGAACGAAGTGACATTTCCCTATCTCAAGCAGATTCCCGCGCGGGAGAAGATCAACGCCCGACTGACAAAGCTGTGGAACTATGAGAAGTACGGCGCTCCGAGGAAGCGGGGAGATCGCTATTTCTTCGCGAAGAACGACGGCTTGCAGAACCAGTACGTCATTTACGTTGCGGATTCGCTCGATGGCGAGCCGCGCGTCCTGTTCGATCCCAACAAGCTCTCCGAGGACGGCACCGTGGCCCTTTCCGGCAGCGCCACCAGCAAGGACGGCAAGCTCTTCGCCTATGGCATCTCGGTCGCCGGTTCAGACTGGCAGGAATACCGCGTCCGCGACGTAGAGACCGGCGAGGATCTGCCGGATCACATCAAGTGGGTAAAGTTCTCGGGTGTGAGTTGGACCAAGGCGGGCAAGGGATTTTTCTACAGCCGGTATGACGAGCCCAAGGAGGGAGACGAGCTTCAAAGCCAGAACTATTACCACAAGTTGTACTATCACAAGCTCGGCACACCGCAGGCGCAGGACAAGCTGATCTATCACTGTCCCGAGGAGAGCAAAAAGGACTGGATGTTTGGGGGCGGTGTGACCGACGATGGATCTTACCTGATCATCAGCGTCGGCAAAAGCACCACATCCAACAATGCGATGTTCTACAAGAGCCTGGCCATCACCGATGCGCCGGTCGAGGAGTTGCTCAGCGAGTTCGACGCGCAGTACAGCTTTATCGACAACGACGGCCCTGTGTTCTGGTTCAGGACCGATGCGGATGCGCCGCGCGGCCGGGTGATCGCCATCGACATCCGATCGCCTCAGAAGGAGGACTGGCGGGAGATCATTCCCGAGGCGGAGGAGACGCTCCGCAGCGTCAACCTGGTCGGCAACCTGTTCGTGGCCTCGTATCTCGAGGACGCCCACACCGTCGTCAAGATGTACAACTACGACGGCAAGCTGGTCCGCGATGTGGCCTTCCCGGGCGTGGGCAGCGCGGGCGGCTTTCGCGGCGAGCGAAAGGACAAGGAAACCTTCTACGTCTATACCAGCTTCAACATGCCGACCACCATCTACCGCTACGACATGGTGTCCGGAGAGAGCACGCTGTGGAAGCAGCCGAAGGTCGACTACAACCCGGACGACTTCGTGTCCAAGCAGGTTTTTTTTACCAGCAAGGACGGCACGCGCGTACCGATGTTCGTCGTCCACAAGAAGGGCTTGAAGCTCGACGGCAACAACCCGACCTATCTGTATGGCTATGGCGGTTTCAACATATCGCTTACGCCGTGGTTTAGCATCTCCAACCTCGTGTGGATGGAGATGGGCGGTGTGTATGCCATGCCCAACATCCGCGGCGGCGGCGAATACGGCAAGGCCTGGCACGACGCCGGCAAAAAGCTGAACAAGCAGAATGTCTTCGACGACTTCATCGCCGCCGCCGAGTGGTTGATCGCAAACAAGTACACACGGCCCGAAAAGCTCGCCATCGGCGGCGGCAGCAACGGCGGACTGCTCGTCGGTGCGTGCATGACGCAACGGCCCGAGCTATTTGGCGCCGCGCTGCCGGCCGTCGGCGTGATGGACATGTTACGGTTCAACAAGTTCACCATTGGTCACGCCTGGGTCTCGGACTATGGTTCGCCGGAGAACCCCGAGGAGTTCGAGGCGCTCTACGCCTATTCGCCACTGCATAACCTGAAGGAAGGCACGCACTATCCGGCAACGATGATTACCACGGCCGACCACGATGATCGTGTTGTGCCGGCACATAGTTTCAAGTTTGCCGCCGCGCTGCAGGAGGCCCAGGCCGGCGATGCCCCCACGCTCATTCGAATCGAGACCCGGGCCGGCCACGGCGCCGGCAAGCCGACGTGGATGATCATCGAGGAACTGGCCGACCAATGGGCCTTCCTCGTGCGGACACTCGATGTTGACGCGTCTGGATTAAAGGGTTGACCGCCCGGGCGGGCTGCCGCGATCATTGGGCAACGTTCGGTCGCAAGCCCACGGATTGCGATCCGTGGGCTTGAAGGTCGAGGCGCAGGCTTTCCGTAGGCTCCTATGAATGAAAACGAGCAGCAATTCACTTTTGACCGCGTCGTTCGCCTGGTGTTGGCGGTCAGTGTCGTTGTCGCGCTCTTCGCGTTGGCGAGACATCTGTCTGACGTGTTGGTGCCCTTTGCGATCGCCGTCATCCTTGCCTACCTGTTGAACCCAGTCGTGACAGTCATCGAGGAGAAGGTCAAGCGCCGCTGGCTGGCGGTGGCGGCCACACTCCTGGGCTTGGGCGTCATCGGCGTCGTCCTGTTGTTGATCGTTGTGCCACTGATGTTTGGCCAACTGGGCCGGTTTGAACAGTCTCTGGGGGACCTGCGCACCGATCTCTCCGGCTCGGTGACAACCGCTACGACGAGTCAGGCTACGGCCGGCGCGACGGACTCCGTGCCGGCGTGTGGCCTTGCGGTCTTGCCCGCTCCCACGTCGCGGGCCGCCTCGGACGAAAAATCAGCGTTGGGGCTGAGTGAGTTACTGGAGGGTTTGGACGACTACCAGCGTACCAAAGGGGAGAAATCCCGCCAGGCTCGGCTTCGTCAGCTTCTTGACAATGTGGACGGCACGTACGCCGGCGTCCTCATGAACCACGCGATCGAGTTTGTTCGGACGCAGGAGTTTCGCGCGTTGCTCTTCGACGCAGTGAAAAGGCTTGCCGTCGGGGGCGTCACCGTCATCAACTTCACGGTCGAATTGATCCTTGGCATGACCGTGCTCGTCGTCGTGTTGATCTATCTCGTCTTTCTGTTGCTCGACTTCAACGAATATGCTCGCACGTGGAAGAGCATGCTGCCGCCGAAGTATCGCGACGGCATCCTCGGATTCCTCGGGGAGTTCGAGGAGGCCATGCGTCGCTACTTCAGGGGACAGTTCGTCGTCGCGCTCTCGGTGGGCATCCTTTTCTCGATTGGGTTTTCCATCATCGGCCTGCCGATGGCCGTGCCGCTGGGGCTGTTTATCGGCCTACTCAACATGGTGCCCTACCTTCAGATTGTCGCCATTGTGCCCGCCGGCCTGTTGGCACTGCTCCGGTCGATCGAGACGAGCAGCAGTGTGTTGACCTCATTCATGCTGGTGTTGATAGTGTTTGCCGTGATCCAGGTGTTGCAGGACGCGGTGATCGTGCCGCGTGTGATGGGCAAAGCCACGGGTCTGCGCCCCGTTGCCATCCTGCTCGGCGTCTTTGTCTGGGGCAAGCTGCTGGGGTTCTTCGGGCTCGTCCTTGCGATCCCGCTGACGTGTCTCGGCATCGCCTACTACCGCCGCTATGTCCTGACGAACCCCCGGCCCCCGGCGCCTTCGTCTACTGCTTCGTCCATTCCGAAATGATGGCTGGTGTGCCACTGCTCAAGATCAACAGATGGGCAGGATTGCCCATCCTACGGTACTATGGTGTGCCCAGAACGGCGTCGACATAGCGCTGGATGTCACGACCGTTGACAAATCCGTCGTCGTTCATGTCGGCCATGCAGTCGTGGCCGGGCTCGAGCGGCGTGCCCAGCAATGCCGCGACGAAGTCAGGCACGCTCAGGACGCAGACCTCTCCGCCCGTTGCCTCGGCATAGACGGGCTTGAAGTCGATCCAGTCGCCGCAGTCGATGTCGCCGTCGAAGTTAAGGTCGAACGTCGCGCACGGATGAGGCACGACCGTGATCGAGCCGATCATACCACTGCCCCAATGGACCTCGCAGTAATACTCGTAAACGTTGCCGGGCACTGTGTGCATGACGAGAAAGTCATCGTTGAATGTCACCTCGAACGTCGTGCCTGGGACGTCGGTTGGGTCACCTGAACGAAAGTGACCATCATGGACAGGGGGTGTGCCGCTGCCGCTGACCACGTTGTGAAACTCGCCAGGCAAGGTCTGCCACGTCCATCGCACGGTGTCGCCGATCTCGATGGTGATGTTTGCGGGGTCGAAGGCGGGGCCCGGTCCGACATCCACGTCGTGGATGGTTGTGTACGGCACATCCTCGCCGGTATAGCAAATGCCGAAGGTGGTGTTTTCACAGTCGTCCTGATCGAGCGAGCCGTCGCCATGCGGTGGGGGAAAGACGTCGCCAGGCCAGACGAGAAAGATGGCATGGGCCTCGACGTCATCCTCGGGGGGCAGCTCGATGGGAATCAATTCCAGGCAGTCGACGTTATTGGGCAACGTGTCCTGCAGGCCGAGGTCAATGGCATACTTGAAGACGCCAAAGCTGCCGCCGCCGGTGGACGTGAGAATGTCGGCGGCACTGAGGCTGAACAAGCCGAGGCTCGGTGATTCAGGCGCCAAGGAGAATAAAATCTGATCCACGCCTGCGTTGAATTCACCGTCGCCGTCGTCAAAGACAATCAGTGCGTTAATGTCGTCTCCGCCGGGGCTCAGCAAACCCAGGTCCGTTGTCGCGTCGGCATAGAGGCTTGGCGTTTCACTTGTAGCAGGATCGGAGATCACGAAGATGTCGGCGCCGCTGATGCCCGGCAGGCTGTTCCCGAGCGAGGGACTGTCGTCGGTTACGGTGAAAAATAGTGCGGCATCCCTCGAGTTGCCACCAGGGCCTGGCGGGTAGGCCACGGCATTCGAATTGTCGATATCGTCGCGGGTCGATTGACCCTGGATAGGCGCGCTTTCCGGTGATAGATCTTTATCCACGCCGCCGGTGTCGCCTTGGTTGATGGCCAGCGTGCTGTTCTGGGCTGGCGGCCTACCTGGGTCGCGGGGTCCCTTCTGACCTTGCCGGGTGAAGGCGTCAAGCGCCAGATAGAGATCGCCTGCTTGTTGTTGACGTTCCGCCTGATCTTGCACGTTGAAAGGGCGGTTCAGGCCGACAAGATCGGCATCCGGTGGTATTCCGCCCGTGCTGCTACGGTCCACGCCGAACAGCAGCAGGAAGTCCTGGCCGGGTCCCACCGCAGGGGCGCGGTTGTAGGACATGCCGTCAAGATCGTCGTTTGCAGCCCACAGGCCTAGATTCACCCCAGGGTATTCAATCATCGGCCCAGGCTTTACCAGGACGCCGCGGGCTGAACCCGGCGTGAGACCGTTCAGCGGAGATGCACGATCGACGGAAAAGTGCGGCGTTGGCAACGGCTCCACGGCATGGGGCTGCGCCATCGCGGGCATGACGAGGAGTAACAGCAAGACCGTGGCCAAACCCGATGCCCGTCGGGCCGAATCAAGCGTGACGATATCAATTGACATGGCTTCTTTCTCCCTGGCCGACCGCGATCGGGAGTCCCTCTGTCTCCTTCTCGCGTTTCATCCTCAGTGCGACTGCATGCTGCCGACGCTTGGACAGACGATGAGGATATCGGCTTCCCTCGTAGTATATGATAGCCGATTTGCCCCTGCGGATGACGGGCGAGACGGCCAAGCGGCTACTTTTTTCTTCAGAAATCCGGCATATCTGCTCCAACTGCCGAATGGCTACTTTTCAGGGTTCGGCTTTCAGTTTTCGGCAACCAGCCGGGCCACGTGGGATCATCTTCGAGTTTTCGGACAATGGTGTTGGCTAAATAGCTGTAGTCGCCGTAATCGAATGTCCGCTCACACTTGCGGAAATAATCCAGCGCCCCCTGTCGGTCCCCCCGACCGAGGGCATCCGCGCCGGCGAAGAAGTTGGGGGCAGGCCAGAGCAGTTTGTCGTTACGTCGGTCCGCGGCCAATTGCTCCAGGCTCCCCCATGTCGTGGGGCGCTGACAGAATGCGTACATCGCCTCGACCCAACCGGGGGGCAGTTTTATGCAAGACACACCCTGGGCGTCGATCTTCTCGGCGTGCGAAGCCAGGAGGCCGTCTGCTTCATTCGCCTGACCCAGGATGCGGAGTGTGCAGGCGGCCGACGTGACGGCGCGGAAATCGTTCGGGCGCTCATCGACCATCAACCGGGCCAATTGCAGGGCCTCATCCATCCGTCCCGCCTCAGCCTGGATCAAAGACGGAAAGAGCGCGACAAACCATACTCTCTTTGTATTGCCTTCCGGGCACTCCTGTTTTAACACCCGAAGGTCTTCGAGTGCCCGAGTCGGTTGACCGTCCCAATAGAGCAGACGCCAACGATACTGATGCAACTCCACAAGTGTCGTCGACGTCTTGCAGTATGGCGCCCCTCGATCCCAGGCCGCGATCGCCCGAGGATAGTTCTTTTGGCTCTCCCAGTATTCGGCTTCGCATACATAGCCGCGCAGACTTTCCGGCTCCACAGCCTGGGCTTCTTTTGCGTAGTACAGCGCTTTGTTGAAGTGTTCCCGTGCGTCCGGCTCGTTGCCCGCGTGCCGGTATATCTCCGCCGAGAGACGGTACGCTATGGACAGGAGATAACGCGGGTACGCCCTGCCTGTCTGCATGTCACAGGCCATCTTCAGGAATCGCTCTTGTTCGTCGAAACGCTCATGCTTGCGATGGTGGTACATCCAATGGTTGTGCGCCCGCCCGAGATGCACCCACGCCTGCGCGTAGTTCTCCCGTTTGATGCTGGCGTTTCGATACGCGGTGACGGCCTCTTCTGGATTATTGCGGACAACGGCCTGTGCGTGGAAGAAATGCCCGGCGGCCGTCTTGGCGCCCCCGGCCGCCTTGGCTCGCTCGATCCACTCGCCCGACATGTGGTTTTGCTGATCGCGGCGCAGCGCCCAGGCCAACAGGTACATGATTTCGGTGTTGTCGGGTTGCCGTGCAATCGCCTGCTCCAGGTGGCCGACGGCGAGCTTCGGATCGTTGAGTAGGTGAGCCAGTGCGAAGGTTTCGAGATAGGGCACCTCGTCCGGGCCGAGCTTTACGGCCCGCTGCAACCATGATCGGGCTTGGTGCGGGTCCCGATAATCCTCATACGCGAGCGCGTCAAACGCCATTTGAACGAGTGCATCGGCCCGCGCGTGGCGCGCCTGAACCGCCTGGACCGTCCAGACGGACGCCACGATCGCCAAGACGAAGCTCAGCCCGATGATGGTCGTGCGAGCAGGATGTCGTCGAACCCACTTGATCGCCTTCTCGACCGAACCGACTCGGCGACTCAGGATCGGCCGGTCTTCCGCATACCGGCGCAGGTCCGCGGCCATCTCGCCGGCGCTTTGATAGCGACGCCGCCGGTCCTTCTCCATCGCGCGCAGGCAGATTGTCTCCAGATCAACGGGGACGTCGGGATTCCACTTTCGCGGGGACCTGGGTTCATCGGTGCATATCCTGGCGATGATTTGATCACGCGTCGCGCCTTCAAACGGCCGCCGCCTCGCCAGCATTTCGTAAAACGTGACACCAAGCGAGTAGATGTCCGTTCGGTGGTCGATCTTCCTGCGATCCGCGGTAATCTGTTCGGGCGACATGTAGGCAGGCGTGCCGAGCATCTCGCCGGTCACCGTGACGCTCGGCTCATCCAGTAGCCGGGCTAGACCGAAATCCGTGATGTGCAACTGCCCGTCAGTCCCCAGCAGGAGGTTTTGCGACTTGATATCCCGGTGGATAACGCCCAACCGATGAGCATGTTCGATGCCTTCGGCCACACCGGCCACGAGGAGTGCCAACTGGCGGTAATCGGCCCGAAGGCTACTCGTTGTTACATCCATCGAGGAGGCAGGTGTGTCCTCTTGTGTCTCAGCGAGACTGTCGGACGGCGGCTCTTCTGAGAGCGAGGGGACGATCATGGACGGATTGTCTTGGAGCACAAGATTGAGCCCCTTGCCGTCGACCAACTCCATGGCGTAATAGTAATGGCCTTCGTGTTCGCCCTGAGCATAGACGGGCACGATGTTGGTGTGGTGCAGCTTCGCCGCCGCCCGCGCTTCTTTCTTGAACCGGGTGATCGCCTTTTTGGTCTGGCAAACCATGCCGGCCAGGACTTTGAGCGCGACGATGCGGTTCAGTGACACCTGGTTGGCACGATAGACGACCCCCATCCCCCCGCGCCCGATCTCACCGAGGATCTTGAAATCACCCAATACCTCGCCGGCCCGCCAACCGATGACTCCAACCACTGCTTCGGAGGAGGTATCGCCGCGCTGCCCGGTCCGCCGGGATCGGTCCTGTTGTCGCTTGGCATCTTCCAGAACGCCGATGAGTTCCCGGGTTTCCTGTAAGTTCAGCTTACAGGCAGGACAGCCCTTGATGTGTGATCGAACGGCTTGCGCTTCTCGTTCATCGAGCCCCCCCTCGATGAAATCGAGCAACACTGCTTCGACGCCCTTGCAGTTCATAACGAGGAATCGTCCAAGTTGCGGAGTCTCTCGCGTAAGACGCGTGTCGCCTTCGCAATCCTGGCCTTCGTGCCCGACAGACTCAGGCAGATCACCTCGGAGAGCTCCGTCCGTGACAGCCCTTGGAAGAAGTACATGATGACGACCTCCCGCAGATCGTCTTCCATCGCGTCGATGGCGAGTTGCACGCGCCGGACTCGATCCTGTTTGACCGCCTGCCCCGCCGGTGTCGTCAAGGGGTCGATCGGAACCGCCGAGTCCCTCCAGACATGCCGGCTGGACTGCAAGGCCGTCAGTCGGGCCTTTGGGTGCATTTTTCGCAATTCGTCGATCGACCTGTTTCGGGCGACCTTGTATAACCAGCCACGCAGGCTGCCGCTCGGCCGCGTGGCCCCGTCCGCTTTGCAGCAGGCCATCAAGACGTCCTGTACGATGTCCTCGGCCAATGTCTCATTGTATACCATTCGTTGACAAAACACGCGCAGCTCCAACCCGAAACGACTGTCAATCTCTGCAATCGCCGAGTTGTCGCCGCTTTGCAGGCGTGTCATTAACTCATCGTTCGGATCGACGGGCAAGACGTAAACCTCATCAACCGGGGCCGGGGACGGCCCGGCTCGCTAGGGGTCGAGAACCTTCGACACCGCTGCGCGGCGTAAAGGGCAAGTGACCCGGCTTGCTTATTCCTTGTGCATCCGGAAGGCTCGATCGAAAAAACTCGAGAAAGCAGTGGCCACGTCTCCGGCACGCACGTCCTCCCTCAGGAATGCCAGAAAGGCTCGCTCATGTCGGTCATGTTCCTCCGGCCGACGCGAGCCGATGGGCAACCGCTTCTTTCTCCTTCCCAGACTAGGCGCCCTGCGCCACATTCCGGCACACCCGCTGCCCAGCGGATGTGCCCTTATTCTAACACAACATGACGGCGAGCATCTGCGCTTTTTGTCCCAATGCCGGCCGGGGGCGTTGCCCGCAGCCCCCCGCGGAAGCGGGGTACGTGTTAAGCCGGGGTGGCATGGGTTAGCGAAGCCGCGGTGAGCGGCGGAGCTTACCCGTGCCACCCCATCCAAACGCCAAACATGTGCGAGATAAGAGTCCCGCCCCAGCGTTACTTTCTTCCTATTTTTCGGTGGCCATCCCTCATTGCCGCCCCGTCTTCTTATGGGAGGCGGATACCCTCAACCCCGCGCCGCCGGCGTGCGGCTCCAAAACGCGGTAACAGAAGTACACAATGTATGTGATTCCGGTCGGAGGCGGCCGATTGTGTATTTCGGAGGAATAAACAAAAGGAGACGAAAAGATGGGAAGCAAGATTGCTCCACTCGTTGTGGGCCTGGCTTTGATCCTGGCCGTACCCACGATGGCAGACTGGGATCCAGAGCAACCGTACAAATGGGTTCAGTATCCCGACCTCAGTACCACGGGTATCGACGTCAACGCGACGCAGGATTACATCCTGGCCGACGATTTCCTGTGCACTGTGACCGGACCGATCACGGACATCCACATCTGGGGGTCGTGGCTGGATGACTACATCCCGTACGGGGAATGGCCGGAGGGGGTCACGTTCACGCTGAGTATCCACAAGGACATCCCGGCCGAACAGAGTCCGACGGGCTTCAGTATGCCGGGCGATGTGCTATGGGTCCGCACCTTCCAGCCGGGTGATTTTGTGGCTCGCGTCTGGCAGGGTAATATCGAGGAAGGCTGGCTCAACCCCCCGGGGGAGTACTGGTTCCCGGCGGATTTCACCTGCTGGCAGTACAACTTCCACATCGACGCCACCGAAGCCTTCCTTCAGGAGGGAACCACCTCCGAGCCGATCGTCTATTGGCTGGATGTCCAGGCGGTCCCCGAGGACCCCTACACCCTCTTCGGCTGGAAGACCTCGCTGGACCATTGGAACGACGACGCAGTCTGGGGCCTGGGCGCCGAACCTTACACGGGGCCGTGGGAGGAGTTGATCTACCCACCGAACCACGAAATGGCCGGTGACTCGATTGATCTGGCGTTCGTGATTGCTGGCGAAGGACCACAGACAGACTACCTGTTCGAGTTCTCGCTGGATATCGGCTCGGACATCGAGTTGAGCGATCCTAACGTGAATTTCAACGAAGCGGCTGATCCGGGTGACGTGTATTGGTGGCAAAGCGCGCCGATCGTGCCGCCGGGCCGCGACGGGTTCAAGGACGACTTGACGATCTTCGGTATGGATCCCTGGCCCGATCCGCCGGATGGGACGGTCCCGCCAACGACGCGCGTGCCGGTCGGTACCGGCTCTATCGAGGATTACTACGAGTACTTCGACCTGGACGGGCACGACCAGACCGACTTCACGCTCATCGAGATTGAGTTCCCGGTGTACATGACGCCCTCGAACTGTGTGTACAAGCCGGATTACCTGATGGTTTCGTACGACGACGACATGGCTCCGGGCTGGCCCGCCAACGACGTGCCGGTGACGCGGCCCTCGCCGGCCGGCGTGAGCAGTTACGGCGCCACCGCCACCCAAGACGAGATCGTGGGAGTGAACGCGACCGTACTGGTCGGACCGCCGCCGTATCTCATCCAGAATATGTATCCGATCGCTGACGAGATCACTGTCCACCAGAGCCTGTTCCCCAACCCGGACAATGCCGAGGAGGAGGACGACGACGTGGACTCGCTGGACATCGTGCCGAACGAAGATGAGTGTCCGTACTGGTTCTTCAGCCCGGACCACGAGGCGCATCTTACGCTCGATCCCGGCGGCATCTACGAGGTCACGGCGGCCGGCCCGACGCAGGTGATCGATGAGGCCTTTCACTTTGGGATCCCGGAAGACACCGACGTGGATGCTTTCGAGTTCGCCTGGGTGGAAATGCCCGACGTCCCCGGCACACTCTATCTTGCGGTATTGTACAGCGTCGATGAGGACGACCCGCTTACGATGCTCACTGACGAGTCCGGCGGCATGAATCCGTCAACCATCTACGTGTCCTGGATGACCGGCTTCTCCCGCATCTTCCTCCAGCCGCAACTCCAGGATGACATCGACGCCCTGACCTGCTGGCGCGAGTCGCTGGAAGAACGTGGTGCATGCTGCCTGCCCAACGGAACCTGTGCAAACGGGATGACCTTAAATGACTGCGATATGAATCAAGGCATTTGGTTTGGGTCCACGCTATGTTCGGACATTGACTGCTGTTTCACCGAATGTCCCGGCGACGTAAACGGCGATGACATAATCAACGGCGAGGACATTCAGTGTTTCGTTGATTGCCTGATCAACGGCTCCATGCCGTTCGCCGATTGCAACTGTGCGTGTGCGGACATGGAACCGCGTGACGGCGTGGTCGATTATAACGACGTCGTCCCCTTCGTTGACAAGCTGTTGAATGCGACGGGACCGTGCTAGTGAACTAGAAACTGGAGCTACGAGACTGGAAATAGGTGAAATAGCCTATTTCCAGTCTCTAGTATCCAGTTAGACGCGCTGCTGGTGCGAGAGTCCCTTCTCGCACCCATGATCGTAGCCCCCCGCGGAAGCGGGGGGTTCTTGTGAATCCAGAACAATCCGCAGTCGTCAAACCCATCGCTTCCGCGAGGGGCTGGATTCTGTGCCGCAGTTTGGTTGCGACCGACGGCCGCGCTGTGCCACGGTTCTGAAACAGTTTCTTATTTCCGCGATGTCGGCGTAATCGTCAGCCGGACTTCCTTGTTATCTCTCAATACAACGATTTCGACCGGCTCGTCAGGCTTGAGGACCCGCAGGATCGACGCATAGTCTTCCAGGCCGCCGATCTTGTGGCCGGCGGCCTCGATGATGATGTCCCCGGCCTTTAAGCCCGCCTTATCGGCCGGGCTTCCGCCCTGGACGTCGCTGAGCTTCATGCCGCCGACGTCGCCGGCCGCGAAATCGGGGACGGTGCCGGTATAAATGCGCCGCCCGCCCCCGCCGCTGCCTTTCGGTGCCGCGCGCTCGACACTGGCATATCGGAGGCGGTCCGGCCGATCGGCCAACTCGTTCACGATGTGCCA
>Ga0190284_1000908_pt1 | contig 14145 bp, 10 predicted proteins | sample 48691812_MG_FD_161668 | JGI IMG/M metagenome (GOLD analysis project Ga0190284, IMG submission 161668) | Hydrothermal vent microbial mat bacterial communities from Southern Trench, Guaymas Basin, Mexico - 4869-18-1-2_MG | ecosystem: Environmental > Aquatic > Marine > Hydrothermal vents >...
AGATAGTCATCCACATATCCGTTGAGATCGTCATCCACTCCATTGGTCGCCTTGTCGTGTCCATTCGTATCCGTGCCCATCTCGCCCGGGTTCCGCCACATCTGATTGGTCAGATCGCGGTGCGTGTAATCCACCCCCGTATCAATCACCGCGATAATAATTTCATTCGTCGGGAAATCGGGAGACTCCCACGCTTCGAGCCAGTCGATATCCGAATCATCCGTGCCGGTTTCCGAAGTGGACGCATACGTCGTATGCGTTTGACCCGTATTGTTGAGACTCCACTGCTCGGGATCGAAATGCTCATCGTTGGGTGCGGCATAGAGTTCGAGCGGCCAGTCCGGCTCGGCATATTGCACGAGCGGGGAACGGCTCAACTGCGAAAGAACCGAAGCAATATCGCCGTCGACCAGCACGTCCGCGGTATACATATTGTCCAGATTACGCTTCGCGGAAGAAACGGATGTGCCGTCCGACAGCGGCCCGACCACCGAATCGGTCGATGTGGAAAAAACCTTCTTCAGCGATCCCATACCGGGAATCGAAAATTCGGGTGAAGACATTCCATCCGCGAGCGGCTGAGAAACCGGAGTGTCCTTCAGGACGATGATCACCGAATCGACCTGTGCGATCAGCGCCGCCATATTCGTCGACGTCTGCAAAGAAACTTCGTCACCCCACCCTTCCGCATATCCGCTCGAAACACACGTCAGAAGCAGGATGCCCAAAACCAGCCGTCGTACAAACACTCTCATCGTTTTCTCTTTCTCTCCATTTTTTCGTAAAACACGCGTCTGAAAAAGTGGGTCAGTTTATACCAAAACTGCCGGAAAACTAAAGTGAAAAGCTCCCCCTTTTCTGCCAAAAACCCCACTAAACAGACCGGTTTTCATGGGTTTCAAGCCCGTAACACTGCTTATACCAATTTGCCAAACCTTGTGGGTTTATATTATTTCGCCGAGTGAGGTCACCCGGCCTGCAAAACAGGGAGTCAAGAGCTGTAGGCCCGTTCGAAGCGGGCAACGCTTTCGACGTGGTTAGTCTGCGGGAACATGTCAACGGGCTGGACGCTGACCAGCTTATAAAGCCCCTCTTCGCAGAGGGCCGCGCCGTCGCGGGCCAGTGAGGCCGGGCCGCAGCTCACATAGATGATCACCGGAGGGGCTAGCTCGCGCAGCATCTTCACCGCCTTGGGGTGCATCCCCGCGCGCGGCGGGTCGGTGATGACCGCATCGGGCAGACCGAATACTTCAAGCTCTTCGCGGATTTTTCCGAAGTGCATCAAATCCATCTGGCGGAATGTACAATTTTGTACACCCTGTGCTTCGGCATTCTTTTGCGCGTCAGCCACAGCGCTTTCAACCAGCTCGATGCCAAGCACCTTGGCGCAATGCTTTGCGGCGAACAGCGCGATAGATCCCGTTCCGCAAAAGAGGTCATAAATCGTCTCAGTGCCATTGAGCTGCGCGGCGGTTAGAATTTCATTATAAAGCACTTCCGCCTGCGCGGTGTTGGTCTGAAAAAACGAGTTGGGCGAAATTTGATAGGTGTACTCGCCGAGCCGGTCAGTGATCATCCCCTCCCCGCAAAGCACATGTTCCTCGTCACCAAAGGCGACCAGATTTTTCCGCTGTGTAATGCCGTTCACAAACGTCGCCAGCTTTTTACCGAGTGCGGCCTGCAACTCTGTACACAGCTCTTTCATCAGCTCCGGCTCATGCGTCGAAGTAATCAGGTTGACCATCAGCTCGCCGGTCTTCCAGCCCTGCCGGACAACGAGATTGCGAAGGAAGCCCTCGTGCGTGAACGTCGAGTAAATCGAAAGCTTCCGGTCGCGGCAGAATCGGCGGACGGTTTCAACCGCGAGGTTCATTTCTTCGGAGGCGAGGTCGCAGTGATCAATGTCAATCGCCTTGGCGAAACAGCCCGGCGCGTGGAAACCGAGGGCAAAATCGAGCGGCTTATCGAGATCCTCTTCCGGGATATCCATCTCCTCCGCGGTGAGATAACGCTTATCGGTAAAATCCATGTCGATTTTGTTGCGGTAGCCGAACAGTTCATCCGCTGGAATACATTCCGCGACATCCGGGCTCTCGAACCCGCCGAGATGCTCAAGCGCATCAACCACCTGTTTGCGCTTGATGCGCAGCTGCTCGGAATAGTCGAGATGCTGCCACTTGCATCCGCCGCACACGCCGAAATACTTACAGCGCGGCTCGGTGCGGCGGTCGGAAAACTTGAGAACCTCTGTGAGACGGGCGACGAGGAACCGCTTTTTGATCTTTGTGATCTGCGCGCGGACGGTGTCGCCGACGGCGGCAGGCCCTTCCACAAAAATGCGGATACCGTCCTCAAGCTGCCCGACACAGCGGTTTTTGTCCGCCGTATCGAAAATCTCCACCTCAACAAGCTCTCCTTTTTTGTGCATGGGGGCGCAGTTAAAGCATGGATAGTCCCGTCAGTCGACGTTTTTCCAAAATGCGAGCCGCCGCTGTTAAGCAAGTTTTGCCTTTGACCAGCAGGCTGAACTCCGTATGGTGGCGAGCCTTTTAAATACGGAGATTTTCATGGAACTGCTGACCGAAGAAAAACTGCTCGCGGCGCTCGAAGCCGAAACCGTCCCCTGCGCCGACCTGCTTGAACAGTTCGACGCCCTCTGCGCCGCCGGCAAGGACGTCCGCGCCAGTGAATGGGCCGACCTGCTGAAAGACACGCTGATCGACCGTAAGCTGCTCGATGAAGCAGTCGCCGCCTATGAATGGATTGCTCGCAAACAGGGCACCTCCCCCGCCATAGCGCAGAAAGAGCTGTTGCATATTCTGGCGACCAGCCGAAAAGAGCAGAAGTTCATCGAACCTGCCTTTGAAAAAACCTCTTCACTCGAAGAGGCTTTTTTACGCCTGCACCATCTGCGCGCGATGAAAAAAGGTATGCTCTGCTATAATGCGACGTGGGGCTTCGGCATCATCGGACGGATCGATCCTTTCTACCAGAAGGTCGAAATTGAGTTCGAGCAGAGGGGCGATCACGAACTCGCTTTCTCCTACGCCGCCAAAGCGCTCGAAGTGCTCACCGACGATCACCTGCTGGCCATCCGCCACAACGATCCCGATGAATTCGTCCGCCTCATTAAAGAGGATCCGGCCGAAATCATCCGGATTACACTCCGCAGCTACGGAGCGCTCCCCGTCCAGCTCATTCAGGAGCACTTTGTTCCCGACCTGCTCGCCACGGAAGCCGAGTGGAAAAAATTCTGGGATGCCGCGCGCAAAGTCCTCAAAAACGATCCGATGATTGAACTCCCGGCCAAGCGCAGCGAGCCGATCCGCCTGCGCAAAAAGGCGCTCGCCTACGACGAGGAGTGGTTCGCCGCCTTCCGGGTTGAAAACGATATCAGCGCCCTCTTCGCTTCGTTTGAAGAAATTCAGGCGCAAAAATTTAATCCGCTGGATGGCTATATGGCCGATGCCATCGCCGACCGCCTCGCCTTCATTATCCGCGGCTCGGGAAGCCGTCATCCCGAATGGGCCGCGCAAGCGCTGGTCTGGGCCGCCGGGTTCGGCGTCGAGCCCGCAAATACCGATATTCCCGACCTGCTCGCCAAACTCGCCACGCGGTTTGAACTGCTCGATAAACTTCCGGCGCGTATGCTCGGTCCGTTCCTCGCGCAGCTTCTCGCCGCCACCGACGAAGCCGCAACGATGCTGCTGGGGCACCTGCCCGAAATGGGCACGTCCGCGCTCGGCGAAGCGGTCAGCGCACTCATCGGCGCAAAACAGGCCGAAGGCGTGGCCGAAAGCTTCCGCGGCGCCTGCCGTAAACGCGAGTGCAGCCCCGCGATGCTCGTCTGGATTCACCGCCATCCCGAAGAAGTACAGAGCTTGAATTTGCTCAATCCGGTCGACCTCACCTTCCAGACGCTCGAAGCCGTCGAAAAGGATTTTGCAGGCGAAGCGCTCCGCGCGCAGAATATGCTTCGTGACCGCCTCGAAAGCGTTGAGTTCCTCCATCCGGCGCTCGACGCCATGAGTGACTCGCAGCGGCGCGACTTTATGCGCCGCGTCAGCGAATCGCCCGCGTGGGGCAAACTCGACCGCCAGAGCCTGCAGGCCAAGATCATTAAATACCGCGCTGAACTCCACGACGTCGTGCTGCGCAAAAACAACGCCGCACCGAAAGAGAAGAAGCCGCACATCACCTCGCAGCGCAGCTATCAGGCGCGTAAAGACCAGTTCGAGCAGATTGTCCGGAAAGAGATTCCCGAAAACTCCAAAGAGATTGAGCTGGCCCGCAGCTACGGCGACCTGCGCGAAAACGCTGAATTCAAATACGCCAAAGAGCGGCAGCGCCTGCTCGGCCTGCAGGCCGAAGAACTCCAGACCGCACTCGACACCGTGAAACCCACCGATTTTTCCGGGTTCCCGTCCGACAGGGTCGGCATCGCGACCAGCGTCGAGCTCGAATACACCGATGGCCAGCGCGAGTGCTATCATATCCTCGGCGAATGGGATCAGGACGAAACGCTCGGCATCATCTCCTGCGAAGCGGGTATGGCCAAAGCGCTTTCCGGTGCCAAAACGGGCGATGAAGTGAAGGTGCCTACCTCCGACGGCTCCGCCGCCGAGGCCAAAGTTCTCAGCGTCTCCCCCCTGCCCGAAAACATCAAGACGTGGATCAACGGATAACTATGAATGCGCTGAATACATGGCTCCAGCACGGGTTCAATGTCGTCTTGACGGCGACGTTCGTCTTCTCCTCAGTCTACTTTATTCTGACCGTTATCGCGCTGATTCTCCGTAAGCAGTCCGCCGTTCCGGTTGTGGCCGCGCAGGGAGAGCTCCCGCGCGTCACTGTGCAGATCCCCACCTATAACGAACTGGCGGCCCTCCACTGCGCCGAACGCTGCCTCGCGTTTGACTACCCTCAGGATCGACTCCAGATTCTGATCGGCGACGACAGCAGCGACGCGGACATCTCGGCGAGCATTGATGCTTTTTCCGCGAAGAACCTGCGCATCAAAGTCTGCCGGCGCGGCAACAATGCGGGATTCAAGCCGGGCAACCTGAACCACATGCTCGAAGAGACCACCGGGGACTACATCCTGATCCTCGACTCCGACTTCCTGCCCGAAAAAGATTTCCTGCGCCGCCTCGTTCAGCCGGTGGTGGAAAATCCTTCGCTCGCCGGTGTTCAGGCCGGCTGGCATATCACCAACGTTCACCAGAACCTCACCACCCTCATGGGCGCGGGCATCATCAATGTCATTCATGTCGTCATCCTGCCGCTGATCAAACGTTTTGCGCATACCGGCGTCTTCTGCGGATCGGGCGAATTGGTGCGCAAAGACCTGCTGGTCGAAAACGGTGGATGGACGCCCGGCGCCCTAACTGAAGATATCGATTACTCCCTGCGCGTCATTGCGGCCGGGCACCGCATCGCCTATCTCGAAAACCTGCACGTCTCCTGTGAAGTCCCCTACACACCGCGCGACCTCTTCCGCCAGCAGATGCGCTGGGCCTACGGCGTCATGCGCGCCTTCATGAATCACGGCTGGACACTGCTCTGTTCACGCGCTGCACACGCCCGCGCCAAACTCGCCGCCTTCTGCTTCGGCGGCGGCTATATCATGATTTTCCTCTTCATCCTCACCGCGATTATGGGGTTGCTCAACATCGCCAGCACATGGGGGATCACGCTGGTGGACAGCCTTCATCCCGCGCTCAACCTGATTGCGAATACCACCATCAACTTCCTGCTTACCTGCGGCATGCTCATCTCCAGCCTCTGTGCCAGTTTCATTGCCGGCGCGAGCCTGCGCAACCTCGGCAAACTGATCTTCGCCTCACTGACCCTCGGTATCGTACTGATCTTTTTCGTCGGCAAAGGGCTCTTCAAAGCGTTCTTCGGCCTGCCGATGCACTGGTTCATGGTCCGCAAAAACGGCAACGCCATCGCTTAACCACGAATGCCGTCTGCCGAAACCATCAGGTTATAGACTGGAAAGTTTCCAAGGTCTTGAAAATCACCAAGACCAATGGCGCAGTCGCCGAGGCCGGAGCCGGAAATTTTGGCAGGAATGCCCTGTTTTTGAAACTCAGCGATGATTTCGGCCAGCGCCTCGCTGCAAAGCCCCATTTCCTCCATAAGAAATTGATTTTCAATCAATTTCTTTCCCAACAATTCAAAATCGTCCACAACCCTGCCGACGGAGGCATCCATTTCGTCAAAAATCCGTTCGTATTTTTCAGGGTCTGCTTTGCGCTGTTTCTCGACGATTTTGATCACATCGATCGTTTTCATTTTGGAGCCGGAGTAGACCGCCGTCAGCGGAAAGCTTTCTGCGATCGGCTGAATTTCTAATGGATCGGTGCGATAAGCAACGACTCCGCCGAAAACACTGGCGGCGACATCCGCGCCGGAGCCTCGGCCCTGCACCCGGTGAATGGTTGCAAGGCTTCGTTGAAATAATTCCTCTAAAGGTAGGGACGCCTCGCCGAGGCGTCCGTGGACCGCTCGGCGAGCGGTCCCTACCAATTTCATCAGCGCGGCGTGAGTCGCAACCGTGACGGCGGCGGACGAGCCGAAACCAACCTCGCTGGAAAATTCGGATTCGATTTTCAACTCAACGCCCTTCTCGAGCGAATACTGCTTCACGGCATCAATCACGAACCGGAAATCGGGGTGGTCTTCGAGCGCGTCGAGCGGTGATTCGTATGAGCCAAGCACTGAACCAATTCGCAAAACGGGTTCAGGAACCGAATCCCGTGTGATAGTTATCCGCTTGCTGATAGCGCAGACGAGCGCACGGCGACCATGCAGCACGGCGTGTTCGCCTAAGAGCATCAAGCTTCCGGGGGCGGAAGCTGAGATTGATGATTGATTGGTCATTTAAAATCTAAAATTGGAAATCACAAATCGCCAATCACACAATCCTTGTCCCAAGCGGGTCGCCGCGGACGGGCGAGACATTGTAGCCGTATTTTTCGCAGAGCGCGGTGGGCATAAAGTCGGCCAGCACAAGCACCACGCCGCCGGCCTCGCCGAGAATCGAACCCGCGCCGCAGATTTTGGCCGCGCCGCCCGCAGCTTCAACGTCAGCCGCAAACTGCTGCACTTTTTCGGGCACCACGCCAATGCGGCAAAGCAGCCGGTGGTTTTCGCGGATAAGTGAATGAATCAGCGCATTGTTGTTTGCGCGCACTGCTTTTTCCACTTCATTGGTGACGACTTCAAAGTCGTTCCAGATCAAATCGTTTTCAAACTGTTCTTTGACCTGCATGACGCACTCGCCGGTGGTCGCCTCGGGCGCGCCGGTTTCGACCAGAAACATCGGCATGCGCGGCAGCGGGATGGAGGTTGCCGCACCGTTTTCGAAGCGGGCACATCCGCCGTAAAGGGAGATGTGCGAGTCCACTCCGCTGGGGTGACCGTGCTGAAGTTTTTCAGATTCCAGGCTGAATTCGTAGTACCAATCGGGTTTGAAGTCCACGCGCAGGTAGTGGCCGAGCGCGCGCAGCTCGCTCAGCACGGAGGCGGCGGATGAACCGAGGCCGCTACCGACCGGGATGTTCGACTTAAGTTTAATGACCATGCCGCTGTCGAGCGAGTGGTGCAACCCGTCGAGCACGGTGATGAAAGCGAATTTGAAAAGGTCAACCGGCTTATAGAGAACGTCACGGATGCCGAGTTCTCCTTCGAGAAACAGGCGATAGTTAGTGAGAGCGCGGCGTTTAAAATCCTGCAGTGCCATTATAGTAAAAGATTCATTTTCGTGGATGTCCGGCAACTCAAAAGCAACCTCCCCGGCCGTGCCCGGTTCAATGGTGGCCGTCACACTGCGGTCAATCGCCATCGCCACGGCGGGCTTGCCGTAGACCACGGAGTGCTCACCGCTCAAAATCAATTTACCTGGAGCCACTGCTTTCATCAGTTAATACTAGAGCATTTTCTGACCTAAAAAAACAACCTTAAGGACGGATATCCAAACCTTCGGAGACGAATAGTTATCTGTTACCGGTTAATGGTTATTGGGATCCGCCCGATAACTGCACTGATAACCAATAATTCTACGAGCGGCTACGCCCGCTCGTAAATCCGCTTGTGCCCCCGGATTCCGGCAAACCGGAACGGGCCGGTGCAGTACTGCGCAAAGGTATGCACGCCGCCGTCCGTCGGAATTCCGTAGTTATAAATGTCTTCGTACTGCTGGAATGTGAGTTCAGTCCGGCTCGCCATCATCTCGCGATGCGCATCCGTAAGGAGCATCTCGCGGTAGCCGGGCTGCACGACGCCACTGAAGAATTCTCCGACGCATCCCGAACCGTAGCTGTAGAGACCAATGCGTTTTCCACCCAGATCCTCCGCCGCATTATCGAGCAGCGAGGTGAGCCCGACATAAAGCGCGGCGGCATAGCAGTTGCCCGCGCTCCGGCTGTAAATGAGCGACTCGCCGATGACCGTTTGCAGTTCTTCGTCTGAAATGCCTTTTGCCAGTTTCTGGTGCGCCTTTGCGGCCATCCGTGTGAAAGGAATGTGATAACAGAAGCGCGCGAAATCATTGAGTGAACGACCGCTCTCCCCGACATACTGCTTCCACGCGGCTTTGAGCGCCTTGATGTAAACCTGCGTAGAATACTTGCCGTCCACCAAGGCCTCGGAAAGATAGTTCGGCCGCCAGAAATCCATTACATCGTCGGCATAGAACCCGGCTTCCGGATCAATGGCGAGCAGGCGCGGATCAGCGGTAACGGTGAATGCCACGGCACCGCAGCCTTGCGTCGATTCGCCCGGGCTGCCCAGCACGTAACGTGCGATATCCGAAGCGATCACGAGCACTTTGCTTTGCGGTTTCATCACAACGAGACCCATCGCCATGCGCAGCGCCGCAGTGGTGCTGTAGCAGGCCTGTTTGAGTTCCACCACACGGCAACGCTCCGGCAGGCCGAGCAGTCCGTGAATAAACAGGCCGGCGGCCTTTGACTGGTCAATGCCGCTCTCCGTGGCAAAAAGCAGCGCCTCGACGCCTTCGAGAGCACCCTGCTCCTTCAGCGGAAACGCCGCGCTGGCCCCCATCGTGACAACGTCTTCATCCGGCGGCGGAATCCCCATTTTCTCCTGCCCGATGCCGGTATAAAACTTATCCGGCTCAACACCGCGCGCTTCCGCCAGCGTTTTCAAATCGAGAAAATACTGCGCCGTGTAAAAAGAAATCTGCTCGATACCGATGTCCATTGTTTTTAATGTAGGACAGGCTTCCAGCCTGTCTATTCCTTTTCGGAGCCCCATTCATTGCAGACAGGCTGGAAGCCTGTCCCACTCTATAATCAGATCATCATTACCCTGAATCTTTTCGACACGGTCCGCGCCCAGCAGGAACATCGCCGTCACAAATTCGCGCCGGAGCTGCTGGATCACTTTACGCACCGCGTCCGCTGACTCCATGGCCGGATTCAGGAACGGCCGCGCCATTCCGCAGAGCGACGCGCCGAGAATCATCGCTTTCGCCATATCCACACCGGAGCGGATACCGCCGGAAGCGAGCAGCGTGAGCTCCGACATTGTAGGACGTCCTTCTCGTATTCGAGAGGGCGTGTGACCCTGTTTCGATATCACGGGCTCCTGAATACAGGAAGCCCGTCTTACAAGTGTTTTGTTGTGACATGCGAGAGCCTTCAGCGCCATCGGCGTCGGCAGGCCCCAGTCCTGAAAGAGTTCGCCGAGCGACGAATCTTCACCGCGCTCGCTTTCGACACGGCTCCACGACGTGCCGCCGGTTCCAGCCACATCGATATATTGGACGCCTGCTTCGACTAAAAGTTCAGCGTCGGCCGCAGAAATCCCCGCACCGACCTCTTTGACGATCACCGGCACGTCAAGCCCTGCCACGATTTCGCCAATTTTTTCCTGAAGGCCGGAAAAGTTGGTGTCGCCTTCCGGCTGTATAGCCTCCTGCAACGGATTGAGATGCAGGCAAAGCGCGTCGGCCTTGAGCACCTGTACCACCGCGCGGGCATGTTCAACCGTCATATCTTCATTAAACTGCACCGCACCGAGGTTGGAAAAGAGCAGCGCGGTCGGGGCCACACCGCGCAAATCGAAACTGGAGCGGGACGTCGGCTCGGTAAAGAAAATGCGCTGCGAACCGACACCCATCGCTACGCCTTCGGCCTCGGCCGCTTCGGCAAGGTTGGTGTTTATTTTTTTGAGCAGTTTATCGCCGCCGCCCGTCATGGATGAAATCAGTAGCGGAAAGGAAAGTTTCTTGCCCATGAACTCCACGGACAGATCAATCGCTTTCAGATCGAGTTCGGGAAGAGCGCGATTCGTCAGGTGGATGTCGTCAAAATAAAACTTACGCCGATCTGTTTCACCGTTTTTAGCGACGATTTTAACATGCTCCACTTTGCGTTTTTCGAGTTCGCTCATGAACGCTCCATTTTGCGATGCGCGGCCATCAGTTCGCCGGGGTTGGTGAGTGCGGCCATCAGCGAAAGCTCGCCGCAGAAAACCGCCGCCGCGGCCAGCACCGCAAGACGGCGTGCATTGGCTCCCGATTCGCGCTCTTCGCGACAGCCGAGCTTGGTCAAGGCCTCTTCGACAAACGGCAGTCCCTTTCCGCTACCGACAGTACCGACGATCAGGTTGGGAATGGTGACTGAAAACCAGAGATCTCCATCGCGGACTTCAGCCAGCGTGGTGCCCTGCGAGCCTTCGATGATATTGGCAGCATCCTGCCCCGTCGCGAGGTAGAAAGCCAAAAGCATATTGGCGTAGTGCGCATTGGCGGAGCGAAGCCCGCCCGCGAGCATCGTGCCGATCAGGTTTTTTCGAATGTTGAGCTGAACAATTTTTTCCGGCGTGCTCTTCAAATATTTATTTACCAGCTTTTCCGGGATCGTCAGTTCCGCGACCACATATTTTCCGCGTCCGAGGATGCCGTTCACAGCCGTCGCTTTTTTATCCGTGCAAAAATTACCGGAAAGCGATTCGTATTTCAGCTCTGGGCAGAGCTCGAGAATCTGATTCATCACCGCTTCGCTCGCTTGCGTCACCATATTGTGGCCCGACGCATCGCCGGTCGTGTATTCCAACCTCAGAAAAAGCAAATTGCCCGCGATCTGCGAATGCAGATCGATCAGCTTCGCAAAGCGGCTGGTCGTTCCGACAACTTTTCCAAGGGTTAGAAAATCCGCTTTTATTTTTTCCAAACATTGGAAAGCCACAATCGCGTCCGGCGCTTCAAACAGAACCGAGCGGGTCATCCGATCGTCAATAACCACCGCTTTGAGGCCGCCGCTGGCGGTCGCGACGCGCGCGCCGCGATTGACCGAGGCGAACAGCGGTGTTTCGTAGGTCGCCAGCGGGAGTTCAAACTCGCCCTCAACCTCCGGCCCGGTAATTTTGACCGGCCCGACCCACCGAAGCGGTACATTAGCAAATTGCTCTTTCATTATTTTTTTTGTTCCAAAAAAATATATTTTAACGGCTATCGTATCGAAAAGCAGAGGCAGTATATATCGGTTTTCCAACCCTTGGAAAGGGCAGACCTCTGTTTTCCAACCCTTGGAAAAACCCATCCTGTCGATCCTGTTATCCGATCAAACCTCCCTGACTCTCTTTTCTTTTTGTAGCCGAGTTCCTCGAACTCGGTGACCCAGCTCGGTTGTTTGATTTTGCGAAACCATCTCCTCCGATTCCGCGATCACGGATCGCGGCTACACTTCAAAACAAAGAACCGCTTCTAAAAGACGACTCAAATCCTCCTCCGTATGCGCCGTAGAGAAAAATGCGGTCTCAAACTGCGACGGCGGAAGATAAATCCCCTGCTCCAGCATCGAGTGGAAAAAGCGACCATATGCTTCGGTGTCGCACTCCTTTGCCTCCGTCAGATTTTTTGGCAATCCGTCACGGAAGAAAAACGTGAACGCACTTCCCTTCTGCTGAACACGGACAGGAGGGGTCAGTCCTATAATTTGATGATTTGCCATTAAATTATAGGACTGACCCCGCCCCTGACCCCGCCCCATTTTCTCTAAAGCCGTCAGACCGGCAGCGACAGCCAGCGGATTTCCGCTGAGTGTTCCGGCCTGATAGACCGGGCCGAGCGGCGCGAGCTGTTTCATAATTTCCCGCCGTCCGCCGAGCGCGGCAAGCGGCAGGCCGCCGCCGATAATTTTTCCAAGGCAGGTCAGATCGGAATCAATGCCGCAAAGCGTGCCGTAGGTGGTTGGGCCAAACCGGAAACCGGTGATCACTTCATCAAAAATCAACAACGCACCGTGCTCGCGGGTCAGTTCGCGAAGCGTTTCGAGAAACCCGGGCTCCGGAGGAATCAGCCCCATATTGGCGGCTACCGGCTCTACGATGATCGCGGCGATGGAGTCGCCCTGCGCCGCCATGATTTCCGCAACCGCTTCGGCGTCGTTGTACGGCGAGACCAGCGTGTCCGCTGCGACCGCCGTCGGAACTCCGGCGGATGAACTTTGTCCGCCAGTCAGCAGTCCGCTTCCAGCCGAAACGAGCATGGAGTCGGAATGGCCATGATAGCAGCCGTCAAATTTCAGAATTTTGTCGCGGCCGGTCGCGCCGCGCGCAAGGCGGATCGCGGTCATCACCGCTTCCGTTCCGGAGTTGACGCACCGCACCTGATCCATCGCCGGAACCATTGAACAAAGTTTTTCCGCAAAAAGCACCTCGCGTTCCGTCGCCGCACCGAAACCGGTTCCGTCCACCGCCGCCTTCGTCACCGCTTCGGTAATCTCTGGATCAGCATGACCAAACAGCAGTGCCCCCCACGACATACAGAAGTCGATTAGCTCACGACCATCGGATGTATAAATTTTTGACCCTTGCCCGCGTTCGATAAACACCGGCGTGCCGCCAACGGAGCAGAAACTCCGCACCGGAGAGTTCACACCGCCGGGAATCACCTGCATCGCTCTTTCGTATAACTCTTCATTCCGTCTCACAACAACCCCACTCTCTTGTGCTGGACAGGCAGGATGCCTATCCTACTTTTTTCCCGCAACGTTTTCTGTATTCAGAAAATGTTGTTTCAATATTTTGCACCCAAAATATTGGCCCAGTAGGTGATGAGAATATCGGCTCCGGCGCGCTGAATGGCGGTGAGGTTTTCGCGGGCAAGTGCATACAGATCGCCGCCGCCGCTGTTCGCCAGCGCGTGAACCATGGCGTACTCGCCACTGACGTTGTACGCCGCGAGCGGAAGCTCCGTGTTTTTCCGAACCTTGGAAATCACATCCAAATAGAAAGTCGCAGGCTTCACCATCAAAATGTCGGCTCCCTCCTCTTCGTCGATCTGTGACTCGCGTAGTGCCTGCCGCAGGTCGGACGGATCGAGCTGATACGCTTTGCGGTCGCCGCACTGCGGCGACGACTCCGCCGCGTCGCGGAACGGGCCGTAAAGCGCGGAGGCGAATTTGGTGGAGTAGCTCATCAAAATCGTGTCGGTGAATCGATTTTCTTCGAGCACACGGCGAATCGCGGCGACCTGCCCATCCATCATTGCACTCGGCGCAACGCCGTCCGCGCCGGCGGCTGCGTGAGACAGCGCGATTTTTCCAAGGATTGGAAGTGTGGCGTCATTATCAACCGTTCCGTTTTTGATCAGCCCGCAATGTCCGTGGTCGGTATAGCCGCACATGCAGACATCGGTGAAGATTGTCAGTTCTGGAAACTCGGCTTTCAGTATTTTGACTGCACGCTGAACCAATCCGTCCTCAGCGAATGCGGCGGAGCCGTCGGCGGTTTTGAGCTTGTCGTCCAGCACACCGAACAGCATCAACCCGCCGAGCCCCTGTTTAGCGAGCGGTTCAACCATGCGGCACAGTTCGTCGGCACTCATCCGAAACTGCCCCGGCATCGAAGAGATTTCATTCTTCTGCTTTTCGCCGTCGACGACAAAAACCGGCCAGATCATTTTTCCAAGGGTTGGAACCGACTGACCAGTCAATCCTCGCAAGGCTTCGGTGCGGCGCAGCCGCCGCAGTCGTGTTTCTGGAAATATGTTCATAACTTTTTTCCTTCTATCCGTTTCCAATGGTTGGAACTTTTCAGATAATTTTTGTATCCAAAAATAGTGACGAAGGAACGATTCACCGGTTGTGAAAAATCTTTCCCTTCGAC
>Ga0190284_1000909_pt1 | contig 14145 bp, 11 predicted proteins | sample 48691812_MG_FD_161668 | JGI IMG/M metagenome (GOLD analysis project Ga0190284, IMG submission 161668) | Hydrothermal vent microbial mat bacterial communities from Southern Trench, Guaymas Basin, Mexico - 4869-18-1-2_MG | ecosystem: Environmental > Aquatic > Marine > Hydrothermal vents >...
CACGGCCCGCTCGTCGATGTAGCCGGTGCCGTGGACGTAGTAGCGCTGGCGATCCCCGTTCGTGTTGTACTCCTCGATCACGTTCTGCCCGTCGTAGACGTAGCGCGTCGTCACCTCGGTGGGTCCGCTGCCGTAGATGCCGCTACCGTCGTAGTGGTTGCGAAACTCGATCCGCCGGCCCAGCGCGTCGTAGGCGTACCGGGCCACCACGGCGTCGGTGCCGGGGTCGAACGTACCGTTGGTGTTGCTGTCGGCGTAGACGGCCGTGAGCTGATTGTGGGCGTCGTACTGCATGAAGAACCCGCCTTCGTCGGCGATCAGGTTCCCGGCTGCGTCGTATTGTACCGCGATGCTGTTGATCGAGCTATATTCGTTGGCCTCGTTGTTGTCCCCGTAGGGGATGTTGAGGACCGGATCAGCCACGGTGTTGACGTACCCATAGCCGCCCGCCCCGCCGTTGCCCTCGCGGTTGCCCAGCAAGTCGTACTGGAACTGCTCGTGCGGATCGCCGCTGAGGCTGTCGTAGGTGGCCAGGGTGAGCGGTCACTCGATCATCGGCGTTGCCAGACTCTTGGGCGTCAGCTTGGCCAGGATGGCGGAGAGGCGCCGGCCTGCCAGCTTGGCCTGGGCCAGGACGTACTTGGGCAGAAAAGGGCCCTTGTCGTCGGCTTGGGCGTACTCGTCGTCCGGGTAGTCGGCCAACTCGATCTCCCAAACGTCCTCTAGGCTGGCGGCGATGCTCTCGTTGAATTCGTCCAGCTCGGTCTGCTGCTCCTCGGTCAACAGGTCCTCCACCGCTTCCGCGAAACGCTCAAAGGCGCTGTCCAGGCGGTTCGCACGGTGGCGCTGGCGGGCGTCGAGCAGGACTTGGTCACGCTGTCGCTGCAAGGCTATGATCTGTGTTCGCTGCTCGGCAGTGAGGGTCAGCAGGCGGTACGGCGAATCGATCCCGGCGTTGGCGACGGCTCGGAGAATGTATGGGCGCATGGATTCGGTCAGTGCGTCGTCGGCACTCGAAGGCGGTTGCCCGGGCGGATCACCCGAGTCAGCCGGCAGCAGACTGACGTCGCCCTCGGATACGGGAGCCAGGGCCAGAATCACGGCCTGCCGCTCGGTGTGCAGACGGTCGAAGTCGGCGCCCGGGTCGCGGCCCCAGGAGATCGTGCCCGCCGCTTTGCGCCGGGCGGCGCTCAGGCGGTCGATGGTCACGCCGTCGGTCTCGGCATGATCGGCGAAGTGCTCGCGGACGGCTTCGATCAGCGCCTCCTGGGCCTCCGCCTCGACACCCAGCGCCGCCAGATCGGTCGGGGAAAGCCCCACCTGTTCGCGGAACCACCACGCCCGATCCCATTCGGTGGGTTCGGCCAAGGCCGGAGCGGTTAGAGTGATCACGAACAATATGGTACAGGCGATTCGGTTTTGGTTCATCCTCAGCAACTCCCTATCCGTGAATAGCCAACCTTCCATGCCTCCTTCATGGCCGCACCCGCGTGGACCATTGTACCCGGCACGCCATACTGGTTTGACGCAAACACACGATCACGGCATCCCGACGGTATTCCGTCGCCGTTCTTCTGAGATGTCGTTTCCCAGCGCATCACGGTAGACATACTCCACCGGTTCCGAGAGCGTATCGCGCCCAAAGAGCCTCTTCACGGCATCGCGTCGGGCCGCATCTCTGTATTCGTATGACGTAAACGGTGCGAAGGAATGCTGAACTCCCGTATTCTCGTCTCCCCCGCCGAGGATCATTTCGGCAATCATTAGTGCGTAGTCGCATCGTCGGGACGGCAGCTGGTTCTCCACGACGACAACGATGCGCGGACCGTCGGTGTATTCGAGGCACGCCTTCAGGAGCGCCATATCCTCCGGCCGGCGTTCTGAGATGATCCGTCGCCCGACAGGTCCGAAAACCACGAAGTCATAGCCGAAGAGGTTATGGGCACTGGGGCCCCGATCATCATCGAGCACAGACATGTCAAGTTCCCGGCTGCTGACGGTCGGGACCGGAGAACATCTACGATTGTCTGCATGGATACAGCCTGGAGCGACGAACACCAAGCTGGCAACCAACAGTTGAGATAAGGGATGAATACTCATAGCGTACTCCCTTCGATATGCTCGTCCACCTCTGTGCGCCAGCACCGCAATGGAGGAGCCATTCGTCATCGGTCAGCGTGTCCCAACCCACACGTCTGCGCTCCCCTCACTCGGGACGATGAAGGAAGTAGGGCGGGGGTAGTGAAACAGTGCTCCAAAACCCCACCTCAGTTGTACGCCAGGAGCTTGTTTTACAGTGACTAGCGCCGTCCAGTCATAGGAGGACACTGTTTTGTCGCAGGGAAACCATTCATCGATGACACTAGGTCCATCGAACAGCCACGCGTACTCTTTGTAGGAATCACATGTCAGCCAGCGGTGCGGATGGTCTCCTTTCTGCATGTCATCGGGCTTTAGCTCGAAATCCTCGGCAACGCCTCCGCATTTGGTGGCCAGCTTCCGCCCCACAACGGCCTGATGCAAGCTGCACCCGCGCATGTCCTTTCCGGAATGGGACCGGAGCTTGATTAGAGCATTAACGATAGCCTTCCAACTGTACTCCCCTGGATCGCGGAGCCGGGGGACGAGCGAACCGCGAACGGCGCACCGGCTTCTCGCATGGTTGCGATCGGGTCTACTATTCTCGCCAACGGCAACGACAGGTTTCCCGGTCTTTGGATGGGGACGTCCACCACTGCTGGGAAGTTCCGTCCCGAACGGCAAGTTGAACTGCGGGTCCCAGTAACAATCTGCTGGGTCCTTGCGACAAGGACATTCTGGCACGGAACTGGGCTGCGTACTCGGTGATGATGGTCGGGTGGATGGAGATCCAGAAATCTCTATGGCTTCACCGCCGAGCGGATCAACGTAGAAGGTCGGGTTAGTTTTGCCGTAACGATAAAGATTGGCCCCGTTTCTGTCCGCGGCCGGATCGCGTTGCAGCCATCTGTCGTAGTTGTAGTACCGGGCGCGGCTGTATTGAATCTGCTTGACGCCGTTGGTGCCGATGGGGGTGTCGAGGTAGGCGTCGCGGCGGCGGCCGGTGAAGAAGTACGGGTTGCCCAACGCGCTGGCGGATAGCTCCGTGTTCGAGTGGTACCAGTTCGCCGGGTTGCGGATCACCGCGAGGTCAAGCGAGTCGATGCCGCCGTCGGCGTTGATGTCGTACACGGTGCCTGCATCGCAGCCGGATTGCAGCCACTGGCTCGGGCTCCGTATCACCCCCTGGTCCAAGCTGTCCACCGAGCCATCGAAGTTCACGTCCGCAGCCAGCACGCTAACGACCGTGGCTTTCCCGTAGGCGTCGTAGATGTAGCGCTCCAGCTCGTGGCCGTTGGCCTGGGCCAGGCCGACCACCGTATAGAGGTCCTTGAGCAGGTAGTAGTAATCCTCGTCGGTGCCCACGTCATCGTGCATCACGGCCCGCTCGTCGATGTAGCTGGTGCCGTGGACGTAGTAGCGCTGGCGATCCCCGTTCGTGTTGTACTCCTCGATCACGTTCTGCCCGTCGTAGACGAATCGCGTAGCCACCTCGGTGGGCCCGCTGCCGTAGATGCCACTGCCGTCGTAGTGGTTGCGAAACTCGATCCGCCGGCCCAGCGCATCGTAGGCGTACCGGGCCACCACGGCGTCGCTGCCGGCGTCGAACGTACCGTTGGTGTTGCTGTCGGCGTAGACGGCCGTGAGCTGGTTGTGCGCGTCGTACCGCATGAAGAAGCCGCTTTCGTCGGCGATCAGGTTCCCGGCTGCATCATATGATACACCGTTGCTGTTGATCGAGCTATATTCGTTGGCCGGGTTGTTGGCGGCGTAGGGAGTTTGCAGGTCCTCATGGACCGGTCGCTTGCGCTCCCGGCTCAGAACACCGGTTCGTAACCGCGCAGGGTCGCATTATGCCGTCACCGGCCATCACGGTCCAGGCACACCCCAAACGCGGACCAGGGAATGCTCGCCTGGGGAAACGTAGTAGGATACCCTGCAGACATGGTCGAGGACGCATCCGGTCGCTTTGAGGTCGCTTTTCCGGTGCCGGCGTATCTGGACGTGGCGGTACGTCGCACCCTGGCGGACCGCGTGGCGGCGGCATTGGAAGAGCTCTCCTGCTGCCGGGCCTGTCCGCGGAACTGCGCGGTGAATCGGCTGGTCGGCGAAACCAGCGTTTGCCGCACGGGGCGTTTGGCCAGGGTCAGTTCGGCGTTTGCGCACATGGGCGAGGAGGCTTGTCTGCGTGGGACACGCGGGTCGGGAACGATCTTCTTCTCCATGTGCAACCTGCGCTGCGTGTTCTGCCAGAACTGGGACATCTCGCAGCAGGTCAACGGCAGCGAACTGGATGCTCAGGCGCTGGCCGACGTGATGCTCGCCCTACAGGAACAAGGCTGCCACAACATCAACTTCGTTACGCCCGAGCACGTCGTCCCCCAGGTGGTCGAAGCCCTTGCCCTGGCGATCGATCAGGGCCTGCAACTGCCCATCGTCTACAACACCAGCGCCTATGACGCGCTCTCGTCACTGAAGAGGATGGACGGGCTGGTGGATGTCTACATGCCGGACTTCAAGTTCTGGTCGACGAAGTCCGCCAGGCAGTTGTGCAAGGCCCGGGATTACCCCGAGCATGCCCGCCAGGCCGTCCGCGAGATGCACCGCCAGGTGGGCGATTTGTGTTTTGCGCCCGAGGGCGTAGCCTGCCGCGGCGTGCTGGTGCGGCATCTGGTGATGCCCGGTCTCATGGAAGAGAGCCGACAGATCTTCCACTGGCTGGCCCGGGAGATATCGCCCGATACCTTCGTGAACATCATGGCCCAGTACCGTCCGGATTATCAGGTTGGTCTCATGGTGAATCCAGGCCCGCGTTCCGGCACTCCAAAGTACGTGGACATCAACCGCCGCCCGACATCAGCCGAACTAGAAGAAGCCTACGAGGCTGCCCGCCAAGCCGGTCTGTGGCGCTTCGATCCGTAGAACGAGAAGCTGCCGAGTGCCGCCCTTGCCGGGCTCGGGTGACTGCGCCCTCGAGCGCAGCTTTATTGTGACGTCGAGCGCACCGCATGAGTGTCCCAATCGGTTCCATCGTGCTGGTCGGCTGGATACCGGTCTGCGCTGCGTTCTTTCTGCTGTTTCGCCCGGTGCGGGCGCTGGTGCTGTCGTATCTGGTCGGCTGGCTGCTGTTGCCCATGGCCAAGATCGAGATTCACGGATTTTGGGACGTTGACAAAGTCCTGGCTACCAACGCGGGCGTGATTCTCGGCACGCTGCTGTTTCATTCGAGGCAGTTCCGCGGTTACAAGGTTAATCTCGCCGATATCGTTCTGGTGGTTTTCGCAGTTGGAACATGTGCTACGTCGCTGGCCAACGGGCTCGGCGCTTACGACGGTGTGTCCTCGATCGCCAAGAGACTGTTCCGCTATGCGATTCCGTTCTGGTTCGGGCGCGCGTTCATCAAGGACCGTCGGGACCTGCTCGAGGCCGGCCGACTGATCGTGTACGGTGCAGCCATGTACGCCGTTCTCGCCGTGTGGGAATGGCGGATGAGCCCGCAGATCCACAAGACGTTGTACGGGCTCTTTCAGCATTCGTTCGGACAACACGCCCGATGGGGGTTTTATCGGCCGGTGGTCTGCTTTCCGCATGCGTTGGCGTTGGGCACGTTCTTCGCGTGGACGTCGCTCGTGGGATTCTCGCTATGGCGCTCGGGGCATCTGCGTCCCGTGATGGGTATCCCGGCGGTGTGTTTTGTGGTGTTGCTGCTGGTGGGTCTGCTGGCGTCGATGTCTTTTGGCCCGTGGGGCCTGTTTGGGTTCGGCCTGGTGCTGCTGGTGTGTCGAACCCGGGGGCGCTGGCGCCGGTTGGTGTGGGTGCCCGCGATATGCGCCGTGCTATGGATGGCGGGGCGCTACACGGGCTTGACCGACGGCAAGTGGATGTCGGCGGCGGTGGCGCAGGTGTCGCCGGAGCGGGCGCACTCGTTGCAAGGGCGCATCGATTCTGACACCCTGTTGATCGAGCGGGCCAAGGAGCGGCCGATCCTCGGGTGGAGCACGTGGGACCGAAACCGTGTCCTCGACGAACGTGGGCGCAAGCTGGCGATCACCGACGGGCTTTGGATCATTCTCCTGGGCTCGTTCGGCCTGGTGGGGTTGTCGAGCTTCTACCTGTGGTGGTATTGCCCCCTGCTGTTGAGCCGGCGGGCCGGTCCGGAACTGGAGAACGAGCCGGTTATCATGCCCTTGCTGATCGCCGTGGGTCTGCAGGCGGTCAACTTCCTGTTCAACGGCTTCTTGAGTCCGGTGCTGACGTTGCTGAGCGGAGGCATGGTTACGTCGATGACCAGGATGCAAAGGGCCGCGTCGGTGGAGCACATGCGGTGATCGATGCATCGGTTGTCATCGTGAGCTACAACACGCGCGATCTCCTGCGGGATTGTCTGGGCTCGGTTTCCGCCGGATGTGGCGATCTTCGCACAGAGACATTCGTGGTGGACAACGCCAGCCCCGACGGTTCGTGCGACATGGTCGCGCAGGAGTTTCCCGCCGTGCGGCTTGTGCGCAACCCGTGCAACGCGGGGTTCGCCGCCGCCAACAACATCGTGCTGCGGAAGGCCGCCGGCCGATACGTCGTGCTGCTCAATCCCGATACCGTACTGTCCGCAGGCGCCCTGCCTGAACTCATGCGGTTCATGGACGCGACGCCCGCGGCCGGATACTGCGGACCACGGTTGCTCAACGCCGACGGCAGTCACCAGCCGTCGGCGCGGAGGTTTCCCACGACGCTCAGTGGCGCGTTTGCGATGTTAAGTCTGGGCCACCACCGACCGAACAGTCGCCATGCCCTGGACCTGCATCGGATGCACGGCGACCGCAGCCGCTTTCGCACCGACTGGCTGACGGGGGCATGCCTGGTGGTGCGGACCGAAGCCATGCGCCAGGTCGGTGATCTGAACGAAGGCTTCTTTATGTACTTTGAAGAGACCGACTGGTGTCGGCGAATGGCATCGGCGGGTTGGGAGGGGTGGTACGTGCCCTCGGCCGAGGTGGTGCATCTTGGCGGCGCCAGTGTCGGCCTGAACGAGACCGAGGCGCCCTTCTTCGGCAACCATCCGTCTTATTGGGTATCCAGCCGTTGCCGATATATGCGCCGACACCATGGGGTGGTGGGGATGCTGATATGTGAATCGCTGGACGTGGCGCTGTATGCGGCGTTGTGGCTTCGTCACCGCTGGCGGGCCACACCGGAGAGCCGGTTGAAGGCGCGCCGCGCCTCGACAGCCTTGCGCCACTTGCTGCAAAGAAACCACAGAGCCGCGACCGTAAGGGAGCGAAGGACCATTGCAACGCCAAGACAGCTCACTCACGGGCGCAGCCCATGAGGAAATCGGACGTTTGCAATGCATGGGGGTAAACCGGCTGATGAACCCGTGTCTACAAGACAAGCCTAATATGCTCATTATCGTGGTGGACAGCGTGCGAGCCGATCACGTTGCCTGTCACGGGTACGACCGCGATACCACACCCAACATCGATCGATTGGCCGACGAGGGATGCCTGTTCGAGACGGCCATCAGCGCGGCCCCGTTCAGCCCGGCATCGTACGCTTCGATCTTCAGCAACCTGTATCCTCATCAGCACGGCGTTAACGGCGACACGGTTCGCGTTTGGCCGGATGGCTGGCAGCGGTTGCCCGAGCGGCTGCAAGCTTGTGGGTATCACACGTTCTGCATCTCGAACAACGCGTTTGTGACGCGGGCCATGAACTGCGCCCGCGGATTCGACACCTTTGTGGACATGCGTGAGCCGAGCTGGTACGTCCGGCGGCACAACAGCGTGTTCCGCCGCGTTCGCCGGCACCTGGGCGAGCGCTGGGCCAAACGCCTGTCGTCCAACCACATGCACTGCATCGTCAAGGGCGATTCGGGCGAAACGGTACGCCGGGCCGCCGCCCTGATTGACGGGACCGACAAGCCTTTCTTCGGCTTCATCATCCTCATGGACCCGCACACGCCCTATAACAAACTGCGGACGCACTACTCCGGTTGCACGCCGGACGTGCGCCGCTTCTTCGCCCGACGCAACCAGCGCACCATGTACGCCGAACTCATGGCCGAGTGCAGTGGATTGTCGGCGTCTGAGCTTGCCGTCGTCCGCGATCTCTACGACGCGGAGATTCGGCATTCCGATGCTTGCGTCGGCACGTTGGTGGACTGGTTGCGCGAAACCGGAAGACTTCACAGTACCCTCGTGGCGGTAACGTCCGATCATGGCGAAGGTTTTGGCGAACACGGCGTGTGGGGCCACGGGTTCTGCCTCAACGATTGTCTGACGCGTGTCCCTTTGGTGGTGCGACATCCGTGGTACTGGTCGCCAGGCACGCGGTGCCGTGGATTGGTGCAACTGCACGATTTGCACGACCTTTGTCTGAGCGTGGCGTCGACGGGCGTTCCTCAACCCGAGCGATACCCCAATTGCCTGACACAGGCCGCTGATCCGGATTGGGGAGCACGGGAAGTCGTGTTCAGCGAGTTCCCGCGCCAATCGAAGACCTTGCGGTTCATGCGTGAGCGAAACCCGTGCTTGGACCCCGGTGTTTGGGATCGCGACATGTGGGCGGCACGCTCCGCCGACTGGCGCTACGTCGAGTACGACGACGGCGAGTGCGAACTGTACGACCTGCGCCGCGATCCCGATGAAACAACGTCGGTGCACAACTACCGGCCGGAAGTGTGCGACGAACTGCGGTCCAAACTGAACGCGCACAAAGACGCCAGACCGTATGAAGCCGGCGAAGACACGGCACCACAGGAAGTGGAGGAAGTCGTCGTCGAACGACTCCGCGCGCTGGGATACGTCGAATGACAGCATCAACGAACAGCATCGATACCGGGCGGTCGACGCCGACACCCGCCGACAGCACATCGGCAGACTTACGTGCGGAGGGCGGACACGACAACCTGTCCGGGAAGTTTTTTCTTGTCGGATGCGAGCGCAGCGGTTCCACCATGCTGCGCCTCATGCTGGACCGACATCCCGAGCTGTCGTGCATGTACGAGAGCGATTTCATGGTCCGCCATTTTGAGCGGTGTCGCCGGGGCCCGCCGATGGTGTACGCCCGGTTGCTCGAAGACGATTGGCACTTCGCGCATTCGGGGCTCGCATTCCCGGCTGATGCCGCATCGTACGACGAGGTGATCGACGCCTTCTTCCGCCAGCGCAGCCGCGCGACGGGCAAACGCGTGATCGGGGCCACCATCCACCACGACTTCCACCATCTGCCCGAACTCTGTGCCGAGGGGCGGTACGTGCATCTGGTTCGTGACGGTCGCCCCGTAGCGTCTTCGATGGTTCAGATGGGCTGGGCGGGGAACCTCTACTGGGCCGCCCTGCGATGGCGCGACACCATGCGCCGCCTACGTGCCCTTCAACGGCGCGTGCCGCCGGAGCAATGGCTGGAGGTGAGATACGAAGACCTCCTGCATGATCCGGGCAAGTGGTTGGGCGATATCTGTGCGTTTGTCGGCGTGGCGTATAGCGAGGAGATGCTGCGTTACCACACGGACTCGACGTACGATCCGCCCGATCCGGCGAACGCGCAGCGGTGGCGCGGACGCCTCGTCTCGCGAGAGATTCAACTCGCGGAGATGGCCGCCGGCGACGTGCTGGACGACTTCGGCTACGAGAGGTTGTTCCCGGCTGCCCGACCGGGTGCCATCGAACGACTGGTTCTGCGTTTCGACAACCGGATCACGCGAACACGGTTCCGGTGCGGGCGCTATGGGACGTACCTGTTGGTTGCGCGGAAGCTGTGGCGATTGCTCGGTGTTCGCCGAGCCGCTTTGGAGCAGCGCTATCAGGCTATCAGCGAGGCGCACATCAGATGATTGCGCCTGAATCGTGGACACGAAGGTGATTTGCGTTGGACACCCCCTCGATCAGTGTGGTCGTCATCGGGCGTAATGAAGGAGAGCAACTCGCCTGTTGCCTGGAGTCGGTTCGCGCAGCCGACTATCCGCAAGACCGGCTCGAGGTCCTCTACGTGGACACGGCGTCAACCGACGGCAGTGCGGACCGCGCCGCCCCCTTGGTCGATCGCGTCATCCGGATCGATCCGCAGCGTCCTTGTGCGGCTGTGGCCCGCAATGCGGGATGGTCCGCCGCGAGCCATGACCTGGTGCAGTTCCTCGACGGTGACACGATTCTGCACGAAACCTGGTTGCCGACAGCCGCGTCCGTGATGGCTGACGCGAACGTGGTCTGCGTGTTCGGTCGCCGTGAGGAGGCCCAGCCACAGCGCAGCATGCTGTGCTACTGGACGCACCGCGACTGGCGAATCCCCACAGGGCCGGGCCGAGCCTGCGGCGGGGACGTGATGTTCCGGTCCTCGGTTCTACGAGAGTTTGACGGATACGACGAAACGTTGATCGCCGGTGAAGAGCCCGACCTCTGCTTTCGCATTCTGCGGACGGACCGGGGCACCATTCTGTCGCTCGATGCGCCAATGACCACGCATGACATCGGCGATTTCGGGTTTCGACAGTACTGGCGGCGATGTGTACGGACAGGGCACGCATACGCCGAGGTGGCTCTTCGCCACGCCGGCAGCAGTCGGCGCTTCTGGCTGCGAGAGAATCTGCGAATCCTCGCATGGTTCGTCGTATTTGCGGCAGCCGGCGTTGTCTCACTCGGCCTGCGCTCGCTCTGGCCTCTGCTGGTTTGGGCCATGCTACTGTGTGTTCAATATGGCCGGTACGTCGTGTCTGAACTGCGCGTGGGCAACGGCGCGAAATGGTCGTTCCTGGGCGCGCTGCGATACCTTGCTTGCAAGCCTTCACAGTTCCTCGGCCAACTGCTCTTCGTGTTCCGGCTTCTAACGGGCAGAGGACGAGGACGCCTGATCGAGTACAAGACGCCGCTCGTCGAATCGGATGGTGGATAATGCCGCGCGCCCGTGAAATCCCAAGGCGACCCTCTTCCTGCGACGAATCGCCGGACTGTTCTCGTCTCGTCCCACGGGGAGCGCCCCACCGGGAGCCTGCTGCGACGGAATACGAGCGGTTGCTGGGTTTTGCGCGTGAAGCGTGCCGTCGTCACGCGCGGCTGGGCGACGAGGCCGACTTCCGCGTCAGCGCGTGTTCACAAGCCCTCCGCTGCGCGATCCTGCACTGCCGCGTGAACGGCAAGGGACGAGAGGTGAACTACGTTCTCAAGTGGCGTGCCAATGCCGGCCGCTGGGTCGTCGCTCACGAGTACGAGTCCTTGTGCAACCTGCACACTCTGTCACGCCGCGCGGGCAAGTTCCTGGTGATCGAGCCGGTCGCTTACAGCGTGTCTCCAGCAGCGCTGCTCACCGTGCAAGCCGCAGGAGAATCGGCCCACCGGTATGTCCGCCGCGCGTGCCGGCGCACCGCCTCTGCGGGCGACCGAGAGAGCGTCCTGGCACTGTTGGATCGGGCCGCTGACTGGCTGGTTGAGCTGCAGCAACTCACGCAGGCTTCTCCGACGTCGGATGAAGCCCGCGCGTCGGCGGATGGTTTTCTCGAGGACTGGCGCCGGCTTTTCGACGAGACTGTCGCCGGGCGCCTTTCGCCCGGTGCGGTTCGGCGCATCGAAGGGCTGATGACAGAGTTACTCGACACCGAGATGCAATCTCCACGCAGCATGGGCGTCCACGGTGACTTCGGCCTGGGCCAACTGCTCGCTTGCCCCGACGGTTCACTGCGCGGGTTGGACTTCGAGCTGTATGACATGGCACTCGTCTCGACGGACGCGGGCCAACAACGGATCACGCTGGAGTACATGGCGGCCAATCCCTGGTGGTCGCGGCGTGCCCTCGAAGAGATGTGGAACTGCTTTGCGGAGGCACTGATTCGGCGCGGCGTCTCTTCGGAGTCATTGCTCCTGGGATACCTGGTCGCGTTGCCGCGACGCATGACGGTGCCTCCGCGCCGTGCGGGAAACCGTGCCGCATTGCTGCTGCGATCATGGCGCCATCGGCGATGGCTCCACTCTCGATACCCGTGGCTCGAACAACTGGCGGATTGCGCAAGCCCTGACGCAGCTTGCAAGCTCTTTGCAGGAGGACTATAAGTGAAGGTGGCTTACCTGGTCAGCGCCTACCCGGCGGTCTCGCACACATTCGTCATGCGCGAGATCATGGCGTTGCGCGAACAGGGGATTCAAGTGGACACCTTCAGTGTACGGACGCCATCGCCCGACGGCGTGCTCTCCGCCGCTGATCGCCGTGAACGAGAAAGCACCTGTTACATTCTTCCGCCGCGATGGGGGCGCATGCTGGCGGCACACGTTCATACCGCCGTAAGCCGACCGCTACGCTACTTGGGAGCCCTGTGGTTCGCACTGGTGAACCGTCCTGCCGGACTGAAGGCGATGCTCTGGCATATGTTCTATTTCTGTGAGAGCGTGTTCTTGTTCCATGAGCTTCGGCTCCGCGGGGTCAGTCATCTCCACGTGCATTTCGCAATGGCCTGCGCCACCACGGCGATGATCGCGTCGCGCCTCGGCGGCATCACATACAGCCTGACCATACACGGTCCGACGGTGTTCTTCGACGTCCACCGGTTCCTTCTGCGCGAGAAGGTCGAACGCGCCGCATTCGTGTTCTGTATCAGCGATTTCTGTCGTAGTCAGGTCATGAGCCACATTTCCCCGGAACACTGGCACAAACTGCATATTGTGCATTGCGGCGTCGATGGTGAGGTCTACCGACCGGAACGTGCGCGCGGCATCGCCTCCGGCGGCCCACACCTGCTTTGTGTTGGACGCCTCGTGCCCGAAAAGGCGCAGGAGATTCTGTTGCGCGCCGTAGCCTGTCTGCGCCACGATTTCCAGACCCTCCTCTGCACCTTGGTTGGCGACGGGCCCGACCGATCCAGGCTGGAAGCGCTCAGCCGCGAACTGGGGATCGAGGATCGTGTCCGCCTGCCCGGTGCAATCGGCCAGGACGACATTCAGACGTACTACGACCAGGCCGATGTATTCGTACTGCCCAGCTTTGCGGAAGGGCTGCCGGTGGTTCTGATGGAAGCGATGGCCAAGGAACTGCCCGCGATCAGTACGCGCATCGCCGGGATATCGGAACTGATCGAAGACGGGGCAACCGGCCTACGCGTACCACCCGGGAACTGCGCTGCGCTGGTCGGTGCCATACGGGACGTGTTGGCCAACGCAGAGCTGCGCGAACGCCTCGCGCGCAACGGGCGACGGAAGGTGCTCGCGGAGTTCGAAATGAACGATATCGGACGGCGCGCCGCCGCCATCTTCCGGACTCATCTGAACGCTGCACCGGTTGGTGCGGTCGAGCAGGTCTCCGGCCAACAGGTGGATATCGGATGTCCGTAACGGTGGACGAATCGACCGGTGTGCGGTGGCCGACCTCCGTCGTCTGCTTCGGGGGCGAAGACTGGTGGTACCATAACCGCGGCCACTGCGACATGCAGATGATGCGCCAGTTCGCGCGGCACGGTCGTGTTCTCTACGTGAACTCCATCGTCATGCGCAAACTCAACATTACCGAAGGGGTGATGTTCTGGCGTCGCCTGGCCCGCAAGGCGCGGAGCATTGCCCGCGGTCTGGTTCGCGTCAGCGATGGGTTCAGCGTGTATTCACCGGTGACCGCCCCGGTGCACCATCTCCCGGGGGCACGCTCGCTGAACGAACGTCTTCTGCGGGAACAGGTTCGACTGGCCATGCGTCGTATGGGGTTGGGCAACCCGCTGATCTGGGTCAATTGTCCCGCGGCCTGCGACACGGCACTAGCACTGCCGCGAGCGGCGCTGGTTTACCAGCGAACCGATCGCTACGAGGAGCATCCCGGCGTGGACACCGAACAGATCACCCGATACGATCGGACGTTGAGGCGGCGGGCGGACCTGACCTTCTACTGCAACCGCGAGTTGTACGAACAGGAAGCAGGCCAATGCCGCAAGGCGGTGTATGTGCCGCACGGAGTGGACTACGAGCGCTTCGCCCACGCTTCGCGCGATCCGCGGACACCACCGGACATGCGCGGGCTTGACCGCCCCGTCGTCGGCTTCTTCGGGGCGATTGACAGTCACAAGTTCAACCTACCCCTCATGGACGCCGTCGCCGAGAGGAT
>Ga0190284_1000910_pt1 | contig 14138 bp, 11 predicted proteins | sample 48691812_MG_FD_161668 | JGI IMG/M metagenome (GOLD analysis project Ga0190284, IMG submission 161668) | Hydrothermal vent microbial mat bacterial communities from Southern Trench, Guaymas Basin, Mexico - 4869-18-1-2_MG | ecosystem: Environmental > Aquatic > Marine > Hydrothermal vents >...
ATGTCGCGGGAGCCGACACACTGGATGAAGGCCACCTTGCGCGGGTGCTCCCCGTCGGAGGGACGCCGCACCTCCCCGCCCCACGGGCCGGAGGCCGAGAGCATGCGCTCCAACTCAATGCTGGTGACGACGTTGGCCAATCGCCCGTACCCGAACTCGGGCCGGATGTCGCCGGACATCGTCTCCACCCCTGGTATCAGCACGACCGCGCCCACCTTCAGTTCGACGATCTCCTCACGCATATCGTGGTCAATGCAGTGCTTCTGGCAGGCATAGACGCACTGGTTGCACTCGGAACAGATGCCGCACGATAGACACCGCTCCGCCTCCGCCCGCGCCTCCTCCTCAGTGAGGGCAGGATAAATCTCGCGGAAGCTCTGCGCCCGCTCTGCCGCGGGGAGTTTAGCGACCTCATGACGCGGCGTCTCGGAGGCCTCGCCGGAGGCCACCTTCGCCCGCGCCTCCTCGTCGGTGAGTTCGGCCACCTCGACCTCGGGCTCTGCCTCCGGCAACGGTTCGCCACGCACATAGGCGTCTATCGAACGCGCCGCCTTGTGCCCTGCCGCGATGGCGTCAACTACGAACCCGGGTCCCGTCACCACAACACCACCGGCGAAGAGCCCCGGCACGTCGGTCGCCAGTGTCACCGGATCCACCGCCGAGGTCTTGAAGCGCCCGCGCTCCTTCAGTTCATCCGGCAGACAAGAGACGTCGGACCGCTGCCCGATGGAGAAGATGACCACGTCGGCAGCGATGACTTGCTCGGTGCCCGGTATCTCATCGAAGTCAGGTCGCCCTTCCACAAAGCCCCGAAAGTTGATCTCCACACATCGTAGGCCGCTCACATGTCCATCGGCGGATGTGATCTCCTTGAATGTGCGGGAGGGAAAGACCTCGATCCCTTCCTCCTGGCCATCCAATACCTCCCACTCGTGGGCCGGCATCGTCTCACGGCTCTCCAGGCAGGCCATCCCAACCCACGAAGCGCCCAGCCGCACCGCCGTCGTCGCCGCGTCCACCGCAACACTACCGCCGCCGAGCACCATGATACGTTTCCCCTCCACCTGGAGACTTCGGAAGTCTTCTGAGGCTTCCGAAGTCTTCTCCGACAGCGCCACTCGGCGCAGGAAATCGGTCGCCACCGTCACTTCGGGCAAGTCCACGCCGGGGATGGGGATACGGACACCCTGGTGCGCTCCCACTGCGACGAAGACGGCCTCGTATCCGGTGAGGCTCCCCCCCGCTTCGGGGGGGCTGGGGGAGGGGTCGCGCAAGAGCGCCACCGCATCGTCCACGCGGTGGTTGAGTTTCAGTTCAACCCCCAGCGCCAGGATGTCATCAATCTCCTTCTGTATCAGGTCGTAGGGCAACCGGTAGGAAGGAATGCCCACACGCATCATTCCGCCCGGAACAGGAAGTGCCTCGAAGACAGTTACGCCGTGGCCGAGTTTAGCCAGATCCTGCGCGCAGGTGAGGCCGGCCGGTCCGGAACCGATCACCGCCACCCGTTTCCCCGTCGGCTCCACCTCCGACCCCTCCCACACCTCCACACTCCCACACTCATCGGGGTGGGCCAGCGCCCAGTCAGCGACAAAACGCTTGAGCCGCATAATACTGACCGGCTCGTCAACCTTGCCACGCGAGCAGGCGTCCTCACACTTATGGTTGCAGACGCGGCCGCAAATGGAGGGAAATGGGTTGTCCTCGCGGATGGTGCGGTAGGCGTCCGCGAAGCGCCCCTCACGGATGAGAGCAACGTACCCCTGAGCACGTTGATGGATAGGACAGGCATCACGGCAAGGTGCACGTCCCCGCTTCTCAATGACGAAAGCGTTAGGAATGGCCTGCGGGTAGAGTTTGTAGGCCGCCCGCCGCTCGGACATACCAGCGTTGAACTGGTCGGGACGGATAACGGGACAGGCCGCCGCGCAGTCGCCGCAACTGGTGCACTCGTCCACCACGACGTAGCGCGGCTTCTTGCGCACGCGCGCCGTAAGGTTGCCTGGCTCGCCCTCAACGCTCTCCAGTTCGGCGTAGGTCATCACCTCGATGTTGAGATGCCGGCCGCACTCGACCAACTTGGGCGAGAGAATACACATCGCGCAGTCGTTGGTGGGGAAGGTCTTGTCGAGTTGCGCCATCACCCCGCCGATGGCCGGCTTCCTGTCCAGCAGATAGACCCTGAATCCGGCTTCCGCCAGGTCGAGCGACGCCTGCATGCCCCCAATGCCGGCCCCGACGACCAATACCGCGCCGACCTTGTCTTTGCCGTTCTCAGAGAATTCCACCGCCATCCTCTTCTTGGACCTTAGAACTCGCCTGAACGATCCACCAGCCGCAGCGCAAAAATCGCCATATCCAAAGTATCTCCGCTGTCCGCGATGAAATAATCAAGCAGTGTGACCTCGTGTTGAAAGCCCAGAATCTCGAACCCCCTGATGACCGACTGCTGCGAGGTCAAGACCTCCGCGTACAACTGCTGCAATCCCACTCGCCGGGCGATCTCAATCAGGCTGCGTATCATCAGTGTGCCGATGCCCCGGCGACGATAGGCGTGGTCGAGAAAAATGCGCACCCAGGCCCGGTGCCGGTGGTAATGCTCGCCGAAATGCAGGGTGGCGTCCCCTATGATCTTGTCGTCCACGACGGCCACCAGTGGGAAGACCCGCTTCAGGTCCAGGTTGTCCACCCAACTCTCAACCACGAGCGGATCGCCAGCATCGCTGCGGAAATATTCCAGGTCTTGTTTGGAAGCCCGCCCAAAAAGGTCCACCAGGCCCTGTTTGTCCTCCTCAGTCAACGGGCGCAGCAACAACCGGGCCCCACTGGACAGCGTCTTCACCTTACGATAACGCGCCAACTGTTCCCAAACATCCGTCATCTTCAAACCTCCTCCAATCAATGAACAATGAAACAATTAACAATGACCAAAGTCCTGGCGGCTCAATTGGTCATTGCTTATTGTTCATTTCTGCATAGCCTTCCAGACCAACTCCGTCACGTCCATCACCCGCATACGAGCGCGACGCGCTTCCTCGTGGCGGCGCACCGCTGCCGTCAGTGTGCGCTCACACTGTTGGCAGGCAGAGACAACCACCTGCGCCTCGACCTCGCAGGCCCGGTCAATCCGTCGCAACGACACCTCAGAGCCGACGTCTGGATCGAAACTTTCCAGATTGCCTCCGCCACCGCAACATTCGGAGATTTGTCCCGAACTGCTCATCTCCACAAAGGTAAGGCCGGGGATACTTTGCAACACATGACGGGGCGGCTCGAAGACGTGACTCTTGCGCCCCAGGTCACACGGGTCGTGGTAGGTCACCCGCAGGTCCATCTCCCCCAACTCAATGGCTCCTTGCGCGATCAATTCCTCCAACAATTCCGTGGCGTGCAGCACCTCCAGACCAATCTCCTCCCCCAGAACCTCGGGATAGATGAATTTCCACATGTGATAGCAGGAAGGACAGGCGAAGACGACGCGGGAAGCGCCAAGTTCTTTGACCTGGGCGATGTTGTGCTGGATCAACGTCTTGGCCTGTTCCAGCCGCCCCATTAACAACAGAGGATAGCCACAGCACCACTCCTGCCCCCCCAGTGTGGTGAAATCAACACCGCTCGCGTCCAGGATGGATGACATCGCCTGGGGCACGCGATAACTGCGCGGGAATAAGGACGCGACACAGCCGACGAAGTAGACGATTTCGGCCCCCTGTTTGCTATCCAGCCCGGGCGGGATATGCTCCAGGTTCTGGCTCCAGATCAGGCGGTTGCTGTTGTCATCGCCGCTGATGTTATGCGTGGTTGAGATCGTCTGGCTCAAGCTGTTGAGCCGCTGAATGCCCACACACAGCCGGTCGTCAATCACCGTCTCTGGCCGCTGCACCAGGTAGTCGGCCAGGAGCTCCCGCAGTTCCTGGCAGTTCTCCACCCGGTAGCCCGCCTCTTCCGACATCTCCTTGAGCGCGAGCATCACTTCGTAGATATCAATATCGTTGGGGCAAAACGCACCACACATCTCGCACCCCAGGCAAAGCCAGGCATCCCGGCTGGTCAGCAGCCGTTCCCGCTGCCCAAACTGGATCAGGCGCAAAATGCGATCAGGCCCGTATTCCATCGCAAAAGCGGTGGGACAGCCAGCGGTGCACTTGTGACAATGGTAACACAATTGTATGGTTTGCCCGCTGAGATCATTGATCCGTTGAAGAAAGCCCCGGTCTATAAGTGATCCTTCCATTGCCAACCCTTTCTACCTCACTATCACATCCGCCATCGCCAGAATCTGCGCTGGCGTCCAGTTGTATATCTGGCTGGCCTTGTTGGGACAGGCTACCACGCAGGTCCCGCAGTTCTGGCACAACGCCGCGTTGACAGTGGCGATGTGCCACACAGGATTGATCGAGCGTGCGCCGTAGGGACACGCCTCCACGCAGGCCCCGCAGGCCGAGCAAAACTGCGGAATCACGCAGGCCACCATCGGCTCCTGTGTCATCTCGTCCTGTGAAAACAGCTTCAGCACTTTGGCTGCCGCGCCTGAGGCCTGCGACACCGCCTCCGGGATGTCCTTCGGCCCTTGTGCCGCCCCGGCCAGAAAAATCCCCGCCGTCAGGCTCTCGACGGGGCGCAACTTGGGGTGCGCCTCGCTGAAAAAGCCATCTTGGTCCACGCTGACCCGCAGCGTCTGCGCCAACTTCAGCGCCTGACGACTGGGCATCATTGGTGTCGCCAACACCACCAGGTCGGCCGCCACCTCCACCGGCCTGCCGCTCAGCGTGTCGGCCCCCCACACCACTACCTTGTCCCCATCGCGGAAGATCTTGCTCACTTTGCCCCGCAGGTACAAGATGTCGTGCTCCTCCATCGCCTGCTGGACGTACTCATCGTACCCCTTGCCTGCCGAGCGGATGTCAATGTAAAAGACGTAGGCCTGGCCCTCCGGCACGCGTTCCTTGAACATCACCGCCTGCTTGGCGACGTACATACAACAGACCTTGGAGCAATAAGGCACGCCCCGTTCTGGATCACGGGAGCCTGCGCACTGGACAAACACCACCTCACGAGGCACCCGTCCGTCGGAGGGCCGCCGGATCTCCCCACCGTCCCCCCCCAAGCGATGGGGAGAACTGTCTCGTAACATCTCCTCAAACGTCAGCCCGTCCACCACGTCTGGGATCTCCCCGCCGCCGTACTCGGGCAACCGCTCCAGCGAGTAGGGGTCCCAGCCAGTCGCCACCACGATAGCTCCTACCTCGAAGGTTTCAGGTTCTGTCAACCTGGAACTTGAAACATTGAAACCTGAAACGGCCGCTTTAAAGTTGCCGACGTATCCCTCCACCCCTACCACCTGCGCCCCCGTCAACACCTCGATATTCGAGTGATTGAGGACCTGCTCGACTTTGCGCTCCAGCAAATCCGGCGCACCAGTGAAGTTCAGGTAGGTGCCGCTAAGGCGGGCCATCTTACCACCCAGGTGAGCCTCCCGTTCGACCAGCACCACGGGGAAGACCGCGTTGGCGATGTCCAACGCAGCCTGCATCCCGGCGATTCCCCCACCAATGACCAGCGCCCGCTTCGTCAACGGCAGACGGAATGGCTCCAGTTCCTCGTCCCGCGTGACTTTCTCCACGACGGTGCGCACGATCTCGACCGCCTTCTCCGTGGCGCGGGCTGGCTCGTGCTCGTGCACCCAGGCACACTGCTCGCGTATGTTGGCCATCTCGCAGCGATACGGGTTCGATCCCGCCGCCGATGCCGCCCGGCGGAAAGTCTTCTCGTGCATAAGAGGCGAACAGGCGGCGACGACCACGCCGTCCAGGTCGTGCTCCACAATAGCATCCCTGACCAACTGCTGGCCTGGGTTGGAGCACATATACCTATAGTCCGTAGCATAGACAACCTCCGGGTGCTGCTCCATCTCCTCGGCCACCCGCTCCACATCCACCGTGCTGGCGATATTTATTCCACAGTGACAGACAAAAACACCAATTCGACTCATTCGCTATTCGCCATCCGTTATTCGCTCTCGCTCCTCCGCCCTGGCCGCTTCAAAAAGCGCCAGCACCTTGGCCACGGCACCAGAGGCCTGCGCTACCGTCTCCGGGATATCCTGTGGCCCAAGACACGCTCCGGCCAGAAAAACTCCTGGCACCACGCTCTCCACCGGCGCCATATCCGCGTCCGTGGGGGTATAGAAGCCAAACTCATCCACCCCGATGCCCAGCATCTCCGCAACGTGGCGGCTCCCCTCCGAAGGGACGATCGCCGCCACCACCACCACCAGATCGGCGGCGATCTCCACCTTGCTCCCGGCCAGCGTATCCACTCCCCATACCATCACTTTGCCATCGCTGGGGAAGACCTTGGAGATCCGTCCCCGGATGTAAACCGTGTCATCCTCCTCCATCGCCCGCGTGACGAACTCCTCATACCCCTTGCCACCAGCCCGGATATCTATGTAGAACACGTAGACCTGCCCATTGGGGACGCGGTGCTTGTAAAGGATGGCGTGCTTGGCGGTGTACATGCAGCAGATTTTCGAGCAGTACGATACGCCGTGCTCCGGATTGCGAGAACCGGCGCACTGGACGAAGACCACCTCCTTGGGAACGGTGCGGTCGGAAGGACGGATGATTTTACCGCCGGTCGGCCCGGAGGCAGAAAGCAGCCGCTCGAATTCCAGCCCATCCATCACGTTGGGATGCGACATATATTCGTAGGCCTTCACCCCCTCGCCCTGGTAGAGTTCGTAGCCCGTGGCGACGACGATGGCCCCTACCTCCATTTCGAGAATCTCAGGGCCCATATCGTAGTCAATGGCATTTATGCCACCAGCCTCGCACGCCTCCGCACACTTCCCGCACGCCAGAGGGAAGAGCCCCATGCAGGCATCGGGGTCAAGCCTGTAAACCGCTGGCACCGCCTGGGGATGGGGAATGTAGATTGCACGGCGGGCAGCCAGTCCCCGGTCGAACTCGTTGGGCACAACGACAGGGCAGACCTTGGTGCAATCACCGCAGGCAGTACACTTCTCCTCAATGACGTAGCGGGGATGGCGCAGGATGCGCACGCGAAAGTGCCCCACCTCCCCCTCGACTGCTACCACCTCACTGAGCGTGAGCAGCCGGATGTTGGGATGCTGCCCAACCTCGACCGTGCGGGGCGTGAGGATGCACTGAGAGCAATCCAGCGTCGGGAAGGTCTCTGAAAGCTGTGCCATGTGCCCGCCGATGGAGGGCTTTTTCTCGACCAGGATAACCTCGTAGCCGCTGTCGGCGATGTCCAACGCGGCCTGCATCCCGCCGATCCCGGCACCGATCACCAAAGCCCGATAGTTCATTGCCCCGCCGCCCCATTGTTCATTGTCAATTGTTTCATTGTTCATTGAGCAGCGGCCTCGGGTCTACGTAGTGCTCTCCCATCCCCCAACTCTCCTCCGGTAGACCTAGCGCCACGGCCATCAGTTGAGTGAAATAGAGCACCGGTATCTCGTTGCCGGTGCGACCGGCCTCCGTCTCCCGCTGCGGGTAGTCCAGGTTGAACTGGCAGAGAGGGCACGCGGTGATGATGACCTGCGCGCCGTGTTCCCGCGCCGAGGCCACGATGTCCTTTGAGAGCGTTTCGGAGACCTGGGGATCCCTTACCGTCAGGTAGGAGCCACAGCACTCGATGTTGTAAGGGAAGTCCACCGGTTCCGCCCCCAGCGCCCGCACCAGGTCGTGCAGGATAACCGGATCCTCTGGGTCGTCCAGGCCAATCTCTTCGTAAGGACGCAGGAGAAGACATCCGTAATAGGGGGCGACCCGCAGCCCGGTCAGCGGGCGTACCACCCGCTCGGCCAAGGCCTCCCACCCCAGGTCGTCCCGCAGTATCTCCAGGAAATGCGCGACGTGCACATCGCCGCGATATTCCTGCTCAGTGAACCAGTTGATGCGCTCCAGCATCTCCGGGTCCCGCTTCAGCAACGCCTGGGAGCGGCGGAGGACGTTGAAGCAGATGGCGCACAGTGTCGCCACCCGCTCACCAGCCTGCTGCGCCTGATAAAGCACCCGCGTTGGGGCGATGAGCGCCATCGAGTCGTCCAGCATCAAGGGAAACGTCGCCCCGCAACACTGCCACTCGGGAAGTTCCTCCAACTCCAAGCCCAGCGCCGCCGCCACCGCTCGCCCGGAGCGGTCATAGTTCTTGGCCTTCGTAGAAAGCGTGCAACCCGGATAGTAGGGAATACCCATCAACCTACCTCATATACTTCCTGAACCCGCCGACGATGGCCAGTTGTGGCACTTCCCGCAACAACTCCGGCGGGAGCGCGTTCAGATCCAGTTTCGCGACCCCCTGGCGCAGCGAAACCTGGCGCAGCGCCTCCATCAGCCGGGGCAGGTCTACCCCCTTGGGGCAGCGTGTGACGCAGGTCAGGCAGGAGGCGCAAATCCAGATGGTGTTGCTCTCCAATACCTCCTCCATCCCCAGTTGCGCCATGCGGATAACCTGGCTGGGCAAGAGATCCATTGCCGCCACGACCGGACAACCGGCGCTGCACTTGCCACACTGATTGCAAGCCAACAGGTTCTGACCGCTGATCTCCTCCACCTGGCGCACGAAAGGGCCGCGCACCTTATCAATCGAGATTTGGATTCGCATACCGCCTCCTGCCTCCTGCCCCTTAGTCCACCAGCCCTGCAGCCCGCCTGGCGGAGACGAGCGTGTTACGCAAGAGCATCGCGATGGTCATCGGCCCGACGCCACCCGGCACTGGCGTGATGTACCCCACCACCTCCTTCACCGCATCGAAGTCCACGTCACCCACGAGGCGGTAACCCCTCTTCCTGGTGGGATCATCCACACGGTTGATGCCGACGTCAATCACCGCCGCACCCGGTTTGACCCAGTCGCCCTTGACCATCTGGGGGCGGCCCACGGCGGCGATCAGGATGTCTGCGCGGCTGCAGGTGGCAGGCAGATCCTTCGTGCGGGAGTGGCAGATGGTGATGGTGGCGTTTCGCTTCAGGAGCAGCATAGCCACCGGCAGGCCGACGATGTTGCTGCGGCCCAGAACCACGGCTTCCTTACCCTCGATCTCAATGTTGTACCGGTCAAGCAACTCGATGCAGCCGGAGGGGGTGCAGGGGGCGAACATTGGCTCACGGCCCTTCATCGCCAGCCGCCCGATGTTGACCGGGTGGAAACCATCCACGTCCTTGTCCAATCCGATAGCACCCAGCACTTGCTCCTCATCCAGGTGCTTCGGCAGCGGTAACTGCACCAGGATACCGTGCACCTCCGGGTTGGCGTTCAACTCCGCCACCAACCCATCAACCTCCTCCTGGCTGGCGCTCTCCGGCAGAGTGCGGCCAAAAGAGCGAATGCCCACCTCTGCACACCGCTTCTGCTTGGAGCGCACGTAGAACTGGGAGGCGGGGTTCTCGCCCACCAGCACCGTCGCCAACCCTGGCACAATGCCATACTCTGTCTCAATCCGCTCAACCTCGGCCTTGATCTCCTCGTGGATCGCGGCCGCCGTCGCCTTGCCGTCAATCAATTGTGCTGTCATATCTCTCCTTTCGAGAAACCAGGCTTCGCCCTGAGGCTCGGCCCGAAGGGTTTTTCGGAAAAAACCTGGTTTCTAACTCACAGCCGCAGGTACGAATCCGTGTAGATAACCTTGTTCAGCAACACCTGCACAGTCTTCCAGATAGCCGCCTGCTGCGGGTCGGACATATTCACGTCCTCAGGCTGCAACTCCTCCATCGCCTCCACCCGGTCGTGCAGTTTAAGCAGCAACTTGTTGAGCGGCGTGCTCTCGTCCCGCTCCTCGACCACGCGAATCCACTCCATCAACTCGCGGTCAAAGGGATCAGCGATGACCATGTCAATGCCTGCGCCCATCAGCATCACCATGTAGGTGCGGTTGAGCAGCGGGCGCATCTTGTTGGGGACGGCGTTGGAGACGTTGGAGAGGCCACCATTGGTCAATGGGGGTGGATCCCAAGCGAACTTGAGCGTGCGCACCGCCTCGATGAACTCCGGGCAGTACTCCTGGCAGCCGGAGACGGTCAGCACCAGTGGGTCAATGATCAGGTCGGTGATGGGGAAATCAATCTCCAGCATATGCGGGATCAGCCGCTCCAGCGCGAGGCTCACCCGCTCATCCGCACTGACCGGGATCATACCCTCGGCCATCGTCAGCGCGACCAGGCGCGTGTTGAACTTTTTGGCCACGGTGGGCACCGCCTCCAACCGCTCCGTTCGCGCATCAGTGGAGTTGATGATGGGCTGCGCCTTGCTCACCGTCTCGCAGGCCGCCTCGATGGCCATCAGGTTGGTGGTGTCGAAGACCAGCGGCACATCCACCACTTCCTCGACGACCTCTACTAGCCAGGGCAGGATCTCGTGGCCTCGCTTTTTCTGCGGGCCGATGTTGAGGTCTACCGCATCCGCCCCAGCATCCACCATGCGCACCGCTATGTCCTGGAAGAACTTCGCATCCTGTTCAGCGACGGCCTTCTTGACCTTAGGCGAGATGATATGGATGTTTTCGCCAATAATGTACATTCTGATTACCTCCCTAGTTTACTGCTAGATTTTCGTACGTACCCACTCATAGAAACGCTCGACCTGCCTCATCAACTGATGAGCATTAGCCTCGCTGACTCTCTTTGCGCGATACTCAATGTCCGTCTTCTGCCGCACCACACTGATGGCGTGCTTGAGCATTTTGTTGCTATCAGGGTCATCCGCATGTTGAGCCAGTAGGGTAAACACATCCAGGTGATCCTTGCTCTTGCAGCGCAGCCCCGCCGTGTGAATCAACAGCGCATCGGCGGCTGCGATAACACAATGAATGCCACTCAGAACTGTCAGGTGCCAACGCTCGGACAGAGCGGCATCCTTCATCCCCTCTATCCCACCACTCTCTTAGCGATCTCCTGTACCGCCCGATAGACTGTGGCATCCGCCGGCAGTTCCACCAGCGGCCGGCCGGCGAACTCAAACTCGGCCATCGCCGGATCCTCCGGCACCGTGCCGATCAGTTCCAGCCCAGTTTGCGCTACCGTCTCAGCCAGCGGTAGGGGTAACTTCCCTGCCCCCCCTCCCACACTCCCACACTCCCACACTCCCCCGTTTCCCGCTTCCTGCTTCCCGCTTCCTGCTCTCTCCCCCCGCAGCCGGTTGACGATCAGGTAGACGTGACCCACGCCGATCTCCAGTTCAGGCACCATCTCACGCATGTGCTGCGCGGCAACGAGCCCCCGCTGCGTGGGGTCGGTCACCAACAGCAGAACGTCCACCTCGCGGGTGGTGCGGCGGCTGAGGTGCTCCATCCCGGCCTCGTTATCCATCACCACGTAGTCGTAATTGGCCGCGATGCGATCCAGGATGACGCGCAACATCTGATTGGCGGCGCAGTAACAGCCGGGGCCCTCGGGCCGCCCCATCGCCAGCAGGTCTACCCGCTCATCCTCCACCAGCGCCATCTGGATCTGATAGTCCAGGTACTCCTGCTTGCTCACCCCGCCGGGCATGGAACCGGCCAACGCGCCGCTGGATTGCACCAGGCTGAGCATGCCCTCGCGGATGTCCCCGACCGTCTGCTCCAGCTCCATCCCCAGCACCATGTTGAGATTGCTGGAGGGATCGGCATCTATGGCCAGGATGGAGCCACTCCGCTTCTCGACTAGGTAGCGAATGAGAAGCGCCGCGATGGTCGTCTTACCGGTGCCGCCTTTGCCAGCCAGTGCAATCGTCGTCGTCAATTCAGTCCCTCTCCATACATCTGCCCCGGTCTCAGAACTTCTGGGAACCGCTCTCGCAGCATCACCCGCGCCTCATAGCACAGGTGACATGCATCCACATAAGTCTTCTCGCGCATGAAACCGGATTTTTTCCCGGAAACCTGGTCTCTGTCCCCGTGAGCCCCCTCGTGTAGCAAGTCGTACCGCTCCACCAGCGCCGCCGGACCGCCTGCCAGCAGCGGCCCGACGATGGGATGCGCATACGGGTCATACGTGGCCACGAGCTCCACCAGCGGCCGCTCGAAGAGACTGCCCATCGTGAGCCCCTGGCAGAGATGAAGATTGCCCAGGTGATCCACGTGCACCCGGCCGGGATCATCTAACTTCTCGTGGGGGCACTCGTTGAACTCCCGCCAGGGCTGCCGCGCCACCCCCTCGACCAGTTTCACCGCCGCCCGGCCCTTGAACATTATCGGGCCGCTCTCCACCGGCTCACCGGGAGGCTGCGCCGGATAGCCGGGAGCCCCCTCCGGCACCTCACAGACGATGGTGCCCACCGGGATACCCAGTTGTTCCGCTGCCGCCAGCGCGTGGCGTGCGTGAGCGCTCATCACCTCATCGTAATGAAAGAGGTCTGTGGAGACAGTCAAGTCCTGCACGACGCCAGCAAGGGGGCGCAGCCACTCAACCGCGTCCTCGACCGTGGTGGCCCAGTAGTCATTGCTCAGGACACCCACACGAAAGCCCAGTGTCGCTGCCTCCTGTGCTGCTCGCACCATGATTGGGTAGTAGAGAAATGGCTCACCACCCTCCAGGTAGATCCACTCCACCGTACCCAGTTCCTGCGCCTGGCGATAGATGTCACGCACCTGGGCCAGTGTCATCACGCCCTCCTGAGAGGGACTCCCCCAGACGAAGCAGTGATCACATTCGTAATTGCACTGGTATGTGAGCAGCAAGTGTAGGCCAGTCAGGATCATCGTTTCTCCAACAACGCCGCCACCGAAGGGAACTGGGTCTCATCGGTGTGTGGCAGGAACATCGCCGCGTTGAACTCGTCGAAGAAGGTGTTGTCGGCAGAGAGCTCCAGATAGGTCATCATCTGCCCCACCTCGGTCACCCTCTGGCGCACTTCCTGTGAAAGGAGCGCCATGTACGCCCCCCGCACCGAGGTGTTGCCCAGGAAGTGGAAACAGTCGTAGCCCATATCGGGCAGCATGCCGATCTGCACCGCCTTCTCCACGTTGATGTACTGGCCAAAGGCCCCGCCAATGAGCACCTGTCCCACGTCGGCCAGGCTCAGCCCCACGCTGCGGGCCAGGACGGAGAACCCGGCGTAGATGGCCGCCTTGGCTCGCATCAGATTGTTTATGTCCACAGCCGTGATGACGATGTCCTCGCTGGTGGCAGTCTCGTCGGCCCAGGCCACCACGTATTCCGATCCGTGCTCCCCCCCTCGTACCCGCTTGGTAGGGAGATCCAGTTTGACATTGCCGCTTTTGTCTACCACCCCGGCGACAAACATCTCCGCCAGGAGAGAGATCAGACCGGATCCGCAGATGCCCTGTGGCTTCTCGTCGCCGATGACGCGGTAGGTGACTTCGTAGTCTTTCGAGTTGACCCACACCTCCTCGATGGCTCCGGCAGTGGCGCGCATCCCGTGCACCACCCCGGCACCCTCGAAGGCCGGGCCAGCGGAGCAGGCGCAGGCGATGAGCCAGGTACAGTCTCCCAGCGTTATTTCCCCGTTGGTCCCGATGTCCACAAACAGCGTCAGTTCATCTTCCACATCGCACATCCCGGAACTGACCACACCCGCCGTGATATCGGCCCCCACATAGGAGGCGATGCCAGGCAGGCAGTCCACCGTTGCCTCGGGATTGACCCCCAGGCCAATCTCCCGGGCCGGGAATGGAGGTAACTGGTTGACGACAGTGATGAAGGGCATCAGGCGGATGGACTCCGGGGGGATGCCGGCGAAGAGGTGGATCATCGTGCTGTTGCCGGCCACCACCACCTTGTAGATCTCGTCGGTGCTGATGGATCGCTCCCGTGCCGCCTGCTTCAATAGCCGATTGAGCGTCTCCATCACCAACTGCTGCAGTTCCTCCAGGCCGTCACCCTTGGAAGCGTAGATGATGCGGGAGATGACATCCTCACCCCGAGCGATCTGGCCGTTGTAGTCGGCCTTCTGAGCCATCACCTTACCACTGATCAGATCCACCAACCAGACATGGTTGCTTGTCGTACCGATATCAATCGCCGCCGCCCACAGACTCTCCAGACGCTCTCCAGGCAGGACGTCTATCAGGCGAGGCGAAGACCTGTCAGGTTTCGGAAAACCTGACAGGTCTGGGTCCAAGTCGACCACCACAGTGACCGTCCACTCTCCCTCTCGCAACGCCGGGCCCC
>Ga0190284_1000911_pt1 | contig 14108 bp, 12 predicted proteins | sample 48691812_MG_FD_161668 | JGI IMG/M metagenome (GOLD analysis project Ga0190284, IMG submission 161668) | Hydrothermal vent microbial mat bacterial communities from Southern Trench, Guaymas Basin, Mexico - 4869-18-1-2_MG | ecosystem: Environmental > Aquatic > Marine > Hydrothermal vents >...
AGCCTTGCCTCTATATCAAAGCAGCGGGGAGCCGATATGTCTTCAAGGTTTATACCGGAAAACGAAGGTTCAAGCAGTTTTACTGCATCCACTATAGTGTCTACATCCTGGCTGTCCAGGCATACTGGAAATGCTGATACTCCCCCAAAATTCTTAAAGAGAACACATTTACCCTCCATTACAGGAAGGGCCGCGCGCGCGCCGATATTTCCCAGACCCAGAACTGCAGAACCGTCGGATACGACAGCTATCATATTGCCCCTTGATGTATAGGTATTCAGGGTGGAGGGGTCTTTAAATATTTGCCTGCAGGGCTCTGCAACCCCCGGAGAATATGCCAGGGAGAGATCCTCTTCTGTTTTTGTGGCTACCTTGGATACTACATCTATTTTCCCCCTGTGTTTTTTATGCATCGCCAGGGATTTTTCGTAAATATTCATCTTATCTCTCCTCCAGTTATCACTTGTATTTTTTTATTCTGATATAATAAAACGATATAGCATTATAAGAAATATTTAATATATGTAAAGCTATTTTAAATAAAACAAGCATACCGGGCCGACCGCCTGCCTTCCTGCTGATGACTATTCTATAATATAGCATATGGGGCCGTACACAAGGATTTATAGATATTCTGTATGACCGAGGCCACACCTTAAAAATATTGTAGATATTTTGTATTTTATGTATCATTTTCTTAGGTAAAAGATCAGTACCATATTGGATTTATTTTTTAAATGATAAAATCAGTAGATCTTATTAAAACATTTGGGTCAAAAACTGTTCTCGGACCCATCTCCATGGATCTTGAAGACAGGGGCATCCTGGGCCTCCTCGGGCCAGATGGTGCCGGCAAGACCACCCTTTTAAGGATCATCTGCGGAATAATGGATCCCAGCAGCGGCAGCCTTGCTGTGGACGGTATAGATATCAAAAAGGATCCTGAAAGTGTGAAACAAAAGATAGGCTATATGCCTCAAAAATTCAGCCTTTACGGGGATCTTACCGTTATGGAAAACATGCTTTTCTATGCTGACCTCTATCTGGTCCCGGCAAAGAAGCGGGACAGGACCATCGAAAGGCTCTTAAAATTTTCAAATCTTACCCCTTTCATGGACAGAAGGGCGGAAAACCTTTCAGGAGGTATGAAGCAGAAGCTTGGCCTCTCCTGCGCCATGATCCACAGGCCGCAGATCCTTATCCTGGATGAACCCACAAATGGAGTGGACCCGCTTTCCCGCCAGGAGTTCTGGGAAATACTGAAAGAGCTTAAAGAAGAGGGCGTTTTTATAATAATCTCTACACCATATATGGATGAAGCAGAAAGATGCGATAGTATCATACTCATCAATAAAGGTTCTCTCCTGTATCACGGGTCTCCCGCAGCTTTTAAGAAAAAACACCTGGGCCATATAGCCGATATCAGCACCTCTGATAACCGGAAAGCTGCCGGTATCTTCAATGCTGATCCCCTGGTCCTTGCAGTAAATGATTATGGGCAGACGCTTCATCTGAACTGCAGCAGAAGCTTCCCGATCGATAATATTGGAAAAATTCTGGAAGCCTATGACATAAAGGTAACTGGAATAAAGAGAGTGGATCCTGGGATCGAAGATGTATTTATTTATATGGTAAATACCTTAACAGGTGCAGACAGGAACATCCCTCCTGGTTTCAATAACTCAAAATAAGGCATCATACTGATGGACATCTTTAAAGATATAATAGAAGTAGATAAGCTAAAGAAGGACTTTGGGGATTTTACAGCTGTTGATGAGATCTCTTTTTCAATAAGAAAGGGAGAGATCTTTGGTTTTTTAGGACCCAATGGAGCCGGTAAATCCACCACTATCAGAATGCTCTGCGGGCTCCTGCTTCCTACTTCAGGAAAGGCCAGCGTTGGAGGTTTTGATGTATACAGACAGAGTGAGCAGATAAAACAAAATATTGGATATATGTCGCAGAGATTTTCCCTCTACCTTGATCTTACAGTAGAAGAAAATATAAATTTCTACTCCGGGATATATAAAGTAGGCAGAAAAATAAAAGAAGCCAGAAAGAATAGAATTCTGGAAGTAACCGGTCTTACCGGTATGAAAAAAAGGCTGACATCCCCTCTTCCGGTAGGCTTCAGGCAGAGACTTGCCCTGGGATGCGCCATTCTGCATGATCCGCCTATAATATTTCTGGATGAGCCCACAAGCGGCGTGGATCCTATTTCAAGAAATAATTTTTGGAGACTTATCAGGGAACTTTCAGGTGAAGGAAAGACCATATTTGTCACCACTCACTTTTTATTAGAGGCAGAGTATTGTGACAGGATAGCATTTATATATGATGGAAAGATTATCGCAATAGACGATCCTGCAAGCCTTAAGGATGCACACCGCAGAACACACGGCACCATGGATCCTTCTCTTGAAGATGTATTTACATCACTTATCGGACAGTACAGGAAAGAACATAATAAATATGAAGCATAAAAGAATAATAGCCATAGCAAAGAAAGAATTTATCCATATAAAGAGGGACAGGAGATCACTCATCCTTTCTTTTGTCATCCCCATCGTGCTGCTTGTCCTTTTCGGTTATGCGCTCTCCCTGGATGTCAGGGATATTCCGACAACAGTACTGGACAGTGACCATTCATCCTACAGCCGCCAGTTCGTAGACAGTTTCAGCCAGTCCGGATATTTTTCCATAAATGATTATGCCGGCAGCTACAGCGATATTGAGAATGATATTCTTTCTTTAAAGAGCCAGGTCGCCATAGTGATACCGCAGGACTTCGAGAAGGATATCCTCGCTGGCAGAGAAGTGCATGTGCAGACCATAATAGACGGCTCACAGTCAAATAAAGCTTCAATAGCATATGGATACATAGAAGGTATAACGCAGGCATTTTCTTCAAAGATACTTGTCGAGTCAGGAGATTTTAAGGACCTGAAAATGCCTGTCGACCCTGAGATACGCATATGGTACAACCCGCAGCTTGAGAGCAAAAATTATATAATTCCGGGGATCATAGCTATAATCATGCTTATTATTGCATCCCTTCTTACCTCACTTGTGATCTCCAGGGAATGGGAAAACGGAACCATGGAGCAGCTTATAGTTTCCCCGGTAAAATCCTATGAGCTGATCCTTGGAAAAATAATACCCTATTTTATTATAGGGATGCTGGATCTTGCAATCATAGTAGTATCGGGAAAACTGATATTCGGCATTCCCATCAGGGGAAGTGTTGTGCTTCTATTTTTACTTTCCAGTATTTTTATGATCGGGGCACTGAGCCTTGGAATAACGATATCCATAGTGACAAAATCACAGGTATTATCTTATCAGATGGCAATGCTCATCTCCTTCCTGCCGTCATACATACTTTCCGGGCTTGTCTTCCCGATTGCAAGCATGCCAAAATTCGTACAGTATATCTCATTTTTAGTGCCCGCCAGGTATTATATAATCATTTTGAGGGGAATATTCTTGAAGGGATCCGGCTTTATAATACTGGGTTTCGAGGTCCTTTACCTGGCAGTGTTTGCCATTATAGTGTTTATAATCGCAAATCTTCGATTTATTAAAAAACTTAATTAGTTCCTGGTGAATAATTGCTTAAAAATAGATCTATTTACAAAAACAGTATTCTGGATCTTTAAAAATATTATAAAAACTAAAATTATTTAACGGAAACCATCTGATAAGAATATATTAAAAAAGTCTGGATCCTCTTATGTGGTCAAGGATAAAAGAATTAATAATAAAGGAATTCATACAAATAAGCAGGGACAAAAGGATGCTGCTTCTGGTCTTTGCGGTACCCATAGTACAGCTGCTGCTTTTTGGATATGCAATAACCACCGATATTAAAAATATTCCTACAGCTGTCTGGGATATGGATAGATCTTCATACAGCCTGGATCTTATTCAGGCTTTTGAGAATAGTGGAAAATTCAGTATTGATACAATGATCGACTCTGAAGATGCAATACAGGAAGTCCTTGATAAGGGCGAAGCAGAGACTGTTATCAAGATAGGTCCGGATTTTGAAAAGGACCTGAAGTCCGGCAAACAGTCAGAAATACAGGTAATAATCGACGGTTCAAATTCAAATTCAGCCGCAATGATAATGAATTATACCGGCCAGATATGCTTTGATTTTTCCCAGGGCATAATTCTTGAAAGAATAGAGCGGATGGAGATCCTGAAGGGTGTGGATTCTGGCAGTACATTGGATTTCTTCTCAAATGAAGTAAGAGTCTGGTACAATCCCACCCTTAAAAGCCGGGTGTCCAATGTACCTGCTGTCATGGCATTCATACTTTTGATATCCACAATGATGCTTACGTCCATGTCGATTGTAAAGGAGCGTGAGAACGGGACCATTGAACAGCTGATCGTCACTCCCATAAAACCGATCGAACTTGTCATCGGCAAAACTCTACCATTTGCCATCATCGGATTTATTGATGTCGTCCTGGTTATTGCCGTATCATATAGCTGGTTTAAGATCCCTCTTACCGGAAATCTTTTGATACTGTTCCTGGCAATGATGCTGTATCTGCTTACAACACTGGGAGTGGGCCTCTTTATATCAACGGTATCCCGTACACAGCAGCAAGCGATGATGTCTACCTTTTTCTTTACACTGCCTGCTATCCTGCTGTCCGGATTCATGTTTTCTATTGAAAATATGCCCCCGGCCATACAGTACCTGACTTATATAAATCCGATAAGATATTTTTATGTAATAATAGTCAGCATCTTCCTTAAAGATGCTGGTCTTAATATTTTATGGGATGAGATGCTGGCCCTTGGCGCTTTAGGAATTTTTATATTGGTTATTTCTATAGTAAGATTCAATAAAAGACTGGAATAAGATTTGTAAAAAATACTTCAAGGAGAAAAAATGAGAAAAAAAATACTTCCGCTGGTCCTTATAATAGCTGCACTGGCTGTAATATCGTATTTTATTTATGACTACATCTCCGACAGGTTAAAGGAAGACCCCTCAATAATAGAAGCCTCAGGAGTAATAGAGATATCAACAGTTACTCTCAGCTCACCTTCGGGCGGAAAGCTAAAAGAAGTCTTTTTTGAGGAAAGCGATAAGGTAAGCTCTGGAGATATAGTTGCCGTTATGGATACACAGCTTATTGAAAAACAACTTGATCTCACAAGAGCCAGTATGGCCGCAGCTCAAACACAACTTGATGCGGCCATACTGGGATATGACCAGACTGTGGAACTATCTGAGAAATCCCTTGAACTGGCCGGAGAAATAAAGGAAGAGCTGCTGCTTTATAATCACTACATATATTATGATGAGCCTCTAACGATCACAAATTCAGAAAGTACCAGCAACCAGGAGACATCTCTCGAGTACTCAGGTTCCCAGCAGATGATCAATGCCATGACCACCGGAAGCAATACCAGCGGTTCATCTGATTCAACCTCTATATCGTACCCCGGACCTTCCCAGAAGCAGTCTGTCAGGGTCCAGCTGCAGGATGCACTCAATCAGTATGACCTTGCATTGCTCAGGCTGGAACAGGTCAGGGAAAACGACCTGGCCGTCAGGATAGCTGAAGATAAATTAAACATAGCCAGCGTCCAGCTTGAACTGTACAAACAGCAGCTAAAGGAGCTTGAAATAGTCTCTCCGTCAGAAGGTACCGTTATCAATAGGTTTGCGGAACCCGGAGAATATCTCCTGCCGGGTTCACCGGTATTTGAGGTCGGGAAACTGCTTGAAGTGACCTGTGATATCTATATACCTGAAAACAAATACGGAATGATCTTTCCTGGACAGGAAGTCATCCTGACTGTTGATTCCTACCCTGGTGAGGAGTTCAGGGGATCTGTCTTAAAGATCGCAGATGAAGCAGAATTTACTCCTAAAAACATCCAGACCAGGGATGACAGGGTGACCACAGTCTATAAAATAACCATTTTTATCCAGAATCCAGATATGAAACTAAAAGCCGGTATGCCTGCAGATGTGGTAATAGATACATCACCCTGAGCTTAGGGGATAGATCATATCTTTATGCAGCATGCCTGCTTTTGACAAGAATTGCCCTATTAATTAGAATATAGTCTTATTTTAACCGGGTATAATATATACGAAAGATCTACAATGGATAATATTCAAGAAAAAACTGACTTCATAAGGGAATCTATCAGGGAAGACCTGAAAAAAGGAAAAAACGGCGGAAAGGTCCACACCAGATTTCCGCCAGAACCAAACGGATACCTGCATATGGGCCATGCGAAATCCATCTGCCTGAATTTCGGGCTAGCTGATGAATTTAATGGAAAATGCAACTTGAGATTTGACGATACAAATCCTACAAAAGAAGAATCTGAATATGTACGGTCCATAAAAAAAGATATAAGCTGGCTTGGTTTCAACTGGGGGGACCGGGAATATTATGCCTCAGATTATTTTGAAAAATTATATGAATTTGCTGTTTTGCTTATAAGCAAAGGCAAGGCATATGTGTGCGACCTGGGCTCAGGTGAGATAAGGCAATACCGGGGAACCCTCAAAACTCCTGGAAAAGAAAGCCCTTACAGGTCCCGTTCCGTAGAAGAAAATCTTAAATTGTTTGAGGAGATGAAAAACGGTAAATATGAAGATGGCTCAAGAGTGCTCCGGGCAAAGATAGACATGTCCTCTCCCAACCTTAATATGCGTGATCCCATAATGTACAGGATCCTTCACCAGGTCCATCACCGGACAGGCAGCCGATGGTGCATCTACCCTACATATGATTGGGCGCACGGCCAGTCAGATTCAATTGAAAATATTACTCATTCAATATGTACCCTGGAATTTGAGGACCATCGTCCACTTTATAATTGGTTTTTAGAACAATTGGGGATACACCGCCCAAGACAGATAGAGTTTGCCAGGTTAAATCTGACATATACTATTATGAGCAAAAGAAAACTTCTTGAACTGGTAAAAAATAATTATGTAAATGGCTGGGACGATCCCAGAATGCCTACCCTCTCCGGTATCAGGAGGAGGGGCTATACACCCGAAGCGGTCAGGAATTTTTGTTCACAGATAGGAATAGCAAAGGCGGACAGCACTATAGACATAGCATTTCTGGAACATTTTGTACGGGAGGATCTGAACAAAAAAGCACCAAGGGTCATGGGGGTCATAAATCCCTTGAAAGTAATCATCGATAATTATCCAGATGACAGTTTTGAGGAGCTTGATGCTATAAATAATCCCGAGGATCCGTCGGCGGGAAAGAGACCGGTACCATTTTCTAAAATACTCTATATTGAAAGGGAAGACTTTATGGAGGATCCTCCAAAAAGGTTTTACAGATTGGCCCCGGGAAGAGAGGTCCGGCTAAGATATGCTTATTTCATTAAATGCAATGATGCCGTAAAAGATAAGAATGGAGATATAACCGAGCTTCACTGCACTTATGACCCCGCTACAAGGGGAGGCGATGCGCCTGATGGAAGAAAGGTGAGGTCCACCCTTCACTGGGTCTCTGCCAGACATTCTATCAAGGCCGAAGTAAGACTGTATGACCGCCTGTTTTTGAAGGAAAATCCGCTTAAGACTGAAGGGGATGGAGATTATAAGGATAATATTAATCCTGATTCCCTTAAAGTATTGACCGGTTGCAGGCTTGAACCTTCCCTGGCACAGGCAGCTTCCGGAGATATCTACCAGTTTGAGAGATTGGGATATTTCGTGGTGGATCCAGATACAACTGAAGATCATATCGTATTTAACAGGACTTCGACCCTGCGCGACCAATGGGTAAAGATCAATAAAAAAAATTGATTCAGTTATAAAAACTTCCTATAATGATAGATAATAGTTTTTTCTTCTGTTAATAAAAGAAAATTTTCGTTTAAGTCAATAATAAGCATTATGGAAGGGGCGCGCGATGAATATATTCAACAGGATCATTATTATCATACTTCTACTGGTTTTAGTTATTTCATCAATAGTCATAGTCGTAAATATATATGCGGTCCTATTTGACTGGGCAGATATATTTGGAAGAATAGTGTATTACATTGAAAATACAGACATCCATTTAATGGCGGTCATCTTTGTAGCTATCATAATAGTCTCAATAGCGCTTCTGGTCCTGGAATTCTATAAGAGAAAATTAAGAACAGCAAATGTGGCTTCGGTAAGTGATGGGAAAGCTATGATCACAACAAGAAGCGCTTCCCAGCAGATCCAGGAGGATATAGCTGACCTCAAGGATGTAGATAACCTCAAGATAAAGTTAGTACCTAAGTCAAAAGGAGCAATAATAAATATTGTTGCCAGGCTTTATAAAGGTGTAAACGTTTCTGAAAAAATGCAGGAAGTGATCAGCAGGGCCAATAAATCAGCACGCGAAAACCTCGGTATAAAGATCATAAAGACTAATTTTACTGTCAGCGGATTCCTGCCCAAGCGTGAATCTGCTACTGATAAACTGGAAGAAGAAAACGGCAATACTGTTTCCCAGTCCAGGGAACCTTCTGATATTAAAACAGCCGAAGATGAAAACAGCTAGAAGCCTGCCCTGGATATCAGGCAAGTCCGTTTTCTTTAATAGTTTTTATGACATAGGAAACTGCTTCCTGCGGGTCCTCTACTATTTTATATAATTTTTTATCTTCAGGGCTTATCGCATTATAACGCTTCAGAAGGAACTCATCGATCCATCCCGCAAGCCCTTCCCAGTAGTCACTACCATAAAGCACTAATGGAAAATGCTCGATCTTGTTTGTCTGTGCAAGAGTCAATGCTTCAAAAAGCTCGTCAAGCGTACCAAAGCCTCCCGGAAAGATAATATATCCGACAGAATATTTGACAAACATCATCTTGCGCACGAAAAAGTAGTGAAATTCCAATGATATATTCTGATAGGGGTTGGGTTCCTGTTCAAAAGGCAGTTCAATATTGCACCCGATAGAGATGCCCCCGGCTTCAAATGCACCTTTATTTGCTGCTTCCATTATTCCGGGTCCTCCTCCGGTGATCACACCGGCCCCATTTTTCACAAGGAGAGCCGCAGTTTTTTCTGCAGCCTTATAATATTTGTCATCAGGCCTTGTCCTTGCTGATCCAAAAATAGATATGCATGAACCGATCCCTGCCAGAGTATCAAAACCCTCTACAAACTCGCTCTGTATCTTTAAAACCCGCCAGGGATCTGAATGGGTGAAATCTTTATTCTTTGTTCCAGGCGCTTTTAACAACTCAATATCTTCATTTCGTCTTGAATGTTTTTTCTTCATCTTCCTTGTCTTTCAATTATTTTATTTATAAACCATATGATATCACAGCTCCCGTGTAAATCATTATTTTTTCAGGTATGCTTAAGTACCGCCATCTGCTGCAATAATTAATGTATATAAAGAACGGAAATAAATTGTATTATCGCTGATTTCCCTGTATTATTGCTTAGGTTTTTTTATAAAATATTGGAGGTTTTTATGGGACATGGTCCAGCAATCAAATGGGAAGACGACAAATCCGTACCTTTCAAGATAAAACTTGGTTTATGGATGTTTTCTTTCTATCTTCTGCTATACGGCGGATTTATCGTGGTCAATGTAGTAAATCCAAAACTTATGAGTACTGATATAGGAAGCTTGAATCTTGCTATTGTTTATGGCTTTTCTCTAATAATAATAGCTCTTATAATGGCTCTTATTTACAACTTACTAAGTACCAGATTTGAGAAAAAATATGATAAAAAGGACCAGGGAGAGGAGATCAAATAATGAAGTATGTACCCTCGCCATGGGCCATTGTTATCTTTGTATTATTTGTAATAGCAGTACTTATAATATCTTATTATTTTGCTAAAAGGACCAAGTCAGCAGAAGGTTATTTTGCCGCTGGTGGGAATATTCACTGGTCCGTAAACGGGATCGCTTTCGCAGGTGATTATCTCTCAGCAGCATCATTCCTTGGGATATGCGGACTTATCGCTACTGCAGGATATGACGGATTCCTTTATTCCATAGGATATCTTGCAGGATGGATCGTAGCTTTATTTATTGTCGCCGAGCCCATGAAACGTCTTGGTAAATTCACCTTTGCCGATGCCCTGGATTCTAAGTTCAAATCCAGGGGCATAAGGCTTATGGCTGCAGTATCCACCTTAATAGTATCGATGTTTTATTTGATTCCCCAGATGGTCGGTGCGGGATCACTTGTGACACCCCTTCTTGGGCTCCCCCATTGGGCAGGTGTCCTTATGGTGGGAACCATAGTCATAGTAATAGTGGCTACTGCGGGAATGGCTTCTACAACATATGTCCAATTTCTTAAAGGAGCCCTGCTTATATTTTTCACCCTTATAATGGTCATAGCAATAATGTCAAGGGGATTCTCGACATCGCCCGATCAGGGTGGGGAAACACCATATCATGATTTCAAGGTACTCGAAGCAACAGTATCAGAAAATGGTGACCTTGCCCCAGCAGACAGTTCTTATGCTGTAACCGATCAGTGGAACAGCGGTGACCTGGTGTTTGCTAAACTTTCAAATGAATCGACAGGCATAGACACTGTATGGAAATATGATGATGAAAAGAAAGTGCTTGAAGAAACCCTGTTTGTCACACACACAGGTGATGGGCAGACGCTCTACAATGGCGGGACAATAGATGAGGAAAGGTTTTATCAGGTAGGCAATATGAGCGATATCGATGGCAGTATGACTACTGAGACCGGTTCCGTTGGCATTTTTAGTTTTTTCTCGACTATAAAAGACAGCACTATTATCCGATGGAGCAAAGAAGTCGTATCAGATGGGGATGATACCATTACGATATATTACCAGAACCCCACTCCCGGAAGCGAGGTCTTAAGTCCCGGGCTGGCCTTTAAGGTAGACTCTGATAAGGGAGCCACAGCCACAAACAAGGCTGATTTTATATCACTGATGCTTGCATTATTCTTTGGAACAGCTGCACTTCCCCACATACTTATCAGGTATTACACTGTCCCGACACCGGCATGTGCAAGGAAATCCACAATCGTCGCTATAGCCGCGATCGGCTTTTTCTATGTTTTAACTTTGTTCGTCGGGCTTGGCGCCATGACCGGAGGGGTCATCGATATAACAAACAATAATATGTCTGCTCCGCTTCTTGCAAGATCATTTGGAATAGCATTGTTTGCCATCATATCCGCAATAGCCTTCGCCACGGTACTTGGAACCGTAAGCGGACTTATAGTCGCCTCCTCGGGAGCAGTGGCACATGACCTCATGGATAGGTTCCTGAGAATCAGGATGTCAGACAAAAAGAAGGTGCTTGCAGGCAAGATAACAGCTGTAGCCGTGGGTTGTATCTCCATGGTGCTCGGAATAATATTTAAGGGAATGAACGTATCATACCTTGTGGGATGGGCCTTTGCGGTTGCCGCATCGGCAAATCTCCCTGCAATAATCATGATACTTTTCTGGAAAAAGACTACCGCTAAAGGCGTCATGACTTCAGTGCTTGTAGGGCTTGTCTCTTCTGTATCACTAATACTGCTTTCACAGAAAACATTCAATGAAGTCTACCATCTGAGTAATGTTCACGCACCGGTACAGCTTAATAATCCTGCGATAATATCGGTTCCCTTAAGCTTTCTGACATTGGTAATAGTCTCGCTTATTACACAGAAGATCAAAGCGGAGAACGGGAGCCAGGAAAGCATTCCAGCTGAAGAAGCGGAAGAAACCGCAAACTAGGTTGAGCTCTGGTATTTATATTAAAAGCCAGGATATAGCCAAAAAGGTTTTATCCTGGCTTTATTATGAACCTTAAGATTATGAGTATATGAGTTTTGATAAGAAAATATCACTGAACAAAGCTCCTCGTAGATAAATTATATGAATTTTATATTTAAAGACATTCCCATTCATCCTATAATTACCTTAAAGACATATATTTGACCGGAGGTTTTTAATATGGCAGCAAGAGATAAAAAATACTGGATCTCGGTAAATACACCTGTTTGGGTCATCTTGCTAATTGCTACTTTTATCATTTTCTTTCCAGCTTTTGTGGCACTTATGATAATGTGGGCAGTGGGAAGAATAGAAGTAAGCGCCTGAGAAGCTATTATATATGCAGGGTTTTATCAGGTAATATTTATCATCTTTTTCAATTGTCTGGCATAGTAGCAATAATTTCTCCAGGGTACATCATCCGGGATAAGATGATCGAGAAAAGGTATATAATTTGCATTTCTTAAAGCCCTGCTTATCCTGAAAAGTTCTTCATCTATATCTTTTTTCCCTCTGGACAATACTCTTTTATCTATTCCTCCCATAAAACCAATATCCGGATAAACATCCAATAATTTATTGATATCCATTCCTGCAGCTACTTCTACAGGACTTATAAGGTCCACGCCAGCATTAATGATCGAAGGCATTAGATCAATAAAATCACCATCAGTATCCATTGAAAAAACAGGTATACCATTATCATCAGCAAATCTTTTAATCCTTTTATAATTAGGTGCCATAAATCTTTCGAAATGTTCGGGTGAGAAAAGGGGGCCCTGCCTGCACGCAATGTCTTCAAACAAATGAATAACATCAACCCTTATTTTCTTAACCACTTTTTTAAATACTGAAAGATAAAGAGTTGTAAGATGATCCATGATCTCATCTACCAATTCGGGTTGTGTCTTAAATGCAATCAACCCTTCTTCATCTCCCATTAGCCATCTATAAGCTCCAAAAACCCCTACATCCGGATATCCGCCTATTTGTATTGGAAATCCTTCTTTCATCCACTCAAAACCTTCGTCTTCCCAGTTTCCTATCATCCTGTCAGGATCATCAGGATCAAGCCTTTCATCTCTAAATTTTTCCCAACTACCCTTATCCTTTACTGGAAAACTGAGAAATTCACTCATGGATTCTCTTTTTTTATAATCTCTTTTTTTAACGCCCCAATTATCTATAAAAGTTATATAGTCTTTATCCTCATGAAGGACCAGCTCTTTCTTCACCGGGAATGGACCGCAATTCAAAGAAAGAGTACGGGGAGGGATGTCCGGCTTGAACAATGGATAGATCTCTTCATTTAAAAATATGACCTCATCAGTATAATCAGTTCTTTTAAAAGACCCTTTATTTTCAATAAGCCATCTTGACATCGCAGTCTTCCATGGGGGCCAGAATAGGTAAAAACAATTTCTATCTACTCGCTCACCCAGTACTTTATTTATAAAGCGTTCTCTATTGTTCATGGATTTTCTTAATGATCTTTTCTTTTACATGAAGTTTGGGACTATTCATCTCTATATGATTCCGTCTCCTCTACTCTCTCTAATATCTCTGCTGTCATGTCGACATATTTAAATCCATATTCCACAGCAGGCTCTATCTGGTTTCCGAATTGCCAGTCATTCCACCCAGAGATAAATATTATTTCCGGTTGATGTTTATAAGCTCTGGTCAGCTGCTTTTTAAAAGTCTCTCCACCCTTCCAATCCTCTTTATGATTGGGGTTAGATCTTATATCTTCTATTGTTGCATCAATATCATTAAAATATTTTCTTATGGTCTTTTTTTGTCCATCATCATCCGATTTAATATAGAGATCCCTCAAGTAAATCTCCTCAAGTGAACTATCAAAACCGGGACTTACAGGCATCCAGTCATCTTTTAATTCCTGTGGATATTTTTCAATATATGCTGAATATTCCGGACTTATCCTCTCACCCGATACTTTCTGATAGGTAAAGGCAGGAAATTCCTTATTAATAGTTGAGATGGTTTCCGGAATTAAATCATTTATATATAACATTATAAAAGGTTTGTCTCTATGCTTAAAATAATAAGGATGGTCCATAACTTCCTTTTCAATAAAATCAAGTGATATCCTGTATTCTTCAAGAGTCGGGGTATCGGCATAGGATTCCAGGTCAATGGCAAAATACAGTTTTCTATTTTCATTATCCTGATTTTCCAATATTTGCATTAATAATCTTAGGTCTCTATCATTTATAAGATCTGGAGGCTTTTTACCATAACATCCATAACTTGAACATAGTATCACATCAATACCGCTTCTTCTGATCCACTTAAACTGTGTTCTCATTATAT
>Ga0190284_1000912_pt1 | contig 14095 bp, 10 predicted proteins | sample 48691812_MG_FD_161668 | JGI IMG/M metagenome (GOLD analysis project Ga0190284, IMG submission 161668) | Hydrothermal vent microbial mat bacterial communities from Southern Trench, Guaymas Basin, Mexico - 4869-18-1-2_MG | ecosystem: Environmental > Aquatic > Marine > Hydrothermal vents >...
CCGTGGAACCAGAGCCAGAGGAGGAACCCTCCCGGGCCTTGGTGCCCGGGGAGGTGCGCGTCGAGGCACCGCCGACTTGTGGGACGCGCTGGCGAGAAGAGTGGGAGGCGCTGCACCCGGCCCTGCGAGCCGCTCTCACCTGCTGGCCAGCCATCCTGGTCTTTGCCATCCTCGCTTTCGGGTCGCTGGGCCTCCTGGCCCCGTTTTGCTACCCGGTGCAACTGGTGGTCTATGGCTGCGCCGGGGCCCTGGCGGTGCGCTGGGCCCGGCAGCAAGGACGGGCGGATACGGCCTTTAGCCTCGGCTTGCTGGCCGGCGTCACCCTGGCCGGGCTGGACATCCTCACCTACTTTGCCGTGAACGTGTTGGTGGGGGCGGCCACCGGCGGCCTGGGCCTGGTGGGACTGTGCATCATGGCCGGCTGCGCCCCGCTGGACGCCGCCATTTCGACCCTGGTAGGTGCCCTGGGCGGCATCATCTATGAGGCGATGATGCCGCAGCGGGCGTGAAACGTCAAGCGTCAAATTGGGTACTGAAACGGGGCCCGTTTCCTCGCCGGAAACGGGCCCCTGATGCGCCCCGGTGCGGGGCTGGCGACGTTGATTGGGATGGAGAGTGTCACGCGGCTACGTGGCGAATCGGAAATGGATCACGTCGCCGTCCTGCACCACGTAATCGCGCCCTTCCAGTCGCAAAAGCCCCCGCTCGCGCACGGCGGCCATGCTCCCGGCCGCGTCCAAATCTCGAAAGGCCACCACCTCGGCCCGGATAAAGCCGCGCTCCATGTCTGTGTGGACCTTGCCGGCCGCCTGGGGAGTCCTGGTGCCGCGCCGGATCGTCCAGGCCCGGCACTCGCGGCCGCCGGTGGTAGTAAAGAACGTCACCAAATCCAGCAGGCGGTAGGAGGCGGCGATGACGCGCTCCAGCCCGCCCTCGCCCTCGCCCAGGAGATCGGCGCGATACTCGGCGGCCTCGGCCGGCTCCAGCTCTGCCAGCTCCATCTCCAACTGAGCGCAGACCCGCACGGCCGTCGAGCCACGCTCGCGGGCGTGGTTCTCCACGGCGACGGCCGCCGGGTCGCCCAACAATGTGTCCTCGCCCACATTGGCCACGTAAAGCACCGGCTTGTCCGAGACCAGCGAGATAGTGCCAAGTTGGGTTACGTCGTCGGAGGACAGCTTCTGGCGGCGCACCGGCGTGCCTTCGTTCAGCCCGGCCCGCACCCGCTCCAGCGCGCCGAGCTCGGCCCGGGCCGCTTTTTCACCGGCGCGGGCCTTGGGCTTGACCTTTTCCAACCGTCGTTCCACCACCGCCAAATCCGCCAGGCACAACTCCAGGTCCAGCACCTCGATGTCGCGGACCGGGTCCACGTCGCCATAGACGTGGGGCACGTCCGAGTGCGCAAAGCAGCGCACCACCATGACCACGGCGTCCACGTTGCGGATGTGGCCCAGGAACTGGTTGCCCAGGCCCTCGCCGTGGCTGGCCCCCTTGACGAGCCCGGCGATGTCGATGAACTCGACGGCCGTGGGGACCACGCGCTTGGGCTGCACGATCTGGACGATGCGGGCCAGCCGCTCGTCCGGCACCGTCACCATGCCCAGGTTGGGGTCGATGGTGGTGAACGGATAGCTGGCGACGGTCGCGCCGGCCTGGGTCAGGGCGTTGAACAGAGTGGACTTGCCGGCGTTGGGCAGGCCCACGAGACCGAGTGATAGGGACATGGGGTCCTCCGTGTTACGTGTCGCGTGTTGCGTAACGGCGGTCGGCGGTCTGTCGTCCACAGTCACACTGATTGTAGCAGATAGCGGGGGGTTCGTCCAGTCCCCAAAATCGCCCGGTTGTGTTATAATTGGAACCATGAGTGAACAGCCTGCCGTCCGCGAAATCCACGATCCGGTGGCCTGGGACCGGGCCGTCGAGCCGTTGCCCGGGGCCAATCTCTTGCAATCCCACGGCTGGGGTGAACTAAAGTCACACTATGGCTGGGAGCCGGTGCGCCTGGCCTTGCTGGAAGAACAACGAGTCACTGCCGCCGCGCAGATGTTGCTGCGGACGCTGCCCGGCGGCCTGATGAGCATGGCCTACGTGCCCCGGGGGCCGCTGGTGGACCCGGCCGACAGACAGCGATTGGGAGTGCTCCTGGCAGCCCTGGCGGAACGGGCCCGTGCCGGGCGGGCCGTGTTCCTACGCATAGAACCGCCCTGGTTAGACGATGCGGTTGCTGCCACCGCGTTGTTGCCCCACGATTTTCAGCCCACCACCCAGACCGTGCAGCCCCAACGCACCATCATAGTAGACCTGACCCCGGACGAGGACAAGCTCCTGGCGGCCATGAACGCCAAGACGCGCTACAACATCCGCCTGGCCGGGCGCAAGGACGTGGAAGTGTGGGAGGGTGCCGCCGCCGCCATTTCTGATTGGTACACACTCATGGAAGAGACCGCCCGCCGGAATCGGTTCGGCATCCACTCGCTGAGTTACTACCAGGATGTCTGGGACTGCCTGGCCCCGGCCCATTCGCTCAAGTTTTTCCTGGCCTACTATGAGAGGGAACTGCTGGGCGGCATCATGGTAGGCGTTTTCGCCGGGACAGCCACCTACCTGTACGGCGCGTCTTCGGGCCAGCATCGCAACCGCATGCCCAACTACCTGCTCCAGTGGGAGGCCATGCGTTGGGCCAAAGCTCACGGCTGTGTCACCTATGACCTGTGGGGCATCCCAGACTGGGATGAGGAGACGTTGGAGGCGCAGTTCACGCAGCGCAGCGACGGCCTGTGGGGCGTGTATCGCTTCAAACGCGGCTTTGGCGGCCGGAACGTGCGCTACGCCGGCGCGCTCGACCAGGTATTTTCCCGGCCCCTGTATCACCTCTGGAACGCGGCGATGACCCGGCTGCAACGGGCACCCGGGTGATGGCCTCACGTCGGGGGCGCGTCGTCGTGGTGGGCGGTGGGGCGGCCGGGCTGTTGGCGGCCGGCCGGGCCGCCGAGTGCGGCGCGGCGGTGCTGTTGCTAGAAAAGACGCCGCGCCTGGGCAACAAGTTGCGCATCAGTGGCCAGGGCCGGGGCAACATCACCACCACCTGCTCCCTGGATGACTTTGTGGCCGCTTTTGGGCCACAGGGCCGGTTCCTCTATGGCGCGTGCTCGCGTTTTTTCCGCGACGACTTGGTGGCTCTGCTGCGTGATTTGGGCGTGGAGACGGTGACGGAGCGCGGCGGCCGGGTCTTTCCGGCCTCTCAATGCGCCGGCGACGTGGCGGCAGCCCTGGAACGCTACGGGCGACGCGGCGGCGCACAGGTGCGGACCCGGCGGCCGGTCCGGGCGCTGTTGGTGGAAGGGGGACGGTTGGTGGGCGTACGCATCAACGCCGGGCCGGAGCCGGCCGGGGCTGTGGTCGTGGCCGTGGGCGGAGCGTCGTACCCGGGCACCGGCTCCACCGGCGACGGCGTCGCCCTGGCCGAGAGCGTGGGCCATACCGTCGTCCCGCTGCGGCCGGCCCTGGTGCCTCTGGAAACGGCCGGCGACGTGGCGCAACGGCTCCAGGGTCTCTCCCTGCGTAACGTGCGGGCCACGGCGCTCCGCGTCGCCGCCGCCGGCCAGAAGGAGACCCCCATCGCCAGCGAGTTTGGCGAGCTGGTCTTTACCCACTTTGGGGTCTCGGGTCCCATCGTGCTCACCATGAGCCGGGCGGTGGGGGATGCCCTGCGCAGCGGTGTGGAACCCGTGGTCCTGAGCCTGGACCTAAAGCCGGCCCTCACGCCCCAGCAACTCGACCGCCGGCTCCGACGCGACCTGGACCAGTTCGGCAAGCGCACGTATCGCAGCATCCTCAAGGGCCTGCTGCCGCGCAAGCTCATCGACGTGCTTGTGGCCCGGACCGGCGTCCCGGCGGACCAACCAGGCCACCAGGTCACGGCAGCGCAGCGGGCGCGCATTCGCCAGGAGCTCAAGGACTTGCGCCTGACGATCACGAACACGCGCCCGCTAGCCGAGGCCATCGTCACGGCTGGCGGCGTGGCCCTGGACGAGGTGGACCCGCGCACGTTAATGTCGCGCCGGGTGCCGGGCCTGTTCTTCGCCGGCGAGGTGCTGGACCTGGACGGCCCCACCGGGGGCTATAACCTGCAAGCGGCCTTTAGCACCGGCTATGTGGCCGGCCAGGCTGCGGCCGCGTGGTTGCAGGAAACGTCTCAACCGTAGCGCAGGCTTTCCAGACTGCGCATTGGCAGACTGCAAGTCTGCCCCACGACCTGTGAAGGTTGGGACCAATTGCGCCGGCAGGCTGGCTTTGAAATAATGACCGTAGACCAGGAACAGCCACAACACAAACTATCTTGAGGCCAGCCAACCCCTGCCTGGGCGACGAATGATCAGGTCATACGGCTTGCGGCACTGGAATCGACCAGTCTGCGGCCACCAGCGGGCCACCGTCCGCTGGCCGCAGACGAACTTGACCAGCGGGCCGTTTTCGGTCTCCACACGTACCTTCACGACGGCTGGCCGCCACAGCCGACGCACCAGGCCGCTGCTCCGCAGCCCGCGATACGGCCAGCGACCCACAAAGGCCATCAATCGCCACCCCCGCCTTTGCGTGAGACGCCAAGTACGGAACACCCAGGCGCGCAGCAGCCCCCACCGCCCGCCGCGCACGGAACGCACCTTGCCATCCCGTTCGACGTGGGACACCCGGCCCAGCAGGTTGTCTGCTGTTACCAGGACGCTATCAGAGCAGGGGTTGTTGTCCCCCCGCGCCACCAGCCCCCCGGTCCCGGCGGCCACCGCGCGATGCACCACTTCATCCGGTTCGCCCTCGCGGTCTACTCCACGGTAAACCACCACGTCGCCGGGGCGGATAGCGGCGATGGGCACCGCCTCCAGGGTCAGGTAGTCGCCGGGGCGAAAGGTGCCCAACATGCTGCGGCCGCGGTAAAAGCGAAGGCGGTCCTCCGCTGCTGCCTGGCAAATAGACACGTGGGGCAAGATGGCATCTTGCCCCACGCTCGGCCCGTTTCCGTGCTTTGTGGCAGCCATCATCTATCGTCCCATCGCCGCGTCTATGGCGTCCCAGTCCACATAGTCCTTGGGGAAGCGCATTCGATACACCGGCACCTGATGGCACATCTCATAGAACAGGTCAAAGGCCCGCAGCTTGAGGTGCCGGGGGAGAATCGAGGTGTAGACCAGATGTTCATCCCACAGAGACTTTACAAGGGCAGCAGGTTTGAGCGACGTGAGTTTAAAGTGAAGAGCCTTCTCTAGGACAAAGAGCCCGCCCAAAGGGGCCTGGCACGGCCCGCTGGTCAGCCTCCCGAAGGGGGTGGCGTGGGCGATGAAGGTATCCCCCTCTTTCCGCAGGATGATCTGATCGTCGTTCAGCAATAGCCCTTCCGTCGCTTGCTCCAACACGGTGCTCTTGCCGCCGGCATCCGGGGCCAGGAACAGGGCAGCCCGATCACCTCGGATCACCCCAGAGCTATGCATCATCAGTGCGGAAAATCGGGGGAGAAAGACGGCGAACATGGGCCGAAAAAACTTGACCACTATGCGCATCTCCTGATCACGGGAAAACCGCCCTCCGCTCTCAGGGTAAAAGTAATCAAGCCTCTTTCTAGTCGGATTCCAAATTATTAACCCGTCCCCATATATGTAGACTCGTGTCTCCTCCAACCCATCCAAGCCTGGTTGCAGCCAAGCCCGCACTGTCGGGGATTGCAAGAGCGGGAGTTTTGGTATCATTCGGGGTGAAAACTCTGCAATGCGGATGAGCCGCTTCCGTTCCTCCGCGGTCAGAGGCGGTGCTGTGAGAGCGTCCTGTTTAACTTGGTGTATCCGAGAGTGTTCAGCAGGCCTACTACTCCCTGACACAGGCCATCGCTCTTCCGGACTGCGCTCATCTTGACGATCCTCGCGCTCCTCTGCATAGAAAAAGTCGAGCACCCGATGGGCGAAATCACACACAATAATGCGATCCGACCCTACCCTGATGGTCACCGTCTGTGCCGGTTGCTCTTGGGCCGTATGCATGCGATCCTGCACGATAGACGAGTGTAGCAGTGGGCTGTTCTCATCCCAGGATTCAAGATACGCCCCGTGAAGCATTTGCGCTCGTTCTTGCCCTTGCCCTGCTGAGGGGGATTGCGTTGGGAAATCCATAGGAATCTTTTGGATCCGATGGCGTACATCTGGCATAGCATCGTCACCGATACGGAACCATGTGTAAGGGTCCTCTTGCAAACGTGGCAGCCATGCATTGGACTCGGTTCGAAAGGTGACCCCGGCGATACAGTGGGTAACAGCGATCATGGAACTTTTTCACTCCTCCGAGAGCAGCGGTTCTGAACTTTGAATGATGCCTATTCGCAACAAGCTGATGAGAAATGGCAGGTGGTTGAGCTACGAAAGGCGCGGCACACCACCACGCACAAGACGATAAAACTCCCGGAATCCAATAGGCTCCGGGAGTCTATAACTTGTGGAACCAACTCCACGTCAGCCGAGGTCAGCGCACAAGGCTGACACCGCGATTACGTTGGGCTTTGCCCAGTACCGCATTGGTCAAGACCAGGAACAGACCCATTGGCACACAACAAAGATGGTGGCCCAGTCGTAACACCCCATCCAGCCGTGCAAGTATTATCAGCATTAAGGCCAGCATTACAGCCACCATCAGGATTAACCGCAGCGCCACCGTCAGTGCACAAACCCAACGGCCACTGCCCGCTCACCCCAAACCCGGACAGGTCCCGGGCCTGCGGCGCTTCGTACGTCAATCGCTTCTTCATGATTTCCCCTCCTTTGATAGACTTGTGATTATGAGTGCCCTATGCCTCATCAACGCTACCCATTTCTTGTCATGCCTCCATACACCCTATCTCTTGCGCGAGGCGGGGAACAACCCTAGCGCCTCCGCGCGGTCGCAGAACTGATAGGGGGCATTCAACCGCCCGGTGGCGTAAAAGTTGTTCGCCACGCAGCTTCCCAGGCACATGTCCCGGTGCAGGCATTGTCCACAGACACCCTCCAACTGGGCCGGGACCTGCGCCCGCAACTCGACCAGGCCGGGGCTATCGCACCACACGTCGCGCACGTCATCACGCGCCACGTGACCGTAGAGCAATTCCGGGACCGTGACGCCAACGCCACAAAGAGACAACTCGCCGCCGGATAGCAAGCCCAGGATGCCCAAGACCCCGCACCGGTCGAGGGAACCCTTGAGCAGCCGGGGGAGTGGACGAAAGGCAAAGGGAATGTCGAAAAAGATGCGCACCTTGCTGCGAGGCACCAGCTCGCGTTCCACGCGCCGGCCCAGCGCGATGCACTCGTCCACGCCCAGTCCCTGCTCCTCGGCGAAATCTTCCCCGCGCCCCATTTCCTGCACCAGGTTGAACTTGACGGACCCGCAGCCCAGTTCCTCGGCCAGGGCCACCATCTCGTCCACCTGGGCGACGTTGCCTTTATGCAGAGTGCAGATGATCTGGGGACGAAACCCGGCCTTGACCAGGGCCTTGATGCCGTCGAGTGCCTGTTCGTGGCTGCCGCGCACGCCCCGCAGGGCGTCGTGCGTCTCGGCGTCCACCCCATCTACACTGACCGAGATGAACGAGAAATTCGGCGTCGCCTTTAGGAACGCCGCCAGGTCGTCGTCGACGAGCGTCCCGTTGGTCTCGACAGTTATGTTTAGCCCGGTCTCGTCGATGAGGGTCACGAGTTCACGGAATTGCGGGTGCAGGGTTGGCTCGCCGCCGGTTAGCTTGACGGACCCCAGGCCCAGGGGTTTGGCCTCCCGGATCGCCTTGCGTACGTGTTCCAGTGGGACGTGCAGCCCATTATCGCCGCTACTGCCCTGGTACTGGGGATCGATCCAGCAATGGCGACAGGCCAGGTTGCAAGAGCCGGATGCATACACGTACAGTGAGGTCAGCGGTGGAACGCCCTCGGGCAGATCCCATTTCACTTCCGTTTGGCTCTCGGCCTGAACGACCGCCTCTTCCGTTTCACAGGGCATGGTCTATGTTCGCTCTCCGTGACTACTCAGCCGGCCCCCCTAACCCCCCAATCCTGGGGGGAAACCGCGCTCTACTCCCCCCAGAATTAGGGGGCCGGGGGGGGCGGTCAGGCGCTACTGAGGCCATTTTCACTGCCTGGCTGACTAGTCACCGCTCTCCAAGATAATCGCTACGTTCGAAGAAAATGACTTTCCAAACGATCCAGTCCCATTTCCTGCAAGAACTTGCGATAGCAGTCCTCGGGATTGGCACGGTTCAAGTCGCCGGTCAACTCGTAGGCCAGGCCGGGGCAACTGCCGTTACAATAGGGTGCCCACTCACAGTCCTGGCAGCCGGGCACTTGTTGCATGGGGATGCTGCGCCGCTCTCGCATGGCCTTCAGGATTGGATGGGTATCCCAGATCTCTTGCAACGAGTCTGTGGCCACGTGGCCTAGATGCAAGTCGTGCAGGATGTGACAGGGCACAATGGTGCCATCGTGCAGGATATCCAGCTTGGAAAAGATGCAGCCGCAGGCGGTGAGGTAGCCCATCTGCCAGCGAGTGGTCTTTTCGCCGGTGCGCCGGGCGTGCTCCATCTCGGCGTACATTTTGAGCTTGGCCTGGGGGCCGGCTGTGGCTTGGAGGCGGCCGTCATAACGTTCCAGCAGTCGCTTCATCGTCCGCATGGCCTCCAGCTTTTCGGCGGAGGTGAGGGTGATGTCCCCCTGGTTGTTGCAGCCAGCGCCCATGGGCATGGCTTCATTAGTGCTAAACGACGGCAGGCCAATGTCGTCTAGCAGCAAGGCGGCAATGTTCTCCAGGTCGCGGAAGTTGTGCTGGTTGATAGTGGTCCGCACGGTGACCGGGAAGCCAGCCTCCTTCAGCAACCGTAATCCGCGCACGGCTCGGTCAAAACTGCCGGGGCGGCTCCGGTCGTGAATCTCGGCCCGCGAGCCGTCGATGGAGACCTGGATCGAACTCAGCCGCAGGCGGCGTTTCCCCACCTGGAACTGGGCCATCACGTTTTCATCTATCAAAGTGCCATTGGTCAGGATGCTGTATCGCATCCGGTTGGCGATGACGCCATCAACGAGCTCGAAGAAATCCGGGCGGGTAAACACCTCCCCGCCGGTCAACGTCACCCGCTGGACGGCCAGTCGCCCCAGTTCCTTGAAGAACGCCTGCCATTGCTCGGTGGGCAGATCGTCGAGGGCTGCCATCTCGTCGGCATAGAAGCAATACTGGCACCGCAAATTACACCGGCCGGTGATGGCAATCTCCACAGAGGTCGGCAGTGGTATCCGAGGCGAGGCTGTCACGTCCTGGATCATCTCACTGGGCCTCGTCTTCTAGCACCTCGCCGATGAACCCGCCGGGCTGCATGGCTTGAAAGAATGCTTCCAAATCCGCGTGCACCTGTTCGGTGGGCACGTCGTCACAGTTCTCCAACAGATAAGCCACGATCTCGTCCGGGGTACGCGGCTGTTGTTCCAATGCGCGCCAGATCAACAAGCCAATGGGATTGATCACCAAGATGCCGTCCGTGTCGGGGTTGAAGAGGATCGCGCCCTCTCCGGGGCCTTCCTCTCGACAGGATACGTCTGGATTCACCAGGTATCGTTTCGTCTCGCCCATGTTCCCTAACCTCTCACCCCTTGTGCATTTTACAGGCCCGGTGATAGCCTTTGTTCACCGTCTGTATTATAACACGCACCCGGATGCGCTGTCAATGATCCGAGCAGGCATTAAGACCAACCGCATCTAGCCATCCGGCAGCTCGAACTCGGCGATGACTGGCGCATGGTCCGACTCGGGGAACTTGATCTCGGTGGCAAAGGCGATTGACTCGTCGTGCAGCAGCTCGTTGTGGATCTCGGAACCTTTGTAGTGCGCCAGCAGCCCCCGGGACACCAGCAGATGGTCTATCATCCTCCCTTCGCCGAAGTGCAACAGCGAGAACTGCTGGTGCTCGCCGATCTCGAACCGGCTCAGGATGACGAGGTTGCGCTCGTCGTAGACCTGCGCGCCGTCCACGGTCATCGTGGACACCTTGTGGTACCCGGCGTAGGGCGTGTCTTCCAGGAATCTCTCCAGCGCCAGCAGACGGCGTGGGTGTCCCGGCTCCTCCTGACCATTGACCTCCTGGAGGCACAGGACATCCGCGTCGAGCCTGACGAGTTGGGGCCGCATCACGGCGATGCGCTCTTTCAGGCTCGGCTCCTTATCGGGTTTGTCGTCGAGGTTCTAAGTTAAACGTCGCGATGCGCAGCTCGATGGGCATGTGTTTCCTCCTTCTCCAAGTCTTGTCTTGACAGAACTACGATCTCCATCCTTCTCACGATCCCGGGCTTCCGTACCCATTATACCATCCCACACCCCAAAAAAGCAATACCCCTGTCACGCTGCAACGGGTTGTTTCCCTGGTACCCCGTGACTGGTGGAGCCCCTTTGCACCGACTTGACGACACCAGCCTCCCCGTGATACACTACAGGTAGGAGATGGGGGCGCCGGAGCAGAAAGGCCAGGCGAGATGACGTTTGAGATTCGCCTACTGGGGCCGCTGGAACTGTGCCGGGATGGGACGCCGGTACCGCTGCCGGCCACCCACAAGGCCCAGTCCCTGCTGGCCTACCTGGTAACCACCCGCGGTCGGCCACAGCCCCGCGACAAGCTGGCCGGCCTCTTTTGGCCGGACCGCCCCGACCCTCGCGCCCGCCGCTCCCTCGCCACAGCCCTCTGGCGCATCCGCCGCTGCCTCCTCGCCGATTGCCTCCTCGTCGATACACAAACGGTGCAATTCGATCCCCAGGCCGATTTCTGGCTTGATGTGGCCCAGTTCGAGACGCAAATAAGTAGACAAGGTTTCGCTCCCTTGTCTACTCGTCTATCAGAACTGAGCGCGGCGGTTGAACTCTACCGTGGCGACTTTTTGGAAGGCTTTTACGACGACTGGTGTCTGGAGGAACGATACCGGCTGGAATCGCTCTACCTGGGAGCGCTGGAGTGGCTGGCCACGGCGTACGAACGGGACCAGCCTCACGAGGCGCTGCGCTGCGCCCGTCTCCTGCTGGCCCGGGACCCGCTGCGTGAGGACGTGCAACAACTCGCCATTCGCCTGCTGGTGCGGCTGGGCGACCGGGCCGAAGCCCTCCGCCAGGCCCAACGCTGTCGCACCGCCTTGTGGGCCGAACTGGGCGTCAAGCCAGCGCCGGAGACGACCGCGCTGTGCGATGAGTTGCTCGGCCCGGCCTGGCGAGCCCCGGCCAGCGCCGGACCGGACGCGCCACGGCGAGGCCGCTCCTCCTTTGACCTGGAACGGCTGCCCTTTGTGGGGCGAGAGGGCGAACTGCATGACTTGCTGGCCCACTGGGCACAGGCCACGCAGGGCGCAGGCCACCTGGTGCTGCTGTGTGGCGAGGCCGGGGTCGGCAAGTCCCGGCTGGTCGAAGAGTTCGGGCAGCACGTGCGCCGCCGGCGGGGTCGAGTGGTCCCGGGCCAGTGCTACGAGTACGAACGCCTCTTCCCCTACGGGCCCCTGGTCGATCTCTTGCGGGCGTTGCTGGCGGACCTGACCGCCGAGGAGCGACAACGCCTGCCGGCCTGGCAGGTGCTAGAGTTGGCGCGGCTGGCCCCGGAACTCGCCGGGCCTCGGCCGGCCCCGGCCGAACTCCCCCCGGTATCCAGCCAGGCGGACCAGGCCCACCTCTTTGATGCCTTGACCCGTTTCCTGCTCGACCAGGCAAATCGGGCTCCGCTCCTGCTCACCCTGGACGACCTGCACTGGGCCGCCGACTCTACCCTGGCCTGGCTCCATTACCAAGTCCGCCACCTGGCCCAGGCCCCCATCCTGGTGGTAGGCACCTGCCGCAGCGAGCAAGTCAGCCCGACCCACCCGTTGTACGGGCTCATCACACAACTGACGCGCGCGGGACTGGCGGCCCGGCTGGACCTGGAGCGGCTGTCCCTGGAGGCCGTGGCTCAATGGGTGGGTGAAATGGCCGTGGACCCGGCCCAACTGTACCGCCAGACGGAGGGCAACCCGTTCTTCGTCCTGGAAACGCTGCGCGCGCTGTGCGAGACGGACGCTGCCGCGCCTATCCCCATCCCGGCCTCTGTGCGTTCGGTCGTCGAGGCGCGGGTGGCGCGGCTGCCGGCGAGCGCCCAGGAGGTGCTGACCGTCGCGGCCGTGGCCGGCCGCGAGTTTGACTTTGACGTGGTGCAGCGGGCCTGGGGCCAGGGGGAGGAGACCGCTCTGGAAGCGTTGGACGCCCTGCTGCGCCGGCAACTCGTCCGTGAGGGGCGCGGCCTCGCCGGGCGCGACTATGCGTTCGACCACCACCTGGTGCGGGAGGTGACCTACCAGGGGTTGCACTACCGGCGGCGCCGCCGGCTCCACCGGCTGGTGGGCGAGGCCCTGGAGTCGCTCCCGGCCCGCACCGCCGGCGAGTTGGCCCACCACTTTGAGCGCGCCAGGGACGCGGAACGGGCGCTGCGCTACCTGGTGGAGGCCGGCGAGCAGGCCCAGCATAGCTATGCCACCCCGGACGCGCTGGCGTATTATCGCCGGGCTCTGGCGCTGCTGGACCCTGAGCGAGACGATCGGCTCGCCGCCCGGCTGCTCAGCGGACTGGCCGCCGCTCACCGGGACGTGGTGGGCGACGAGGCCCCGGCCTGGAGTTGGCTGCGTCGCGCCCTGGCCATCTGGGAGGCCCTGGACGAGTCCGTGATGGTCGCCGAGACCTGCTACGCGCTGGCCTACGAGCCCGCCGATTTCGATCAGGCCCGGGCCTGCGTCCAACGGGGGTTGCACGCGGTGGAGGGCACCGCCGGGCCGGACGCGCAGCGCCAGGTGGCCCGGGGCTATGGGCTGCTGGCGCGCTTTCACGAGCACGAGGGCGACTTTGGCCTGGCCCGGCAGTGGGCTGTCCGATACCTCGAGCTGAGCCAGGCCCTCGACGACCGGCGCGAGTTGGTCCAGGCGCATCACCGCCTGGGCTCCCTACTGCTGCGCGCGGGTGGCCCCGTGCGGCAGGCCCTGGCGCACGAGCAGCAGGCCGCGGCCATCGCTGACGAGCTGGGCTGCCGCGATCTCGCTGCCGGGTCCCACAACGTCGCCGGCTACTGCCTGCTGGCCCTGGGCCGCACCGCCGAGGCCGAGGCGACCATCCAGCGCGCCTTGCGCATCAGCCAGGAGATCGGCGTCCCCTGGCGGCAGTGCTGGGCTTACCATTATCTGGCCCTGGTCGCGCTCCGACGTGGGGCCTGGGCCGAGGCCGAGACCTGGCTGGACCAGGCCCAGGCGACGATGGCCCACCAGTCCACTCATTTCCAAGAGATCGTATTGCTGCGCGCGCGCGGGCGGCTGGCCAGCCGGCGCGGCGACCCGGCGACGGCCCTGGCGCTATTCGCCCAGACGCTGGCGCTGTGCCAGGAATACTACCCGCGCTACGTCCCCGCCGCGGAACTGGAACTCGCCAGCGTCCACGTGCAACAGGGCGAATGGGAACTAGCCCGGGGACGCCTGGACCGGGCGCTGGCCGTGGCTCAAGAAAAGGACATGCGGGACGAATTGGCCCGGGCCGCCCGGCTGCAGGGCGAGATCCTGGCCGCCAAAGGCCGGTGGGACGAGGCCGCCCGGTCGTTCGAGGAGAGCCGCTGCCGCTACCACGAGTTGGAGCTGGTCGTGGAAGGCGCGCGCACCGAGGCCGTCTACGGCCGGCTGCTCCTGGCCCACGGCGAGCCGGCGCGCGGCCGGGCGCTACTGGAATCCGTCCTGACCACCCTCACCGCCGCCGCCGCCCAACCCGAGGTGGCCGAGATCCGCCAGGTGTTGGCGGCAGCGCAGGGCACCCCCCGTGGAATGAAAATGCCGTTGTAGGAGGCGTCTCCCGACGCCGAATCGGTCTCTGGAGAGACCTCCTACATGGCCGGCGATTTATTTTCGAGCGAGTGCCCACGCGCTGGGCGCACCCCGTGGCACGAAAACTCCCCTCCCTCGTAGGGAGGGGCTGGGGGAGGGTCGGCTGCTGGCCGCCGGTTTCACCCTCACCCCGGCCCTCTCCCTCGTAGGGAGAGGGAGCCGGCTACGAAGGAACGCTATTT
>Ga0190284_1000915_pt1 | contig 14047 bp, 10 predicted proteins | sample 48691812_MG_FD_161668 | JGI IMG/M metagenome (GOLD analysis project Ga0190284, IMG submission 161668) | Hydrothermal vent microbial mat bacterial communities from Southern Trench, Guaymas Basin, Mexico - 4869-18-1-2_MG | ecosystem: Environmental > Aquatic > Marine > Hydrothermal vents >...
CGGCGTCTTCCAGTTCGGTCGGGATGGTCAAGAAGAACTGACGCAGCAAGAAGGTGCCAAAGGCGCTGAACATCAGCGGGACTGTAAGCGCCTTGTAGGTGTCAATCCATCCCAACTCGCGCATCAAGACGAAGTTTGGGATCATCGTCACCTGGGCCGGCAGCATCATCGTGCCCAGGTAGAGCAAAAACAGCGCATTCCGGCCAGGAAAGTGCAGCCGCGAGAAGGCATAGGCCGCCATTGCCGACGTCACCAGCACGCCGGCCGTTCGCACCAGGGCGATGAACAGCGTATTGAGAAAATAGCGGCCAAAAGCGATCTGGCGGAAGACCTCAACGTAGTTATCCCACCTCGGCGAAGTTGGCAGCGCCAAGGGCGCGGCAAAGACCTCGGGAAGCGTCTTGAGTGACGTGGTTACCATCCACACGAAGGGTATCAGCATGGTCACCGCGCCCACGATCAGTGGCGGGTAGAGCAAGGCCAGGCTCAGGACGGTATGGGCGCGGCGGGATCGGAGGCTACTCATAGTGTACCCACGTATGCTGGTAGCGCATCTGTAACAGCGTGAAGACAAAAATCACGACGAATAGAACCCAGGCCATTGCGCTCGAATACCCCATGCGGAATGCCTCAAACGCCTGTTGATAAATGTGAAAGACGACGGTGGTGGTGGCGTACGCTGGCCCACCGCCGGTCATCATGTAGACCTGGCCGAAGATCTGAAAGGAACTGATCACCGACATCACAGTGATAAAAAAGGTGGTCGGCGAAAGCAAGGGTAGCGTGATGCGCCAAAACTGCTTCCAGCCCGACGCGCCGTCAACAGCCGCGGCGTCGTAGTACGTGCGGGGGATAGATTGCAGGCCGGCCAGAAAGATGACCATACTGTACCCCAGGTTTTTCCACACGCTCATCAGGATGACAGCAGGCATAGCCCACTTCGTGGTGGTCAGCCAACCGATAGGCGAGATCCCCAGCCAACTCAGGAAGGTGTTGAGGAGTCCGAAATCGGTGTTGTAGATCCAGCGCCAGACCATGGCGACGGCGACGGTTGAGGAAACGACAGGCATAAAATAAACTGTACGCAGCACCAACTTGCCAGGCAGGCGACGGTTGAGCGCCATCGCCAGGGCCAGGCTCAACGCCACGCCCAGCGGCACCGCCCCGGCGGTGTAATAGACGGTATTGCCCATCACACGCCAGAAAAACCGGTCGTGAAGAATGAACGCGTAGTTCTGTAAGCCGACAAAGGCCGGCGGCGTGATGAGATTCCATCGCAGAGTGCTCAGTCCCAATGAGAAGAGCACCGGAAAGAGCACAAAAACGGCGAACCCGGCCAGGCTGGGCGCGATAAAAAAAGCGGCCCACGCCAGATCTCGTCGCCGTCGTGGACTGAGGCGGCGCGCGGGCGTGGAAGCAGCGGCGGTCACCGTCGGCCTACTCGTCACCTTATTGCTATTGCTGCAGGATACCGTTGACCTGGTCACACATCTCGTTCAGCGAATCTGGCACAGACTTGATTCCCATCGCCATAATCGGCAAGTGCGCGCGGTAGACCGACATCATCTCCAGAAAGTGCGCGGCAGCCATATGAGGGCGGGCGTAGGCGATGGAATCACGGAAGGCCGGACGAATGAGGATGTCCGGCGAATCCAGCAGGTCAATCCGTGCGGGCATGCCGCCACCCGCCTGCGCGACCACGAGGACAGCCTCCGGCCCGGAAAGGAACTTGATGAGTTCCCACGCCTGGTCAGGGTGCTGAGTGGTGGCAGACATCCCGTACCCGGCGGTTGCCAGCGGCGTCGCACGGTACACGCCGTGGGCCAGTGGTGCCACGTCCCACTCGAAAGCGGTGATCTCAGAGAAGGGGATTTGGGTGCCAAAGGTATCGTAGATCATGGCCACACGCCCGGCCATGAAGAGTTCGCGGAAGGGGGTCTGCTGCAGTTCGGCCACGTTGGGCGCAACGGCGTGCTCCAGCGAGAGGGAGTAGTAGAACTCGACCGCCTCCATCGCCGGGGGATCGCAGAGGGTGGCGCGGGTCGGTTTATAGGGATCGTCGAGGACGGTGCCGCCGTTTTGCCACACCCAGGGCCACATGTTGAGCGCGGAATCGGTCCAACCCCACTGAATAACCCGTCCGCTCTCGTCACGGACGGTGAGCGCCTTGGCAGCGCTCAGCAGCGTGTCCCAGGTCCAGGTGTCGTCGGGATAGTCCAGTCCCGCAGCATCGAAGGCGCCCTTATTATAGTATAACACATCCACGCCAAAGTCCTTCGGCAGGGCATACAGCTTTCCCTCGTACGAGAGGGTCTGGAGGACGATGGGGACAAAATCGTCCACAGATACGTCCGGGTCGGCCTCGACGTGGGGGATCAGGTCAGCCAGCGCGCCCATAAGCATCAGGTCGGTGCCAACGCCCGGTGAGATCATAATGACGTCCGGAGCGGCATTGCCGGCGATAAGCGTCTCGAGCTTTGTTATGTAGTTCATGTAGTCCGCCACACTGACCAGTTGTAAGCGGATGCCGGGGTGTTGGGCCTCGAACATGTCGGCAAGTTGCTCGAATACGCGCACGGTGCTGGTGCCGCCCCAGACGCTCCACTGCAACACGGTGGTGCCGGCCGGTACATCAATAGGTGGGGGCTGCTCGGCTGGCTTTCCGCACGCCGTCAGCCACCCGACAATGAACAATAATGCAGTTAGTACAAGCAGGCAGCGCTTCATAGGTTTTCTCCTTCCCGAGAACCGCGCCGGCGCATCCGCCGGCCGCCGAACAACAAAAACAAGCCAATCCCCAGCACCAACAGGCTGGGCAAAGTGAAGACTAAGTAGTTCAACGGCTCGCCAAGGCGCAACACAAAGGTCGCAGCCAACAACACCCAGTTGAGCCACGCCCCAACCGGCCCCACCACATTCCACCACCAGCCGGGCACAGGCTGGCCCGCTCCCAAACCGTATACGGTCACGACGATGGTGTGCAGGAGAAAGGGAATACTCAAAACCACCAAGATCCAGCCCAGGAGGTTAAAAAGCCAACCGCCAATCCGACGTGCTTTCATACTGTGCTCCTTTCGACTCACGGCCATTCAGCCAGAGTGGTCCCGCTTTGACCCCATATATAGTATACACGTATATCGCACAGTTGCAAATACAAAACGGCGCGTGGCGGGAATTGGCCGGTCTCCACATCTTTTCCACTGGCAGCCCCGCTCATCGGCCACCAGCGCCACGAAAGCAGAAGACCCAACCGCAGATTGGCGCAGCAAGGGGAGTTGCGCTATAATTGTATTATGGCTCACTCGCATCGTCCCCGCTCATGGTTGGTGTTGGCGCTGGCAGCGGTGCTCGTCGCCGCCGTAGCGCTATGGCTGCGCGGCGCGCTGCCCCACGGCAGCAGCCATTCACCCCTATCCACTCCCCCGGACCCAGGAACATCACTGCTTCCCACTCCGACCCCTTCAAATGCCACAGCCGCTCTTCCAACTGCCTGGGTCGGCGGTGGGGCGGCCCTGGTGTGGGTGGCACTGGGTATCGTGCTGGCTCTGGGTGTTGTCCTCCTCGTCCTCCGCCGGCATTGCTCCGATACGTAATGAGACGCCCAAATCCCCCCTATCTCGCTGTCATCAGCCTGTTGGCACTGGCCGCCTTTGCCGTGCGCGCCGTATCCCTCGACGCTCAATCGCTATGGCGGGACGAGGTGGACGCACTGCGTTTCGTCACCGTGCCGTGGTCAGAGATGATCTCCAATTTTGCCCGCCCGGGCTGGAACGGCCCGCTCTACTTCCTGCTGCTGCGCGGCTGGGTCTCGCTCACCGGCACAAGCGAGTACGCCATGCGCTTCTCCTCGCTCGCCTTCGGTGTCCTGTGCGTACCGTTGGTCTACACGCTGGGTCGCCACCTGTTCAACCGGCTCGTGGGCCTCCTCGCCGCGCTGCTGGTGTCCGCCTCCCCCTACCTGACCTGGTACGGGCAGGAGGTCAAGATGTACACGCTGGTGCCAGCCCTGGCTCTGGTGGCGATTTACGCCCAGAAAGCCGGACTGCGTTGTGCCGTCGAGAGGAATGGCTGGCGTTGGTGGGTGGTGCAGGTAGTCGCCACCAGTCTGGCCTTCTATACTCACATCCTGGCCGCCCTACTGATACCCGTGCAGGTACTTCTATATCTCATCTGGTGGCCCCGGGCACCCAGACAGTGGATCGGCCCACTGGTCGGCCTGGTCTGCCTCATCCTGCCTTACCTCCCGCTGGTCGTCTGGCAGGCCCCTCTGATACTCCAGGCTCGCGAGACCGGCTTCTGTCCCTATACGCTGGGCGAGATGGCGGAGATCTTGCTCAACGGCTGGAGCCTTGGTATCCTCAGTCGGGGCTGGCCCTGGGGCACGGTGCTGGTGGGCGCGCTGGCCGTGTGGGGACTGGTGAGCCCTCTGTTCCTAAGAGTGAAGGGATTGGAGCATCGTCTCGCTCTGGTATGCTGGCTCGTGACCCCGCTGCTGATCGTGTGGCTAATCTCGCTGCGGCATCCGCTCTTCACCGATCGTTACCTCGTCTGGACTGCGCCAGCCTTTTACCTGCTGGTCGCCCTGGGGCTGGTCTCCCTCCAGCGCTTCGGTGGCTGGGGCCGCTGGGCGGTGGTGCTCCTGGCAAGCATCGTCCTCGCCCTTAATGGTATCAACCTGTGGCAGCAGGCCACCGTCCCAATAAAGTCTGACTTTCGCGCTGCCGCCGCCTACATAGCCGACTACCACACGTCCGATGAACCAATCGTACAGGCCGCCGATAGGCCGATTGAGCCGATCGAAGAGTACATCTTCAAATACTACTTACCACTTGTCGTGGCCGACTACCCCACATTCGATGAATTGATCGTTTTTCAGATCCCCTACGGCAGATACACCTTCGATTACTACTTCCCCGAAGAGAAATACCCCTGGGCCGAGGGGCTCTACACCAACCACCGTACACCGGATGGCTCATATCTGATGAGTGAACAGGAAGCCGCGTACCGCATGCGGGAGATGACAATGGGCCGCAACGTGGTCTGGCTGGTCGCCACCGAGACGACGATGTGGGACAATCGGGGGCTAGTGCAGGCATGGCTGGAGACCAATGCCCAACGGGTAGACGAGGCACACTTTATGCGGGTGGATGTATACCGCTATGTTAAGTAATGCGTAAAACGTAAAGCGCAAAGCGTAAGTTCAGGGGCAGGTTACATCTCACATTTCACGTTTTACGCATCACGTCTTATGCGGTATAATACTCTCACGAACCTATGTTCGGAGGTAACACTTGGAAATTGGCACCGTACAACCTGTAGACATTGAGCGTGAGATGCGCAGCGCTTACCTGGATTACGCGATGAGCGTCATCGTCTCGCGTGCCCTACCCGACGCCCGCGACGGCCTCAAGCCGGTACAGCGCCGCATCCTCTACGCTATGCACGACATGGGCCTGCGGCCCGACACTGCCTACAAAAAATCAGCCCGCATCGTCGGCGAGGTGCTGGGTAAGTACCATCCCCACGGCGACTCGGCAGTCTACGACGCGATGGCCCGCATGGCCCAGGATTTCTCCCTGCGTTACCCGTTGGTGGACGGGCAAGGAAACTTCGGCTCGGTGGACGGCGACAGCCCCGCCGCGATGCGCTACACCGAGGCTCGCCTGAACCGCATCGCTACCGAACTCCTGCTCGACATCAAAAAAGACACCGTAGATTGGGTGGACAATTTCGACGGCACACTGCAGGAGCCATCTGTGCTGCCGGCCGCCATTCCCAATCTGCTGGTCAATGGCTCCTCCGGCATCGCCGTCGGTATGGCGACCAATGCCCCCCCCCACAATCTGGGCGAGGTGTGCGATGCGCTGAGCTACCTGATTGACCACTGGGACGAACTGGACGAGGTGACGGTCGAGGACCTGATGCAGTACATTGAGGGACCCGACTTCCCCACCGGCGGCATCATCATCGGGCGGGAGGGGATTGTGCAAGCCTACGCCACCGGCCGCGGGCGACTCATCGTGCGGGCGATGACCCACATCGAGGAGATGCCCGGCAACCGGAACCGCATCGTCATCACCGAACTGCCCTACCAGACCAACAAGTCATCCCTGCTGGAGCGTATCGCTACCCTCGTTCGCTCCGGCAGGATCGACACCGTCTCCGACCTGCGGGACGAGTCGGACCGGCGCGGGATGAGCATCATCATCGAACTCAAGCGCGGGACACAACCGCACAAGACGCTCAATCAACTCTTCAAATACACCCCCCTTCAGTCCACCTTCGGCGTGCAGATGCTGGCCCTGGTGAACGACGAACCGCGCCTGCTGAGCCTCAAGCGAGCACTGCAACTCTACGTTGAGCATCGCCACGATGTGCTGACCCGTCGCACGCAATACGAACTGGATAAGGCCGGCCACCGCGCCCATATCCTCGAAGGTCTGAAGATCGCCCTCGACCACCTGGATGCCGTCATCCAGACTATTCGCCAGTCGCCTGACGCCGACACTGCCCGCGTGCGACTGATGGAGCGCTTCGAACTGACGGAGGTCCAGGCACAGGCGATCCTGGACATGCAACTGCGACGGTTGGCGGCATTGGAGCGCCAGAAGATCGAGGACGAGTACCTGGAGTTGATCCAGCGCATCGCTTATCTGGAGGACTTGCTGGCCTCGCCGCGCAAGATTCTGTACCTCATCAAGGAGGAAATGGTTAACCTGAAGCAGATCTACGGCGACGGTCGCCGCACCCGTATTGTCAAGGAGGAGGCGGAGTTCGACGAAGAGGATCTGATCGTCGAGGAGGATGTGCTGATCACCATCACACAGCGCGGCTACATCAAGCGCGTGCCAGTGGAAGCCTACCGGACCCAGGGGCGTGGTGGGCGCGGGGTGATTGGAATGACCACCCGCGACGAGGATGCTATACTTTACCTCTTCTCCGCCCAAACTCTGGACTCCATCCTATTCTTTAGCAACCGTGGCAAGGTCTACCAGGAGCGCGTCTACCAGATTCCTAGCGCCGACCGCACTGCCAAGGGTGTGCTGTTGGCCGGTATCCTCGCCCTTGATGCCGACGAGCAGGTCACGGCGGCGTTGGCCGTGCCGAGTTCCGAGCGAGATGGCTACCTGATGATGGTCACGCGCCAGGGCCGGGCTAAGCGTCTCCAGTTGAGCGAGCTCAACAGCGTGCGGCCCAGCGGGCTGATCGCCATACGCCTGGAGAAGGAAGACGAATTAGGTTGGGTCAGCCTGACACGAGGCGATCAAGATGTCATCATCGTCACCGAACAGGGGCAGGCGTTGCGCTTTCGCGGGGACACCGTGCGTCCGATGGGGCGCTCTGCCGCTGGCGTCAATGCTATCAAACTGGCCTCAGGTGACTATGTCGCCAGTGCTTGCGTTGTTGATTCGGAGACCGACCTGCTGATCGTCACCACTAAAGGATACGGCAAGCGCATACCCTTGAGCAAGTTCTCGGTCAAGGGACGCTACGGAAGAGGAGTGCGCTGCCTGGGGGGTAAGCGGAAGCAAACTGGTGTCATCGCCGCTGCCCGCGTGGTGCACCCCGACGACGAAATCACACTCATCTCTGCCGGGGGGATGGTGCTCCGGGCTTCTGTAGCCGACATTCCCCAGATGGGGCGGGTGACTCGAGGCGCAAAGGTGATGAACCTGAAGGCAGGAGACGAGGCAACGTCGGTGGCGGTGGTGAACAATGAACGATGAGTCAATGAGCAATTTGAGGCTGACACCATTGTGATGGTTAGGCCGGGTGAACGACATCGGCTGGTGTGGATCGATCCCACCGAAGGCGTCCGATGGGTAATAATCAAGGAGTGTTCGGCACCAGGAACAAAACACTGCGTGCCGGAGGAAAGAGGCGGAGATGTGGCCCAGTCCGTATGAGCATCGCCCCGGCCAACTGCTGGCCTTTATGCCGGAACCGGAGGCCCAACTGCTCGCCGAGACGTTGGTGGCCCTCGCCAACTCCGACGGCGGCACCATCCTCATCGGCGTGGACGAGACAGGGCGAGCCACCGGCCAGGTCTATGCGGACGAGGTCGAAGTGGCACTGCGGGCCGCGGTGCGGGAATGCCGCCCGCCGGTGGAGGCCCGCTGGCACCAGGCGGCGGCTGAAGAGGGGTTGGCCTTCGCCATCGTCGTCGTGCGCAGTTCTGAACTTCACAGTCTGGCCGATGGGCGCGTGCTGGTCCGCGCTGGCGCGGAGAACCATCCCCTCAGCGGCGACCAGATCCGCCAACTGGCCGCCACCAAATCCACCGGCGATTTTGAGGCAGAATCCGCGCCTGGAGCCCGGCGGGAGGACTTCGACGATGAGGTAATCGCCGAGTTCGTGTCGAAATGGGAGGAACGCCAGCACCGAGAATGGACGCGCCCCGTGGACGATCTATTGCTCGAGGTGGGGGCCCTGGACAAGAACAGCCGTCCCACCGTTGCGGGTGTGCTGTTGTTCGCCCGCAATCCCCAGGCATTCCTACCCCAGAGCGGGCTGACCTTCGTCAAGTTCGTCGGCACGCTGCCCCGGGGCGAGGCCGGGCAGCCGGGTTATGGCCGCCGCGAGGAGATCGGCGGGCCGCTGGCGCGCATCATCCAGCGCACCTGGGAGGTCGTGGGCGAGGAGATGCGCACCGGCGCAGTTGTCACCGGGCTTGAGCGGCAGGAACGCACCGAGTACCCGGTTGCAGCCGTACGCGAGGCACTGGTCAACGGTGTGGCGCACCGGGACTACCGGCTGGGCGGGCGGCGCATCGAGGTGCGTATGTTCGCCGACCGCATGGAGATCATTAGCCCAGGCGGGTTGCCTGGCTTCATCACCGTGGACAATATCATTGAGGAGCACTTTTCGCGCAATCCGCGCCTCGTCTCCGGCCTGTACCAGTGGGGCTACATCGAGGAACTGGGATTGGGCGTGGATCTGATGATCGAGGAGATGGTGCGAGCCGGTCATCCCCCGCCCAGGTTCAAAGACACTCCCTACTCCTTCACTGTCACACTTTACAACGTCCGCGAACGCGCTCCCCTGCCCGCCTGGACGCGCACGATGAACGAGCGGCAAGCCAGGGCGTTGGCCTACGTGCAGGAACATGGCCGCATCACCAACCGCGAGTATCGCAAGCTCTGTCCAGACGTCAGCGCCGAGACACTGCGGCTCGACCTGGCCGACCTGGTGGAGCAGGGAGTTTTGCTGAAGATTGGGGCCAAGAAGGGTACGTATTACATACTGAAGTAGGCAGAATCCCCTGGGCCTGGGATAGGAGAAGTATGACAGAAGGACTCGAACAAAACCTGAAGGCTATCATATTGAAGCATCTCTCACAGCTTGAGCAGTACAAGCCGGCCCACGGCAGAGGCACCAACAGGTTGACCACTGCAGAATTGAAGGAAACGCTTGCCAAAGACCCGGTCTACTCGATCTTTGGCCTCGACTCACCGGAGTATATCGCGGCCACTTTGGCTGGTGGGACCATCACCAGCATTCACCGCAAGCTAGGTGATGCCTACGAAGAATGTGCCCGCACCATTTTCCTGACCCAGTATCGGTTGACTCCGGAGCAGACACGGTACACAGCAGTGATCTCCTCCGGTGACAGGCAGAGACGGCGCAGTCTTGACGTCTACTTTGCCTTAGGTGACCTCCAGTCAGCACAGCGGGAAAGTTGGGCACATTACGCGCGAAACTGCCTGGAACAGATCAGCTCTGCACCTCAAGTGAGGATCACCGCTATTGGGTTTGAGGTGCGCCACTGCTACCAATCTGCGGACTCGAAGCGCGTTCAGGCAGACGAAGCGATGGCTCGTCATTGCATTGTGTCAGGTATATTGCCTGTGATGCTCATATTCTGCGCACAGTCGAATCGGAGTATCATCAATCGCTACCGCTCCCTTTGGATCGTGACAGAGGGGCTCGGGTCCTACGAGTTGGTGAAAGAACAAACCGGCTTCGATTTCTATGCATTCCTGCTCACTCACAAAGAGGAATTTCGCCGGCCGGTTGTCAGGATGCTGGAGAGGCTGCGGGAAGAGACATGAGTCGGATCAGGCAACTTCCGCTATTCGTTGACCCCCACACAGTCTTTCGCGGGCGGTCGGTGAAGTCGGTTACCTTCAAGGGCAGCTTCGACTACCCGATCCACCGTTGGTTTCGCCTGACCCCAAGTTACTCACCCGAACTGGTCACAGACGTTCTGGCCCATTGGAATCTGCCCGACGGTGCCAACGTGCTGGACCCTTTTTGCGGTGTGGGCACGACACCTCTCGTGTGTCAGGAGAAAGGACTACCCGGTTGTGCGGTGGAACTCAATCCATTGCTGCACTTTGTAGCCAAAGTGAAGACTACGCCTTACAGCAACCCGAATGATTTGCCGACCGCTGCTCAAGAGGTGTTATCCCTGGCACGGGAGCATCTCGAATCTATGCAGGCGATGGACACTGAGACATTCCGGGTAGAGTACCACGCGGCTATCCCTACCATCCGAAACGCAACGAAGTGGTGGTCTCCCCCAGTGCTCAAAAAAATCGTCGCCCTGCGCCTGGCCTTAGCGACACTGCCTCTGCCATTTGATACGGCAGACTTGCTCAACCTCGCCGTGATCAGCATTTTGATAGAAGTTTCCAATGCGCGTCACAATCATCCGTCGCTTTCCTTTGCCAAGACTCCCAGGGAGGACGCGCCTGTCTTCGAACGATTCCAAGAGCAGGTGGCGATGATGAAACGCGACCTCCTGGATTTTCCCCGGTCAAGGCCAGAGACGGCGATTCTGTGTGGTAACTCTAAGCACTTAGAGAAGGTCTTGCCCACCGGCTACCTCTGCGATGCTGTGATTACTTCGCCACCTTACCCCAACCGCTACAGCTATGCCAGAGAGACCCGCCCGCAAATGTTCTACCTGGGGTTGGTCAAGAGCGGCAAGGAGGTGGGGCAACTGGAGGTAGAGGCCATCGGTGGCACTTGGGGCAAGGCTACCTCTATTCTAGAGCATGATATAGGCTACAGGTCGCCAGTAGTAAAAGGAGCCTTGCAAAGGATTCCTGAGAGCATCGGTCGGCACAGCCACCTGATGCAAAACTATGTAATCAAATACTTCAACGATATCGAGGAGCACATTGAGTCCCTCGCTCACTTTCTCCGTCCGGGAGCATACCTGGCTTATGTCATCGGTAACAGTAAGTTTTACGGGACTACCTTGCCTTCAGATGAGATTCTGGCCGACATCTTCGATGCGCACGGGTTTCGGACCACCTCGATAGAAAGAATGAGACGGCGGAATAGCAAATCCGGTCTCTACGAGGCCATCGTATTTATGAATCCGCCAGTTCACAGTGGAACGTTAGCCTAAATTCCACTTGGGATACCCGCTAACGACCAAAAGGATGTTTTTTATCCCAAATTCATCCCAAATCCAATTTGGGATATTCTGTCCAAACCTATCATTATGTCAAGGAGGAGACACAATGGACCTGCAGCTCAGCGACGAACACCGTATGATCCGTGACATGGCACGGGACTTCGCCCAGAAGGAGATTGCGCCCATCGCGGCCGACTATGACGAAACGGGCGAGTTCCCCTACGAGACGATTATGAAGATGGGGGCCCAAGGCTTTATGGGCATTGAGGTGCCGGAGGAATACGGCGGGGTGGGGATGGACACGCTGGCCTATGTGCTCGCCCTGGAGGAGATCTCCAAGGTGGACGCGTCTCACGGGGTCGTCATGTCCGTCTGTAACTCCCTCTTCTGCTACGGCTTCCTCCGCTACGGCACCGAGGAGCAGAAGCAAAAGTACCTGCGATCGGTCGCCAGTGGAAAGGCCATCGGAGCCTATGCCCTGACCGAGCCCCAGTCCGGTTCAGACGCCGGCAACATCCGCGTAACGGCCATCCTCTCCCCCGACGGCTCCCACTACATCGTCAACGGTACCAAGTCGTGGATAACCAGCGGGCCGGTAGCGAAATACATCCTGCTGTTCGTCCAGACCGACCACGACGCCAGGCCCCGCTACCGGGGCGTCAGCGCCCTCATCATTGATACCGACGAGCCGGGCTTCTCCCGTGGCAAGACCGAGCCAAAACTGGGCATCCGCGCCTCCGCCACCTGCGAGATTCACTTCGAGGATTACAAGTGCCCGGTGGAGGCCCGGCTGGGCCAGGAAGGCGAGGGTTTCAAGATCTCGATGGCGGTGTTGGACGCGGGCCGCATTGGTATCGCCGCCCAGGCGCTGGGTATCGCCGAGGCCGCCTACGAGGCCTGCGTGGAATACGCCCGCGAGCGGGAGGCCTTCGGCAAAAAGATCGGCCAGTTCCAGATGATCCAGCAGAAGCTGGCCGATATGAAGATACGCATTGAGGCCAGCAGGCTGCTCATCTACCAGGCAGCGCTGGCCAAGCAGGCGGCCAAGGAGACAGGCAAACGCTACACGTTGGAGTCCTGCATAGCGAAAACGTTCGCCTCGGAGACGGCGATGTGGGTCACGACCCAGGCGATCCAGGTTCACGCTGGAATGGGCTACAGCAAGGAACTGCCCATCGAACGCTACTTCCGCGACGCCAAGGTCACCGAGATCTACGAGGGCACCAGCGAGATCCAGCGCATGGTGATCGCGCGGCTGGAGACGGGGTTGCGGTGAACCGATGAAAGCCCTTTGCTTCTACGAACACGGCGAGTTGGACGTCCTGCGCTACGACGACGTACCCGACCCTCAACCCGGCCCTGGCCAGGTGCTGGTGCGGGTACGGGCCTGCGCTCTCAATCACCTGGACGTCTGGGTGCAGCGGGGCTGGCCCGGCCTGAAACTGGAGATGCCCCACTGGACCGGGGCGGATGTGGCCGGGGAGGTCGCCGCCCTGGGCGACGTGGTCACCGGCTGGGAGGTGGGCCAGCGGGTGGTGGTGGACCCCGGCATCAGCACGCCTGGGAAGGAGGACGAATTCACCCGCCGGGGGGAGCATTGCCTCAGCCCCGGCTACGTCATCCTGGGAGAGCAGATTCGGGGCGGGCAGGCGGAGTACGTGGCCGTGCCGGTCGCCAACCTGATGTCCATTCCCGATGGTTGGGACTTTCCCCAGGCGGCCGCGCCGCTGCTGGTGAGCCTCACCGCCTGGCGTATGCTCATCCACCGGGCCAAACTGCGGGCCGGCGAATCAGTGCTCATCGTCGGCGCTGGCGGCGGGGTTAACTCAATGGCTATCCAGATCGCCAAACTGGCCGGGGCCACCGTCTACGCCCTCACCAGCACCGAGGAGAAGATGGAGCAGGCCCGCGAACTGGGAGCCGATGTGGTGCTCAACTACCGGGAGGACCCCAGATGGAGCAAGGCCCTCTACAAGATGACCGGCCGGCGTGGTGTGGACGTGGTGGTGGACAACGTCGGGCGGGCGACGCTGGCCCAGTCCATGCGCGCCGTGGCCCGGGGCGGGCGCATCGTCATCGTCGGCAACACCTCCGGCCCCCAGGCCGAGATAGACATACGATTCATCTTCGGCAAACAGATCAGCATCATCGGTTCCACGATGGGCACCCACCAGGACTTCCGGGACGTGATGGGCCTGGTATGGGCGGGGAAACTGAGGCCGGTGGTAGACCGGGTGATGCCTCTTTCCGAGGGCAAAGCAGCCTTTGAGGCGCTGGAGCGGGGGGAGCAGTTCGGCAAGATCGTGCTCACGCCGTGAGTTGATATGCTATTGCGCCGGGCGCATACGGAACTTGGGGGAGCCTCACAAGCCAAGACCTCGGAGATCTCCACAGGGCCTTTTCCAGGCCCGGAAATCGCTCCAGCCGACGTATCTGGGCAGGAGAAATACCGCGTAGACCTCCGATGTCTGTCTCTCCCCCAACTTGTAAATACGCCCTATTGCGCCAGACCCTGTCGGGAGAGATAAGATTGAGACAGACCGCTAGAGGGCAGACAGACAAGATGCCACGACGCCCTGCCCTCACCCGCTCCCAACAGTGGGTGATCATCCTGACCATCCTGGTGCTGGCGCTGGGACTGGCGAACCTGGTCCGGGCGGGCGTAGCCCTGCGCTATCA
>Ga0190284_1000917_pt1 | contig 14037 bp, 29 predicted proteins | sample 48691812_MG_FD_161668 | JGI IMG/M metagenome (GOLD analysis project Ga0190284, IMG submission 161668) | Hydrothermal vent microbial mat bacterial communities from Southern Trench, Guaymas Basin, Mexico - 4869-18-1-2_MG | ecosystem: Environmental > Aquatic > Marine > Hydrothermal vents >...
ATATTCGTAACGATTATATGCATATGGAGGAGGTTCTTGCAGGTGCTATACACCATATTGACGAAGGCTGGACAATGGAAGAGTTAAAAACCTATCTGATTGAAGGGAGAAAATAAACCATAATTAAGTATAAGGTTATTTTCATGATAGAGGATCGTGCATTAGAGTCTTTTGTCATTGACGGAGACGCATATGAAACAGACTCTTTGTATAGAATGACAATATGGAATCAGTTTAACCATATGTTTAAATCATTTTTACCACATCCTAAAAAGAGAAAAGGGAGTAAAAAACCATGACTGAGTATAAAATTGTACTTTACTACGACAATCCTTTACCTGTGTTCGTTGAGCAGGGGTTAAAGCGTACACTGGAGGATTACAAGAAATCAGGTATCATCAACGGGTTTGAGATAAAAGTCAGGACAATGGAGAAAGAATATGCAGAGTACATCAAAGCTCAAGAGCGTACCGCTAGACATGATAAACGAGCCGGCAAAGGAAATGAGGTCGTTCATGCGGAGGGAGAACCTGGAGGAGCTGGCACAGAGCATAAAGAGGTACGGAGTGATAAACCCGATAACGGTAAAGAAGATCGGGGAGAGGTACGAGATAATAGCGGGACACAGACGTTTCCTCGCAAGTCAGATAGCGGGAAAAGTGGACATACCAGCGATAGTAAAAGAGGGAAATGATGAGGTCGATGTTGCCCTTACGCTCGAGGAGAACATACAGAGGGAGGACGTCAATGCAATGGATATCGCAAGGTACCTACTATACTTTATCAAAGAGAAGGGGGAAACGGTTAAGCGATTGGCACAACGATTTAATAAATCGGTTGCCTGGGTTAGTCTCCAACTCCAACTCCTGGATTGCGATCCCATCGCACAAGAGGCCGTGTCCGCCGGAGTCCTCCCCTATGCGTCTGCCCTCGAGTTGCAGAAAATCGACAATCCGGAGCATAGAGATACCCTCACTCGTTCGGCAATTACAGGAGGTGCTTCGCACCGTACAATAAAGTCATGGGTACAGTCCTATGAGTCCCAGCAGGAGTTTCAGAAGAGAGTAGCTACAGGAGAGTACGTTACACCGTCAACAAGTCCGCCGGATCCGTTGAAGTTCAAGTGTTTTCTCTGTGGTCGGAGACACGATAATAACGACATGATAACAGTTCGTGTAGGTAGTCAGTGTTATCAAGTACTACAAGAATTAGCAAAGATAGCAGTAAGAGAAGGGATGGTAAAAAACACAGAGGAGGAGGGAAGCAATGAAACAGTTTGAGAAATACGAATTATTACAATTTGTGCTATGGTATTACTTAGATTGTAATGAGGATGGAGGGATAAACAATTTAGTCGACAGGAAGACATATCACATAGGACTCGTTAAGGCTAAGGGACGAGAAATCAAGGCAATATGGAACAAATTACTCTGGTTTCGTGATGAGGCACGTAATCGAGAAAGAATAGAGGAGGGGGAAAATGACAATATCTCAGATAATCGTTGACGCTATTGTGTATTACGGCGAAAACAAATATGACAAAGATTATGGAATGTACATGCATAAGCTAGCGTACGACCTTGAGGCGAAAGTGTGCGAGAGAATAATCAAAGGACTAAAGGAGGAGGAGTATGTCGACAAAGGATATACAGAAAAGACAGAGTAACAGACTGCCTGCAGCACATATTAACATATCCGAGATTGCCCGACAGGAGGGAATACCGCTTACAGGTATTACTATCATGGGCGGCAGGCCGTATATTAACGTTACGGGCCTGGACGTTAAGCTACAGAATAAGTGCAGGGATGAACACCTTATACACGTCAGGACAGAAGCGAAACGTATTGTTGAACCTACAGAGGAAAACAACCTTATGGCCGGGTATCATGCGGAGGTTGTACTTTACGATCGTGACAATCTAGAGAAAATACTCAGCAAGATTAAAGACATACCCCAGGAGATGCAGCAGCAAATACTTGAGAATTACATACACAGGTTTTCGGCCGAGGGGTTTGCATCACCGTCTACCTGTGAGGGTATCGGGTACAAGTACCGCTGGACAGGAGGCGTGAAACACAAAGGGGAGGTTCTTCTTGAGAACATTATTATGATGGCAGAGCGGAGAGCTACCAACCGTGCAAAGCGTGAAGCTACAGGCACCGGTCTCACAAGTTTAGATGAATTACCCCTGGAAAATACAGGGCCTGTAGGTAAAACGCTCGTTACAGAGCCGCTACGTGCGTCTAAGCCTATAAAAAAGCCCAGGGCTGTAAAAGATGACTGGATACCTGAGGTAAAACAGGTCGTAGAGTCACAGGGATTCAAAGCATGGTGTAAAGAGATGACTCTTGTCAACATGAAAGAAGTTAAGATGTTGGTACAGGTATACCATGAAGTAACACACCTGTCTGAGATCTCTCTTGACATGTTTACCGAATGGCAGAATAATATTGAGGAAATGAGAAAAGATGTAACAGGAGGTGACAAAACAAATGATACTGGACAAAGCAAAAGCAGGGGCACAGTTCCGCAGCCTGAAAAAGTCAGCGGAGGCGTTGAGCAAGGAGACCTCCTCAACGACTCCGACTAAGGAAGAGGTGCTGGGGCTCGATTATCACAGAGGGGAGGAGGTGAGGGATAGTGTCACCGGAAAACGAGGAAAAATCATCGCCGGAGAAAGAAAATATATTACAGTTTCAGTTCCCGGAGCAGAAAAAGGTTGACGTCTTCCTGGTCAAACTTACGGACGGTACAATCATAGCACGTACCAAAGACGAGCTGAAGAAGGAGGAGAAGAAATAAATGTCAGCATTCGACAAACAATTCAACAGTATATTTCTGAAAGTCAGAGGGGTAATAAGACGTGTAAAGACGCTGGAGGCTACGCTCAAAACATGGCACATGGCGTTACCTCACATGGCCGGGATCCTTGAGAGATCTGTAGAGGATTTAGATAGTTTAATCGATGAGATCAAAGATATTCTCGAGGAAAAATAATCATGGTATGGATTCTGTATCATGCAGCTTTGCAGGCCCGAACGGTTGTACCAAATTTCCTGTGGGGGAAGTGGGAGTGGTGGTATATGAAGGTCAATCATTACCCACTGGCTTCCGTTATGGTCATACTCTTCGGGCTTGCTTTTCTAACGGCCTGCTCTCAGTTTCGCAGGATGAAAGTCTACCAGGTAGACGATGAAACAAAACGGTTATTGATTAAGGTGGTACAAAGTGGTAAAATTATTAAAAAGAATGATAGGGGGTAAAAACAGGAATATGAAAGACACTACATCTGCGCTCCCGTTGAGCTATCCGGTAGGATCCACAGAGTGGATTGAAGCTCACAAGACAAAAGCGGGAGGTTATCATGTTACAGCTCAGGATAGACACTTACTCATGCAGGATCCTAAATGGAGGGAGGAGTTCCGTAAATACAAAATGGCTGTGATACATCTTAATACAGTCATGGAGAGAAAAAGGAGGGAGTTTAACAAATGATACGGAAGATAAGTACAAATATCAATGATTTTCAGATAACAAAAGACTTTAATCTCAGGGAGTTCGAGTGTCCTTGTTGCGGGCAGGTGATGATTGACGGGATACTCGTAGATTACTTGCAGGATATACGCAACGAGTACGGAGCTCCAATAATCGTTAACTCAGGTTACAGGTGTGAAGTACATAATCTGTATATCGGTGGTAAGGAGGATTCAGATCACCTGTACGGTAAGGCAGCAGATATCACAGGAGAAAGACCTGGGAATTACAACGATCTATGGGCTGTTTTGGGTGGGTTTCAGGACAGACTTAAAATAATACCTCATCCTGGTGAGGTTTATTTTCATGTAGCAATCAAATAATACGGAGGTGTAAAAGTAAAGGAGATATAACAAATGATAACCGAAGAAAAGCTTAAACTCTTAAAAATGGTAGTAACCGAGGGCTTGATTGTACTGAGTAAGAAGGACGATAACATAGAGGAAGTTATACACAAAATACATGAAGTTTACCAGGATCTAGACAAAATAATTAAGAAGACGGAGGTGTAAAATGGCTAATTCAACTTCAATGCCGTGGTTCCTCAGCCTGTTGGCTACTATTCTCAAACCATTGATAGGGTTACTCACAAGCAAGTTTCGTGACGAGCTCACACAGTGGCTACAGAAAAAGTATGCCGAGGCTCTTGAAACACCAAACCCATGGGACGACTATTTCTTCTCGTTCCTGGCTAAAGCAATGGGAGTAGATTTACCAAGTTAAACATTATCCCGTGTGATGGGTTAATGATCAGGCAGGGCGGGGTTCTGACCTCCTTATCCCCGCTCTGTGATTTTAAGGGAGGTTACATGATACAAGTATTTCCACCAGCACTATTGTTCAAAGATAAATGGGACGAGGTCGTTCTTTTTATTCAGGGCTTGCCTATCCCTCCACGAAGAAAGAAAGAATTAATCATTGAATGGACTAATTACGTGGGTGCAGCATTAACCCGTGATATGGTAGAGGAGGTGTTAGGTCTTGAAGCGGATGAAGTTTAAACAAAGGTTACATGATTTGGACGAAAGGGTTTATTGGAGGTGGGGGCCTGTTTCTATCCCACTTCGTATAATCTTATTTTTAGTTCTTGGCATAAATGCCGTATATCGTTATCTGTACGGTCGGTGGCTATGGCCTTGTAAGTTACCTTCCCGGCTCCGAAATCTTTGTTATAGAGTATTTCATAGGCACTCACTTGACCAATAGCGGAAAGACCAGCCTTTGGTTTTATTTCGAAGACCCAGATTTCACTACCTCTGTAACCGACAGCATCTATCCTTTTTTGAGTCAAGGACGTAGCAATCCTTTGAGTCATTGTATCTACCCCTGCAAGTATACCAACACCTTCTCCGACATGTGTGTCATAATCAAACCTATCAAAGTACGATCCGTGCTGTTCTAAAAACCTATCCCAAATTAACTTATCCCTCGGTAACATGTGCTTATACCGAAACCGTATGTGAGAGTCCATTACTTACTCCTCCGGTATTCTCTGCGAATTCTACGGTAGTTACTCCAATTTCCAAAACCGTTGAGAATATTCCAGTAAAATATCTGGATACTTTTGAAAAAATGTAAACGTTTGGCTAAATACTTAAACGCTCCGCAGGACAAACATATAAACTTCTTCGCATATTGTACTATATTTTGTAGCATTTTATACCCCTTTTCCTACGATATTCGTACAGCACTATAAATCATGCTAAAGGTACTGTATACAACACGTTACAGTACTTCACAGAGTCACTTTTATATTTTTGTTTATATAGAAATGTTTCCCAACCCCACTACTTAAAATGTTAACGAAACGTTTTAAATACTTTCGTGAGCATATTTTAGTATTATTCTTACTCCTTCCTTGGTGTAACCTTCATCCATTAAAAGTTTTTCAGCATTCTCAGCTGTTACTTTACCATCTATGTAAGCCTTCTGAATATCAACACGTAACGCAATGGTCTCTTCCGAAAGCTCTTTCTCTTCATTTTCCAACCATTTTCTTTCCACCGATTCTACACTAATAGCAACAGCACTACTCGAATAGCCAAGAGACACTAGCTCAGCTGTTAGTCTACTTATATCTATTACCTTATCGAGATAAGCCCGCTGGAACTCAGCCTTACTAAGCTCTTTCTCAAGAGGTAGTACTTCTACTGCTACACGTTTCCTACGGGTTTCAGCGATCGCTACGATGAGGTCTATTGCCTTATCACTGTACTTCAAGACCTTTAACTCATCCCTGAACTGTGCCTCACTTAAAATATCCTCAAGGTAAGCCTTCTCCAGCTCTGCTTTCGTAACCTCTCTGGTTTTCTCCTCTTCTTTTACAACCTCCTGTACTCTCACTTCCTCAGCTTCCACTATGGCTTCATCCGTAGCAGTTTTTATGATTATACCTCTATCGTGTTCAGAGTAGCCGAGTTTTACCAGGCCAGCATCGAACTCCGAGGCTCCTATTACTCCTTTTTTAAAGGCGGCCGAGAGCTCCGACCTGCTGAGTACTCTTGCTTCCTCCGGCGGGACCTCTACTTCAACAGCAGGTTTTACGTACTTCCACGACCTGATAAGAATATCGACATCCTCCGGGGTAAACCCTCTATTCGAGAGCATTTGCCGTGCCTTTGCCACACCTATGATACCCTTGTCGTGTGCTGTCTTGATATTACCGATAGTGAGAGATCGTGCTTTGATCTTTCTGAGTTCTGCTATCTGAATTAAGGCGTTTATCTCTTGATTATCGTAATTGAGTTCCCTGTACTGTGCTCTCAAGTCTCCTTCTGTAACCTTATCGTCCAGGAACAAACCTTCATACTCTTTGGTAAAATCCTCCAGTATATCTATTTTTCGTTCCTGTTTCCAGTAAGCTATTATATTATTGGCACGTCCCGCTAGATACCCTTTGCGGTTAAGTTCGGTTGCAACCTGAGCCTCAGTAAAGAAACCGCTGAGCAAACCCTTTCTGAGTATACTGTCCGGATAATCCTTTATAGCAAGGTCATGAAGTATCTGTTTATCCGAGTCTCTCCAGCCGAGAGCCTCCATTTCATTATTCCACTGTGGCCCGCCTATTAAGCCTTTCCGGAAAGCCTCCATAAGTTGTGTCATATTCATTCGGGAAGGTCTGAGCTGTCTGTTAAATCTCCATTCCATCGGCTTTACGATACTTACCTGAAACGGAGTCCCCATGACCAGCCAAGAGAGCCAGCCGAGGCCAAACGACCATGAAATAGCGTTCGGTAAATCCTTGAGACTTTTAAACATACCAAACGAGAACGTATCACCTAACAGGTGTAACAGCCATGCTGACATTTGAAACTGCATATTGACAGACAGGTACTTCTCTGCAGCGTCCATTCCTTTTTCTTCGTCGATTTCACCCGCAGGCACAATCAAGCCGAGCATTTTTGACATCATTTCATGTGAAAACTCTTTTGTCGCAGCATCCGCCAGAGCTCCCCCGCTCAATCCTTTTATGTCACTCTCCGGCCATTTCCTGCGGGTCATATTCTCCATGTAATTCTTGACAAATGGCATCCATTCAGGAGTATCAGCATAGAATTGATTCAATATCCGGTTCAATGTCCGATTACCTTCTTTTGACGATAACCTCATCAGGGCATGAAACCCCCACATAGCGAATATCGTTATTACTGAGGTAACTGCTTTAAGAATGGGTGCAGTAAGCAGGTTGGTAGCAAATCCTTTCATCATCCGACCCATGAGACCCTTTGTTTTTACAGGTACTTTTGGCATAGTTTATAACGCTCCCACCCCCGGCATCGGAGGATTTTCAGGTGGTTCCGCAGAGGGTATTGTCTCCCTGCGTTCTAACTTACGGTCTATTAACTTCTGATCTCTCTTACGGCGTCTGTCTATTTGTTTCTCGCTGTATCCCACTTCTCTCATACGTTCGTATATTTCCTCAAAATAGGCATTCGCTTCTGCTCTAGTTCTCCACTGTTTTATACCAAATAAGGCCTCTCCCCAGTGTCCGGACATTACCTCACCAAACGTAAGGTCTCCCATCATCCACGTAAGGAATAGATTACCGAATGAACCTTCATCAAGGTCTGCAATGTCCTGATCGTAGACATACAACAGATTCCAGTCACCTTTAACTATCTCTTCAATCGTATCATCTATAACCTTGTCAATCATCGGGTAGTACTCGTCTGCTTTTCCATACAACCACCCACAAAACTTATTGATAACTGTATCAAACTTACCCTCTGCAACCCCTACAGGCTTCTCAGGTTCATAGACCTCTCTGATATCCTCCGGTTCTTCTTCCGGATGTTCTTCCTCAGCAGCAATTACCACATTACCCGTTTCCTCCTCAGCAGCATGCGACATTCCTAACTGCTGTCTTGTCAACTTCTCAGAAGGGCCAAGAGTAACTTTTATTGTGCTTACAATATTCGTTACAGCAGCACCAAGCTCATTAAAGGTTTTCCTTATAGGTGAAGTAACATCATCAATCGTTATCAGTATGGCATCAAACCAATCAACGAATAAACTATTCAAAAGGTCGTTAAAATCTTGACTGAGCTTTCTTATTTTACCATCAGGGTCAAGACCGAGTATCTCAGCTATAGAACCAACGTTGTCTAACAATCCGTTAACGGTTGTTCTTAAAGTGTCCACCCACCCGAATAGCTTGCTATATACATCTACGATTGAACCTATTGCCGTACCATAAAACCAGTTAAACTTGTCAACAATAGCAGATACAGCATTATCCAGTTTTGTAAGGAGAGGTTTTACAACGTTTTGATAGGCGTCTACAAGCCAGTTTACCACACCCTTGATACCCGTAAAGACAAACTCACCTACCTTGTAAGTGGCTCTCAGGACAACCTTAATTACAGACCATATAAAGGGGAGTACAGCTACAAACATATTAACGAGAAGAGGCCATAAGCCCATCATCATGATTACAAAAGCAATGAACATAAAAATATATGCTACGATATGAGCTATCTTCTCAAGAAGCCCTTCTTTCCGAATAATTTCTTTAGTCCATGTAGCAGCATATTCATCCTTTGCACCCTGTGGCCAGTCCTGAATAGAAAGAAACTGATACATCTGTTTCCTGTCATCATACAGGGCAAAAGAAAATAGTTTAGGATTTTCATTGTACTGAGCCGTTAAACCCCACTTCGCAGCAAAATCATAATCATGAACACCGATAGTTCTGGCTCGTGTGGGAAGGAAACCAGCTATATACTTACCTGTCCATTCAGTACGTGCCACCGGGGATCCCCACGTTTGTCAGGATGGGTGAATATGTATAATCTTTAGTCATGTTGTATGAAGTGGATTTAATACCTTCGGGGTCAATTAACTCCATCTGAGTGATGTCTTCGTTATCAAGTTCCTGTAGCCTGGCCGTAAACGGTGTGTAGACCTCATCACGCTCTATCGTATCTATTATAGACTGTACCGCAGCCTCCGGGTCTTCTAATAGATGTCCTGCTTTGTGAAAAGCAAACAACCACCTGACAAGACCGACAAAATTATTCGGCACTACCAGCCGCTTTTAAAAGAGCTTCCTTAGCGTCAATGGCTGCACTCAACGCTTCGGGTGTATCCTGTCCTTTAGGTACTTCATGTGTAAAAGGCCCTAGGTCGTCTAGAGTATAACTGTACACAGCATACGTTACAAGGTTACCCTGAATATCGAGCTTGACCGTCTCCTTGGCACCTACAATTTTTCTTTGCATAATATCCTCCAATCATACAACTTTGGTATTAGGAGTGTTAAGAAATCTTAACACAATCTTAACACAATCTTAACTTGACTTTTGCCTAAATGTCACTTACCTAGTGTAGTACACAGTTTTAATTAAAGCATGGAGGTTACAATGAGAAAGAGAAAACGTATTTTTAATATTCGTTATCGTACACAAAATAAAGCTCTTAATGGTCGTCCTCTTTCCGCTCCCATTGATTTCAGTAAACCTAACTGTATGAAACTTTGGCCGTGGGAAACGTTATTCCCTACAGAACGTAATTTCGAATACCATAAGTCCCTTGAGTACTGGCTCGAAAACGAGTACATGAGAACCTGTCACGACGCATACAAGGCATAAATTACTTTCGTTTCCGGCTCTCGTAGTACTTTATCTTCGTAAAAACACCAAAAAAGACAGCACCAGCAGCAATAAACACAGTGCCATTAACGCCTTGCCAGTGAACAAGTAACAGGATACCCGTGACTGAGAGAAATACCGATATCCACTGTCCAAGAGAACCGATAAATGTTTGAGCATGCATAACCTACCTCACACAATATTAGCATATATATATCGAGAGATTATAAATACACCGCCTACAGCTTTCGATTTATATTTGATTACAAAACTTTTCTCATAGGTAAAATCTTTAATATAGGCAAGCCTAAACTTTGGTGAACCCGTATCGTAATAAAGAAACCTCATCGGGAGATGATCTTCAACAGGGGAGAATATATCCCAAAAATCGTACATGGTTATATTAAATAAGGTTATTCCGTCAATTATAATTTGAAGCTCGTCAGTTGTATCTGGTGTACCCGCCCCTGTAGCAAATGCACCACCGTAGATTCTACCTTTACCCTCAATATTATGTATTGTAGTAACAACGCCTTGTGGGCAATTAACCACTTGATCGTCAATAGTAATGGTTCCATACTTCGGAAATATACTCTGTCCAAAATAATCAGGGTATCCTCTTGGCATTTACTCCTCCCAGCCGTGGTTACTCCTCCCAGCCATAAATAAAACAGAATATTCTATTTGTAGCATCAGCTACATACATCGCTATTTTATGTCCTGCGGGTATTTCCAACGGCGGCCAAAAATGTATTACATCACTGTTCATCCCTGTAACCTTGTTAACATCATAAACAAACCTTACCTGTACACCGTGACCAGCATCTGTCCATGCAATATGATAAAACTTTGATATCGTATTACTATAATGGCTATGTCTGAGAGTACAGAGGTAAAGCGTCTTTCCTGCACTTACGGTGTACACATCATCCCAGGCGGTGGCTATGCTAGTTTTGGCTGCCGTAATCTGCTCTCCGTTATGCCCAGGTCTAGATCCCACCCATTTAACTTGATTCGGTTCTCTGAAGTTCATTAGTGCCATTACAAAAATATCCCCGTTCGTATTAGATTTATGTAAATGTCGACATTATGAGCAAACGTGTCGTCTGTATTCCATGTTATAGCTTTTAATAAAAATGGTGCCGCAGATAGTTTGTATCCTACATCGTGGAACTCGAATAGCATGTTGTCACCATGAAAGTAATTCTTTGTCATAGGAAATATCTTAACTTCATGGTACTCAATTTGCAGGTAAAGAAGGCCGGAAGGACCTGGAGGGAAGTTAACAAACAGTTCTTTAATCAGGCCCTTCTCTATCTTACAATCGGTGACCTGCGGAGACGCAGCGGTTGTGTTTGCTGGTGTAGATATTGGAAATGAGTATATCATAGCCTATCATTTATTTAATAGACTGTACGGCTAAATATCGTCTTAAATGATATTCAGAGTGAGGATGCAGGAAATATGTTTTCTTGGCTCCCCCCTGAATGACAATAATCTCGTTTGTATCCTTTTCTGTTGTATTGACAATACTGAACCCGTCAAGTCTATCAAGGTTAATGAACCCACTTGTCCCCGTAGCTTTTTCCGTTACTGATAACCACATAGCTCTTATCCTCTACCTTTAGTCATGTATAACGTTGTACGATATCATCACGTTTGTGGTATCAGCGTTCACGACTACGTATAATCCGTGACGTATGTCAATACCAAACGCATCTTGGAGACCGAATGTAGTTCCGGACAAGACCTCTATGTGCATGATCTTTTCTCCGTTGTCGTTCGTACCGTCATAGATGTCACAATCACCCGCAGCACCATCACCGGATACCATTACAGCATGTAGGATAGCCCTTCCCTTATGGATACAGGTATTAGCAGTAGTAAGTTTTATCTCGCTTACAGATCTAATATTCACAGAGCACCTCCTCAATAGGTGAGGTACTGCTGTATTACCACATCCATTGTCGGGGTAGTATCAACATCCGCATGGTTCGTGAGCTTTATCCGTCCGCCACCTTTTGCACCAACATTCCACGCATCGGAAGGATTCATGATATCACCGAATGGAATAGGTGTCGTACCATGAGGGGCGTGACCGTATGCAATAGCTTCAGCAACGGTAACACCTTCAGCCTCGACCTTGCGCTTCTGTCCACCTGTAGAAGCCGACATCTGTAGAACTTTGTCACTGTCATCTGTACCAACAAACAGGATCGTTTGCTCGAATGCAGCTGTAATCCAGTAATACTCGTCAGCAGCAGCCATGCGGAGGTAGATCTTTTCAGTCCACGGTGGGTATATGGTAGACATGATCTGCTGGTAGTCTTCCATATCACCGTCCCACAGGATTTTCTTGTCCATAGCTTCTGTCATTTTGAAAGAAGCCACGTTGTACTCAGGTGCCTGAGAGTCAGAGAACTGGTGCAGCATTGCAAACCTGATCGGGTAATCCTCTGGAAAGTCTACATAGTTTACAGCACTCGCAACCTGTGTGATGTTCTGTAGCTCTGTTGACATGAGACACTTACCGAATGACGGAGGTTCGTCCTCGAAAATATCAGCAACAACAGTGATGTAACCTGCGGTGGTATTGGCCATTGCAGCATCGAGGTTGTGAGTGATTTTGAGCTGTGGATTGGTGAACTTTTTCGGGTCGAAACCGTACTCTCTATCCCACAGGTACCGTCCGAAGTAAATCTCAATCGGACACATACTCCACTGTAAAGCCATAAAGTTCAGGCTTGACAGGGGTACTTTCTTCTGAGTGTAGTACGACAGGGCACGTGCTTCAGTACCCTTCAGGCTGCAAATGACATTGTGACCATCTACAAGCTCTATCTTTTCAATACACTCGTCAGGGTGTCCCTGTGCTACGTAAGCGTTCGGGTTGGTGATTTTCGGGAATATTACCAGCCGTGAAATCGGGTCTTTCCCTGCAAGGTCGATGATCTTGGTTCCGGAGGTAGAGATATCGAAAGAGTCTTCAATCATTGAAATCCGTGCTTTCATTGTTTACCTCCTCCCCTTAACCTGAGACTTTTTTGGTGTGGAGTGCGTTGGCTATTGCAGCCACCCTGTCAATGTTTCTCGGATCCCCTTTAGGATACCGAGGCGGAAGGGTCGTTGCAGCAAGAACCCCTCTGTACGGATCGAAGCCTGACTGATAGTCTGGAGCTCCGGCCCGGACACCAGCTCCCCACCTGCCGATACCAACCTCAATGGTTTTGCGCTGCCATTTCTCAGTACCGCTTTTACGGACACCTTTGGAAAAACTGTCATTAGCCGCCGCCTGAGAGACACCTGCAGCCCATGAGTCCTTGGCGTTCTGAGTATTGGTAGACCAGTCCTTGGAGGGTGCTTTCACACCAGCTTCGTAATCGGCCTGTCTGGTCGGTGTTACTCTTGACCATTTCTCAGCTATAGCAGCCGAATCTTTAATAGTCATCGTTTTTGCTCCTTCTGTTTAATTGTCATTCTTTGCATGTGTTTTTTTTACCACATACTTATAGTAAAAGTGTATACTTTTTCATACACCTGTCAAGGAAAAGTTTATAAAAAAAACTATAAAAAAAGTGAAAAAAACACTTGACTTTTGTAGAGAAGGTGGTATTATATGCTATATAACAATTCTAACAATAGGAACATTAACCTAAAATGGATATAACAAAAATAGTAAGAACGGGAAATAGTAATTATGTCAAGATATCCGTAGCTTATATGGATAGATTTAACATGAAAAAAGGTGATTATGTCACTGTTGAGTATAAGTACGAGGGGCTACTCATAAAACCTTTAAAAATAGCAGAGGAGGTACAAGATGAAAAAGAACAGTACTGAGAGAAAGGAAAAGCGTAACGTACCCTTTTGTCCGTTATTGTCCATTGGTAGTGAGATACTTCAATCCTGTATTGGACAGGACTGTGCATGGTGGGTAGATTATATATCCGATGATCTTCATACACAGTACGAAGGCTGTGCGTTGCAGGTTTTACCCTGGGTGATTAGGGATTGAAACATGATAGTTTGCACTAGTATGTTCACACAGGAGAGGCAAGAGATACACCCGGGAGTATTTGAGGATGTGTATGTATACAATCCACAGTATGACACGTCAGCACATGTTCTCAGGGAGGATATAAAAAATCTACAGGGGAGGGTAGAGACAATGTCAAAGAGAATGGATTTGTACAGAAATTTTGCGAATTATGACAGTTACCGTGACAAGGAAGCAGATTTTCAGGGGGTTGTAACTGGGTTAAAAAAGATAGTAGATATGATGCAGGATATTCGTAACGATTATATGCATATGGAGGAGGTTCTTGCAGGTGCTATACACCATATTGACGAAGGCTGGACAATGGAAGAGTTAAAAACCTATCTGATTGAAGGGAGAAAATAAACCATAATTAA
>Ga0190284_1000918_pt1 | contig 14022 bp, 10 predicted proteins | sample 48691812_MG_FD_161668 | JGI IMG/M metagenome (GOLD analysis project Ga0190284, IMG submission 161668) | Hydrothermal vent microbial mat bacterial communities from Southern Trench, Guaymas Basin, Mexico - 4869-18-1-2_MG | ecosystem: Environmental > Aquatic > Marine > Hydrothermal vents >...
TGAACAGCAATCTTGTGGCGCGAGAGAAACCAACGGCCGCGAATGGATCGCCAAAGGGCGTCCGCCGGGGGCCGGCAATAGGGTTGATTTTGGTTCTGGTGGTGTTACTTGGAGCGTGGATGTCCCTGAGCAACCATTCGAGTGTGGTCCTGGCGGGAGGAGAGGCAGCCCTTCCCAGAGTCGCGGCTCAGACCATGAACACAACCGCCGCGTACACACTTGCCCTGCCGCTCATCTGTCGCTACTACGACGGTCACGTGATGCTCTATGGGGTGAAGGTTGATGGGAGCCCGTTGAGCACAGCGGTCACCCGGGCCAAGGAGGCCCGTATCAAGTGGACGCGCCAGGCGATCAGTTGGGGGAATATCGAGCCCACCAACGTTTCGCCCGCCCAATATGACTGGTCTGCCTACGACAACACCCTGCTCACGTTGGCGCAGGCCGGCGTGCGCTCTATCGTCACCGTCGGTGGAAATCCCAGTTGGGCCGCCGCTACCCAGTGTGGCCCCATCTCATCTACCCACCTGGCCGATTATGCCGAGTTTGTGGGGGCCTTGGTGAGCCGGTATGGTCAGCCCCCCTACAACGTGAAATACTGGGAATTCTATAACGAGCCTGACAACACCGACCCGGTGAACTATGGCTGGCTGGGTGGCTGCTGGGGTGGACATGGCGCCGAGTACGCGACCATGCTCAAAACTGTCTACCCGGTCATCAAAGCTGCTGACCCAAACGCCCAGGTGGCTATGGGCGGCCTGGCTTATGACAATTTCACCGATTGGCCGGTAAATCCTGGCCCCTTCGAACGAGACTTTCTGGACAGCGTCATCGATCCCGCCAGGGGCAACGCCGCGGACTATTTTGACGTGATGAACTTTCACTTCTACGTGAACTTTGCCCAGATATGGGAGACCGAGCGCCCGGGTGAAAAGGGCATCGTGGCCAAGACCAACTACTTGCGCGCCAAGTTGGCTGAATATGGCGTCAGCAAGCCTTTCATCTGCACGGAAACTGGCATGTGGAGTGACCCGGCTAATGGCGGCAGCGATGAGCTCCAGGGTCGCTATGTGGCGCAAGCCTTCGCGCGGGGCATGGCAGCAGACCTGGACGTGATCATATGGTTCACCTTGACTGACTACCAAACCGAATGGCTGTATGGACTGCTGAAGGCTGATCTATCGCGCAAGCCAGCGTATAGCGCGTACCAGACGCTCACGTCAGAGTTGCCCAACGTGCGATTCCGGCGCCGGTTGACGGTCCTTGACACCGGCAACGAGAACATCGAGGGCTATGAATTCGAGGATCGCGAGACCGGCAAGACCACAGGGGTGCTGTGGACGAACGACGGTGGATCGTACCAGATGGCCTTCCCTGGCAACGCCATTCGCTGGGTAGAAAAGATAGCCTATCACGCCGATGGCACGCCCAATTCCGGCGCTGTCCACATCGTCTACGACGGCTCGGCCGACGACCTGGACACTGTGGCCGGACAGGTCACCATCTGGATCACTCCCAGCCCCATCTACGTATCGGCGTATCCGTGAAGCCTGGAGCTACACCATCTGTGAAAGCCTTTCTGAGACGAAGCCGAGGTTGGGTATTCGCGGTGCTCTTTTGGGGCCTGTTTGTGTTGGCTTATCTGCTCATCGGGGCGCGGTTGCTGGAACAGGCTGCGCCGCGCCCCATAGGGCAGATTCACAGCGATACGTCGGCCGGCCCACTGCACGGTTCTTTGACCATGGGCCAAACGTTCTGGTCGTGCTATCCCGGCCTGCACCGTATCGACGTGAACATGGCCACCTATACCCGGGTTAACACCCACGACGTGATCTTTTACCTGCGTAAGAGTCCCACCGCCACGACTGACCTGGTTACCATCGTGGTGAATGCCCGCGAGATCGAGGACAATGCCTGGCACCGGTTCGAGTTCGCGCCGCTGGCCGATTCCGCGGATCGGGCCTTTTACTTTTTCCTGGCATCACCTGCCTCCACGCCGGATAACGCGGTGACCGTTTATGGTCGCACCAGCGACAGCTACAAAGAGGGCCGGGCCTATCTGAATGATCAGCCGGCCGGTGGCGATCTGGCATTCTTGGCGTACTATCAAGCCACGCCGTTAGACATGATCGGCGTGATGCTGGCTCGTATGGCCCAGTCGAAACCCGGTTGGCTGGGCCAGCCCTGGTTTTACGTGGTCCTGTTCGCGGTGAACCTGATCCTGACGATCACGTTGCTGGTGGGCGTATGGCAATGGTCGGGCGCGACGCTGCCCAGAGACCCGGCCATAGTTCAAGAGGAGTATGAGCGTGGCACCGGCGATCCAGCTTGATCGTTTGTCCAAACGTTTCACCCTGCGTATCGAAGGCACGCAATCGTTCCAGGATACTGTCATCGGGTTGCTGCGCGGACGGCGAGCGCGCAAGCAGGAACTCTGGGCCCTGCGCGATGTGAGCTTTGAGGTGCAGGCTGGCGAGACTGTGGGCCTCGTCGGCCCCAACGGCTCCGGCAAAAGCACCATCTTGAAGCTCATCAGTCGCATCCTGGTCCCCACGGCCGGCCACATCACCATCAACGGCAAGGTATCCACACTGCTGGAACTGGGAGCCGGCTTTCACCCGGATCTCACGGGCCGTGAGAACATCTATCTCAACGGCTCCGTGATGGGCCTTAGCCGCCGGGAGATCAACGAACGACTGGACGACATCATTGCCTTCGCGGAACTGGAACGGTTCATCGACATGCCGGTGAAGCACTATTCCTCCGGCATGTACATGCGTCTGGGGTTCGCCGTGGCCGTCCATATGGACCCTGATATCCTGCTGGTGGACGAGGTGCTGGCGGTGGGGGATGCCGCCTTTCAGCGCAAGTGCCTGAAGCAGATCGACAGGATGCGGCGCGCGGGGGCGACGATCCTCTTTGTCTCCCATGATCTGGAGACGATGCGGCGACTCTGCCCGCGAGCCATCTGGCTGGATCGGGGACAGGTGGTGGTGGACGGGGCGGCGGAAGCCGTGGTGCAGCGGTATCAAGTGTGGTCCTGGAAACGGGAGGTGGCGGCGCGGCAGCAAGTGGAGCGGGGTGGGGAGCGGCGTTGGGGAACGGGCGAGATCGAAATCGTGCAGGTGAGGCTGCTGAACGAAAAAGGAGAAGAGGCGGCGTTGTTCCGTGCCGGGGACTCGCTGGTGGTGGAGATGCACTACCGTGCGCGGAGGCGGGTGGAGCAGCCGGTCTTTGGCCTGGCGATTCACCGCAGCGATGGGGTGCACGTCACGGGACCCAATACCCGGGTCTCGGGATACGAGATCCCGTGGGTGGAGGGAGAGGGCCGGATTTGCTATCGTGTGGGGCAGCTTCCTCTGCTGGATGGGCTTTACCACCTCAGCGCAGCCGTCGTAGACTATGAAGACACACAGATGTACGACTACCACGACCGGTTGTATTCCTTCTCCGTTGTCCGGGGGCAAGTGGCCGAACGATACGGCATGATGACCCTGGATGGCTCGTGGGAGGCCCTGACCGGGAAGGTGTAAACGATGGACAAAAGTCTTGAGAACTCTTTTCTCCGCTTCATTGAGGTCAAATCTGACGTACAAATGAGGAACCAAGGTCATTATGAGCAGTTTTTCAAGGACTGCAAGGATATTGTGGACCTTGCCTGTGGGGATGGGGACTTTGTCAAGCTGATGTGTGAGCGCGGCTATCGTGCTCTCGGCGTGGATCGAGATCCGGTGATGCATGAAGCGGCCCGGGCAAGGGGAATCCCCGTCGTAGGTGATGATGTATTCAACTATTTGAGAAACGTCGCCGCAGAAAGCGTGGATGGATTCTTCTCATCTCATTTGGTCGAGCATCTACACTATGAACAGGTGCTCGAGTTAATCGAACTCTGCTACCGGGCCTTGCGTCCCGGGGGCGTATTGGTGCTTACCACGCCTAACGTACGCGGATTGTTCTCCCACCTGGAGATGTTCTGGCTCCATTACGGGCACACAAACTTTTATCATCCCAGATTGCTGGCTTTCTTCCTCACCTATACCGGTTATGAGAATATCGAATTGGGTGAGAATCAACTGACGGCTTCCCCCTTGCTCCAGCACTTGCGACCGCTCGTTCAGAACCTCTCCCTGATCATGCAATCCCCGGAGGGTGGGGGTGGGGCCCCGCTACCCAGGCCCCCCAGGGATCTGATACTAACAGGAACCTCTTGGTGGAAAAAGTTGATCTTCAAGATCAAGTTATATCTGGCCAAGTCTATTGCCCTTCCCTACATCGATTGGACGATCGGAGAGTTGAACCAGACCCTGAGCACTCTGGCATACGCTCAGCGTCAAACAATGCAGGCGCTTGTGGAATTGGACCGCCCCTTTGAGTGCTATGCAGTAGGCAGGAAACCATCCTGATGAGGTCTTTGCTACCGGACACTTTGCGCTAGACCAGACCTCCGAGGTTTCCACAGGCGCAGATCCAGCCCATTCTGATCCAGAACTCGTTCGATTGGCGTCAGATTCTCGACCAAAACCTCGGAGGTCTTGCAAGTGTCCGGTAGTGAAATGAGGTCAAGAGGGACGGTTGTCTGAAAGCTGACTGGCTCGGCTCCCGGCGAGTTCTCAAACACACCATGGCCACGGTGGAAAGGTTGTCCATGTCGGATTGGCCTACCGTCACGATCATCGTGCTTAATTATAACGGTCTGGAGCATCTGAAGGATTGCTTCTCCTCCCTGACCGAGCTCGACTATCCGGCTGAACGGCTGAGGTTGATGCTGGTGGATAATGCCTCCACGGATGGCTCAGTCGAGTACATGCAAGCCCGTTATCCGCAGGTGCGCCTCGTTCGTAGTGAGGAAAACGTAGGCTTTGGGTCAGGCAATAACCTGGGTGCGCGAGAAGCGACGGGCCAGTACGTCGTGTTTCTGAACAACGATATGTGGGTGTTACCCCAATTTGTACGCGGACTGGTGAAATCCGTGCAGAGTGGTCCCGACGTCGTCTGCGCCGGCGCCAAGATCCTGAATTGGGATGGAACCCGGTTCGACTTTGCCGGCTCCGCGGCCGACTTTGCCGGGCATGCTTATCAGATAGGTTGGGGCAAGCCTTTCACCCCGGATCGATTCGCCGAGATCCAGCCCACGTTGTTCGCTTGCGGCGGCGCGATGATGATCGATCGCCAGGTGTTTCTCGACGTGGGTGGCTTTGACGACGATTATTTCATATACTATGAGGACCTGGACCTGGGATGGCGACTGTGGCTACTGGGATACAAGGTCGTCTTTGCCCCCGATGCGGTGGTTCATCATCGTCACCACGGGACCATGGACAGTTTTTCGGATTACCGAAAGCGGGTGTTGTTCAAACGCAACGCGCTCTATACGGTGCTGAAAAACTATAGTGATGAGAACCTGGGGCGAGTGTTGCCGGCTATCCTACTGGCCTCGGTTGATGGTGTGGTGGAGCAAGCCGTGCGTCGCGGGCAGTTGGACACGAACGAGTACTATATAACCAGCGCCAAGAAATCTCGCCAATCAACCATTTCCCTCGACAAGCAAAATGCCAGCACCCTGGTTGCGGTCCACGATGTGGTGGAACATCTGCCGCAGGTGATGGAGAAGCGGCGTTTTATCCAGGAAAACCGGCGACGTTCGGACAGCGAGATAGCGCCAATGTTTCGGCGGCCTTTCCATTTCTGGCCCGACGTTGATCTACACGCTCAGTACCCAATCGCTGAGGCATTTGGTGTACAGCACATCTTTGAGGCTGTCCCCCGGCGAGTGTTGGTCGTCAGTTCGGACATCTTGCCCTATCCGGGCATGCCCACCGTGGGGTCGGGGCTGCGCGCCTGGGGGATAGGACAGGGGCTGATGAGTCGTGGGCATGAGGTGTTATTCTCAATGCCCCGCGCGGCACTGACGGGCCGCGAAGTCATTGCCCCGCCCGAGGTGGTAGAATTGGCCTGGGAGCATCATACCCTGGCTGCCATCGTGCGCGCTGCGGAACCGGATGTGGTGGTGGTGTGTAACTGGCCGATAATGGATTTACTGCCCACCGAGTTGGTCGGGGTGCCGGTGGTACTTGACCAACATGGCCCACATTACCTGGAGCGAGAATACCAGAGATTTGGCGACTCGGACGACAATGCCCGACGCAAGATTAACGCACTACGCAAGGCCGACTTTTTCACCTGCGCTGGTGAAAAGCAACTGGCCTATTTCCAATCCTGGCTGGAGCGGGCCGGCTGGACGGAGAAGGAACGGCGCGAGCAGGCGGCAGCCATCCCGGTCTCGCTCTCGCCCGAATTGCCCGAGCACCATCCCGGCGATAAAGTGACCTTTGTGTACGGCGGAGTGTTCTTGCCCTGGCAGGATCCTGCAACAGGGCTATCGACACTGGTGGCAGAACTGGACCGTCGTGATAAGGGAAAGCTGTATTTCTTTGGCGGCAAACATCCGGTCTACCCCGTCGATAGCGGCATCTTTGACGCGCTGCTGGCGCAATTGAGAAAAAGCCCCCACGTTGTCGCGTCAGGCATGGTGTCGCACGACGAGTTGATCGCCAAGTATGCCCGCGCGCACGTGGCGATGGATTTGATGAAGCGTAACCCGGAACGGGAGCTGGCGTTCACGACCCGCACGGTAGAGTATTTGTGGTGTGGCTTGCCAGTCATCTATAACGATTACGCCGAACTTGGTGACTATATCCGTGAATACGACGCCGGCTGGATCGTCAATTCCGAGGACCGTGAAGCCATCGTTGCCGTGCTCGACGAGATATTCGAGCATCCCGCACGAGTCGTGGAGCGGAGTCACAACGCACAACGCCTGGTGCGTGAACGGCTGACCTGGGACAAGACGATCACCCCATTAGATGCCTTTGTGCGCCATCCCCGGATGCGCCCGCACGATTTCCCCAGGGACCGGCTTGTGGTGCGAAACTTGCGGTATTTGCTTCATGAAGCGAGGTTTCATTATCAGCGCAGGGGCTTGAAAGCGCTGATCCGTGAGAGCGCGGCATTCTTGCGTCGGCAGTTGAGATGAGGATACACTAACATTGATTAAAAGAGTACTCGTCATTTCTGGTGACGTGTTGCCCTTGCCCGGGTATCCTACCAGTGGCGCCGGGTTGCGGGCCTGGGGATTGGGCCAGGGTTTGCGCGCTCGTGGTTTCGAGGTCACGTTTGCTATGCCGGCTGTGGCTTGGCGCTCCGAGGTCCCGCCATCTTTAGAGCATAAACCGCTTCTATGGGATCAATATACCTTGGAGGACAAGATTCACGCAGCGCAACCGGAGGCCGTCATCTTTTGCCACTGGCCCTCGGTGCAGATCAGGAACCGGCTGGATGTACCCACGGTCATTGATTTCCACGGGCCGCACGTGTTGGAGCGCGCCTTCCAGAAACTTGGAGAGCCGGTTGCGAGCGCCTTGCTCAAGATCGAAGCCTTGCGCAAGGCTGACTATTTCATCTGTGCTGGGGAAAAGCAGAAGTCGTACTTTCTTGCCTGGTTGCTGGTCAGCGGTATCGACGTGACCAGGGTATGTATCGACGTCGTGCCCGTCTGCCTCTCGCCGGACTTGCCGTCGCCGACGCCATCTGCAGACGAGATAACTTTTGTGTATGGTGGCGTTTACTTGCCGTGGCAAGACCCCACGTTGGGGCTTGTGGCCGTGGCAGACGTGCTGACGAAACGCAATACCGGCGCGTTGCGTCTTTTCGGAGGCAAGCATCCGGTCATTCCCATAGAGGTGCCGCCTATTTTCCAGGTACTCGAAAGACGACTGCACGATCATCTGCGGGTCCATTTTGAGGGCATTCGGCCCCACGACGAACTGATCGAAACCTACCTGCATTCCACGGCGGCCGTTGACCTGATGCAGCACAACTATGAGCGCGAACTGGCCTTTACCACTCGCACGGTGGAATACATGTGGTGCGGCCTGCCGGTGATCTATAACGATTATGCCGAGTTGGCGCCACTCATCCAAGAGTATGAAGCGGGTTGGGTGCTCGACCCCACAGACCGGGCGGGCGTGGAGCAGGTTATACACGATATCCTTGACCATCCCGAACTGGCGCACGAACGCGGACGCAATGCCCAGCGGTTGGTGCGCGAACGCCTGACCTGGGATCGAGCCGTCGAACCGTTGGCGACGTTCTTGCAAGCGCCGCAGATACGTGCAACCAAGGGGACAGACCTGCCGTCGTTCGTCGCCTCGGAAGTGGGGGAGAAGGACTTTTGGGGCCGGTGGTCATCGGTGAAAAAGGTGGGGCCTCGGTTGCTGCTTCAGGCGGCGTTGGATCATTTGCGTCACGGAGGTATCCGGCACCTGATTCGGGAGACCATTGGTTTTGTCAAGCGACGTGTACGTGGCTAACCGTTGTGTAACGGCACAAGGCGTGTCCAAGGAGGAAAAGCAACAATGAAGGCATTGGTTACCGGCGCGGCCGGATTCATCGGCTCTCATGTCGCCCGGCATCTGCTGAACGAGGGCCTAAAAGTCGTGGCTTTGGACGATCTGAGCGGCGGTTTTCGAGACAACGTCCCGGAAGCTGCTGTGTGGGTGCAGGCGTCCGTGACGGATTATGAATTGCTCCAGGCCCTCTTTGAAGCAGAGCAGTTTGACTATGTGTTTCATCTGGCGGCGTATGCGGCCGAGGGTTTGAGCCATTTCATCCGGCGATATAACTATGACACGAATCTGATCGGCTCTATCAACCTGATCAACTTGAGCGTTCTGCATCAGATCAAGTGTTTCGTCTTTACCTCATCCATCGCCGTATATGGCGCGAATCAGTTGCCCATGTCCGAAGACATGATCCCTCAGCCCGAGGACCCTTACGGCGTGTCCAAATACGCCGTCGAGTTGGACCTCGCGGCTGCGCACCACCAGTTCGGCCTGGACTATATCGTTTTTCGGCCCCACAATGTCTATGGAAAGCACCAGAATATCGGTGACAAATATCGGAACGTAGTCGGTATCTTTATGAACCAGGTTCTATTGGGCCAACCGCTGACCATTTTCGGCGATGGAGAACAAACGCGGGCTTTTTCCCATATCGACGACGTCGCTCCGATCATTGCCTGCTCCGCGTTGAACCCGGCTGCTTACGGGGAGGTTTTCAACGTTGGTGGGGATCAACCCTATACGGTCAATGAATTGGCGCGAGTGGTGTGCGAGGTGATGGGGGTCCCGCCCAACATCATTCACCTACCGGAACGCAAAGAGGTGAAACACGCTTTTTCATCTCACGACAAGGCAAAGCGGTTCTTTGATCTTTCCACTCCTGTCCCTTTGCGCGATGGTATCACCGAGATGGCAGCGTGGGTGCGTCAGGTTGGCAGTCGCAAGACCGAGGACTTTGCGGCGATTGAAATCCCGTATGGGTTGCCTGAGGGGTGGTAGGCTGTCAGCGAGATCGATGCTCCATCGCGTGCTAGACAAACGGGCAAACGACATGGCAGAATGGCATAAGACAGAGGTTGTTGATCACGAACTGGCCGGGAACTGAAAGTCCAAGTGTACCAACGCAACGGTACCAATTTCCTATTGACTTTCAGGCGTGTAGCGATTAGAATGTGATTGGTACGAGCGAGGGAATCGAAGCGCTTTTCGCTTTGATAAAGGCAAAGTCGTCGAAAGACGGCGACGCAAAGCCATGGATCTACAGCAACGGATTGCCGTTGCCATGATTGCCAGGCTGCCGAAGTGGAATAGTATGGTGCATGACAGGTCCCGTTCACTAGGCAGCCGCCCGTGGATGGGGCCTTTTTACTGGGGAGGGAATGATGAACAAGTCCACATTTCTTCATCCAACAACCGCCAGCATTCGATCTGTTCTAGTCATCGTGGTATTGATCGCGTTGGGAATATCAATGCAAGCGCCATCGGGACGCGCGCAAAGTCCGCTGACTATTACACAGCCCTCCGGGCCGGTTGTTTTGAGCGAAGACCTGGATTACATGGCCCACAACTGGCACGATGCCTGGGACATGAATGATGAGTTAGATATACACTTGTTCACTTCTCCAACATGTGACGGCATGGCGGCCATGTTCTCCAACGTTTCTTTTTCGAGCGGGGTTTGGTCGGGCACGTATACTACCAATGACCCGTGGCTATGGCTTCTGGACCCCGGCTATCGCGGTGCTTTGCACGTGGGCAAAGATGGGAACGTACATCCCATAGATGCCAACGTCTACACACAACTAACCTTCCGTATGTACCTCAGTCCGGGCTTTGATCCAACCGCCACGCCCGGCGCCAAGTTGGCTTGGACACGCCGTGATGCCTATTCGCTTCCGTTCGAACCGACCGAGTTTGGAATGTCCTACTTCTTCCGGGTCTATCCAGGGTGGAACATATATACCATTGACCTTACCCAGATCGGCCTGCAGCAAGGCAATCTGCATTGGGGTGGCCCGATCAGCGGTCTGCGACTCTATACGGGACTGTTGTCCGCTGGCACAAATGTGCAGATCGATTGGGTGCGCCTCACAGCCAAGCCAACCCGCACAGTTGCCGCCTGGTCGGGCTCGTGGCCAGACGCGTCTTCAGCCGAGGTTCTGTTTTCTGTCGATGGCACGACGTACGATCCTCTCATGGTCTACACGAACAACCAAATCCCCGATTGCGCTATCCTCAAACCCGACGTGATTCCCGCTGGAGACAACGGCTATGGTAGCTATGTTGTTCCGGCCTCCTTCCCGCCGGGCTCAGTGTACCTCCAGGTGAGAATCGATGAGGTGACCAGTGGTGCCGCCGGCCCCTGGCAGTTCAACGCGAGACCCAGCTTGACGATCGTATCGCCCAGCTATACCAGCGGTGAAGACTTTGCCACCAGCGTGGTCGGCAATCCGTGGGATATGAGCGATGCCGCCGACATCGCAGACGGGCATAATCTCGCTGGCGCACCGATGTACGCCAGTGGCATCTCGACAGCCAAGAGCACCGACGTGCCGTGTCAATGTTCCATGCCCTGGGGAGACCCGCAGTTGGATTTGAATATGGGTGGCAACTCGGTGGATACCAGCAAGTATCGTTATTTGACTATCAAGGTCAAGGTGAATGCCTCGTTTGACTTTGGCAACGGCTGGGTATCGCGGTTCATCTGGGCGCAGGGCAATTACAATACTCATGGCGTTGGTAACGACATGCCATTATACGAGGGCTGGAATACTTTCCACGTCGATATGTGGGGAGATATTCAGGACGATGAAGTGCCGGGTAACGCTCCCTGGCGGTCTGTTTCGCCCACGATCCTGCGCTTTGATCCGCACGAGATTCCACCTTCAACCCAGTTCGAAGTGGACTATATCAAGCTCACCGCTGTCAATGAAGCCAACGCCTCATTCGATATTCGCTGGGACGTATCCGACCCCAAGGACAACGACGTGACGATAACTATCTGGTTTACTACCGATGGACCTGGCACGACAGGGACACGGACTGGCGACAGAACGCTCATTGCCACGATCCAGCCGGATGGCCGGGTAATCCATCCCGCTCGACCCTCTCCGATGACGGTGGCCTCTCAGAGCAGCGGGAATTACAAGATCTACGTGCCCTTGATAATGAGCAACTATACCTATTCCCCTCCCCCTCCTCCTTGCGAGGGAAACTGCTATCGTTGGGATACCAGTGGTTGGCCTGAGGGCACCTATTACATCCATATCGACGCCGACGACGGACACAGCGTGACCAGTTGGTGCAGCGATATCCCCGTGGTGATCAAGCACTGACGACAGCCCAACACCACTGCGAGATGCTGAGAGGCCACCCTCGACGGGTGGCCTCTTTCGTCATTGGACATTCGGCCGCGCCACAGGAGCAGGGGCGCGATGACGACGACGATCAGGATAGGCAGCAGCTTCCCGCTCTACCAACCCTCACCCCCGCACCGTCACCAGGTTGCCGCTCTCGTAGCGCCGCAGGCCCAGGCGGAACACCAGCCCGGCGAACGCCGCAATGCCAACGGTGAATAGCATCAGCACGGCCAATGGCGGCCACTGAAAGTCGGCCAGGAGCATGGCCGGCACAGAACTGATGAACGCCGCCGGGATGAGCGTATAGAGCACCACGCGCACCGCCAGCGGAAAGATGTCCACCGGATACAAGCCAAACGTGATCATGGCCCCCCATCCCTGCCGCGACAACTCTTCGGCATTCCCGATGAAAAAGGCCAGCGAGCCCAGGATCACCGCAAAGCTGGTGAAAATGATCGCGCCCAGTGCGCCCAGGAACAGGAACAATGGGAACCGCAGCAGGCTGTCCGGCGTGATGAGCAAATAGATCGCCAGCCCAAAGACCAGATCGCCCCACGCCGGCAGGCTCATGCGACTCACCAGCAGGTGCGTCAACGGCTCCGCCGGCAGTGCCAGGTAGTAATCCAGGTTGCCGGTGACAATGATGTGCGCCAGGCGCGTGGCGTTGCCGCAGACCACGGTGGCCAGACCAAAGCCAAAGGCGACGATGGCATAGAGGGTGAGCACCCCGGTCAGGTCCCAGCCCCGCAGCGACGGCAGGCGCGTGAACACCACCCACCAGAAGAACAGCAGCATCACGTCGTTGAGCACCATGCCCACAGCCTGCAGGATAAAGGAAAAGCGGTACTCCATGGCGGACATCAGGTTGTGGCGAAAATAGGCCGCGGCCAATCGCAGGGTTTTCACGTCAGCCTCCGTGTACTGCCAGGCGGCGCCGGCCATAGCGCCACACGGCCAGCACCACCAGCCCGGTCACGACGAGGTAGGCCGCCTGCCCGGCCAGCGCCCCGGCGAACTCGGCCGGATCAAAGGCCACAAAGGCCCGGGCCGGGGCATACGAGATGAACTGGAACGGCAGCAAGCGCACCACGCCCTGGAGCCAGTCGGGAAAGAATTCCAGCGGCAGGAACAGCCCGCCCACGGTGAATAGCAGTTTTTGATAGATCCAAAAGGCTGGCGTCACCTCCTCGATAAAGAACGCCAGCAGGCCAATGAGCACCATCATCAGCGCGTCCAGCGCCAGCGCGCCAGCGGCCAGAACCAGGAACCCGGCCACGCCGGCCGGTGTCGTCGCCACGGTTTGCACGAACACCAGCACGACCCCCGCTGCCACGACGAAATTCAGCCCCAGGCGCGGCGCCGAGTGCCCCAGCGAGTGGGCGACCATGAAAGCCGGATAGCTCACCGGGCGCACGAGGGTATAGGCCACGTCGCCGCTGCGCACCGCCTCCCCGATCTCTACGAACACCCGTGACCCGCTGAGCGTGATCGTCTCTGTCATGGCCAGGTACCAGCACATGGCCGGCAGGGTATAGCCGGCCAGCGTCGTCGCCCCGCTCACGTCAAAGGCCGTGGTCCACAGGGCGATAAACACCCCCATGAACAGCACCATCGACAGGGCCCGGGTGGCAAACTCGCCGCGATAGGTCAACTGCTGGCGGGCGTTGGTGCGGGCGATGGTCACGTACTTGGTCACGAGGGCGGTCATGGCACACTCCTGAGACCTCCGAGGTTTACGGAACAGTGTTCTCAGCGCAACCCAACAGCTACAGTGGCTCGCTTCGCTGGCCAAAACGCCCATCAAGACCTCGGAGGTCTGAACCCTTATGGCGGCCCTTCCTGGTAAATGCGAGCAATGATCTCTTCCATCGGGGGGTTGTCCACGTTCAGGTCCACCACGCTGTAGCGCGCCAGGAGCCGGGCCATCACCGCGTCGATGGGCACCACGTCCGTGTCCACTTCCAGTCGCACGCCGTAGCCCTTGTGTTTCGCCACTCGCACCCCCTCCATGTCGAACCCCTCGAACGGTTGGCCCAGCTTGAGCGACACGGTCTTGGAGCGGACGTAGGAGCGCTTGAGGGTGCTGACCTTGTCGTCGTAGATGACCTCGCCGTGGTTGATGACCATGGCCCGCCGGCACAGCGTCTCCATGTCGCCCACGTCGTGGGAGGTGAGGAACACGGTGATGCACTCCTCCTGGTTGAGCTGGAGAATCAAATCGCGTAGGCGGGCCTTGACCACCACGTCCAACCCGATGGTGGGCTCGT
>Ga0190284_1000919_pt1 | contig 14013 bp, 9 predicted proteins | sample 48691812_MG_FD_161668 | JGI IMG/M metagenome (GOLD analysis project Ga0190284, IMG submission 161668) | Hydrothermal vent microbial mat bacterial communities from Southern Trench, Guaymas Basin, Mexico - 4869-18-1-2_MG | ecosystem: Environmental > Aquatic > Marine > Hydrothermal vents > Microbial...
CTCCAGGATTCCAATCCCTATGGAAAGGTTTTGCACGCTTCTACGATATGGTGCACATTTATCAACTCAAAGAGTCGTCACCATGAACGCGCCGCAAAGTATTTGTGGGACAAGGGCAGCCCTAACCCAACCAGACTCTGGAGGAACTATGAGTAAGACAAAATATAGAAACCAATCCCTGCGGGAGCAGTTTGGAGAAAACTGGCGCAGATTTGAAAAGATCAAATTCTCTCAAGTCACTCCCAAGTGCGATAGGCGGCATTATATCAATGATGAAGATATTCTAGTGGTTCTGAGCCGGCTCCCCTTCGAAACCTGGATACGTTTACGGAGGGTGCATTTCAACGATGAAGGCCAAGGAGTTCGCCTGCTGGCTTCTGTTACCAGAGGACGCAGAGAAATCGCGGTCTGTGCGTTGCCGCCCAGGGTAAGCCTTACCCGGTTTTTAACCGATAAACAATCCCCCTTACAATTCGGTGCTCAGCGTGGATGTCAGTGGCCCAGGCTCGCCGTGAGGCGGTATCTGCTTTACGATGTTTTTCTTCATGAGCTCGGCCATCTGCAGATCGTTGATGAAAAGGCCAAGAACGTACGCCGCAAATATGCCAGTCAAACGCTGGCCCAGGATTTCGCTGATTACTGGCGCGGTATGCTTTGGCGAAAGTCATACGAGCATGAAGATTCCGTACATAATCCCCCACCCAGAAAACATGAGTGCATACCAAAGTAAAAATCAAGAAAACACAATTTATGGGCCAACGGTCACTATATTGAACCATGTGCGAAATATCGGCATGACCTCGCTGGTTCAATATTTGAACTGGTGTCGAAAATATAACTTCGATACACGGATCAAGAAGACAAAGAGCGAACTGCAACAGGAGCTCAAATTCCAACGGACTAAATCAAAAAGCATATCGAGAAAATGTGATAAAGTCCCTTGTCTAAAAAATACGATTGAGAGGATCTATAACCGGGATATATCATTTGATGACCTACGCAATCCCATATTGGAGGTCATTTATACAGTATTTGAGAAAATCAATTGGTCTCAATCCACCCTGGAGTTCTTTCAATACATTGAATCACACACCAAGCTGTTAAAAGATATATTCTACGTACAATCGTTGGCTGAACTTTTCAAATACCGGGATGCTTGGATTCGTCCTGTTTACCGCTGGAAACCCAAAAGTCATAAAACGGCAAAGCAATTCTATTCTCTATCCAGACATTTGCTTGCGAAATATCATGTTCCGGAATTTATGGACAAAGCTTTCTTCAACAGAAATACTTTGCATCAGCAGTGGTTCATGCATATTGGTTCGGGACAAAACATTCGAACCGCCACGTTGATACCGATCCGGCTCAGCAAAAAGATGTCGCATTGTTTTATGCAGACACCGAGCAATTTTTCGATCGACGAAGCCCTATATCGGGCACAGATTTTAACGCTGGGCGGAAACACCGGCTTGTTCGAGGCTTTTAGACTGACGAGAGCAATGGGCGATTATCACCACAACAATTTTTGGGCGACCTTGATTCAGTTTTTTATCAACAATCCATCACTAAAAAACATGCATATAGGCCCTGTTGTTGATTATATTTACAATCAAAAGTTTGAATACCGACAGGTTTCTACAGAAGAAGGGAAATATCAAGAACCCCCGCCACGACCTGATTTCAATATGAAGGGAAGAAACCCGCGATCCATACTCAGGGATGTTCAAGAATGGCATCACCAATTGGGAAACTTACGACTGGAAGCAGAAGTGCGCTGGGAGCGGTCCAAAATATCTGACTATATTTTCAAAGAAGGTGAATATAGAAAAAAAGATCAAAAGAAATGGACTATAAGGCAGCTTCTCAGCAATCAGGATCTACTTGCGGAAAGTCGATGCTTAAAGCATTGTGTAGTCACCTATACAACAAAATGTAAAAAAGGGATCAGTTCGATATGGACAATGGAGATTGAATACCAAACGGGAAGAATAAAAAAGCTGGTCACTATTGAAGTCATTAATGAGAGCCGACGCATAAACCAGATACGTGGTAAGAGAAACCGACCAGTAAAAAGTACGGAAAAAGAAATAATAAAGAGATGGTGTCGTCAAGAGGGATTGACAATTCGAAACAGTCTTTAAGAGGATAGCAAATTCGATCCCCGCCGTCAATTTGGCAGCTACTAAACAACTATTTCAATGTCGAGGGCTGACCTCGATTTTCACCATCGGTGACAGTTTCCGCCTTTTCGTGGCCGATGGCTATCACGTAGATGACCGACTGGCTGAACCCGTCGAGCAGGAGTATGTCGTCCAGCACGGTGTCGTAATAGCCGCCGACTTTGCACGATCTCTACCCCAGCCCCGTGGCGACCAAGTTTACGTTTTGTGCGATGTGACAGGCGTCCAGATGGACAAAGAGATAGCCTCGGTCTCCGTATTTTAAAACAGTGCGATCAAAACAGGCCACGAGGAAGAGCAACCTGGGGACCTCCGCGAATTCTTCTTTTTAGATGAGCGCATCAACCTGGATGAACGCGCCGGCGCCCCGCTGATCGCGGAGCGCCGGCTTAGTCGAGGAGAAAAGGCATTGGCGCCAAGTCTGATTCTAACGCCAATCTTGGCTGGACGTCAGAAAACAAACACAGTCTTGCGCGGCCCCTCGACGCCGATCAAGGCTGCACAATAATCGAAACGTCGTCGAATTCCAGGACATCGCCGACGTCTAAAAGACCGTCTGGATTCATGTCCACCAGGAGGTACACCGACCAGAATCCGGCGGGTTGGTTCGGAACCGGCGCATTGAAGAGCGTTTCGGTCATGTCGACAAGCCCACCTGTAAAAAAGACCTCGTTCCAGCCCCGACTCCAGGATGGCGCCCCATAATTTCCGCAGGACCAGACACTCGTCGCCGCATACCCATAGATAGCCAGAGCCCAAACGTCCACCGGCGTTCCGGCATGCGATCCGGCGGATATGTCGATGGTACAGGTGATCGTGTCCGCCAGGGTCAGGAAGACGGGACCGTCCTGACCGTTGATCTTGACGTCGACCGCAAAGGGACCGAGAGCGCCGAAGATGTAGGCCGATCCACAATTCAACACGTCGATATCGTCTTCTGGAGCTCCGATGAGAAAGGTATCACCGGAAATAGCAACGGCTTGTCCGAACTCGTCTCCGTCGAGACCGTCGAGCGTGCTAAGTTTTGCCTCCTCCTTCCACGTTTCAGAGCCTGGATCGTAGCGGAACTTGTAGGCCTCTCCCGTGCGACCGGCGCCGTTGAGGGAGTATTTTGCTCCGATCAGGGCCAGGTCGCCGGAGAGGGCCACGGAGGATCCGAAAAAATCATCTGTCCCGGTGTCGGCGGCAACGAACTTCTGCTTCTCGATCCACGTTCCAGAGCCTGAATCATACTGGATTGCGTAGACCGCTCCCGACTCCTCGCCCGTGTAGTCAGCCCTATTCGCTCCAATCAAGAGGAGATCAGCGGACATGGCGACAGACCAGCCGAATTGATCGTAGTAGGCGCCGTCAGATGCTAGAAGCTTCTGTTCCTCCTTCCACGTTGCCGAGCCCGAATCGTAGCGAAAAACATAAGCCGACCCGGAATGGAACCCCCAATCATCGGAGCTCATGGCCCCGATCAGAGCAACGCTATCGCAGATGTCGACAGAGAAGCCGAATGAGTCGTCTGGTTGGCCGTCCGAAGCGAGAAGCTTCTGTTCCTCGTTCCACGTTCCAGAGCCGGAATCGTAGCGGAACAGGTAGGCCGCTCCCTTGAAACCAGGCCCGTCCTCACCAACGAGCAGGAGATCGCCGTCAAGAGCGATATGGCGACCAAAAAAGTCCAAGGGTTGGATGTCGGAAGGCACGAGCTTGTTCTCTTCGTTCCACGTTCCTGAGACCGCGTCGTACCGGAACTCATAAACCGCTCCACTCCCGCCAGGGGACGATACCATCGCGCGATCTCCCTCGACGGCGACGGACCAGCCGAAGAGTCGAGAGCGCTCGGCGTCGGAGGCGATCAGCTTCGCTTCTGTAACCCAAGTCCCCGAACCGAGATCGTAGCGATACACGTAGGCCGAACCCGATCTTTCAAAGCCGGCGTCGGACCAGGGCGCTCCGATGAGTGCAACGTCGCCAGAGAGCGCAACCGCGTCACCGAACGAGTCGTCCTCGGCATTATCGAAGGCGACGAGCTTGTGATCCTCGTACTGCTGCCCCCAGGCCGGTGCCTGAGTTACACTCAAGAGGAGCATCATCCCGGCGGCCGGGAGAAGCCTTGCAACAAAACACCTTGTTTCTCTATTTCTAAAAATCTTCATGCGAATCTCCTTTGACGTCCAGTTTGGATACTCTTAAAAAACAACGGCGGGTCGGGTTTGCTCTTTAGGAGTGGCGACCTATACTCTCTCCGAGCTCCTATGGTTGCACCACAAAAGCCGCGGAGTCGAAGGCCCAGACATTAGGGATGTCGAGCAAACCGTTGGGATCGTCGTCCAGTACGAGGTACACGGAACAGGTCCCGAGAGCGTTGGATAGAGGGACGCTGAAAGGCGTTTCCAACAGGTCAGATAGCCCACCCGTGAAAAACACGCTGTCCCAACCCGGTTTCAAGGTTGGAGCCCCGAGGTTTCCACAAGACCAGCGACGGGTGCCCGTGGCTCCTCTGTGCATGACGAGGATCCAGACGTCCACGGGAGTGCCTGCATGGGAGCCGGCGGCAATGTCAATGGTACAGGTGGCCGTATCCGTTTCGGATAGGAAGAGGGGTCCGTCCTGGCCGTTGATCTTGACGTCGATCGAGAAGGGTCTGATCTTGTCGAAGGCGTAGGCCGATCCGGAGTCTTCACCATTGTCGTCATCCGCTCGAGCCCCGACCAGGATGAAATCGCTGGACAAGGCAACGGAGACTCCCAATTCATCCATAGAGAACCCGTCGGAAGCGACGTACTTCTCTTGCTGCTTCCAGGTTCCCGAGAGCGCATTGTAGCGCAAACTGTAGGCTGCTCCCGTCACTCCATGATCATGCGTGGCTATTTTGGAGCCGAACAGAGCCAGGTCGCCGGCAAGAGCTGCGGAGCATCCGAAGTAGTCACCCATCTCCCCGTCGGAAGGCAGGAATCTTTGTTTTTCATTCCAGGTTCCCGCGATGGGATCATACTGAAAAAAGTAAGCAGAGCCGTGAGCCAAGCCATAAAACCCTTCTGCACCGATCAACATGAAATCACCGGAAAGGGTTATGGACGCTCCGAAAGAATCGCCCATCATGCCGTCGGAAGCAACGAGCTTGGCGTCTTGGTTCCACGCCGAGGAGCCAGGGTCGTAACGAAAGGCATACACAGCCCCCAAGACGCCATCGGTCCAAGGCGCCCCGATCAAAGCGAGGTCATTGGCAAGTGCGAGGCCGTGGCCAAAATGAGCGTATTCTTGGCCGTCGGAAGCGAGGAGCCGGGCCTCTTCGCTCCACGTTCCCGCGCCCGAATCATAGCGAAAAACGTAGGCTGCGCCCGCGTCATAACCGCTGTCGTCGTACATCTCCGCACCAACGAGCGCCACATCGCCTGAAATGACCACGGATCCGCCGAAGTAGTCATCACTTGCGCCGAGGGAAGGGAGTAGCAGAGCTTCCTCGTTCCATATTCCCGAGCCGGTGTCGTAACGGAAGACGTAGGCCGCGCCGATGCTGTTGTTGGCGTAGGGAGCGCCGACGATGGCAACGTCGCCGAAAAACCCCACAGAAAAGCCGAATCCGTCATAGTCCTGGCCATTGGATGCCACGAGTTTGACATCCTCGTTCCACGTTCCCGAGCCGACGTCGTAACGATTGACGTAGACGGCCCCGGCGCCGTTGTTGGCGCTGGGACTTCCAATCAGGGCGACCTCACCGAAGACGGCTACGGATGTGCCGTACATATCATATTGTCCGCCGTCCGAGGGGAGCAGCTTCTGCTCCTCGTACTGCTCACCCCAGGCCGGCGCCTGGATCATTGCCAGAAAGAGCAGAAGTCCGGCGGCCCAGAGATACCGCGAAAGAAAACCCTTTTGCCACAGGCTGGAAAAACGCCTCATCTGATTGCCTCCTTTAATGTTAGAGCCCGACACAATGCACGAAGGGGTCCTATCAAACCCTTGCTTGCTTCCACAAAATATTGATTATTGGAAATAGAGCAGTTCTTCTAAGTCTTCGGTGTCATCTCATCCGCATATTGAACAGTGCGAAACGCAGGAGAAGAGGCTGCCAAGTTTCTGATAATTAGATCTTCAAGACGCCATCGATGAGGAGAAACGGGCGCGGCATTCGCCATGTATGAGCCTGAGACAGAGTCGAGCGTCGTTGCCGAGGAGAGGCGTCAATCTTGGCAAACTCGTCCGGTTCAGTCTAGGGTTCGTAAACGAAGTCCGCCGCGCTGGTAACGGCGCTCCTCCTTACCTCTGGTCCTGCTTCTCCTCGCACCCGGCACCCGGATGGCGTCAATTCCGCACGCAGTGACCTTACGGCGGCTCTCGTCAGGAAAGTGCATCGGCACACCGGCCGCGAAGCGGACTCAAGCATCGCCTCCCGATTGCCGATGATCACTGCAGATCGTTGATCCCTGACGTTGGTGGCGGTATCGAGGCGCGAAAAACACCTGGAATATCGCCAGTTATCTGGAGGTCACCGGACTCGCCGGGATGGGATCGGCTTTCGAAGGAGAGCAGGTAGAACATCCGAAGACCGGCGTCGTTGCGGTCTCGATGTTCTGATCCACCTCTCGTTGTGACGAGCTCGACATCTTGGAAAAAGATCCCTCGCTCCAAAGAGCTGAAGGGGATCGATCATCGGCAACCTCGAGGCGCTGGATATGCTTCATGGAATTTCGATTTCTCGCCGCCCAATTCTCCGCATCGTTCTGTGTGTTCTCTTGTCTCTCGTCGCGATCGGACAGGCACTCTCGCAGGAAGAAGAGCCCCGGTTGGAAGAGAAGGGCTTCCTCGATATGTCTCTGAAGGAACTCATGGACGAGCCTCTGGAGGTCGTCTACAGCGCCTCTAAATTCAATCAGAAAGTCACCGAAGCACCCTCGTCGATAACGGTCATCGGCGCCGACGAGATCCAGAAATCAGGTTATCGCACGTTGAGTGATATTCTGAACAACGTGATCGGTTTTTATGTCACCGGCGATCGTAACTACAACTATCTGGGAGTTCGCGGATTCGGCCGGCCCAACGACTACAACACGCGCGTGTTGCTCCTGATCAACGGTACACGAGTCAACGACAACATCTACAACACGGCAGCGATTGGGCGGGAAGCCATCATCGACGTCGACCTCATCGAGCGTGTCGAGATCATCCGCGGACCGGGATCGTCGCTTTACGGCAGCAACGCGTTTTTCGGTGTCATCAACGTGATCACGAAGAAGGGGGGGGATTTCAAAGGGGGTGAATTATCCGGCTCGATCGCCAGCTTCGACTCCTACAAGGGCCGCATCACTTATGGCGACCGATTCGATGACGGAACCGAGTTCCTCTTCTCCTACTCCCGCTACTACAGTCGCGGACAGAACTTGTACTTCGAGGAGTTCGACGACCCATCGACAAACAATGGGTACGCCCGGCACGCCGACAATGAATACGCCTCGAATCTGTTTCTGAGCCTCTCGTGGGGTGATTTCGCGCTGCAGGGTGGATTCTCATCGAGAAAGAAAGGCGTTCCCACAGCTCACTACGATTCGGTCTTCAACGATGACCGCACGGAATCGCTCGACGAAACAGCCTTTCTGGATCTGAGCTACCACCACCAGTTCGAGAACGACACCGACATAACGGGTAAGCTCATCCTCGGCCACTACGATTTCGAGGGAGGTTATGTCTCGGACTATTCCTCGACCACCACGCCCTGGCTGGTCGTCAACCGGGACCGCTCGCGTGGTCGCTGGTGGGGTGGTGATTTCAAACTCACGAAACAACTGCTGGAGAGACACAAGCTCGTCTGGGGATTCGAGTTCCAGGGCGACCTCAGACAGGACCAATCGAACAAAGATGTCGATGGCGTTTACCTCGACGACAAACGGAATTCGACGCGATGGGGAGTATTCGTTCAGGACGAGGTCGAGATCCGGGACAATATGCGCCTCAACGCGGGAATCCGTCACGACCACTACGAGACGTTCGGCGGCACTACGAATCCACGTCTCGGCCTCATCTACAGCCCTCTCGAAAACACGACGTTCAAACTGCTCTACGGCCAGGCGTTCCGCAGCCCGAACGTTTACGAGACGTACTACAACGATGGTGGCGACACCCAAAAAGCCAATCCCGATCTCGATCCCGAAACCATCGACACCTACGAATTCGTTCTGGAGCGCCGTCTCGGATCGGATCTGAGAGGATCGGTGTCTGGTTTCCTCTATCAGATCGATGATCTGATAACCCAGGAGATCGACCCCTCGGATGGTCTCTTCATTTTTCGAAACACTGACGAAGTCGAAGCCCGAGGCCTCGAGTTCGAGCTCAACGGCCGCTGGAGCAACGGATGGCGGGGCAGATTCGGCTATTCCGTGGTTCGCGCCGAGAACAAACAGACACACGCGAGATTGACCAACTCACCCGCCCATCTGGGTACGTTGAACCTCCAGGTGCCTCTGTTGGACGAGATGATTATTTTCGGGTTCCAGACACGCTACAGGTCGCGAATGAAAACCATGGGACGGGATCGCACCGATTCCTATTTCATCACCGATCTCAACCTGTTCAGCACGAACTTGATCGACGGGCTGGATATCTCGGCGAGTATATTCAACGTATTCGACGTCGAATATGCCAATCCCGTATCGATCGAACATGAGCAGGATTCTATAGTTCAGGACGGCAGGATTTTCGGACTCAAGCTGACATACCGTTTCTGACGCACTCCTCACCTCGTGGACCACAAGGGAGTTTGACAAGGGAGGTTGACTCAGAAACAAAATTTACAGATAATCGAACAAGGAAAAAACAGTCCTGAGAGAAAAGATGGAAAAATACGTTGACCTATAGATATCATGTTGCTGTTCACAAGAGTGGGATAACTATAAACATCCAAAAATGAGGGCTTTCAAAGCGACATTACTACTCGTCCTCGCCATGCTCTTACCGCTGCGGCTCTCGCACGCTGAAGACGAGCCCTCATTGTCTCGTGAATTCAAAATCAAAGTCGCATTCGTCTACAATTTCATCAAATTCGTTGATTGGCCAGGGCACGAAGACAAAAAAAACCGTATAAATCCTCCAAATTTCACGATCGCGGTCATCGGTCATCATCCCTCTCTCGCTGCCTTCGATTCTCTCAGCAACAAAACGATCAAAGGCAGAAAGGTGGTCATCAAGAAATTCAAGGGATACGGCACCTTGCTGAAAGAAAACGGAGGGAGTGAGCTCCGCGTCGAGAAGAGCCTCGAGTCCCTCAAGTCCTGCCAGTTGTTGTTCGTCTGTTCGTCGGAAAAAAAATATCTCGAAAAGATCCTCGCCATCGTAGAGAAACACGCTGTTTTATCGGTGAGCGATGCCGATGGTTTTCTCTCCCAGGGAGGTGTGATTCGGTTATTGGCCACGAAAGACAACAAGCTAGGTTTCGAGATCAATTACACGGTCGCCAAAAAGTGCGGTTTGAAAATCAGCTCCCGCCTCCTCAAGCTCGCCGTGAGAACGCTCTGAAGAATTCAAAAAAGGGATGTTCACTCCCCTGGCTCCGTGAGAAACGCCTGGTAGCCGCTGGCCTCCTCATTTTTTCCGTTTGCCCTGCAAAAATCGATCAAGGCCTTCAAGCACGACTGCGAATAACCATGTTCAACGCCGAGATTGCTCTTCATGAGCTCAAGGGCTGTCTTCAACTGAGTCTCCGCTGCAACGACGTCACCGCACTCTTGGAGAACGATGCTGTAGTTTATGCGCAACAGGGCGAGTTTAACCTCGTTTCGATTGTCCGATCCTTCAGCGATGGAGAGGATCTGGGTGAAGGTCTTGGCGGCATCCTCGAGCTTGCCCCGATTCCGGAAGATAACGGCTAACATATTAAGAGCACCGAGCTTATTGATATGGTTCTCTCCGTACAGATCCGTCTGGATCTTCAGGACCTTGCGGATGAGAGCCTCGCAGCCGTCCAAGTCGCTGCTTTTCAGCAGTACGCGAGCGAGCACTATCATCGCGTTCAGCGTATCGGTATGACCAGCGCCAAAAACTGCGATGCGTAGATCTACGACGCGCTCGAGAATTTCTGCTGCTTGGTCCAACTTCCCCGCCTCTCTCAACGCAAGACCCAAGCTCGTCATGGCGGTGAGGGTCTGTGGGTGCTCTAGACCAAGCTCCTTTTCCATAAGAGGAACCGTTCGTCTGGCGATCTCGAGGGCTTCAGTAATCTTGGACTGCTTGCGCAAAACATCACCGAGCATTCTCGATGTCACGAGAGTGCTGGGATGATCTTCCCCCAAAATCCTTTCTTCAATCGACAAGACCTCGCGCAGGTGCGAACAAGCTTTATTGAAATGACCCTGGTCGTCGAAGATTCGTGCGAGGTTCACCATGGCGGCGAGCGTATCCGGATGTTCCGGTCCGAGGACTCGAAGCTCGGCCTCGATGATTTTACGAAAGAGAGCTTCAGCCTCCGGCAGGCGGCCCTTTCCCTTGACGTCCAATGCCAGATTGTGCTTCGCCTTCAAAGTACTGGGATCTTCCTCTCCCAACATCTCTTGACGTATCGATACGACGTGGCGATGCATCGTCTCGGCCTCCTCATAACGCCCCAGCATGTGTTTGAGTAAACCGAGGTTGTTCATGACACCGAGGGTATGGTGATCCCTTTCACCGGCATCTTGCCTGAAATTCTCGAGCACCTCATGCAAAAGCGGTTCGGCTTCTTTGTATTTTCCTCTTTCATACAGAAGCGTAGCATAATTATTCAATGCCACCTTGGTATCCGGATGCTCTTGACCCAGTTCTTTGGTCCGGATCTCCAATGAGCCTCGCATTTCTATCTCGGCCTTCTGAAACTCGCCCAGCTTCCAGTAGGATTTACCGAGTACCTGATGAAGCTCCGCCGCGACCTCCGGCCTGCCATCGAAGGAAGCATCCAGATCTGCCGCGGACTGATCCAGAATATCGACGACCTTGATGTTGCGGCCGTCCTCTTCAGGGCTCGGCGAGCCGAGCATTTTGATCAAGAACTCGTTGATTACCTGGGTGGTTTCGGCCTCTGTTTCAGCCTGCATTTGAGCCTGCCAGGCCTTATCTCTCTCCTGGCGTATGCGGGGAAAAGACCACATGAAGACATAGGACAGAAGCAACAAAGCAGCCAGCAACGCTACCGCCACCGTGGTACTCAACACCGGCCTGCGCCTAACCGCCCGCCATCCTCGGTAGAGCACTCCAGGAGGCTTGGCCAAGACTGGTTCTCCCAGTATCAAACGATCAACCTCCTCTGCTAGAAGGGCTGCGCTCTGATAACGTCTTTCAGGAGTCTTGGCCATGGCTTTGGATACGACGGTTTCGAGCTCCCGCGATATCGTAGGCTGCAGACGGCGGGGGGCGATCGGCTCATCATGCATGATCTGGTTGAAGATCTGCTCCGCGGTTTCGCCTTCGAAGGGTACACGACCGGTCAACGCTTCATAGAGAATGACACCCAGCGAGTAGATATCGCTGCGGGCATCGATCGTCTGGCGACCGGCTCGTACCTGCTCCGGTGAAGAGTAGAGAATCGTACCACGAAAAACACCTGTCACGGTCAGTGTCGTCATATCGACGCGGCGAGCTATACCGAAGTCCATGAGGACAGCGCGCCCGTCTTCGGCGATGTGAATGTTGGAGGGTTTGACATCGCGATGGACAATCTGAACTCCATGAGCGGCGTGTAGAGCAAGAGAAATCTGTTTGACCCATCTGAGAATAGTGGAAATCGGCAATCGTTCGCCAGTTGCCAAGGCCTCCCGCAACCGTTGATCCAACCCCTGGCCCGAAAGATATTCCATAGAAAAAAAACGGAATCCCTTCTCCTCGCCGCAGCCGATCACACTGACTATATTTGGATGCTGGAGCCTGGAAACAGCCTCCGCTTCGCGCCAAAAGCGCGTTGTCGATTCTATCGACGACGCCTCGTTTCTCCGGAGAATCTTTATCGCAACCCGCCGCCCCAAGGACTCCTGGACAGCGAGGTACACCTCTCCCATGCCCCCCTCGCCGATCTTGCGGATCAGACGGAACTCCCCGAGTTTGTCGACTGGAAGATCGGCCTGCGGCTCTTGCTCCGCAATCTCTCCGGGATCCCTTGCAATACAGCGCAAGATAAGATCACCAAGAGAATGATCCACAATCGCTTCAATTTTCTCTCCCTGATCCTCCCCTAGCTCAACGAGTTGTAGGACCTCCGCCTTCAGCTCCAAGTCATCGCCGCAATGCTCGGTGAGATAGGATTCCCGATTCCCCCGTTCGAGCTCGACGACTTCATCGAAGAGCTCTTCCATCAATATCAATCGATTGACTTTCATCTTTAGACCCACCTACCATTTTCTTATAGAGCCACAGCCGTGCAAACCTCCAAACACGCTCGACTGTGGGGGTAGACGTCTCCAGAACCTCTGCAATCTGTTTCAAGGTCATGCCTGCAAATATGTGCATTTCGACAACCATAGAAGCTCTCTCGTTCGACTCGAGCAACTGCAAGGTATGACTCAATTGATCCAAATCTTCGAATTCGATTCGGGGATCCTCGATCAAGGGCTCTCCGTCTCTCATTCCGAGATCTTTGACTGCGCCCTGGCTGCCTCCGCGTTTTTGCGCGGACCTCTTGCGTGCCTCATCGATGAGAATCTGACGCATCGCCCTGGCTGCCGACGCAAAAAAGTGCTTCCTGTTCACCCATCGATCATTTCCGTTCGGTACGAGACGCAGATAGGCTTCATGGACGAGAGCAGTCGTCTGAAGGATGTTACCCGGTCGCTCACTCTTCATGAATCCGTGTGCAAGAGCATGGAGCTCATCGTAAACCCTGGAAAAAAGCAACTTCTTAGCCCTCTGATCTCCTGATACGACGGCTCTCAAGAGAGCTGTCGTATCATTCGAAAAGCCACCCATTTATCCATCTCCCGAGTACTCAGAAGCAAATATTTTCAAAATTCGTGATGGCATCCGTTGCGGTTTCACGCCTCTCTTTTTGGAACCCAGGAAAGCGGTGAAACGGCGTATAATCAAAATCCACACATATACAACAAGCGTTGTAAGAATTTTGATCAGAACGTAATGAACGACCTGACCACGTCGAAAACTGAGCCTGACCATGTCGAAAACTGAAATTGAGCGAGTTTCCGAATCAATTTCGGAAATCCTATCAGTATTTGAAGGTCAAGAACAAGTCTTATTTCGCGCCATCTCTATCCTGCAGGATTTTTTGAAATTTCATTCACCTAAATCAATGCTTCCTCAATATTGGTTCAAACAATTGGTTTCTCTAATCCCCATGCATCAGAAAACGAAATCAGAGTCTATCGAATCGTATCATTGTTTCTATCGTTCCAATCGTCCTGTTTTAAAAGGAGATAGTTATGCGAATCACATCGTCTATCATCGTGCTCTTTACGATTCTCATTTTATGTAGCCAGGGTCTGTGCCATACGATCGATAACGCGGTTGTGTATCTGGAAATCGATCACAATCAAGGCGATATCACGGTTCTGCGTCTCAAGGCGGGATCGAACCAGGACATCGTCGATCAGACCTGGTCGGGTTCCAATAATGGGCTCTGCCAGCTTCCAGATGAAACTTGCAGCCTGCTCTACCAGAGGGAAGGAAATCTCGGCGCACGATTTATCTACGATACCAACTACGGTCGCAAGACCATCACCCTCGACTGGACCGATGACTTCGAAGCCACGCTCGAATGGGATCTGAATGCACCGGTCAGTATGTGGTACAATGCCTGGAAACCGGGAGGATCCAATAACACTCCCAACGACCGATTCGCTGTAGAAGACAACGGTAGAGTCCGGAAAGGCAACTATAC
>Ga0190284_1000920_pt1 | contig 13995 bp, 19 predicted proteins | sample 48691812_MG_FD_161668 | JGI IMG/M metagenome (GOLD analysis project Ga0190284, IMG submission 161668) | Hydrothermal vent microbial mat bacterial communities from Southern Trench, Guaymas Basin, Mexico - 4869-18-1-2_MG | ecosystem: Environmental > Aquatic > Marine > Hydrothermal vents >...
AAACAGCAAACGCCCAAAAACTCAAAAAACCGATGATATAGATTTTCTCTTGTAAATACATGATTGTCCCCTTATTCAAAAAGTGCGGTTAGGTCTTCGACAGAATAGCCCGAAACATCACACCAAACGCCCGTGATCTCGGTGTGTATCTCAAGGCCATTGTTGGCGGTCTGCCACATTTTGCCCTTTAATATGGGCTTTAGTGTTTCAAGCCGCTTTTTTCGTTGTTCAGTTGTTTCAAACAGTTTCTTCATTTTGATCCCCTTAAAAAATAGTTTACATAACAGGGCGCGCCCGAAAGTGCGACCTATTGCAAAAACTATTCGATTTCGTCAAGAAATGCGCCAAGATTTTTATGAAGCTCTTTCAGTCGCTCGATTGAACAAGCCACATAATAAGATGTGTTTCCGTCCAGCGATAATTCTGTGTTTATTGCGGTTGATTTTTGTCCGTTATACTTCACATCTAACAATCCTAAATCGCCACGAATAACAACTGTTTTTTTGATAAGCATTTTCTACCCCTTAAAAAGATTATTCATTTGTCATTGTAACCACAATAAATATACACAATAAAACAATGAAAAGCAAATAAAAAAACAATAAAAGAAGAAGAAGCGGGGCAGAATTTATAACACTATTCTGCTATTCTTCACATAAACCGTAGCAAGATAAGAGCAAAACACCCTTGTTTTAGCACTATCTTGCTATATCAGCAGCAGGATTAGAGCAAAGCCGAAAAACATAGGAATTTTATGCTTTACAGGGGCTTCGGGGTGGCCGACAATACTGGCAATAAAATCAAGAAATCAAATCTTGAGAGAATTAGTTGCAGAAACAAATAAATAAAATTGACAACTGAATAGCGCGGGGATTGACCGCCAAAGAAGTGAAATAATGGGAGTACATTGCAATCCAATGCAGTGCTAAAGACTATAATTAGTGTTCCCAATCAATCCACCGATCCACAGGGTGCAGAAGTGCGGAACCGATCAAGAGGCAGAACATGACTTATTCTGCCCCGTCGAGAGACGACCTCCGATCCGCGTCCAAACTCAACAAGAGCTTGACGGGCAGGTGCTGTATTATCGGGCAGCAAAATAGGTGAAACACGCGGTATTTCGACAGAAAACAGCTTTTTCTTTAGAAATAAATCCCTTTCAAGTCGATAGTTGCGCCCATTGATTAAATAATCAAAAGAAAACAATAAAACACTTGCAAACCACATACAAACAAAGTAAAAACCCACAGTATGCCATCAAACAAAAACGAATTAACACCGAAACAAAGAAGATTTGTTGAGTTCTACGCAAATCCAAAGTCAGAAACATACGCGCAGGGGATAAAATCATACATCGCGGCCGGTTATAGAAAAGGGTCCTCAAACGCACAAGCGGCAAGCAGATTATTGAGCACAGCTAAGATTGTTAAGGAATTGTCAAGATACACGCCCGATAGTCTTAATATTTCCTTAATAAAGCGGGATATTAGTAAGGATTACGCACTTTCTAAGCTCCAACAAACTTACGATAATGCCGAAGAAAAAGGGGACACGACCAACCAAGTCGCGTGTGTCCGCTTGATGATGCAATACAATGGTTTATTGTCGGAGCGAGTTGTTATTGACATTAAAGACAGTCGCCAGCTTGAGGATAACCACAGGGCGGAGGCTAAGCGGATTGCATCGATCATCACAAGTAGTGTGGATTTGCCATTATTGACGCAAAGCGGCAACGAGAGCGATGTTTCGGGGGTGGATGAGTCTATTGAGGCCCAGTTTGCCGCAATACCTGACAAAGTTGATGAGGAGCGGGAATCGACTGTGCCGTCCGATAACGACGAAAACCGATATAGCGCATCAGTGGGGCCAAGTGGTTTAGGTGCGGTTTCTGTTGAGTTTAATGGCGGTTTGGAGGCACAAGATATAGTGGGCGGTGGTATCAAGGGGCAGGCAATAAGGGCGGCCGTTGACGCTGCCGTTGATGAAGTTGTTGGTTGATAAGGACTTACTGTATCTTGGTCCGATATGCGAGTGCAACATAATTCTTTATTATCGGGCTTAAACCGGCTTTTTGTTGGACAAACCGGCTTTTTTTGCCATACCGACCCCTTGACCCCCTTTTGTAGTAAGTGCGTATCGTATCCCCCTCTCTCTACCCTTATCTCGGTTTTGGCAAAACCCTACGATTTTAATCTGGAATCTCTTTTTGTTACTTTGTATTTTTGTTTTTTGCATTTATTTCTTGTGGTTTATTTTTATTATTTTTCAATGTTTTTTCTTGCTTTTTTAGTATCAATTTAATATTGTTTTTATATGAGAAATATAATTAAGTTGTGTAGTTCCTGTAATCACCTAAAGAGTGATTGGACGAATATTACGGTGAGGTTGATTTTTGTTCAAATTATGTTGCGAAGAAATGATTGAAATAATCCAAGGCGATTGCTTAGAAGTGCTTAAAGGTATGGACACGGAAAGCGTTGACACGATCATCACCGACCCTCCCTATGGTCTGTCTTTTATGGGCAAGAAGTGGGATTACGATGTACCCAAGATAGAGGTGTGGCAGGAATGTCTTAGGGTCTTGAGGTGTGGTGGTACGGCTTTAATCTTTGCGGGTTCACGGACACAGCACCGGATGGCTTGTAATGTTGAGGATGCGGGGTTCTTACTGTTTGATACTATAATGTGGTTGTATGGTTCAGGATTCCCGAAATCTACAAACATCAGCAAGCAGATACAGAAGATGTCTGGTAAGAAAGCAAAAGTTGTTGGCGTATCGAATCGCGGTGCTTGCAATAAACCAAACGGTAGTACCTTTTCAGACGATAACTATGAATGGAAACGAAACTTTGATATTACCGAGCCGACAGACGAGCAGGCAAAGTTGTGGGATGGCTGGGGAACACATCTCAAACCCGCTTTTGAGCCGATAATCTGTGCCAGAAAACCTAATGATGGAACCTATGCTAACAATGCCCTTGTCCACAGAGTGAGTGGTTTGAACATTGACGGGGCGAGGATAGGGGATGGTTCAGATAAAATCAAGGGAGGGTGCAATAACTCGTCTGGAAAAAGAGAGAGTCAAGTGTCTTATGCCATCCCAAGTAAAGCAAGTGTGGATGATTGTTATAGCAAAGGTCGTTTCCCTGCCAACATCATACTGGACGAATCAGTAGCCGAAGATGCTGGGGATTGGTCAAGGTATTTTTACTGTGCTAAAGCGAGCAATTCCGAGCGAAATGCAGGGTGTGAGGGGTTGGAAAAGAAACAGAAAGTGTTTAACGGGCAATCGCAGGGCAGTTCAACGGAGATGAAAGATGTTGAGGAGCGGTTCACCGCAAAGCCCTCGCATAACCACCATCCAACGGTCAAACCCCTTGCCCTGATGGAGTATCTCTGCACCCTGACCAAGACACCGACCGGAGGTACTGTGCTTGACCCGTTTATGGGTTCAGGGACAACAGGCGTAGCGTGTGTGAATGCCAACAGGGATTTCATCGGGATTGAGCGTGATACAGAATATGTAAAAATTGCCGAGTCAAGGATTAGGTTTGCCAAGAAAGACAAGATCGATAAGATGGGGTTATTCAATGCTTGAATCACTGATCCAAAGCAAAATACTAAAATACATCCAGCAGCGACCCGATTGCTGGGTCGTCAAGACCATCCAGTGCAACCAGCGAGGTGTGCCAGACCTGCTGCTGTGCTGCAATGGAGAGTTTATAGCTCTGGAGGTCAAATCAGGCACCGGCAGAGCCACCAAGATCCAGCTGGCACAGATGCAACGCATCAGGGCCGCAGGCGGCACGGCGGAGATCGTAACAAGCATCGAAGATGTAAAGGATATATTGGAATGAAATCACTCATCATCACAGCCATCGTGTGGATCGGTCTCATAACAGTAACAGTAATAACTCCTTCCCTGGAGAAGCAGGGGTCGCCTGCTGCCGTCCCGGCAGGCCCCCTGCGATTGCTGTCACCAACCGACCTACAGAAACAGATCAATGCCGTGCTGATTCGCTACCAGCAGGACACCATCAAAGAGGACGGAAAGCTCGGCCCGGCAACGGGCCGGGCGTACGCAGAGGCGTATTCACTACAACAGGCAGAGAACAGCCAGAGAGGATGCTATAAATGAGACACCCAACAAAATCATGCAAACTAAGAAAATCGGACCTTGAAAAAGTCTGCTATCCAGAAAATGTGCGGCTTGAAAACAACTACTGCCGGGGGTTTCAGCAGGGGTTGATGTTCCTGTATAATTCCATGCAATATAATTGTAAGGAAACCATCACAAAGGAGCAGGTCCTCGAGGCAGCCACAATCGCGGGAGCCACGCGATTCCAGAAAACACACCAACGATGGTACGGCGAAAGTTTTGTCCGCAAAATGGTAAAGCTGTTTGGGGGGCAATTATGAAGTTCGAGATGTACGAATCGCATAAATGTGTCACGAAAGTGCCGCGAGTCATGCTCAATCAGACCTGCCTTGCCTTGAACGGTGGAGCGGATAAAGAGTGCGGCTTGGAAGGTTATAAGTGTGTCGATATTGGCTATAACGCAAAAGAAAACTGCATAGCACTGTTCCCGCAAAAAAAGAATACTGGCGGCAGCATGAAGATACAGCGAAGGAAGAATGGAAGCACCTGTATCGGGATCATTGGCGTACTCACCAAATTCAACCTGCTTGCTTACCGAGGACGGATATTAAAACACGAGCCGCCGAAAGAGCCGGGCGGTATGATCCTGCTGAGACTGCCGAAGCTTGAAAAAAGAGAGGCAGCGGTTAAGCCAACAAAAAAGAAAACAGACTACGCCTGCATCGATTGCGGCGAAACGAATGTCGCGTGGAAATATAAAGAATCGTTTAAGCCGGAGGGGCATCCGAAAGTATGCCCGAAATGCCAGTGTCCAGATTTTGAGGAGTCCAAAGAATGATTAAAGAAATAAAAAAAGAAATTTACTACAGAGATAAAGCATATACATCTTCGCGGATATGGGACTTAGCAGATGCTTTAGCGGCTGATCGGTATGAGGTCAACATCCTGCGAATGCCGTATTGCAGCAATTTTCCAGATAAAGGGCGTTATTGTTTCATTGCCCAATTAACAGGCCAGAAGAGGCGGGGTGTCGATGTGTGCGAATGGGGCCGGACTGCATTTGAAGCGGTCGGGGGGTGTCTTGAGAAAATACACCAAAAAAAAGGGCAGCCGCATAAGGCCAATGATGATTTCATCCCGAAAGATTTCAGCTTATGAAGCCAAACATCAAATACACCTTCATCGCCCACTTTTGCGACGACTGCGGCCTGTCGTTCTGGCATCGCATGCAGTGCCTGTGCTGCAAGCGGTGCGGATCAACGAATATCAGAAATGGGAAGAAGCGTCCTCCTGCCTCATAGGTTTAGATAAAATCTGGCTATTCGTATTTTTCACTTGCTTTCTTATTAGTTTTTTGTTATGTTTGTTTTGCGGCGGCAACGGTGAGCCATCCGTGCGTTGGTTCGCCCATGCAAATCGGGCCGCCAGATAAGCCCGCCGCATCCGACCCCGTAGCTTAATAGGATAGAGTATTGCGTACCGGTACATAAAACAAGTATGGCAAGAGTGTAGGTTTAAATCCTGCCGGGGTCTTTGAGAAGTTGTTTTGTAACAGTCCGGCTTGTTGTCGGGCCAATAACTACGCCTGCCCCCTCGTTGGGGGCGGGCAACTATTAAAGGAGTAGCTATGAGCCGGTCAGACTTAAAAAAAATCACCGAATATTGGAACCAAAAAGAAAACCTCCACAAGATTGTATCTTTGTCTGGTGCGCGCATGGCTAAACTGGTGTTGCGTCTAAAAGACGATGTGTTTGCTGATAATTGGGAGTTGCTGATTGATAAGACAGACGCATCCCCATTTTTAACCGGCGACAATAACCGTCATTGGGTCGTGTCGTTTGACTGGCTTATCGCCAACGACAATAATTATATCAAGGTGCTTGAGGGTAAGTATGACGCGCGGGAGACCGGGGCTTCTCCGGTAAAAAAAACAAAACTCTTTCCGATCAAGGGGCGGTCTTGCGGACACCCCGGCTGCCACATGCCCGCTGTTTATAAATCATCCGGTAACTACGACCATTATTATTGCATCGACCATTCGCCTCTTAAGGTTAAGGAGCAGTATTGCTGACTTGTGGATACAAACACCCAAAGAAGAAGTGTTCGCTGTCCGCGATGGTTACGGTTTCCGGCGTTGGATATTGCTGGCGGCACTATATGATACTTTGTCGCGGTGTTGAGTGGGTTGAAAAAATGAAACAATTCATGCCGCATTTGGAAAGGAGACTAAAATGAACATTATACAAGAATTAAAACGCCCATTTGTATTTGGCTGGGTCAGTAAAGAGCTACAGGCCAAGTGCAGAGAGATTGGTAGGCTTAATTTTGAAGGATATTACGACGATGGTTGGCGCAACTGCATCGTCGAATCGTTTGACGATGGCGACCGTCTCAAACTCAAGGACTCGTACACCGAGAAGCCAAAGGTGATTGAGCTTGAGATAAAACCACGAAAAGGGGCGTTGGTGCTTGGCTCGCCAAGTCATGGGTATGCACTCTACACCGATGCCCCTGCACTCTGTCCCGAAGACGGCTACTACTTCGCAGGGTTCGAGTACAGCGATGGTTTTGTCTCAAACCACAATACACGGTGGAGGGATGAAAATGGAGCGTTCTGTCGGAGTTCCGAGAAACTATGCTCTGGCTGGACGATAGACCGCCCTGTTGCGGCTTTGTTTGCGGAGGAGTTAAAATGAAGAAAGCAAGAATCTATTTTTATTTTAGCGTACTGTTATTTGTCCTGATGTGGGTGTGTGCCTATACAGGGTTGATGTCGTGGATGTTTTGGCCAGAGAATCCTTGTGCGGTTCTGCATATTATGTTCGCCTTCACACTTGGGATTGGCTCAATCATCTTGTTCGTGTGGGCTATGCTGGAGATTGATAATGAATAAATCAGAAATACTCAATCTGCATACGCTGAGCGAGGACGAGCAGACTGAATGGTTGATTAGAAATGAAGTGTTGCAACCAGTGAACACAAGAGATTACACCTTCGGCACAATTACAAGAATACCTGTATGGGAGTCACTTGCCGACTGTGCGTTCAGGTTGCGGGATGAATTAGCAAAAGACACAATTGTCTGGAATATGTCTGTGACTGAATTACAGCTATTGTGCAGAAAATTGAAATGTTCGATGGCAATGGCAACACCGATAATGTGGATACAAGCCGCGCTGCTGGCCACACTTGAAAGCGAGGTGAATGATGAATAACAATCAAAACACAATCCCGCGGCTAAACTGTTTGAATAATTACAAGCCACAAAACGCGTACCGTTATGTTGGCCCGCCACTGGTCGGTAAATATAGTATGAGACAGCTTATGGCAATCTGCGAAAGACTTGACAGGGAAAGGAAAGAATGATGAGTAAGTTAAAACTCTGCCCGTTCTGCGGCAAAAAACCTTTCTATATTGAGTGGGTTGCTTGTGTAAATCCGCATTGCCAGATGGTTAATACTTATTTTGTGTACGAAACTTGGAATACCCGCCCCATCGAGGACGAACTCCGAGACCGACTCAATTTAGCCGAAGCAGCAAACGCGGAACTCCAAGCCCGCATCGATGCTGTTGATACAGCGGCGTGGGATAAACTGAAAGCGGAACTGAAAGAACTAAAAGAAGTAAGGAAAGATGACATTGAGGCGTACAATGAGCAAGCCGCACAGATAGAAGACCTGAATGAATCTTTAATGATTGCCTATGTGGACGGAGTATACGAGGGCAGGAAATCTAAAGAGTCTGAGATAAAGCGTCTCCAATCCGAACTGGAAAGATACAAAAAATGTTTTGCGGAGGCGGAGGTAGAGAACAGCCGCATCAAGACAGCAATCCAGCAATGCCTCACTGGCAACGCCCGCCTTGCCGACGGGGATAATTGTGGTTTAGCCGGGCCGAAACAGGCGATGAAAGAATAAGGATGGTCGGTTGGAATTTGCGCACAAGACGACTGCGACCATCACGGACACTTACTTGATGGTGGACATTGTGTGTGTGAGTGTTATATTATTAAGGGGAATCTAAACTAACGACGGAGCGACAAGGATCAATGGATTGAACTTAACAAAACATTGTTTTTTTGAAAGCGAGGTTTGTTATGTTTAAGAAATGGGTTTTTTTGTGCGTTGCTGTATCGCTGGTTATGGTTGGGTGCGAGGACCGCGGGCGGGTTGGTCCAACACGGGGGGCCGTGTCGATTATCGTTACAAATGAGGGCGACTGGCATTGCGACGATGTGGAGCTTGATGGCGAAGGTCGAGTTATTTCTGCCAGTGCGACGGCGTACCTTCAATACATCGACGGGTTCGGAGAACCAATAGATACCGGTGGACTTCGTATGGAGCGTGGCTATGAATGGTCATCGTATTGGGTCCGCACAAGCTCGTCGTCATACTGGATATACGGTATTGACGAAACAGGTGTTAGTGGCGGCGAGGTAACAAACGAAGACGGCGTTTTAGTGTGTAAGGGGTGGCGAGACTTTTACCCGAAGACTTATTACTATCACAATGCAGGTGCTGAATACCGCCGCCCCGGCGTTGGTGGCAGCAATTGCACCGCAACCGTTGGGTTTGCCTCACAAAACTATTTCATGTGCGTTGACCCAGACGGACCGCGGTATTGGACATGGGGTACTTGTAAGGCCGCACCGTGTTCGCGGTGCAATGGAAACCACCAACAGCTCGGCGGGTATGTATTGTCTGGCATCACTGGAAACAATGAACCCTTCGATCCCCGAAACCACAAGAAGCCAGACGATGTATCAATCCTTATCAACCTGCTTCCAGCAGAGGCCAACTTTATCAACATCTCAACACCACCATTGCCTGAATACGGCGTTGAAATCGCGGCAGTTAATCTTGTTCAGCAGCGAGGCGGGATGGGCGAGGGGTTTGTTACGCTTGAGAATAACGGCTTTATGCCATCAAACAACAATGACCCAAACTTGCAGTTTACTCATGGTGCACCGTATATGTATTCATACAGCGTTTTGACTTCGGAGCCGATTGAAACAGGGCTGGTGTTTTCTGCTGTCATTAAATCGGACACGATGATAGATGGCGTAACTGTAGGTGTCCGCATTGTTGCGTCGAACACTGAAAAGACCGCACATATCGCAAGGACAGATTACTTCATACCGATGGACACGGAGTTTTGCGATGCGAACGAATTTTACTTGTACGACCGCTGGACACCCTGTCAAGACCCAAACCTTTTGGATATATCTGACCCGAACTTCACCCCGGACACAAACAGGATTAAGCCAGCGGTTGTAATCCCAATGGAAACAGAGGGCGACTATATACAGATCAAGTTTGTGCCATGTGCTATGGCCATCTTGGAGCTTGCCCCAAACTGGCTTACGGACGATAAAACAGTTGACATAAACGGCGACGGCATTGTAAACTTCAAAGATTGGGCCGGGGCGATTTAGATTTCATCACCCTCCTTGAGGCCGCCTTGTTTTTGACCGGGCAGGGCGGCCACTATTTAAGTCATAATACTTCCTTAAAACTCGTAATCCGTGAGTGCGAGCAGATAAAAACCGCGGACTCCCCTTTTAATCCTTGACAAGACAGCCGCACCCAGGTTATTATTTTATCATATTGAAAGGAGAAATTATGGCAGATAAAAAAAAACAAGGGCTTTTTAGCTTCATCTTTGGCCGCAAGAAAAAAGGCAAAGAAGATGGCAATGGTCGTAATCAAGCAACAAGAGAAACACTTCGCCGGGCCGGAAAGAGCGCAGAGGACATTGAGAAGCGGTTTACGATTGCAGGGCAGCCGCCGAAAAAGAAGGTTGAAACCGACAAAAAACCACCGCGAAAGAAAAGAATAGACCCGAATGTTAGCCGGAAAACAGCTGCCGAAATCGCAGACAAAATAATAGCGTCAGCAAAAGAGAAAAAGCGGCGGCGAGAGGAAATGAAAAAAAAGCACTTATCAGGCAATAAATAATGCCAGAAACCGCATCGAAACCACCAGAAGAAAAATATGTGCCATCGCCCGAAGACATAGCAATGGTCTGTCCGTCTTATTGGGCAGGCTCTCCGTGGTCTAAGGAACACGGGCCAATCAAACTGGCCAGCGGCACAGAATGCTCATTTAAGGGCCGAGAATACCTCAGAGAGCCGCTTGACTGCACCATTGTTGAGCGTGTGGCGATGAAAGCCACAGGGGGAGGATTTCCAATCGACATCGCAACGCCCGTCCCGACACCCTCTGGGTGGACAACGATGGAGGATATTAAAAAGGGCGATAAGGTGTTTGGGAGCGACGGAAAAATATACACAGTTCAACTTGCGCACCCAGTTAAATACAATCAGGACTGCTACCGGGTTACATTTACCGATAAATCTTCGATTGTATGCGATGGAGACCACCTGTGGACTCTGACGGATATGTGGCACTACCGCTATATAAAGCAGGTTACAATCAAAACGATTGACATTAAGAACGCTAAAAAGCGAGGCAATCGCAACCGGTATGTACTCGATGTCGCAAAGCCATTGGAATTGCCCGAAGCAACCTTGCCGATTGCCCCTTATATCTTTGGCTTATGGCTCGGTGATGGCAATAGTTATTCTGCCCAAATGACCTGTGGTGTTGGCGATTCTGGCGAATATCGCGAGCTTTTCAAGAATTACGATTTAGATTACGAAATTAGAGATCGATGGAATGAGCCGTACGGCAACCATAAAAACATAAAATTCAATAACATGCACCACCTGTTCAGGAAGATGGGTGTTCTCGCGAACAAGCATATCCCAACGAAGTACCTCCGTGCATCATACGAGCAGCGTCTCGAGCTTCTACGGGGGTTAATGGACACCGATGGACATATTACCAAGGCGGGTAAGTGCGAGTGGTATAATATCAACAAGACCCTTATCGACCAAGTGAAAGAGCTTGTGTTGAGTCTTGGGGCAAAAGCTGTTGTCGCCTCAAAAGGCCCGTCGATGAATTGGGACCATACCAAAGAGAAAGATTATGACATTTATAGAGTATGCTTCAAATTCTACTCCAATACAAAGATCGCAAACATTAAACGAAAGCGGAAGAACCAAACTCTTCGCGAAGAAGGACACCCGACGATTACAGAGCGACGACGCATTATAAGCGTCGAACCGGTCAAATCCGTCCCTGTGCGATGTATCACCGTCGATAGCCCAGACCACTTGTTTCTTGCTGGTGAAGATTTTATCCCTGTCCACAATTCAGAAGATGCAATCCTTCGCTGCATCCACGGCTGCTTGTACGGGCGTTACCCGCAAGGATATGGCTATTATTTCCCCAACGATACCGAAATGCAGGATTACACCAAAAGCCGCTTTGACCCACTTGTCAGGAATAATAAAAAGGCAATAGGCCGCTATATCAAAAAAGGCGGCAAAAGCACTGATGCTGCCGGACTTAAGCGGATTGGCAATTCAAACCTGTACCTGCGTGGTGCGACAATGAAGCCAATGGACGACGGGTCGCGTCAATCCACAAAAGCAACCGGTATCCAGCTTGACGGGGCGTGTCTTGACGAGGTTGACCAGATGGAAGCGGAGTTTATAGCCAAAGTCAGGGGCCGGTTTGGAAACGCATGCGTGGACGGCATTAAAGGGTTTCATGAGTTGACCTTTCTTGGTAATCCGTCTGATGAGGACAGAGGGGTTGATTTGTTATGGCAAGGGTCCGATAAGCGGTACTGGTATCGGTATTGTGATTGTGGGGCGTGGACCTGCGCAGAGAAGGAGTTCCTTGATAACCCTGAAAAGTGCGTTGGGTTCTATACCGACCAGACCGAGCGGCTTCAACATAACCAGCCGATAGGATATATTCGGTGTACCGGCTGCGGCAATCCAATTGGGATTCGGCGAGGGAAATGGATTATCACAAATTCTTCCGTTAAAACCCGTGCTGGCTGGAATTGGAGCCATTTAACATCTGAATACCACGATCCGGCAAGAATACTGAAAGACTACAGAAACCCGCCGGAAAACAATTTTGGTGATGTGATGCGGCTTGATCTTGGGCTTGCGTATTCCAGTCAGGACGAAAAACTTAGAAAAAGCGATGTCTATGATTGCTGTGGTAACGCCGGATTACTCGAAAAGCACCGCGGGCCAACTGCGATGGGGGTTGATAACGACGATGCAAAACACTTCGTTATCGGAGCGCGTCTTGGAAACGAGAAGTATGAGGCATTTAAGATGGGTCGGGTGGATGATTTCAGGGCTATTTACGATCTTGTGGTTAAATTTAATGTGAAACGGTGCGTTGTTGATATTCGGCCAAACAAAGACTCTGCTGTTGAGTTTGCAAAACAATGCTCAAAGGTTGGCTGCACGGTTCATTTATGTGAATACACCGATTCTATCCTTCAAGATGCCGTTTTCCACAACGATCGCGGTATTGTAAAATGCTACCGTACTGGCATTTTTGACGCGACACACCGCCTTTTTGCCAATAATCACATCATTATTCCGCACCGATGCGCCACAGTTGACAATTTTGCCACGCAGTGCTGTAATTGCGTGAAATCAAAAGAACTAAATAAGCGGACGCGACAAACAGTATTCAGGTACAAAAAAACTGGCGGAGGGAACGACCACCTTCGCAACGCATTAAATTATTTCAAATTAGCCGCTGACCGCACACCGCGACTGCGCAAGGCGGGATTCAAACTGCAACGCAAGTGCATAAGCGAGTAAGAGGGGTTATTATGTCAAAAAAAGGAAAACAAGCCGAGGAACGCATTAAGCAGAGCATCGTTGACGGGTATCGCCGTGGAGTGAACGATAAAAATGGAAATAATGTCCTTGATTCGCACGGTATGCCAGTGCCTCCACCTCGCATTTTGAACTCGTCCGCGAAGACCTATGTTTACCGAAACGGAAAAATGGTTGAAAAATAGCTTGACAAAGCAAATCGGGTGTGCGTATAGTTGGTTGAAATTAAAGATTCCTTAAAATTAAGGGCTATATTGTGAGTAAACCGAAGGTATCTAAGCCGCCACCGCCACCCGCACCCCCCCCAATGCCCGTCGAATCACCAGAAGCACCCGACACAGCGGTTAAGAGAGCAAGATCAAAGAGTGGGTTCCGAAAGACTTTAATAACCGGTGCGCTTACGCCCAATACGGGAAAATCTTCAAAGCTGGGGTAAATTATGGCTGACACGAAAGCTAAACAGGTTATCGCCCATTTTGACCGAGAGTTTGCCAAGCAGGCGAACACCCGCAACCTTTGGCAGCGAACCGCCGATGTTATGTGGCCGCACGCGCAGATCAACACGACATTTACGCCCGGCACAGACCGGATGAAAGAGATTCTCGACACGACTCCGATGCTGGATATGCTGGATATGGTATCTGGTTTCAAGCAGGTATTGATGCCGTCTGGTCAAACTTTCTTTGTCGTTAAGGCCGAGGGTGGATCGGTGCAGAACGGACCTGCTCAACGATACCTGTCAATGTTGACCGAGGTTTCACACGAGCGTATTTTTGCGTCTAACCTGTCTTTGAAGATGGATGATGTTTTGATTTCACTGATAACCTTTGGTCCTGGCGGTATCTTCACGGAATGGAAAAAGCAGACCGGCTTGAACTACAAAACACCAAAGATCGGGTCGTACATTCTGATTGAGGATAGCTCGGAGAATGTTATTGGCTCGATTCACCGGTTCAAAATATCGGCGAAAGAGGCGTATGAAACTTATGGTGAGAAAGCTGGCGCAGAGGTTGTTAAGGCGGCGAAAAGCGAAGATAAGGCGTATGATGATTTTTGGTTCCTGTATAAAGTTGTCCCGAACAAAGATGTTGACCCGTTATTATCGAGTAAGCTGAAACAAAATATGCCATACTCCGCAACGGTTGTGAGCATTAAAGACAAATGCACGGTCGATGAG
>Ga0190284_1000921_pt1 | contig 13990 bp, 13 predicted proteins | sample 48691812_MG_FD_161668 | JGI IMG/M metagenome (GOLD analysis project Ga0190284, IMG submission 161668) | Hydrothermal vent microbial mat bacterial communities from Southern Trench, Guaymas Basin, Mexico - 4869-18-1-2_MG | ecosystem: Environmental > Aquatic > Marine > Hydrothermal vents >...
CCCGCCACTCAGACCCCACAGGCGAGTCAGGAGTTCATCACGGGAAATCGCGCGGTTTGGATTCGCCGCCAAGTGTCCGAGGATAGCGCTCTCCGTCTCTGAAAGGGCAAGCGTTTTTCCATCATCCAACCGCACCTCGCGCCGCTCCATGTCCACGGTTGCCAGCCCGATCATCAGCCTTTCGACGACGCCGGGGCGCTCCGGGCTGCGACGCAACACCGCCTCGACACGCGCCATCAGTTCCCTTGCAGAAAAGGGCTTTACGACATAATCATCCGCGCCGGCCTTGAGGCCCGCGATGCGCTCCTCTTCGGAACCACGTGCCGTCAGGATGATGACCGGGAGCGTTGCGTGTGTTTGTCGGAGTTGCTTCAGGACGTCCATGCCGTCCAGCTTGGGAAGAAGGAGATCCAGGAGAACAAGATCCACCCCGGACCGCCGGGCGGCAGCCAGGCCCGCCTCGCCGTCCACGGCTTCAATCGGTTCGTATCCGCTGGCGCGCAGTGCGGCGGCGATACCTTCACGGATCGGTGTTTCATCTTCGACGATGACAATTCGGCCGAGGCTCATATCCCGTGACTCCCAATCCGCACCGGCCCTCCCGGTGCGTATTCAGGGCTGACGGCATATTCTATGTCCCCTCTCGTTCTTAACGCTACAGCGCCACATGCCATTAGAGAAGGAGCTTGAGCCCGCAGCCACCTCACAACCCCCACCCATAGCCCCCCGCGGAAGCGGGGGGTTCCAGTGAATCCAGAATAATCCGCAATCGTCAATCGGTAAACCCCTCGCTCCCGCGAGGGGCTGGGCGCCATTCAAGCATCATTAAGCAAACCAGAATGTCTTCCGCTTCCACGCGAGGTACGTTTCCCCGAAGGCCCGTTCCAAGACGGCCTCTTCGACTCGCGCTCGGTACAACTGCATGGCCACGAAGCAAAGGTAGAAGGCAATCCAAACAACGTGCGTTTGGGCATAGAACAACCACAGGCCGCCCTGGGCAAAAAACTGCCCGAGATAGATCGGATGTCGCGCCAAGCGATAGGGTCCGATCACTTTTAATTGACGGGCTTCGGCGACGATGCTGACGGATCGAAACAAGACCGCATAGCCCCAGATTTCTATGAGGATTCCGAGGACAATGAGCGCGGAGCCTCCGAGGAACTGCCAGGGAGCCCATGCCTTCGGATTGAACATGAACGCGTCGTATTGGCTCGCCCAATCGGGGCTCACAACCCGTAACGCCGCCAGCAGGGAAAACGGCAGGAACGGCCAGAACGCGGCCATCAGCGGCAGGATGATTTCGCTGGCGCGCGCCGCACGCCTCTGCGGCGTGATCCGAAAGCAGAATGCCAACGCGATCAACAGGTAGCTGATATCGACGAGTATCCTGTACGGGATGTGCAGCTCGAAACCGCCCGCGAACTTGTACCACGCGCCGGACTGCCAAAACCCCCGTGTATAAGCGGGAAGACGAACAGCGAGGTACGTAAAGAAAAACCCCGCTCCGATGACGCGAAACAGCCAATCCGGCGTTGCCAGCCATAGGCGCATCGGCCACGAGGGCCGATCGGTGCCATTGCTGCGTCGGGTCGTGTCGTCAGTTCTCACACGGGTGATCATAACCGTGGTCGCGGGATTTGACAGCATCTAGGGCCGGTGAATACGATTCAACTAATCTCTACAAGGCGGTGAACGCGAGCCCGGCGGCAAGGGGGAGTATCTGTATGGCGCATAAATTGAGCGTGTTGGCGGAGGTCGTATCGGGGCGAGGGCTCCCGTGCGTCGTGGACGGCGAGGCGGATCGCGAGGTCGTCGGCGTCGCTACACTGGAGGATGCGGGGCCCAATGAGATCAGCTTCCTGGCCAATACGAAATATGAACAGGCGCTCCAGACGACCTCGGCCGGGGCGGTCATCGTCTCGGACGGCCAGAAGGTGCCGGATGGCATGTCCGTCTTGCGGACCGCCGACCCCTACGCCGCCGTCACGATGGTCATGGTCCACGTGCACGGCTATCGCAGGCACCCGATGGTCGGCATTGACGAACGGGCCGTCATCAACCCGAGCGCGGCCATCGGAGACGGCGCGAGCATCCACCACGGCGTAACCATCGGTCCGCGTGTGGTCATCGGTCGAGAGGTCGTCATGTATCCCGGCTGCTACATCGCTGAAGATTGCCGGCTCGGGGATCATTGTGTCCTGTTTCCGAACGTCGTGCTGTATGACGGAACGGTGCTGGGAAACAGAGTCACGATTCACGCCGGCAGCGTCATCGGCGAGGACGGCCTGGGATACGCCGACGTAAAAGGTAAATGGCACAAGCTTCCACAGATCGGCACGGTCGAGATCGGTGACGACGTCGAGATCGGTTCGAATTGCTCGATCGATCGGGCGACGCTGGGACGGACGGTCATCGCGTCGGGGACGAAGTTCAGCAATCTGATCGCCGTCGGCCACGGCACGAAGGTCGGCGAGGACTGCATGTTCGTCGCCCAGGTCGGTGTCGCGGGTTCCACCACGGTCGGCAGGCACGTGACGATGGCGGGCAAGGTCGGCGTTGCTGGGCATCTCACGATCGGTGACAACGCCCAGGTGGCCGCCATGTCAGGCATCATGAAAGACGTCCCGGCCGACACACGGGTTGCCGGGCAACCGGCCATACCCTTCAAGGATGCCTTGCGATCGTTTTCACTCGTGGAGCGATTGCCCGAGACGCATAAGCAGATTAAGCAACTGGAAGCACAGGTCGCGGCGCTCAAGGAGGCGCTGGAACGAATGGAATAGGCGTAGAAGCAGTATCGCGGAAGAGCCGGGATTAGATCTGCACACTCGGCCTTCGTTTTGCATCATACCCGATGCCCTGTTTTTTGTTGGAGGAACCACCGTGTCGTTGGTACTTCGTCGATGTATTTTGTTGGCTGTCATTGTTTTCGTGGGTGGGTGTGCCGGCGGGCCGTCGCTTGTCGACACCGACGGGCGCCGCAAGCTGCCGTCGTCACCATACGTGATCGAGCGTTGCACACTGGACGTCGGACTCGAACCGGCCACGCACCGGTTAGAGGCGACTGCCACGTTAACGGTGGCACTAAAAGATAAGGCGCCGAGAGCGGCGTCGGGCAAACTACTCCTTCAGTTACACCACGACTTGGGGATCGACGGGATCACGTGTGGGGAGGCCCCTGTCTCGTTTCGGCGATTGCCCGCCATCGAACGCCCTACGGATGAAGATGGAGCGTCCGAGGCATCTGAGGAAGGGGCACCGCCGGCCGTGTATCAGATTGATTGGCGCGCGCCGAACGCCCGCGGCGCCGCGCTCGTGATTCGCTATGGCGGCCGGTTGTATCAGGATGTGGAGGCCGGCGAGAAACCAGGCGAAATCCACAACTTCCAGATGAACGCTCACATCAGCAAGGAGGGCATCTATCTTGGAGAGGACGGCGCGTGGTATCCCCAGCTCCCGAACTCCGACGAGGATGAACCATCGGAAGAGGCGCCGCTGACGGATTTTGAGCTGACGGTTACCGAAGTCCCCGGCATGGTTCTGGTTGCCTGCGGCAACCGCGACGGCGCGAAGCTCGACACGCCGCGCGGAAAGCGCACCACGTGGCGGAATCCGTTTCCGTTTCAGGGCATGGCCCTCGTGGGCGGGTCGCACCAGGTCTTCCAACAGCAGGTCGGCGACGTGTTAGTGAGCGTACACGTGTTGGAACGCCATGCGTCGTTTGCCCCGCGCATCCTGGAAGCCATCGCGTCGTATCTCGAACTATATCAGCCCCTGATCGGCAAGTACCCCTACATCGAGTTCACCGTCGTCGAAAACTTTTTCAGCTCTGGGTTTGCCTTCCCGGGCTTCACGGTCATGGCGTCGGCGGTCATTGACATGGGGCCCAGGTGCCTGCTACCGGGCTTCTTCGATCACGAGATGATACACAACTGGTGGGGCAACGGGGTGTTCGTCTCGGCGCTGGACGGCAACTGGTGCGAATCCATCACCAGCTACTGCGCGAACTACATGCGGCACGTCCTGGAAGACCGCCACGAGAAGGCCCGCGACAAACGGCGCAACACCTGCTACATGCTCAGTCGAATCAAGCCGGACAAGGACAGGCCGTTGGGAACCTACGGCAAGGATGACGGTTGCGACCGGGGCATCGCTTATGACAAGGGGGCGATGGTCTTTGCAATGCTCGCCGACACGGTCGGACAAGACACGCTGTGGCGGGCCTTTCGGAGATTCTACCACGAGCACCTGGGCAAGCCCGCGACCTGGGACGACATCCGGCAAGCGGTGGAACGAGAGAGCGGCCGATCGCTTCAGGCGTTCTTCGACAAGTGGGTACGGGACACCGGCGTCCCAGACATTGTGATCGACGAAGCGCGCTACGACCAGCGGGCGCGCCGCCTGACGATGACCGCGTTGCAGAAGGGCGAAGATGTCTTCGACGTGACTGTGCCGGTCCGCCTGGTGTACGACGACGGCATCGTGGATGAAACCATCCAATTGAGTCGCCCGGCACAGGTCGCCGTGATCAAGTCATTGACGGCGCCGGAGTACGTTGAGTTGGACCCGGACTTCCACGTCATGCACCGCGTACCGCTCCGGGACGTCATGCCGACAATCTCCGGCATCGGCAAGTCGAAAGACTTGGTGATCGTTCGATCGGAGGAGGACGGCGACGCCTATGCCGCCGTGGCCGACGGGCTGACGGGCCGATACGAAAAGGCGGAAGACACAACCGTCCGCGCGGTGAAGGGCTCGGAATTAACGGCGGAAGACCTCAAAGAAGGCCACGCCTTACTATTGGGCAAGGCCTGCCTGACGCCTGCCGCGCAGGAAGTGCTGAAGGACAAGCCGCTGTCCATCGGCGATGGATTTTTCTCTGTTAACGACAAGCGGTACGACAATCCTGGAAACGAAGTCTTGTGCTGCGTGCGAAACGAGCGCGACCCCGGCGGCGTGATCTGCTTCTACTACGGCAACAGCGCCGAGCACTTGAAGAAAGCGCGCGTTGTCACTTTCTACGGCGGCAATAGCCTGGTTGTGTTTGAAGACGGGCGGGTCGTGCAACGAGAGGATTTCGAGAAGATCGAGCGGGTGATGGTGAAGGATGAAGGATGAGGGATGAAAAAGCTGGCAGCCCACGATAATACGGTGTCGCCGGCGTCTCGCCGGTGGTTTTACGGTCATGAATGCCGCTTCCGAACCATTGTTTTCTTTCTTACCACGGGCCGTTGGGTCGAGACACCTGTCTCGGCCCCCATCGATAACAGTTGAGACAGAGCGTTGCCATTAAGCGATGACAATCCGGCTGCCGATCGTCGCCGCTGGCTTGTCTTCGTGTGCGTGGTTTCGGCGGCGATGCACGGGCTGTTCTTTTTCGTCCGGCCGGAAACCCCTCTCTCTCCCGACGAACGGGAATACATCGCACTGGGCATCCACTTGGCGGAGAGCGGCGAACTGCGTCTGCCGACGGGCGAAGCGGCCAAGCGGATGCCGTTGTATCCGGCGTTCATCGCGGCCGTCTACCGCTGGCAAGGCGCGGAGGTGTGGGACAATACCGTATTGATGATCCAGACCCTGCTCGCCTGGTGCACGACGATCATCATCGCACTGACCGCCGAACGCCTGGCGGACGGGCGCGCGGCATGGATGGCCGGGACCGTTGCGGCCTTCTACTCGCCCTTCCATTTCCTGCATATGTCCTTCCTGACCGAGACGCTTCTCATCTTCCTCCTGTCGCTCGCCCTTTTGCTTTACATCGCCGTCGGCATTCAGGCCAGGTCGGTCGCGGGAAGGTGGGTGGGGCTGATCGGCGTCTCACTGCTGATCGGACTGGGCGCGCTGACCCGGGCTAACGCGCTGTTGTTCCTCGTGCCGTTCGCGGCGGATGCGGCATGGCGGGCAGGCGCCGCGCGGCGACGTGCGATCCGGGCGGTGTTCGTCCTCCTGCCGGCAGTGGCGTTCGTCTTCTGGTGGGGCGCGAGAAACAGCCGAACGATCGGGGCGTTTACCCTGTCAACCAGCGGCGGCCTGAACTTCTATCTCGGGCATAACGCCCATTATGCACACGACACGGGGCTCGGCGGCGAAACCGACTACCAGGCCTTTGACCGCCTCCGCCGCGAGGAGAACCTCGCCGAAGTCGAGGCCGATCAGCGCCTCTATGATGACGGCTTCGCTTTCATCACCACCAACCCCTGGCAGACAATGCTCAACACATTTCAGAAGACGGCCGTGTGGATGCGCACGACGCTTCCCCAGTCCGGGCCGTTGACGCTCGTTCTGGGTCTCGGCGCCGTCGTGGCCGGCGGCTGGTGCCGCAGGCGGCGGGGTGATCTTGTGGATTCCCGACGGTCGGCCTATGTCGTTGCGATGGTATCGCTGGTCGCACTGTTCACTTGGTGGGTGATTGTCATCCTCGACGCCAAAGTTCCATTGACCACACCGCTGTATGTCGTGCCGATCGGGCTGATCGCCCTTCTGTTGCTCCGCAGCCGGCCCAACGTCCGCGGCCTACTGATCGGCTTGTTCGCCAGCCAGTTGGCCGTGGCCGTTGTGTTTATTCCGTTGACGCGCCTGCGTTGGGCGGTGGACGGCATCTTGATCGTGGCCATCGGTGTGGGCGTGTCCCGGCTGTGCCGGCGGTTGTGGGCACAACCACATGGGCAGACCGACTCGCTGGGCCGAGAATCCCTTCTCGACCCTTGACTCGACAGTAAGGAATCCTGGTGGAGATAGGTGCGAGAAGGGATTCTCGCACCAGTGGTTTACGCTTCACGCAATATGCTTCACGAATCCCGCTTTACGCCCCACGCTTCACGCGATATGCTTCACGCTTAGAACCTATCCCGAAACATCCTGTGGCACGGGCGTCTCGCCCGTGATGGACCACCGGCTCTGGCGCCGGTGCCACAGTTGTGGGACAGGCTCTTAGGGGAGCGTCAGGGTTCCTGGTGGGCTCCGCGGCCTTCAAAGCCGTTGAGGGGCTGTTTCGCAGTCCCTGGTGGGTTCGATTCCCATCCGCTCCCGTGCAGGTCTTTCTGTTCTATGCGCTGATTCGCCCCGTAAATATTGACTTTTCTCGTGTGCCACCGCCCCAGGCTCCGTCGCGGTCAAAGACGACGGCGAGACCGGGAACATCTTTGCGCTCGACGGGTAGCTACCCACTGTTCCTCGTCAGAGTAGAATACCCCCATGCCTCGCCGCTCCAACATCCACCGCATCGCCAAGTGGGTCGGGCTGGTGACTTGCATCTTGATTGTCGCGCGTGGGTGACAAGCCTGCGGTGGCGCGGCTGCATCGTGCAGCTACAGTACGACCACCTCTGTCGATCCCAGCAGGAACTGGAGTAGGCGGCCCATGCCGAGCCCGAAGCCGCTACGAGTCACGCTTCGGCGATCCGGGTGCTTCTCCGGGTTGAACAACTCCAGATAAGACTCAAACGGCTTCATCGCGGCATCTTCCACTTCCACCGTCAGCTCACCGTCATTAATCTCCTCGGCACGAATCTGCGCCATCTGCTTGAACATGTGACTCTCGCGCAGCTTTACCGTCAGTGTGCGATACTCTTCTTCGCGGCGGGAAGCGCCGAACGTTTCTCCGGCCCACGGCAACAGGAAATCCACGCAATCCACCGTGAAGCGCCGCCGGTCATATTCTTCGAGCGGCATGACCTCCTGAAGCCGACCCCTGTCCGACCGATACATGTTGAAGAACTTGATCGACTCCGGATAGTGCGTCACCTGAACCGGCCCGTCGTACAGCAGGCACACCATCTCCTCGATCGTCGAACGAAAATCGTCACCCCAATTGATGCTGACGCCGCCGTCATTCAGGCGTTTGATCACATCGGAATAGGTGATGGTCACGGCCGGGCGCTTCAGGAAATGTTGCAGGCGCGTCTTGTGTTCATCCGGCACAGCCGGCGAGTCCACTGCCGTCTCCATGACCAACTTCAACAACTCGTCCTGGAAGTCGATCAGCTTCGCCAGATCCATGTCGCGTGCCTCGAACTCCAACAGCGCAAACTCGGACAGGTGCCGTCCATCGCCCGCCCGCGGCTCGTTGCGATAGCTCCGACCCAGCGTCCAGATCGCAGGGATGTCGTATTCGAGGATCTCTGCCTCCATCAGGAGCTGGTCCGTCTGGCTCAGAAACGACACGTCGGTCGTATTCTTCAGGATGAACGCCGTCGGCACGTTCTCGCACGCGCCCGTCCCACCGGTGATCTTGTTGTAATACGACTCGACCGCACGCGCATCGTGCATGCGCCGGCGGATCGTGTTGATTACATCAGCCTTGAGCTTGACCAATTCCCGATGCCAATCGTTACACTTCATCAATCTGTCCTCCGTGAAACAATGGAGCGATGTGCAACCGCCGCACCCACGACCGTCGCGGGTGGTTCGATACACAGGGATGTTGAGGAATCGCTTCCACCTGGCTGACGCAAGCCAAACGGCACGCCTGCCCAAGGGAAGCAGCCTGGAAATGCGCAAAAAAAAACCGGACCAAATGGCCCGGCGTATCGCCGACAGGAACCCCAAGGGGTTCGGGCAGTAGACGGAAACCCTTGCTATGTCCACCTGCCCGCGCTCGCAAAGTTGCGCTGCTCATTAAAAGTGGGGATTCTAGCATCGCGCCTCGGCAACGCAAGCGCTTTCTTCAGGAAATCTTCCCGCTTTCCACACCCTAACCCATCTCGACTTGAGATACGCCATATAACATCACGGCAATGCGGCGTGGGGGGTGTGGTTCAAGGTCTGGGGGGCTGCAATGGGTCCTTTTGTTGTCCTACCCCGCTCCTGTCCCGGCTGTATCATCGGTTCTAGCAGCCCGTGGTGAAAGGGAAAACAGCGGTTTGAAAACACCGTTCTTGACCGTGAAAACCACCGGCGAGACGCCGGTGCCACAGTTTTGCCACGGGCTGCTAGTCGCCGCCCTCACCATCGCCACAATTCCAGCCTTGACGGCTTCCGACAGCCTGGGCCATGTGGTTACGATGCACGCCAGATCAGGATCATGTTGCAGAGATTTCTGCCAGTGTATCCACCAGCGACCACTTGACGGGTCGCCTGGATTCTCTGTAAAGTCTTCATTAGTGATAGGTTGCGCGTGATTAGACGGACGTTGTGTAACGGTCTTCAATGTCGTTGAGGGGCTGTTTCGCAGTCCCTGGTGGGTTCGATCCCATTCGCTCCAGTGGCCTTCCCCTCGGCGAATGCTGGGCTGTCCGGAAGGTAAAGGTAGACGTCGCCGTGAACGTAGGCAGTCCGAAACGTATTCTCATCGGAAAGGTCGGCCTCGACGGACATGATCGCGGGGCCAAGTTCATCGTCCGTGCGCTGCGCAACGCAGGGTACGAGGTCATCTATACCGGCATCCGCAGGACCCCGGAGCAGATCGTCCGGACCGCCGTCGACGAAGACGTTGACGTCATCGGTCTGAGCCTCCTGAGCGGGGCCCACAACGAACTCTTCGCCCGTGTCGCGGAACTGCTCAAAGAGGAAGGCGCCGGGAACATCATCCTCTTTGCCGGCGGGACCATTCCAGACAAGGACATCCCGCACTTGAAATCGCTGGGCTTCCGCTGGGTGTTCACGCCCGGGTTCGCCTTGTCGGAGATACTTGCCGCCCTGGAAGAGGAGCTGGCCGGCAGAGAGGAGGAGAGGATTTGAGGATTCAAGGCTTTGAGGATTCAAGGGTGCCTGAGCGCGAGACCACTTGAATCCATGTAATCCTCAACCCCTTGAATCCTGCTCACACAATGGACACCCTCATCGACAAAGTGCGCAACGGTGATCGGCGTTCCCTCGCCAAGGCCATGTCGCTCGTCGATCGAGCGGGGCCCCAGGCACGGGCACTTGCGGATCGCCTGCGTCAATCGACCGGGCAGGTGCCGTGGTGGGGTTTCACCGGCCCGCCGGGCGTGGGCAAGTCGACGCTGATCGACGCTCTGTTGAATATGTTGCGAGAGCGCGGCCGCCGCATCGGCGTCGTCGCCGTCGATCCCACGTCCCCCATGTCGGATGGCGCACTGCTCGGCGACCGCGTCCGTATGATGCGGCACGCCGTCGACCAGGACGTCTTCATTCGGTCGCTTGCCACGCACCATCGTGAAGGCGGCCTGTCCGATGCCGCGTTGCACTGCGCTCGGCTGCTGGAGCTGGCCGGCTACGATCCCGTGCTGATTGAAACCGTGGGTGTCGGCCAGAGCGAGGTGGACATCGCTTCCGTGGCCGACATCTGCGTCGTGATGCTCGGGCCCGGTTACGGCGACGATATTCAACTCATCAAGGCCGGGCTACTGGAGATCGCAGACATCGTGGTCGTCAACAAGTGCGACCAACCGGAGGCAAACCGCCTGCTCAAGGAGATCCGCGAAGAACTGGGGGAGGCGAAACGCCGAAACGTCGAAACGCCAAAACGCCAAAACGCCAAAACACCGACAGCGGAACATAAAACCGCCGATGGCATCGGCGGTCCTGAAACACTGAAACGTCGAAACGTTGTATCATCCATAGCCCTTGGCGGAAGCCATGGGTTTGAAGCCCCCCCCATCGAAATCGTCGGCATCGAGGCGAAATCCGGCAGGGGAGTGGATACGCTGTTGGACAAGCTGCTGGAACTGGATCGCGCCGCCCGCCGCCCGGACCAATGTCAACACCACAATCGCCGGCGCCTCATGGGCGAGATCAGCCGCGGCGTGATGCTGACGTGCGAGCAGAACCTGAACCGCGCACTGGCCGCCCCCGCCACGGAGGAGCTACTTACCAAACTTGAACGAGGTGAACTCTCGTTAGATACCGTTGTCGCACAGCTTGGTGTCGCCTTCAAGCCCTGATCAGCGGGGGGTACTTGATGCATGTGCCACCCGACCCCATGTTTGTCAGTAGCATTCGACATGCCTGCCCGAGTTACGCTCGTCAAGGCATGACACCCGGCCACCCCGCCAGAGATACCGATCAAGCTCAGCGGCGCGACGAAGGAGCGCCCGCTGAATCATTTTGTTCGGTGTTTTTTCTGAGCGCATGCAGGTCCACGACGCGCTGTGTTTCTGGCCTTTGTTTGGCCCGCAGATGGGCAATCAGCGCGTCAACATCATATCCATGCTCTCGTGCGATGCCGTCTTTGACCTCCCAGAGTTCTTTGATGATTTCATCAGCCATTATTTCAAGTCAACTCGCTTGACGTGCACAAGCCTGTGGCCGAGCATGTCCACTGCGGCGCCTGCTTGCTCGAGCGCGATATACCCCAGGAGTGCCTCGTATTCGCCGTCTTCATCGGGCTGCATGTCCAGGAACAAGACTTCTGCCATAATCGGCCTGAATTCACCAATTCTGACGCGAAACGGACCGCAAACGAGGCCCTTTTTGACCGATTGGTCCGCCATTTCCACCTCAATCTCGGCCAGTTGCTCGACTTCGCCCAGGCTTTCTCGCCAGGCATTTGGCAAGGTGATGTAAGCGGCTCCGGTATCAACAAGGGCGCTCAGCGACAGCGTCCTGTTGGGGTCGGCGAAATTCGCCACTTTGACTTGCGCGACGATCCGTCCCATGTCAGGCTCCTGTTAGTCCTAATCCTAACTGCAACGATGCGTAAAGTAAAGGCTCAACGGCTAAGATCAGGCGCCGGGCCCCGAAGCTGATATGCTCACCCGCGGCTACGCCGCAGGAGAGCATGGCATCCGGCCGAACTCACCTGGTCGGCCTCCATCTACACGTTTTACACCTTGTGCCGGTACTTCTTCTGAAATCTCACGCACTTGGGATCGAGGTAATCAATCAGACCTATCAACGCGTGCTGGAGAAGGACCAAGCGCTCGCCGTGGACAGCAGGATTGCTCGCCAAGCGATCAATGTCAGTCTCGAGCTGACGGAACCAACGTCTGAAGGAATCGTCGTCGGCTTCGACGAAGCTCGCATAACCGATACAACCGGGTGCCCCATTCTCCTGCGCAATCATCTTCTCGCCCATGGCCCTTTGCTCACCCCGGAAGATGCGGAAAGTGCGTTTCAGATCATCCCTTAGGAAGAGAAACTGTATCCGGTCCAGGAGTTCCGCAAGCCCCTGGGTGGCATCCTCCTCGCCCAAGTCCAGATGCTGTACCTCGCGTCGGACAATCTCGCGCTAGCAGAGGTACTGAGCAACCACATAGATCGTGTTCTGAGTCGTATACTCGCGCTCGGCTTCATCGCCATTCACGTAGTACACCTGAAGGAGACCTTGCCGGAGGATATTGAAAAGCTTGGCTTGCAGATCGTATGCTGCATGGACCAGGGGATCTCGGTACTTGGAGACAATGGCCTGCGCCTGTTCGTTTTTCTCCCGCGTCTCCTTGTCCTTTTGGAGCGACGCATTGAGCCTGGCTACTCGAACTTGGCCGACGATGGTTATAACAGCGCTGATGACAGCGACTCCGGCTGCGATGAGAGCGGTTATGATCTTCAGATCCATGTCTGCTTGCTGAATGACCTAAATCGGAAAGGTCGGTTTAATGGGTTTGCCGTGCGTTACCCGGCCTTCAAGGGAAAGCGCTCGGGATGTTCTATGATCTCCTCCGTTAGATCCACGTCCAGATCGGGCCAATAATAATGGCCGGGCGACGGTTCCTCGACGTGGAGTATCTTTCCAATCGGAACATCCTTGAACCACGGGAAATCCTCGTAGGACATGAAGAACTCCTTGTCTTGCGCCAGGAACCACACGCCCTGATTCGAGATGTTGGTGACCTCAACCGCCGAAGTGTTTTTGCCAGGCACTGGTGAACTCATCGCTTAACCTGTCTTCACTTCATGGCACCCGGCAGCTCTGTCGGTCTTGCATCACTGATCAGATTGCAGCCAGTAATGCGTCTTGCACTTTGCGAGGGAGCTGGACAAGGACGAAGTGAGACTCGGGATAAAGGTAATCCTCCCCAGATTCGTCGACGATTCTCACGTACCCCTCTGTTGCCGCCTCATCGTCTGGCAGGATTCTATAAATCTTACGCTTCTCTAAATCATCACAGTCCTTGTTCTCAATACAGAGCGCAAACATCTGTTCTGTGCTATCGTGTACCATATATAGACAGCATAGCCCGAGGCGCCGTCGGCTGCAATGACGGCATTGCCGGTCCGATGTGCCGTCCACCCGCGTGTGCCGCCCCACCGCGAGCCGCAAGCGGCTGGTCCGCGGAGTTTACTCTACGGGCTTGCCAGCGGCCGCGTCGTGCGAATAATGGCTGCTACACGGGTTAACAAGTTGACCCATGCCACCCGGAGCCTTGGCGCCGAGCACGTAGGTCGGGTCCGGGACCCGACACGATCTTACTTGGTTCGTCGGGTCTGCTGATCCGGCCTACATGAACTACCGAGAACCGGCAGGTGTGCCACTGCTCTTGAGCAGTGCCGACCGCGCCGAGAGGTCGCAACTGAAGAACGCGAAGACAATCATGGCGAATCCCTTAGATCAACAATTCGCTCGCTGGAAGGCCGAAACGCTGGCCAAGTCGGTCGCGAAGATGCCCGAGCAACCGGAACGGACCGTGACCGCGAGCGGCCGGCCGGTCGAGACGGTCTATCTGCCGGATGACGTACAGGACGAGGCGGCCTGCGAGACATACCTCAGCCGCGTCGGCATGCCCGGCGAGTATCCCTTCACGCGCGGCGTGCAGCCGAGCATGTATCGCTCGCGGTTTTGGACAATGCGGCAATACGCCGGCTTCGCCACGGCCGAGGAGACAAACCAGCGCTATCGGTTCCTGCTCGAACACGGGCAGACCGGGCTCAGCGTGGCGTTCGATCTGCCGACGCAGATCGGCTACGACAGCGACCATCCGTTGGCGGCGGGCGAGGTCGGCAAGGTCGGCGTTGCCATCGACACGCTGGCCGACATGGAAATACTCTTCGACGGCATCCCGCTCGACAAAGTCTCGACGTCAATGACGATCAACGCCCCCGCCGCCGTGTTGCTGGCGATGTATATTGCCGTCGGCGAGAAGCAAGCGCAG
>Ga0190284_1000922_pt1 | contig 13958 bp, 10 predicted proteins | sample 48691812_MG_FD_161668 | JGI IMG/M metagenome (GOLD analysis project Ga0190284, IMG submission 161668) | Hydrothermal vent microbial mat bacterial communities from Southern Trench, Guaymas Basin, Mexico - 4869-18-1-2_MG | ecosystem: Environmental > Aquatic > Marine > Hydrothermal vents >...
GGCGCAAACTACGTCGTCGCCCTGCTGGGGCTGATCGTCATTGGTATCGTGTGGAATACCCGGCGCAGGAATGAGCAGCCTATCCAATTAACAATGAAACCAATGACAAATGACAAATGACAAATGCGTGAAACGTGAAACGTGAAACGTGAAACGTAAAACGTAACTACTTTGTGTCACGCATCACACATTACGCATTACGCGAGGTGAGCTATGAAACGGCACAACCAAATCTTAGCCAGTATCCTGGTCATCCAGATTGTCCTGGGCGTCGTCGTCTTTTGGCCGAAATCAGCGGCCACCGGAGGTGAACCACTCTTTCCCGACCTGGAGGCCGGTGATATCGTCTCCTTGACTATCACCGACGCCGACGGCAACGGCATCGCACTGGCCCAACTCCCCTCTCCAGAAGTCGGGAGAGGGGCCGGGGGTGAGGGCCGAGGGGACTGGGTTCTGCCCGACGCGGACGACTACCCCGCCAAGGCGGACAAAATCACTCCCTTGTTGGAAAAGATCGCGGGCCTCACCACTGGCCGGTTGGTGACCCGCACCGATGCCAGCCACAAGCGACTCCAGGTCGCGCCAGATGATTTCGCGAGCCGCATCAAATTCGAGACGGCGGACGGGACGAAACACGCCCTTTATCTGGGCTCTTCGCCCAGTTACGGCGCTACCCACTTCCGCCTGGATGGGCAGAGCGAAACGTACCTGACCAGCGACGTCTCCACCTGGGACGCTAACACGTCCGCTGCCTCGTGGATTGATACCTCATACGTGAGCCTCGACAAGGAGAGACTGACGAGGGTGACGTTGGAGAACGGGAACGGCACTTTTGTCTTCACCAGGGATGATGCAGGAGAGTGGACCCTGGCCGGCCTGGAAGCAGGCGAGGAGCTCGCCTCCGGCAAGGTCACCACCCTGGTCAACAGGGCTACTTCCGTCACGTTGCTCAGGCCACTGGGCACGGAGGAAGACGCAGCTTATGGACTGGACGACCCGCTTGCTACCGTCACGCTGGAGATTGACGACGAAACCGTTACCCTACAGGTAGGCGCTCAGGATGCTGACGATAGAAGCTACATCGTCAAGAGTTCCGCATCGCCCTACTACGTGCGCGTGGCAGAGCACAACGTCAAACCCCTGGTCGGAAACAGGCGCGACGATTTCCTCGAGTTGCCGTCTACGCCAACACCAGAGCCTACGCCAACGTCAGCGGGAGACACAAACACAGAAGAGTGACAGTCGCAGGGGGAATAGAACGGGCCGGTTCAGAGTATGGGACGCCCAGAGCCTCCGTCTCGGGGGCACTCTATGGCAAGGAGGTGGTCAAGGTGAAGAAACAGTGGCCGGCGACGATCATAACGCTTTTCGCAATGTGGCTTCTGGGATGCGGTGCGGTAAGGCTGCTTCCACCGCAGGCCACGCATCCACCGGTGGCGCCAGCGGCACCGACAGCAACACCGCTACCGACTCCGACTTTGCCCGTGGCGGAAATTGCGCCGCCGACAACAACCGGCGCGTTGGAGGCCCTGCAGGAAACGTTGGAGCGTATCTACCAGGACATCGGCCCTTCTGTGGTCAACATCCAGGTGGTGCAAAAGCAAGAGGTTGGGGAGAACCCGTTCCAGATGCTGCCGGGGTGGCCTTTCTTTGGGAAACCAGCTCCCCAGCAGCCGCCGCAGGAGCAGTATCGGCGGGGATCCGGCTCCGGCTTTGTCTGGGACGAAGAGGGCCACATCGTGACCAACAACCACGTCGTGGAGGGGGCTGACAAGATCAGGGTGACGTTCTCCGACGGGATGACCATATCAGGCACGGTGGTCGGCGCCGACCCGGACAGCGACCTGGCCGTGTTGAAGGTAGACGTGCCTGCCGATGCACTATACCCGGTGCAGTTGGCCGATTCTACTCAGGTCGAGGTAGGCCATCTTGCCGTGGCCATCGGCAATCCTTTCGGCCTGGAGAACACCATGACCGTGGGCTTTGTCAGCGCATTGGAACGCTCCCTGCCGGCGGAGGCCGGCGATGAAGGGCCTTCCTACACTATCCCCGACGTCATCCAGACCGACGCGCCGATCAACCCCGGCAACTCGGGTGGCGTTCTGGTGAACGACCGCGGAGAGGTGATCGGCGTGACTTCTGCCATCGTCTCGCCGGTGCGGGCCTGGGCCGGCATCGGGTTTGCGATTCCTTCGGCCATCGTCCAGAGAGTCGTCCCGGCCCTGATCGAAACCGGCCACTACGCGTATCCCTGGCTGGGGATCAGCGGCACCTCGCTGAATCCTGACCTGGCCCAGGCGATGAATCTGGAGGCCAATCAACGCGGTGCATTGGTGATCGACGTAGTGCCCGGTGGCCCTGCCGACGAGGCCGGCCTGCGCGGCAGCGGCAGGACGGTCACCGTGGATGGGATAGAGCACCGGGTCGGCGGTGACGTCGTCGTGGCACTTGACGGACGGCCGGTTGAGGCCTTTGACGATCTGGTTGCTCACCTGATCAACTCCACAGAAGTGGGGCAGCAGGTCACGTTGAGGGTACTGCGTGACGGACGTGAACAGCAGGTAGAAGTCACCCTGGGCGAGCGTCCTGAGACGGAGGAGGAGGCCGGCCCCGTCCCGGAGGAAGCCGCCGAAGGAGCGTGGTTGGGCATCAGCGGTATGACGCTCATGCCAGAGGTGGCGCAGGCTATGGGGCTGCCGGAGACCCAATCGGGGGTTCTGGTCGGCGAGGTCGTTGGCGGCAGCCCGGCGGACAAGGCGGGGCTGCGCGGAAGCTACAAGCCCGTGACCATCGGAGGCCAACGGTTGTTGGTGGGCGGCGATGTCATCGTGGCCTGGGACGACCAATTTGTGACGCAGATGGAAGAACTGAAAGCGTTGGTGGGAAAGGCCCGCGTGGGGCAGGAGGTCACACTCACGGTGCTGCGCGATGGAGAGCGCATCCAGATCCAGGTGACTCTGGAAGCTCGGGCGACCCCATGAGTGGGGTGTGACCAAGAGAAGCGAGTTTACGCATCCGCGGGTGGAGTAAGACGCTCCGCTCGCGGAATCACGTATAACATAGCGCGGCAGTGTCTGGCGGCTGCTCCCTTATTCGGTGGTGCGGCCGTCCGTCACAGCCGACGGGCAGTCAAGAGTTCGCTTCCAGATCGGTATGAGCTTGACAGCATTTGTCTACGGTCTAACTGATCCGTCTATGACATGTGAGCAGTGAGAGGAGAAAAGCATTGCAGTGGCACAAACTCCCTATCCATGAGGTGCTCAAGTTACTGGAGACCAGTGAAAATGGCTTGCATCAGGAGGAAGCGCAAAGCCGAATCCTGAAGTACGGCAAGAACAGAGTGAGGAGGCGGAAGAGAAAAGGCTACGGCCAGATCCTGGCTGAGCAGGTGAGAAGCCTCATGATGATCCTTCTATTCTGCTCCCTGGCGATTTCCCTGATCGTCGGAGAGCTTTTGGACGCCGCCCTTCTCTTCGTGGTGTTAGCTGTGAACATCGTCGCCGGGTTTTTTCTGGAATCCAAAGCCGAAAAAGCGTTCGAAGAGCTAGAGAAGATCACCGTGGACAAAGCGAGGGTGACACGGCAGGGACACGACGTTCTGGTTGATGCTGAAGAGATCGTGCCTGGGGATGTCGTTGTTATTGGGGGGGGTGACAGCTTACCTGCCGACCTGAGACTGTTCGAAACCCATGCCCTCAACGTAGATGAGTCCATCCTCACAGGCGAGTCCGTCCCTTCTGTAAAGTACTCCGAACCCATTGCGGAAGAAGTATCTGTTGCAGATATGGAAAACATGGGCTTCAGTGGAACTGTGGTGACTTCTGGCCGGGGGAAAGGGGTTGTTGTAGGCACAGGGGGAGATACCGAGTTGGGCCGGATCTCCGAAATGATCCAGGAGGCCGCTGAGGAGAGCCCTCTACATAGAAGGTTAGATTATCTGGGAAGGATTCTTCTGTTCCTCTCGCTCGGCCTGGCATCGATCATCTTTGTGGCGGGAATTGCGAGGGGACAAGAGCTGACTCCTCTGCTGATATATGTGGTCAGTCTGACCGTTTCCGCCGTTCCGGAGGCTCTCCCAACGGTGACCACGCTTGCCCTGGCGATAGGGGCTATCGAGATCGCCAGAAGGAACGCCATCATTAGAAAGTTGTCCATCATCGAAACCCTGGGCAGCGTGGATGTGATCTGCTCGGACAAGACCGGGACCATCACAGAAAACGAGATGACCGTGAAAAGGGTTCTTCTGTCTGATCGCGATATTGAGGTTGAGGGCCTCGGATACGATCCGAGGGGAGAATTCATGGAAAGCGGTAAGAAGATAGATCCTCTTGCTAGTGAAGGTCTGGCTCTGTTACTAAGAACGGGGTTCCTTTGCAGTAGTGCGACTATGACCTTCAGTGAGGAAGACAAGAGATGGGAAATCATCGGAGACCCCACTGAAGGAGCCCTGCTCGTTCTGGCCGAGAAAGCGGGGCTACCCGCGATTCTTGAAAAGCATGAAAGGATACACGAGGTTCCGTTCAGTTCAGGACGAAAGATGCGAGTCACTGTGGATAGGCTGGGCAGACAGGTCTATTCGCACGTCGTGGGAGCCCCAGAGGTGATCCTCGAGCTCTCAAACAGGATAATGACAGACGGAACTGTACAAAGGCTGACGGGCGCGGACAGGACGAACGTGTCGGAAAGATGTGATGAGCTGGCCCGAGATGGTTTCAGACTGCTAGCGTCAGGGTACAAACCCCTCGGAGAAGGATTCGCGCCAGAGAATGCGGAGAAAGACCTGATTTTCATTGGCGTTGCAGCCATGATCGACCCGCCGAAGGAGCATGTCAAGGAAGCTGTGAAGCAGTGTATAGAGGCAGGCATACGACCGGTGATGATCACCGGGGATCACAGACTGACAGCTCTCGCTATTGCCAAGGGAACCGGGTTCGGCGGCGAGGTATTGGAAGGTATAGAGGTAGAGAGAATGAGCGACGAAGACCTTTCCAAAGTGGTCGATCGGGTGGCGGTGTACGCGCGCACTTCTCCGGAGCATAAGGTTAGGATAGTCAACGCGCTAAGAGAGAGAGGACACATTGTAGCAATAACGGGCGATGGCGTCAACGATGCGCCGGTGCTGAAGGCGGCGGATGTCGGCATAGCCATGGGGATTGGGGGCTCTGATGTAACGAGAGAAGCCTCCGATATGGTGTTGCGAGATGACAACTTCGCTACCATAGTGGCTGCTATCAGGCATGGGAGATCAATATACGACAACCTTAAGAATTTCTTCATGTACTCTCTTCTTGGCAACTTTGACGAGCTCTATCTCGCCATAGTATGTTTTCTGTTAGGATTTCCTTTTCCTCTTACCGCATTGCAGATCTTGTGGATCAACTTGCTCACGGACTCTTTCTCCGGTCTGGCGTTAGCATTCGAACCTCCGAGGGCGCAAACGCTAAAAGAACCCCCAAGAAATCCCCATGCAAGTATGCTGAAACCGGTAATACTTCGCTCAGCTTCTTATGGTCTGCTAGCTTTGATATTTGAGCTGGCCTTCTTTGTCAGTGGATTAGGACAGGGAGTGGAAAAAGCGAGGACACTGGTCTTCATGTTCTGTGTGTTCTTTGAACTCACCGCCATCTTCAGCATAAGAAGTGACAGGTTCTTTGACTTCAGAATCGAAAACAGGAAACTGGTGCTTGCGGTTGTCGCCTCGGCGATTCTACAGGTGGCTACAATGTACACGCCACTGCGCAACGCTCTCGAAACAACCCCTCTTACCCTGTCCGAAATCATTCACATACTGCTTGCCTGCGTCTTCTGCTTCTTCGTAATGGAAACCATGAAGCTCGTCTTGCCAAAACTGAAACGGTGGTCACCATCACGGTAAGAACAAAACACGGTCTTAGAACTCAACAGCCGACAGAAAAGATAACGGGGAAGGGCACTTGCCCGAGGTGCGGAGAAAGCAATCCGCCCAATGCACAGCATTGTAGAATATGATGGAGGCATAAAATGCGATTGACCCAATTGATAGCAGCATTACCGGTCGTCCTGGGCCAGGTCGGCGGAGATGTGGAGGTGCACGACATCGTCGCCTATTCGCGACAAGTGCAGCCAGGGGACCTCTTCGTCGCCATACCCGGCATCACCGTGGACGGCCACAACTTTATCTCGCAGGCGGTGATGGAGGGCGCAGTGGCCGTGGTCGGCGAACGGCCTCCGCAGGAGTTAACCGGCCTACCCTGGGGAGCCTTCACCTACGTACGTGTGCCCGACGCGCGGGAAGCCTGGAAGTCGCTGTGCGAAATCTGGAGGGACCTGGAAGAGTCACAGGAATAGCATCTGTATCAGAGCGCATACTGATGATGCACGAGGTGAAGTGTAAGGAGAGCGTCGTCGAAAGACTGGTGAAACTCGGCTTCTCCGAATACGAGGCGAAGGCTTACGTGGCTATGCTCAGAGAAAGCCCTGTCACAGGCTATAAACTGGCCAGGCTTTCCGGCGTTCCCCCTTCGATAATCTACGAGGTGGTGGGCAAACTCGTCGCCCGTGGCGCGGCGATGACACTGCGCAAGGAAGACACAACCAAGTACGCACCGGTTCCGGCAGTGGAGTTCCTTGACCAGCTTCAGCGCGCACACGAAGAACTCGTCACCTTGCTCAAAGAGGATCTGGCTGCTCCGGTCTTGGCTCCCGATCTGGGATACGTCTGGAACATCGAGGGTCACGAGAACATTTTGACCAAAGCGGAAGAGATGATTAATCAGGCAAATAGCCACATCTACCTGGCCCCCCTGCCGGCTACTTTCCCGGCGTTGCTGCCTGCGCTGGAGAAGGCCATCCGGCGCGGCGTGCGGGTGGTGATCCACAGCCCCTCCGATCTCGGCTTGCCGGACGACCACGCGGCGGTCGCCCCAATGTCCGGGACGGCCCTCCGCCGTGTCGAAGGACTGAGTCTGATCCTTGTCGTTGACGGGGAGCAAGTACTGATGGGCGAGCGGCTCGGCGGGGTCCGGGCGCGGGCTTTTCGGACCCGCAACTCTCTCCTCATCTTTCTCGCTCAGAGCTACCTGCGCACCGACCTGTATCTCCCCAAGGTGCTGGCCTTGCCGGAAGACGAGACACGGGACCTCATCTGGTACTGGCTCAGTGGTACCGCGCTGGAGGGAGGAGAGGGCAGATGATACCGATACACACGCTCTTTGGCGCTCTGCTGGTTGTGTTCGCGCTGATCGGTAGCCTGCGTGGCTGGGCAAAGGAAATTCTCGTAACCTTCAGCGTGATTCTGGCGCTATTCGTGGAGCACGTTCTGTTGGCTTTCTTGCCGCCGGTCGCTGGATTGTTTCAGAACATGGCCCCGAAGAGTCAGTTTTATGCTCGCACCATATTGCTCGTCGTCTTCTCAATGTTTGGATACGCCAGCCCAACAATTGTAGCGCAACTGGGATCCAGGGTAGCCCGCGAGCGCTTGCGGGACTTCATGTTGGGGTTCTTCCTGGGCCTGATTAACGGATTTCTGATTGTGGGAACGATACTTTCGTTTCTGCACTCGGCCAACTATGGCATTGCGCCAGACCAGTCAGGGGGCACGGGGATCGGAGAGATCGTGCCGCCCGCTCCCGATACGACCTCGGCCAATCTGATCACATTTCTGCCACCGGTATTGGTTATGAAATCGAACGTGGTGTTGTACATCGCGGTCGCTGTGGCCTTTATGTTCGTGATCGTCGTGTTTATTTGATATCTGAAAATTCCTGGTGGGGTTACATCAACCTGTTTTAGAAAGGAGTAAGATATGCCTCCTATTTTTCTCAGCGAAATTCAAAAGAAACCGGTTTGGGACACGGAAGGCGAGCGCGTCGGGCGCTGCGTGGATGTATTGGTGAGCGACGTAGGTGCATCTTTCCCCCGCATTCGCGCGCTGGCACTCCGTGACGGGGACGACACTCCCCGCTTCGTCGTGGCGGAGCAGGTTGGCTGGCTGCGTCCCTCCATCCTGCTCACGACCGAGCGGGCCAGTTTGTCGCCTTACGAGCCACAGGGCGACGAATTGTGGCTGGCCCGCCAGGTGCTCGACCGGCAAATCGTGGACGTAGACGGGCGGCGGGTGGTGCGGGTCAACGATCTACAACTGGCCAGGGTGGGTGAACATCTCTGCCTGGTTGGAGCCGACGTGGGGACGATGGGGCTGTTGCGCCGTCTGGGAATGGAACGGCCGGCCCGTACACTCTTCTCCGCTCTACGAGCACAGTCGCCCGAAGCCATCATCCCCTGGGAAGACGTGGCTCCGCTCCAGGCCGAAGATCCTGTCCGTCTGCGCGTGTCCCGGGAACGCATCGGCAAACTCCACCCGGCCGACATCGCCGCCATCGTCAGCGACCTGAACCGGCGTACCGGCCAGGCGCTGATCGAAGCCCTGGACGACGAGACGCTGGCCGACACGCTGGAAGAAAGCCCGTCCGATTTGCAGGTAGCCGTGCTGAATCACCTGGAACCGGAGCGCGCCGCCGACGTCCTGGAGGAGATGGGGCCCGACGAGGCCGCCGACCTGCTGGCCGACCTGCCTGAACAAACCATCAGGCGTCTCCTGGAACTGATGGAGGAGGAAGACGCGGCGGGCGTGCGCCGTCTGTTGGCCTATCCCGAAGACAGCGCCGGCGGCATCATGACGACCGAGTTCGCTTGCGTGCCCGAGGGGCTCACCGCCGGGCAAGCGCTGGACTACTTGCGCCAGTCCGAGGACGCGCAGGAGGACGAGGCGCTCTACTACGTCTACGTGACCGAGGCCTCCGGCCGTTTGAAAGGCGCGTTGAGCCTGCGCGACCTGGTCATGTGTGAGCCGGACACACCGCTGGCCGACGTGACCGAGACCGACCTGGTGACGGTGGATCTCCATACGCCGCAACTCGACGTGGCGCACCTGGTCGCCAGGTACGACCTGCTGGCCGTGCCGGTCGTGGACGAGGAAGGGATGCTGCACGGCATCGTCACTGTGGACGACGCGATTGATGCCTTTATCCCCACCGCCTGGAAGAAGCGATTGCCGCGCTTCTTCTAGGGCCTGTCCTGCCACCGCGAGTACTCGTGGCGGGGCTCGTGGCGGTGAGCCTGTCGAAGGACCAAAACGGAGAACAAAGATGACACTGCGGGATAGTATCAGGCGAGCCATACAGCGAGCGATCGTTTACCTGGCTATCATCGGGCCGGGGTTGATCACTGCCAGCGCCGACAACGACGCGCCGGGCATCGCCACCTATTCGATCGCCGGTTCGACCTATGGCTATACCTTCCTGTGGCTGATCCTGGTGATTACGGTGGGTGAAGTCGTGGTACAAGAGATGGCCGCCCGCATGGGGGCCACGACGGGCAAGGGGTTGGCCGACCTGATCCGCGAACGGTTCGGCGTCAGGGTGACCACCTTGGCGATGCTGTGTTTGCTCCTGGCCAACTTTGGCACCACGGTGGCTCAATTCGCCGGCATAGCAGCCGGAATGGAACTGCTGGGCATCTCACGCTACCTGGCGGTGCCCATCGCCGCGCTGCTGGTCTGGCTGCTCGTCACCCGTGAGTCTTACTCGCGAGTAGAGAAATTCCTGCTATTCCTATCTCTCTTTTCCCTGAGTTACGTCGTTTGCGCTTTCATCGTACGCCCACCGTGGGACGTGGTGTTGCATCAGGCCGTCGTGCCCTCTTTTCGCTTTGAGACCGGCTACGTACTGGCTCTACTGGCAACGGTCGGCACGACCGTCACCCCCTGGGGGTGCGTCTATTTGCAGGCCTCCATCGTGGACAAGGGGGTGACGCCACAGCAGTATCGCTATACCCGCCTGGACGTGGTGACAGGCGCGACCTTCGGCAACGTCATTTCAGCCTTTATCGTCATCTGCACCGCCGCAACGTTGTTTGTCCACGGTACCCACGTAGAGACGGCGGAACAGGCGGCATTGGCCCTGGCTCCGTTGGCCGGGCCGGGGGCGAAATACCTGTTCAGCGTGGGGCTGCTGGGCGCTTCGCTGTTGGCCGCGTCGGTGCTGCCGTTGTCAACGACCTACGCCGTCTGCGAGGCGTTCGGCTGGGAGCGGGGCATTGATAACCGGCGACAGGAAGCGCCGGTTTTTTATGGACTCTACACCGGCCTGGTCATGTTAAGCGCGGCGGTGGTGCTGCTGCCGGGCGTGCCGTTGTTTCCGCTGATGTGGCTTTCGCAAGCGCTCAACGCTGTTCTGCTGCCTGTGCTGCTGGTGTTGATGTTGCGATTGGCCAACGACAGACACCTGATGGGAGAGTATCGCAACCGCCGTGTGGGCAACGTCCTGGCCTGGGGGATGACTGGGCTGATCGTGCTGATCACTGTGATCCTGTTCGCCGTGTCACTGTCCCAGACCGGAGCCAATCTCTGATGCTCCCCTACTCTACGGGGGACCTGGCCGTTCCACACCCGTGTGCGAAGGGCCAGCCCGGGGAGGGAGTGATTATGAAGGCAAAGAATGGCAAGATACTGTTGATAGCAGGCATCACCTTATTTGTCGCCATGGTGATAGGATCTCCAGTTGGCTTCCTACCACGGTGTTCAGTGCCGGTATTAGCAGGCCTGGCTCTCTTCCTTGCGGGCTTGGGTGGGGTTGTCATGGAACTGGGACAGAAGGGGGAAGAGAATTGTGACCAGTCGTGACACTTGCAGCAACCAAGAAGCGAAATAGCGGTGCTGGCTCATCCGGGTTGGCGGAGATATTGAGGTGCACGACGTTGTCGCCGACATGCCAGTGTGGTGTAGATAAGGTCTTGATCTCAACCGAACGACAGAATCAACAGCGGGGAGGTAAGAAATGACCGATTGGTATCGTTTGGAAGGAATAGACGTCCTGTCTGCCCTGGAGACCCGCCCTGGACAGGGACTAACCCAGGCCGAAGCCCAACGCCGCCTGGCCAAATATGGCCCCAATGAATTGATCGAACGTGGCCTCAAGAGTCCCTGGCGCATCTTGTGGGAGCAACTTACAGCGGTGATGGTCGTAATCTTGATCATTGCTGCCATAATCTCGGCTTTCCTGGGTGACTACAAAGACGCGATCGCCATCATGGCCATCGTGGTGTTGAACGCCATCCTGGGATTCACCCAGGAGTACCGGGCCGAGAAGGCTATGGCGGCTTTGAAAAAACTGGCCGTGCCCACGGTGAAGGTCCGGCGTGATGGACAGGTGCGCGAAATCTCGGCTCGGGAGTTGGTGCTGGGGGACATCGTGCTGTTGGAAGCCGGGGTGCTGGTACCGGCCGACGGCCGGCTGGTGGAATGTATGAACCTGCGCACCCAGGAAGCGGCCCTGACCGGCGAATCGGAACCGGTAGAAAAGCACTCCGACGTGCTCGCCGGGCGAGATTTGCCCCTGGGCGACCGCAAGAACGTGGTCTACATGGGCACTGTGGCGACTTACGGGCGCGGACTGGCCGTGGTCACCGAGACCGGGATGAACACGGAACTGGGGCACATCGCCGACATGATCCAGACGGTGGAGCGCGAGTCGACGCCCCTGCAGCGACGACTGGAGCAGTTGGGGCGGGGGTTGGCGGTAGCCGCCCTGGCGATCGTGGCGCTGGTTTTCGCCCTGGGATTGCTCCGCGGTGAGGACGCCCGTCTGATGTTCCTCACGGCCATCAGCATGGCGGTAGCGGCCGTGCCGGAGGGGTTGCCGGCCGTGGTCACCATCGCGCTGGCGTTGGGCGCCCAGCGGATGCTCAAACGTCAGGCCCTCATCCGCAAGCTGCCGGCCGTGGAGACCCTGGGCTCGGTCACCGTCATCTGCTCCGACAAGACCGGCACGCTGACCGAAAACCGCATGACCGTAACCGTGCTGGATGTGCTGGGCGAGACGCAGCGCGTGGACACCCTGTTGCGCAAGGGAGTCCCTGTGCTGGACGCTGAACTGACGCCAGGGGAGAGGCCACACGTTCGCAGCCTGGGGTTGCTGGTCAAGGCCGCGGCCCTGTGCAACGATGCCACGCTGACGATGACTGACGAGGGTCGTGGTGAGTACCAGGCCATCGGGGATCCGACCGAAGGCTCGCTGGTCGTGGCAGCCGCCCAACTCGGCCTCATGAAACCACAGCTCGACCAGCGTTGGCCGCGCGTCGAGGAAGTGCCCTTCACTTCCGAGCGCAAACGGATGACCACCATCCACCAGGTGAACGTCTCTCCGGATCAAACCGACGCTCCCTGGCGGGACGCGCCCTTCGTGGCTTTCTGTAAGGGCGCAGTAGATGGGATGCTGGAGATCACCGCTCAGGTCTGGGCCGGTGACCAGGCGGTGCCGTTGACGGACGATTTGCGCCAACGCATCCTGGCCGCCAACGACCGGCTGGCCCAGGACGGTCAGCGCGTGCTGGGGGTGGCGTTCCGCCCGTTATCCGCCCGGCCGGCGACCGCCGACGAAGCCGAGTTGGAACGAGAGATGACCTTCGTTGGTCTGGTCGGCATGATTGACCCGGCGCGCCCTGAGGTGAAGGACGCCGTGCAGATCTGCAAGACCGCTGGCATTCGCCCGGTGATGATCACCGGCGATCACCCCCTGACGGCCCAGCACATCGCCCGCGAGTTGGGCATCGCCGCTGCTGGCAGGGCGTTGACAGGGCAGGCCCTGACGCGCATGTCTGTAGAGGAATTGGAAGCCGTCGTCGAACAAGTGCCGGTCTACGCCCGGGTCTCCCCGGAGCACAAACTCAAGATCGTCCAGGCGTTACAAGACCGGGGCCACATCGTCGCCATGACCGGCGATGGCGTCAACGACGCCCCGGCCCTCAAGAAGGCGGACATCGGGGTGGCCATGGGCATCACCGGCACCGACGTCTCCAAAGAGGCGGCCGACATGGTGCTCCTGGATGATAACTTCGCCACCATCGTGAGCGCCGTGGAAGAGGGGCGCGTCATCTACGACAACATCCGCAAGTTCATCAAGTACACCATGACCTCCAACGCTGGCGAAATCTGGGTCATGCTGCTGGCTCCTTCCCTGGGTATGCCGTTACCATTGTTGCCGTTGCAGATCCTGTGGGTCAACCTGGTGACCGACGGGCTGCCCGGGCTGGCGCTGACGTTGGAGCCGGCTGAACGGGACACCATGCGCCGCCCGCCTCACCACCCCCAGGAGAGCATCTTCGGCCGGGGGATGGGACGGGACATCCTGTGGGTGGGGTTGCTCATGGGATTGGTCTCCCTGGGCATGGGGTTGTGGGCCTGGAATACCGGCCGGCCGGATTGGCAGACTATGGTCTTTACCACGCTGACCCTGTCCCAGATGGGAAATGCACTGGCAATCCGTTCGGGCCGGGACTCGCTGTTCAAGATTGGTTTGCTCTCGAACAGAGCCTTGTTGGGTACAGTGTTGCTGACGTTTGTTCTACAAATGGGCGTGGTGTACGTTCCCTTCTTGCAGGACTTGTTTAAAACCGTCGCCCTGCCCCCCGTTGACTTGATCATCAGCCTGGCCCTGAGTACGGCCGTCTTCTGGGGCGTGGAACTGCAGAAGTGGTTGTTGCGACGCAATCACTGACACCGACTAAGGAGGGCTACCCGATGAATACGACCTGGTCACCCGCCACACGTATCCTGGTGGTCACTGTCATCCTGCTGGGAGCGGTCTGGCTCGCGGTCATGGCGAGCCCGCTGCTCAACGCCCTGGTAATCTCTGGCTTGTTGGCCTACCTGCTAGACCCCGTGATTCGGCTGCTTACGCGCCGAACCCGGCTGAACCGTTCCCTGGCCGCTGTATTCGTGTATCTGCTTTTCCTCCTGGTATTGGCCAGTATTCCGGTCACCCTGGGCGCGGTGGCCGTGGATCAGTTACGCCACCTTGAGGCGGATTTTGCGGCCGCGGTAGATGCGCTGAAGCGGTGGCTGTTTCAACCCATAGACATCCTCGGCTATCAACTTCACCCGCAAACCCTGTTGGACAACCTGGAACAGTCCGCCGGCAACG
>Ga0190284_1000923_pt1 | contig 13953 bp, 8 predicted proteins | sample 48691812_MG_FD_161668 | JGI IMG/M metagenome (GOLD analysis project Ga0190284, IMG submission 161668) | Hydrothermal vent microbial mat bacterial communities from Southern Trench, Guaymas Basin, Mexico - 4869-18-1-2_MG | ecosystem: Environmental > Aquatic > Marine > Hydrothermal vents > Microbial...
TGCCAAAATCGAAACCAATTACCACATCACATGTTGGTTTATCTCCATCGCCTGGAAATTGCGTTTTAGGATTAACCTGGCATGTCGATTGTGTCGTTTTTTGGTTAGGCTTTTTGTTACCAGGCTTAACGTATCTGCCTGTAGACTTCACGCGATTTGTACAACGCATAGATGGCTCCCTTTTATGTTAATCATTCACCCGTATGACAGCGACGATAATTTCATCTCTCTTATGAGTTATCTGCCGACCCTTTTCAATCTGATATTGTTGCCTTTTCACCCGTGCCTCAAGGGCATCCAATCGGCCCTGAGTCGCCATCGCAAGAGGATTACGCCCAAAAGAAAGATGTCGCTGTTTGATTTCATTGAGCTTCTTTCGTTGTCTTTTGAGGTGTTGCAGCAGATTGCGTAATTGCAAATCGGCTCGGTCTTCATTACGCCGGCGGATATCTTCAACGAACTCATCATACTCATTGTCAAGTTGGCCAAACAAATCCTCGTTGGCAAGCTCCGCAACAGCTCGCATGTCGATTTCAGCCTTAGCTTCGAACCAGTCGCGACCATGGCTGGCGCACCGGTTGGCTAATTGTTCGGTTTGTACTCGCGACAGAGTAGATTTGCCCTCCAGGCTAACAGCTGCAAATACGAGCTTTTCCACGGCCTGTAGTCCTTGCACTGACCATATAGCTCCAGCCAAAATATAACAGCCAGAGGCAAGCTTTGCATCAGAGATATCTGACCGACTTAGTTGTACAGCGACAGCAGGTGTCAGTTGTTCCGTGTTGTCCGTGATTTCTTTGCTTACAAACTGGACAAGCGGGTGAAACTGGGATATCAACTCAATCCGTGTATTTCCCCCAGCAGTACTGTGATTTTCAAACCTGCAACGCACGGCCTGAGATATTCCGCGAGCCAGTTGGGTGTTGTTGGAGACATGGGCATTTCGCACATAATCATCGAGGCGACACGACGCTTCTGAGCTAAGCGTTATTTCGTAATCCAAAGAAGCCTCCCCCAGCTGCCTAAATAAACATCCAGGATAATGAGTATTGAAAAAACCAGTGACATAGCTTCGAATATCCTCGCCAGTGATCCAACGATTCATATCGCGGGCAGCCTGAATTTGGTTAAGAATATAGTCTCCATAGGCCATGAGAGAAGATGCATCCTCTTCTAATTGTTCCTGGTCCTGCTTCAGATTGGCAAGTGCTTGTGCTGTTTGGTCAATCCTGTCATCCTGCTGCGTCGGAGTCAAATGATCTGATAGTATATCCGTGGTAAGTTTCTTTATCTCATCGCCAAGCACTGCCTCAAAATCGCCCAACGCCGTGCGGCATAGATCAAGTTTTTCATAGAGGCGCCTGTAAATACGATCATCGATTGTAGTGGCATAGAAAATATTCCAAATAGAAATCCGATCAGCATTTTGCCCAAGTCGATCGAGGCGACCTATACGCTGCTCTACCCGCATGGGGTTCCACGGCAGATCATAGTTGATTAAAACTCGACAAAATTGCAGATCGATACCCTCGCTGCCTATTTCTGAGGATAGAAGAATTCGGATGTTGGCATCGTTCTCAAACACATTGAGGATATCATCCTTCGATTGGCGGACTCCGCCATGCATAACGATGTTGTGGATGCCATCCGCTTCAAGCCGGTCAGAGAGATATGATAGTGTCTCTCGAAAAGTCGAGAACAGAACCACTTTCTCGTGAGGGTGTTTAGCAAAAAACTCCCGAAGATGTTCCTGGACTCGCGCATACTTGGAATCGTTCTGTATAAGCTGCTCAAGGTTTCCGCATTCCGAGGCTACGAGACATACTTCCCTTGTAAGCGGTCCGATTTCCTTGTGTTGTGTGGAGGGATCAGCGGTGTCATCTATATTCTCACATTTCCGAAGCCAGGCGCGTAGAGACGCCGGCATGGAACTTGACATTGCACGCTGGGGTGTGGCTAGTATAAACCGTTCATTAACCGCCCGTTTCATTGCATAGCTAATGACATATTCCGTAATATTTTGGTAAAACTCCTCTTCACAGGGAGCCATGGGGATCGCCTCGGCAACAGGCTCTCGAACAACACGCCACTCCTTCACATCGCGTTTGCGAGTTCGGGTTATCACATACGCCAGCGGGTTGATCATTTCCAATCTGGAAGCCAGTTCAGCTCTACGGTCGCGGTTTTTGATCCAATCATCACGGCCAATGTGCTTATGAATAAGTGCCAGTTGGCGATTGCCTTCAAGCAAAGGATGGCGACCAGCTTCATCCAGAGCCTCGAGCAAGTCTGCTTGGGAGCAATCCTTTGACAATATAATATCACGAGATCGCACGAGGGGGCGGCTTGCTTCAAGAATTCGGGCCAAGTCATGTTCTCGCTGGAATGTATCGCGGTCAAGAATTTGAAGAAGCGTGAAGAGATCTCGATTGTAGTTGTGAATTGGCGTGGCGGTGAGAAGAACCAGGTGTTCCGAGACGGCCCTGAACAGCTGTCCGAGTTCATTAGTCTGAGATTGAGGGTTCCTGAGATAATGGGCTTCATCTATAATCAGGAGATCGGTAACAGACTCATCGTTCTCCTTGTCGCGGAGGAACCGAGCAAGCTCCGCCGGACCAGAGCGGTCGTCAGCGTCAAGTCGCCAGCCACGATGCGGTCTGGCGCCTTCCAAACTGCATATTAGGGCGAACCCATGGGTGTGGTTTTGCCGATCCTGCAGGTGGTTCAATATCTCCTTCGCATTGACAATGTCGGATTTCACGCCTATCTTATGCAAAAGCTCTCGCTTCCATTTTTCGCGGAGCATCGCGGGGCAGAGTACAACGAGCCGACGAAAATCGAAGCGACTTCGCAGTTCTGTCCATATCAAACCTGCTTCTATCGTCTTGCCGAGACCGACTTCGTCGGCAATGAGCAGAGCGTTGCTTGGAGAGTTGAGGAATCGCAACACTGGCTTGAATTGGTACGAGTAGAAGTCTGTATTGGTACTCTCCATACTATAGATAACATCCGCCAATCGCCCAGTGAGCCGGATGTGGGCCAATGTTCGGCGAAGATCCACAGCTCGCCCGAGTTTCCCCATGGAAAGGAGGTCAATAGGACTCTCTTGCTCGTGTGGCAGAGCCTCCAACTGATCTGCCGGCACCCAACTTTTCATGTTTGTGAACCTGACCTGGATCAGTATCCGACCCTGGCGAGTCTTTTGCTCGCCTGACAGAGAGCCAATCCGCGTCGGGTCACCTATCAGCCTCACCCGCGTACCTATTGTAATTTCAGTCAGCATACGCCTTATTTCCATGCTACTGTGATAATATCCCTGCGGCAAAACAGTATCTACAATTGGCATCAAAAAACTTCAGAATATTCTGTAAGGACTCCTCGAGCATTTCATTCCCCACGCAAGTCATCAAGAAACTCCGACGCGGGATTTACACTCGTAACAAGCAGGTGGTCGCGTGCGCGGGTGCAAGCCACGTAAAGTAAATGACGCTCCGTATTGTAGACATCTTCCAAGTCAGCGTCGTCCGCCACAGCCTCAATGCGTTCCTGGAAAGGAATGATCTCGTCATCGCAGGCCATCACCACCACGGCCCGGAATTCCAAGCCCTTGGCAAGGTGCATCATGCAGATGGAGATGTAATTCGCCTGGGTGTTAAAGCTGTCCTGCAATTCCAGAGCCTTCAGGTTAGCTGCTTCAACGGCCGTTATCGCCCGGGCAAATTGCAATGGCGAACGTACAAAAACGCCTATTTCGTGTGGCAGAAGGCCATCGGCCCGCTGTTTCGACAACCACGCTGCGACAGCATCAGTTTCCTGGTTTTCATTGTCAAAAATTTCGATTGATGGATAAGGGCCGTTGAAAACGGATATAGTGCCACGTCGATTCTCTGTAATGCCATCAACATCCGAAAGTTCAGGTGGCAAGAGACGATCGGCCTGTTGGCGAATCTGATGCGAAGTCCTGTAGTTAATCCGCAATGTTCGAGACCGTCCGCGAACATCCACGCCAAGCGACTTCCACGAAAATGGCGGCTGGAATATGCGTTGGCCTAGATCACCGGCGAAAAACAATCCGTCCCGACTCGATGCCCCGAGGGTGGCCAGAAACCGCAACTGCGGAACGCCAATGTCCTGGGCTTCATCCACAATGGCGAAGCCATATGGTCGCGTGTTGCTCTGGGCTAAATATTCTGTAATTTGCAAGAACATCGTAGCCGTGGTCAGCAGGTCTCGATCGGCCAGTTCTTGATGTACCCGTTCGAAAATATTCCACAGCAGCTTTCGTTGTTTTTCACCAAGCCGGGTTTTGCGTCCCAAGCGGGCCACATCGCGATAGGCCTCCCAGCTATCCAGTTGCCAGGCATCCACGATCTCGTTCCACTCTGTCCATAGGAAATGCTCTGAAAACCGGTGAGACTCGACGCTGCCTGACGCCGCCGCCAGAATCTCTCGAATCGTCGCGTCGTTTGCAAGCCGAGGTTCAGCAAAACTTGCAGTGTAGAGCCTTTTTCCCACCTCATCTATGGAGTGAACTTCAATCCGCTCAAGGACGCGCGGTTCATTGCCAATAAGCCGTCGAAGCTTGACTTGCAGCGCGTTGGCAAGTGTGTCCGAAAATGTGGTAAGCAAAAGCCTTGCTTCTCTGTGCTTTTTGGCCAGAAATACCGCACGATGCAGAGCGACGACGGTTTTGCCCGTCCCAGCCGAACCACAAATTCGTGCCGGACCGTTGTAGTCCCGCTCCACCAAATCGCGTTGGGTCGGATGCAGAAAAACCGTCCACTTCTCCCAGGGGTAGTCCAACGCCCGCTGAAGTTCCTCTACATTCGTCATCACACGGAAACGCCTCTGGGCGTCTGGGTGCTCAAAAGGATCAATATCAGCCGCCACTGGTTGAGGAATCTGCGGCGTGCCTCCGGTCGCAAGTTCAAGCAATGCCTCGGACGCTTCACTTGGCAATCGATCGGCCAATTCTAAAATGGTGTCCTCGGTCGCCTGGCGAACATCAGCCAGCCATTCCGGCGGCACTCCGTAACTGAGCAATTCGTCATCGGTCTTGCCAGCGAATATCGCAGGTTTTGGTGCAGCCGGTTGCTCGGCCTCAATGTACTTCGGGATAGTGATTTCCTGAACTGTCTCGCGAATTTCCACCAGCTGTGCCGCGCCAGTCATGGGATGCGTTTGGAGCTTGCGACGCTCTGCCCACGCATAGGCCTTGTCATGGTGGTGCACATAACATAACAATAGACTGATGTCTGTCTTGTGGACGATCAGCCGAATGTCCTTGTTGACGCTGATTGAGCAAAAGTGCTTGTCCTTGCATTTATCCAGCTTATGGAATCGCATCCCCGGACTGGCCGGGTTCATCTGCAAATCAAAGGCCGTGGTCTTAACGCCCTTCTGCTCCTGGTCAGTCAACTTCGCCAGGCTGCCAGTAAATGTATCTGCAATGCGAAAGTTCATTGTGTTATCTCTCTCCTATCGAGCCCATGCCGAGTTTTGCAAGTCGAGATCGAATTGCCGATGGTTGTCGCTGAAACCGTTCCACCATCTCTGTCATCGTGGCGACCTTTTCGTGCAACGCAGACAGATCGGCATCTTCCGTTTCGGACCATTTCTCATACGCCCTCGGATACTTTGCCTTGATCTGTGCCAGCCTCGACTGGTACGCTAAGGGAGATTCGTTAAGTGTCAATGCCTCCTCGGCAGCAGCAAAAATATCGAGATATGTGATGCCATGCCCATCAACAATTTGACTGTAGCTGCACCCCTCCGCTATCAGGGTCAAGACCGCTACGGTCTTATCGCTCAGACTCTGTCGTGTTGCCATAATTCACTCCACTCTAAACACTTTCATTACCTCGTCGCCGAGGTGGTTGATTACTTTTACTGCGATGCGGCCGCCTTCGGGTTTGTCGAATGGGCGGGATGTGTCGCTGTGGAGCGTTTCCCAGGCATCGGCGTTGATCTCGGTTTTGAGCGTGGTCTTAAGACTCTTGTACGGATCGCTGGCACCCAGGAAATATGCGTGGCGGACGAAGAAACTCTCCTCATTGTAGTCGGTGTCGATGAACCAGCAGGCGATGCCCTCGGCTCCGTCGGAACGAACCTCGCCAGTGTTCGGATGGAACACATCTACCCCGTTGATTTTCACCTGAATTTGGCCAGCCTCAGTGCTTTCACCCTCAGCGTCCAAAATATCAATATCCGGCTCGCCGAAAATTACGAACAGATTCCCCTTGCCGGTGTTCTTCAGGTCGTCAGCCATGTGAAGGTCGGCGTTCATTCGGGCCTTGAGCACACGAATTCGGCCTAGTTTGTCGAACTCCGAAGAATGTGCATCGTAGCTGAACGCGCAGGTTATCAGTACATCAAACCCCGCGTCTCCTGCCTCGCGCGCAGCGGCTGCGAGGTCTTCCCTGCTCACCGTGCCGAACTCTTGACCAATGAAAATCCCGGCACGCTTCGTATCGCCCGCTCCGTTACCATCGGCGGTGTCGGAGAAAAAACCCTCGGCGCAGATGTACTTACCAGGCCAACCCTTGACGGAACTAAAGTCGATCTTGTCTTCCTTGTGTGCCTGCTGAACCCCAGCTGTCTTGAGGTTCTCCATAATCATTGCCGTGAAGCTTTCCTCCTCGCCAGTAGAATCTTTCTCCGCAGCCTGGGGGTCTATCAATCCGTCGTTCTCATCGACACCCAACACGCGGTGGGGCGAAAGACTCTCAACCGTAAAAGGCCCAGCTACGCGAACCTTTTTATTGTCCGCGTATGGCTTGTCGTAGAGGTATTCGTAGTCAGCCTTGGCGGCGATGGAAGCGTCGATCTCTTTCTGACGGGCGATGCGCTGCTTCCACCAGTCGGCGTGCAGGCCCTTCGCCTCGGGGGGCCATTTGTCGTCAGCCTCGCGGGGGATTTCCCATTCTTCCCACTTCTCGCTGAGTGCCTTGTTGAGCTTCTCTCGCAGCGGTTCAAGCTTCTCCTGGAATTTCTCCCAGATAACATCTATCTCAGTATTATTAGCGATGGATTTCAGCGTGATATGCGGAACTCGCTCGTAAACAAAACCGTGCTTGATATTTCCATGGGTTGGCGCATCTGACGGAGCTGTTCGCGTAACTTCCGCCTCTTTCTGCTGGCCTTGCACACTGTCAGCCAGAAGATAATAAGGATGCCTCGCCCCCATAATCCTCGCCCGGGCAAGCGCAAGCGACACGCGGGATGTATCAATCGTAATCCACCGTCGCCCCCACTGCTCAGCCACATACGCTGTCGTGCCAGAACCGCAAGTAGGATCAAGAACCAGGTCACCAGGATCGGTGGCCATGAGAATGCAACGTTGGATAAGGGCTGTTCCAGTTTGCACAACATAAACTTTGGGATCTGAGCGGCTTTGAACACTTCCACCAATATCAACCCACAAGTTCGAAAGTCGCTGGCTCTTAAAGTCATCAAAATAACGTATGTATCCAAGTTTTCCGCGAGTACTTACCGCAATACGACTAGCCTTAGCAAGACGAGGCATTCCTGTTTCCGGATTCGTTTTCCAGTGACTATTATTTCCGCAATCAAATATAGTTTCCTTGTATTTAAAAGTGCAAACCGTTGTTTCTGAACTTCCTTGGGAAATGATATTATCAATGCGAAACAGTTTCCCGTTTGGAGCATTAGTATCTGTAGCAACTTCCTGTTTCACAGTGGTGTGCGATACCCTTCGACCATCTTCGTATTCAAATTGATCATATTTAGATTTAGCATCATCGTCTGGGCTCAACTTTGGTTGCACCAAGTCACGATACTTCATTGCTCGTTTTGATTTTGCATACCAAAGCACAAAGTCGCCAGCGCGGCTCAATGTTCCAGAAGCCAAACCGCCTGTGGTTGTATAAGAAATCTGCGAAACGAAGTTCTCATCTCCAAACACTTCATCCATGAGAGAACGCACTCGATGCACATTTTCATCGCCGATCTGAACAAAGATGGAGCCAGATTCGGTTAGCAAATCCCTCGCAACTGTGAGTCTATCTCGCAAATATGTCAGGTAGGAGTGGATGCCGTCTCGCCAGGTGTCGCGGAAGGCCTTGACTTGTTCGGGTTCGCGTGTGATATGGTCAGCCTTGCCGTCTTTGACATCTCGGCTGGTGGTGGACCACTGGAAGTTGGAGTTGAACTTGATACCATATGGCGGGTCGAGGTAGATGCACTGAACTTTCCCGCGCAGCCCTTCGCGTTCGGCGAGGCTGGCCATTACCTGGAGCGAGTCACCAAGGATCATGCGATTGGTCCAGTTGGCGTCGTGCTGATAGAACTCTGCCGAGCGTGCATCGTCGGGCAGGCCGTTGAAATCTTTGAACAAGTCGTCAAAAAGCAACGGCTGGTCTGCTTCAGCCTCTGCTTGTTCCTGCAGGTGCGTGCGTTTCAGCAAATCGTCGACAAGTACCTTGGGATGAACTTTTTCCTGGATATACAGTGGCGGTGCCTGGACAACGAGGTCTGACCAGGCTTGGGCATCCTTACCTCGCCAGATAAGTTGCGGGTCAAGGTCGCGGTTGCGGTTGGCCTTTTCGTCCTCCAGGCCGCCGCAGCCTCGCTCGTATTTTACCGAGAGTGGTTTTTGGTCTTTGGTGTGCATTACCGATTCCATCTCAGCTGTGGGGATGTTCTTGCGTGAAGCATCCTCATGCGTAATGGTCGTTACAGTCTTCTTCGATTTCTTCCGTGTCTTTTTCGCCATACAGTATTCCTTGGCCTTTCGGCCTGTGCGTCAAATGGGCGCTACATAGCTTTTTTGGTCCAATACCCAATATATTGTGTTGTCGAGCAATTTTTATGCATATATGGCACATCGCAGGCCAATTGATATCGCCTTTGTTACATGGGCGATACATAGCCCGTTTAGTTGTGTACACTCGTTAAGCCCAGAATGGAGCAGACTTGCGAGATATTCCAGACTGTCATTCCTGACCATTGGAGGCCTCCCCGGTAAGTTTGGTCGCTACCGAATCTATCATTTTGTTGAACTCAGCCTCGACGCGGGCTTCAAAGTCGGACTCTATCTGGTAAACATCGGTGAATTCAGCGAAAGCCCAGCGGCCATAGGTGCCAAGGTGATTCACGCCAGGGACCCAGTATGTGTCCATGGTGGACTTCTTTTCCTTGGCGTCCTCGCGACGGTAGCCTTTGATTTCCACAACCAGATGCAGCAGGTCATCGTCGCCCCGGCCATCGTCAACCAACACGATAAAATCCGGAATGTATTTGCGGGTCACTGAACCATAGCGGTACGGAACATCCAGGCCGAGGTTGTGGTTCTTGACATAGGCCCGCACGCGGGGATGTGCTTCGGCCACACGGCAGAACTCCGCCTCCCAGTCGCTATCAAGGATTATCCAATTGATATGACAGCGGCGAGCGTCGGTTTCCCAGCGATCTTGCTTGGATGTGTTGAAATTCACAAATGCGGTCGAACCTGTCGGATTGTACGGGTCAAGCACGGCCCTAATGGGCCGCTCGCCAATGAGAGATCGTGTGATACCAGCTGTAATGCGCTCGCAGGCGATGTCGCCAAGCTCCTGATACATCAGTTGGGCGGGATAGGTTCCACCCTTGCAAACCAAGCAGTTGTCGAGCCACTGTTTCGTGATTCGCTTTAGCTGGCCAAACAGATGGAGCTTGGGATCGTCTCCTGGATCTCGCCACTTAGTGTAGAGCAGGCGTTTGGTAACATGAAAGAGTAGCGTTGATCGTCGTATATCGCCTGTGTGAACAAGCGTAAGGTCGACTCCTTCGCCGATAATCCCTTCGTTACGATTTTTGGTCGGCCCGACAATATCTGGCGTGAGTTCAAGGATAGAGTCGTCATTAAATTCCGCAGTTAACCGTTCTCTGGGCAACTCAACGCGGTAGCCATCAACGCGAGGAAACTGGATTTCCAAATGATCCCGCTCAGGTCGAACTGCTTTGACATGGACGGTTTCGCGAGGAGGCTGGGGCGGAGCAACAACTGGCTTTGCAGTGAAATTGAACGGAATACCCAATACATCGGCGTATTCGACATTGAAAAGATTTTCCTCATTGAGGTCGTATGACTGGCGACGCAGCGCACGCCCGATGACTTGCTCGCAGAGCAATTGCGTGCCGAATGCTCGCACACCCAAAACATGTGTCACGGTATTTGCGTCCCAACCTTCGGTAAGCATGGAGACGGACACAACACAACGAATGGACCCGCCGAGCCGCCCTTCTTTGCCAACTGTGTTCATGACCTCTCGGAGCAAAGCCTGATCTGTGATATTTTCAGCCTGGCGCCGGTCGCCGGTTCGCTCAATGATCTCACGGCGGAAGCGGTTGATTTCGTCAGAGGCCATACTGCGAAAGTTTTTATCTAAAGCCTCACCGGATTCGAGTTGCTCGCTATCGATCAAAAGCGTTCGAGGCCTACCAAGTGGATCTCCGTGTTCATTGAAATTGCGGAACAACTCTAATCTGCCATCTACCAGCGTAGTCGAACCATCCTCGTTCTCCCTTTGAAACCCTGAAATATAATCATACACGAGCTTAGATGTGGAGCAGTTGTTGCATACAACAATGAAACACGGTGGGACCTTGATGTTCGCCTCCTGCCAGAGCTTATATGTTTCCGCGTAGTGGCCGTATAAGGCCTCCAGAGCGGTTTGCAACTCGACGGGTATACTGAGGGGGTCGTATGCATTTCCCTTACCACGCCCCTTTTTCGGCATTCGTTTGCCGATATGCTCCCAGAGGTTGCGGAATTTAGGCATTTCCTCACCGGGGATATTATCGGCCACCGGGACTCGCGGAAGTTTTACAATGCCGCACTCGATGGCATCCATGAGGGAAAAATCGTTCATCGTCCAGGGAAACAGCGTACCCTCCGCATAGCCGGACCCGCGAAGAAAAAACGGGGTTGCAGAAAGATCCATGACCTGTGAAAGACCGAGCTTGCGGTTGACGGATTCCAGGCCGGATATCCACACGCGAGCTGCCTCGTTATTTTTCTCTGCCTCTTTCCGGTCGTCGCCCTTGAGGTCGCCTTCGTCGTCTTTAGCGGGCTTCTCACGGTAACAGTGGTGTCCTTCGTCATTAAGGGCTAGAATATTCTTCATGCCCATTAAATTGGGCATGACTCGTTGGAGCATCTGGCCTTCGGTCTCCAAGGTGCAAAGTTCCTTGCCACGGCCCTGAAGAAGCGAACGCCCACCCTTTGACAAGTCCATTCGCTCACGAAGTTTGAATGCGTGGAAATTTGTAATGACAATTTCAGCGCGGCCCAAATCTGCCAACATGTCATTGGGAACAAGTTCGCGGCTTTGATAGTAACTGTCCGGATCATTGGGCTGAAGGACGCGAAGGCGATCACGAATTGTGATGCCCGGAGTAACTACAAGGAATCCACGGGTAAACTTCTTGCTGTTAGGGCGGCGTAGTGCGTTGATTGTTTGCCAGGCAATGATCATAGCCATTACAGTCGTCTTACCCGCACCAGTTGCCAACTTGAGTGCCAGTCGAACTAGCTCGGGATTGGCCGATTCATTGGCGACCTCAAGGTGCTCCAATAATTGCCGCCCGGGCTTGCCGGATTTTGGAGCCACTTCCCACAACCAGATAGCAGTTTCGACCGCTTCGAGCTGACAGAAAAATGGACGAAAGTTGTTGAATTTATAGTGTCGCCAATGTTGGAGCAGGCGAGCTGTCTCTGGGGTTACCTGCCACTGACTGGGATTCGGCCAGGCTCGCCAGCGATCGACCTCTTGGCGGACCGTGTTGATGATTGATGTGGGATCATACTGCTGCTCCTGATTCGACAGGCCCTTGCCCTCGTCGAAGACAAATTCTTGCTGCTTAGATGGCTTTTTGTGTTTCTTGGGCTTTGGAATAGGTGTAATGAACTCGGCTCGACGACGAGTTTCGATAATCTTCTGCGTAGGCTGGCCATGCTCATCAAGTTCCCAGTGCTGAGCAGGGTATTCGTATGGGGAGTTGAGGATCGGATGTTCAAAGAATTGATTTTCCATTTATTTGCTATCCTCAACCTTTCTGTTTGTATTCTAGTCAATGGCTCACGATCACCCTGAGGATCAACCAGTATCAGCCAATCGTCTGGCTGGGGCTAATTTGCTCGTGGTATCGCAATACCCCATTGTTCATATACTTGGGATATTAGACAGCTATTCGCTTCTGGTGTCAATGCTGGCGTCAATGTGCGATTGGAACGGTGCTTGTTTGGATAGGCTCGGTGGGTTGGCCTGGAACATTTGGCTTTATTATACGCAGGGGGCATGACAGGATTGGTCGCACCTTAAAAAATTCACCACCTTGGCCGACATAATAGCCGTGATTTTCAGATTTTCGTGCGGTTGATTGGCCATATCTCTAAAACCCTTCGATAGTTATAAAACAATGTAAATTCTTGCAATAAAAGAGGTTAATTACCTTCACTTCCGCGGAGGACATGTCTAACATGAACATGTGGAATGTAAACCATTTATACGAAAGGGTTTACCATGAAACTTACACGAATCGATTTCGCCGGCAGCGACGGACGCCGCGCCACGGCTCATCGCAAAGACTATCACACGAACGACAACAAAATCATCGTAACCACCTTCACGCCCGAGCATGCCGAGGGCCGAGAGCATGTCGTAAACGCCAGCTACGAAGGCGACATTTTCTCGATGGCTGAAGACCTGCAAATGTTCCTCGATGGCTACGCAGGCACCAACGGCGACGTCCGCGATTACTACTTCGAGCTGCTTCGGCTCGGCGATATATAACCGCCCCAGAGGGGCAAGGAAAATCCCATGAAAGACAACGACGAAAAGACAACCAACGAACTGGTCGAGCAACTCCGCAGCGTGGCCCGGGCGGTTGAGCAGCACGAGATTAACATGCTGTTCCCATCGCTGTACCCGCCGCCGGGTATCGACGAGCCGATGGAGCCGCTCGTTCGCATCAACGAGGCCCTCCACACCATCCGCGAAGGTGGCCGGCTGAACTCGCAAAGCGTACATCAACTCATCCACTACATCGCAGACATGATGCAAGTATAAGCCCGGTTCCGCGACGGAACCAAAATCCCTTACACAAGGAACAGAACCATGAAAAAGAACGAAGTAAAAATCGGCGGCGTCTACAAAACCAAGGTCAGCAACAACATCGTCTCGGTGAAAATCACCCACGAGCGACCCTCGAGCGGCTGGGATGGCCTGAACCTGAAAACCGGCAAAACCGTCAGAATCAAGACGGCCCAACGGCTTCGCGGCGTCGTAAGCCAACCGACGATTAGCCCAGCCAGGCAATCGGCCAAGCGGAAGAAAATCGAATGGGAGAATGTTACGGAAGCCGAGCTGAAAGCCAAGCGAGCCAAGCCTGCCAGCGCCGCGAAGGGCTCCAGGCGAGGAAACAAAATCGTCACCAAGGCCCAGTACGAAGCCGAGGCCAAAGCTGAACTGGCTGCGGCTGACGCGAAGAAAGCTGAACAGGCTGCGGCTGACGCGAAGAAAACCAAACCTGCCAAGCCAACCAAACAACGCGACACGGGCGAAGCGGTAGCACCGCAAGCGAACACGGGCGCGACGGCCACCGAGCCAAACGCCAAGCCGCTGAGCCTCGTCAAAGCTGCCATCTGCGTCCTGCAATCCTGCGAGCGACCGATGAGCTGCAAGGAAATCGTCACCAAGGCTGTGGGTGCTAAAATCTGGGCACCCCGCAACGGCGGCCTGACCCCAGCCAACACCCTCTACGCCGCCATCTCGCGAGAGATAAAACTCAAAGGCCCCGCCAGCCGATTCGCCAATGCCGAACCTGGCAAGTTTCAACTCCAAGGCTGAGTCGGGATTTTTCTTGCGTTCGCTAGCAAAGTTTGCTTTACTAACGGATGTTGTTAGGTAAGATATCTTGACTAACACAATGTCTTGGTAAAGAAAACATAAC
>Ga0190284_1000925_pt1 | contig 13950 bp, 11 predicted proteins | sample 48691812_MG_FD_161668 | JGI IMG/M metagenome (GOLD analysis project Ga0190284, IMG submission 161668) | Hydrothermal vent microbial mat bacterial communities from Southern Trench, Guaymas Basin, Mexico - 4869-18-1-2_MG | ecosystem: Environmental > Aquatic > Marine > Hydrothermal vents >...
GGGTGCCACTGGTGGCTTGCCCACCAGTGCCTTCCTCATTGATGTTGCGTGCGTAACACTGGCGGACAAGCCGCCAGTGGCACCCGTCAATTAAGGCGTGACGGAGCACTAGAGCCTATCCCAAAACCTATGTGGGACCGGCTTTCCAGCCTGTCTTGACCGGCTGGAAAGCCGGTCCCACATAGGTTTTGGGATAGGTTCTACTACTTGATCCCACAGCGCAAAGTCGCGGGCTTGTGTGTAGCGGCCGGCGTCCCCGCCGGCCGTTGTGTGTAATAACGCTTGCCCGAGGAAACGGCCTGCGAGACGCAGGCCGCTACAAAACGTTGGCTACCTTGCGCGGTCGTGTTAGAATTCGCGCATGATGGAACAGACCGGGGACATCGATAAGCTCTGCATCGACACGCTACGGACGCTGGCATTGGACGCCATCCAGCAAGCCGACTCCGGGCATCCTGGAGCGGCGATGGCTTTGGCTCCCGTTGCCCATGCGCTGCATTCGCGCTACCTGCGGTTCGACCCGTCCGAACCGGGTTGGCCCAACCGCGACCGCTTCGTGCTTTCCGCCGGGCACGCCTCCATGCTGCTCTACGGCGCGCTGCACGTGAGCGGCTACGATCTCTCTCTCGATGACCTCGAGAACTTCCGCCAGTTGCACAGCAGAACGCCAGGTCACCCGGAGTTGGGCGCGGCGCCGGGGGTGGAGACCACCACCGGTCCCCTGGGCCAGGGAGCGGGCACCAGCGTGGGTATGGCCGTCGCCCAAGAATGGCTGGCGGCACACTTCAATCGCCCCGGGCACGCGATCGTCGACTACCGCATCTTCGCCCTGCTGGGTGACGGGTGCATGATGGAGGGTGTGACCGCTGAGGCGGCCTCGCTCGCCGGCCACCTCGGGCTCCATAGCCTGGTTTGGATCTACGACTCCAACGGCATCACGATCGACGGGCCGACCTCCATATCCTACAGCGACGACGCGGCCAAGCGCTTCGAGGCGTACGGCTGGCGCGTGCGCCGCGTGCACGACGTGAACGACTTCGCCGAGTTGTGTGCCGGTCTGGATTGGGCGGCCACGGATGCGGATCAGCCGTCGCTGCTGATCGTGGATACGGTGATCGGGTACGGCGCGCCCACGCGTGCGGGCACGTCCAAGGCCCACGGCGAACCGCTCGGCGAAGACGAGGTCATCGGCGCAAAAACGCATTACGGTTGGGACGCGGCAACGAAGTTCCTCGTTCCCCAAGCGGTGCGCACGCACATGACCGAGCGGTGCAGAACCCGCGGGCGTGAACTACGAGATCAATGGCGTGCCCGCTTCGAGGCCTACGCCGCCGAGCACGCCGACCTCGCCGAGCAGTGGCGCACCATGCAGCGAGGCGAGCTACCCGCGGACTGGGACAAGAGCATCCCCACATTTACGCCGGATCCCAAGGGACAGGCCACCCGCGCCGCGGGCAACAAGGTGCTGTGTGCGATCGCCGAGCACGTGCCCTGGTTCATGGGCGGGTCCGCGGACCTGGCCGCCTCCAACAAGACGCGGATTGCCGATAGCGGCGCCTTCGCCAAAGACGCCCGCGGCGAGCGGAACGTCAACTTCGGCATTCGCGAACACGCCATGGCCGCAATCGCAAACGGGATGGCATTGTCGAGGCTGCGGCCTTACGCCGCGAGCTTCCTGACGTTTACGGACTACTGCCGACCGTCGATTCGCCTCTCGGCGATGATGGGCCTGGGCGTGGTGTATGTGTTCACGCACGACAGCATTGGCGTGGGCGAGGACGGTCCCACGCATCAGCCGGTGGAGCATCTCGCAGCCCTGCGCGCCATACCCGGATTGGACGTGTGGCGACCCGGCGACGCCAACGAGACCGCCGAGGTCTGGCGAGAGGTCATGCGGTCGCCAAACCGCCCGGCATTGATTGCGCTCACCCGTCAGAACCTCCCCACGCTGGACCGCTCGAAACATCGGTCGGCCGGGGGTATCGCTCGGGGCGCGTACGTTCTGCTGGACTGCGATGAGCGACCGGACGTCATCCTGCTGGGGACGGGGTCGGAGGTGCACCTGTGCCTCCAGGCCGGCGAGGTTCTGACCACCGAGGGCGTGGCGGTTCGGGTCGTGAGCATGCCGTGCTGGGAGGTCTTCGAGCGGCAGGAAGAGGCCTATCGCGAACTGGTGCTGCCGCCCGAGGTAAAGGCGCGGGTCGCCGTGGAAGCCGGCGTTCCGCTGGGCTGGCATCGATACGTCGGGCTCGCGGGCGCGGTCGTCGCTATGGAAACATTCGGCGAATCCGCACCGATCGAGGCATTGATGAAGCATTTCGGCTTCACCACCGAGCGCGTCGTGAGCGCCTGCCGCGAGGTGATGGGCCGGGTAGCCTGCGCCCGTTGAGACGTCGACAACGCGGGATAACAGCGCAGAGGAGTTCCGCCCGTGAATCCAGTGATTGCAAAGATTTCAGAGCTTGGTCAGTCGATCTGGTACGACAACATCCGCCGCGGCGTGCTGGTTTCCGGTGAGTTGCAGGCACTCATCGACGACGGGGTTGTCGGCGTGACGTCCAACCCGAGCATCTTCAAGAAGGCCATCGCCGACAGCGACGATTATCGAGCCGACCTGGCCTGTCTGATCGACAGCGGCGCCACCGCCATAGACATCTACGAGACCCTGGCGTTCGAGGACATCCGCCGGGCCTGCGACCTGTTTCGCCCGGTTTACGAGCGTACCGACCGGCGCGACGGGTACGTCAGCATCGAAGTTCACCCGGCGCTGGCCGACGATACCGAAGGGACTATCGCCGAGGCCAAGCGCATCTTCGCCGCGATCGACCGGCCGAACGTGATGATTAAGATCCCGGCGACCGAGGCCGGGCTGCCCGCCGTCACGGCTGCCATTGCCGCGGGCATCAACGTGAACGTCACGCTGATCTTCTCGGCGGAGGTGTATCGTGCGGTGATCGACGCGTATCTGGCCGGCCTGGAGACGTTGCACGTCGGCGGGGGCGACCTTTCACGTGTCGCCTCGGTGGCTTCCTTCTTCGTCAGCCGTGTGGACACGCTCGTGGACAAGCTGCTCAGAGCCGGAATCGACGCGGGACGGACGGAACTGACTGCGCTGCTGGGCAAGGCGGCGGTGGCCAACACCAAGATCGCCTATCACGTGTACAAGCGGGAGTATGCCGGCGACCGGTTTGCCGCGCTACGGGCCAAAGGAGCGCGCGTGCAGCGTCCGCTCTGGGCCAGCACCAGCACCAAGGACCCCGCCTATCCCGATCTGTTGTACGTGGATACGCTCATCGGGCCTGACACGGTCAACACCGTGCCGCCGGTCACGCTGGAGGCGATTCGCGACCACGGCAAAGCCGAGCCTACGCTGGAGCGCGACCTCGCCGCGGCCCGCGAGGTCCTGTCGCGGTTGGAGCCGGTCGGTATCTCGATGGCGGAGGTGACCGAGCAACTCAAGATCGAGGGCGTCCGGGCTTTCGCCGACGCCTTCGACGAGCTCATCGCCGCGATCGAGTCAAGGCGGGCGCGGGGGTAGCCTAGTGCATTGTCACACCTGAATTGACGGGTACGAGCCGATTGGGTGCCACTGGTGGCTTGCCCACCAGTGCCTTCCTCATTGATGTTGCGTGCGTAACACTGGCGGACAAGCCGCCAGTGGCACCCGTCAATTAAGGCGTGACGGAGCACTAGTGTCGCGTCACACGTGTTCCTGCGGGTTATCCGAACCGAGCCGCGCCCGTCAGGAAGCGGTCCCCCCGACCGTTGCCCTATGCGTTTCCGCTTCCTCACGGTCGCGGCTCGGTTCCGGAAGCGCCCTCGGCAACGCAGGTTCAGGCGTGACGAAGCACTAGATTCCTCGCCACGAAGGCACCAAGACACGAAGATTGATAATGCGGGACCGGCTGTCAGGGCACGCGGAGGCGGGATTCAGTTGGCCAGACCCGCCTGAAGCCCGCTGATGTATTTCGAGCAGCGTTCCACGCGAATGGGGAACTTCGCAGCCACATCGGCCAACTTCCCCCGATTGCGATTCGCACACTTCAACTCGATGATGACGCGGTCGGCCAGCGGCGAAGACCACCGCAGGTTGGGATGCATCGAACGCCGTTGATCGTACACGTGCAGGTCCCAATCGACAGTGACGCGAACGGCGATGTCGGCCGAAACATAGTACGCCCGCCGGTAGCGGGTCAGAACCGTGGGGCAACAGGCCATACCCAGGCAGTTCCGCCACAACGGCGGCAAACCGCGTCGCATTCCCGCCAGCAAATCACGCCAGGTCACTCGGTCCAGCCGCAAACGCCCCGGCAAGGCATACTGCATCTTGCGTCCCAAGAGGCCTTGCTTGATCTTCAGTTCGAGAGTACCGGTTGCCTCGGTCAGATCATCGCCATACCACCGCAGCCGCAGCTTGCATCGGTCGGACACCCCGGCAAGGTTGTCATGGAAGCTGCCCAGTTGGGGCGTATCAAAATACACGCTGTTCACCCGGCGTGCGGGATAGAGGGAGGAAAACGCCGCCGGGTGCGTGCGCAGCCAAGCCCGCACACGTGCCAGCTCGTGCCGACCGGCAGTGAGTTTCAGTTCGTAGCGCGAGTCCGTTTGCTCTGTATGCGCGTTGTCCGCCACGCTCTCAATCCTCCAAGGCCTTCGCGGCATAGAGCGAGCGAACATCCACGGACACCGCCTGCTGTTCGACACCATCCAGCAGCACCGAGGAACCGGTTTGAACCACCAGCCGACCTTCCGGTTCAACGAACTCGATTTCGTCGGCGATGATCTGTGCCGGACCGAAGACCGCCTTCTTCACATAAGCGGCGAGCCCGATCCCGGCGTGGCGGATTGTCGCCCGGGTCACCCTGGCCACCGACGAATCCTTGCTGGCCACCGCGATACCCGCGTGGTCGATGTCGAGGTCGGCGGCGGTCACCTCGCTTCTCTCTCCGGCGGAGATGACCTTGTCGGTCACGCGCCGGGCCGTCAGGTGGCGAATCGTGATCGTGCTTCCGCTAACGTCGATGGCGTCACCGGCAACATCTTCGAACCGGCAGCGTTCAATCCCGCCCGTCACGAAATCGCCGTCGAAGGCATCGGAGCCGCAGTCGAAAAAGGCACAGTCAGCCAGTACGGCCTGTGTGTGGACGACATTGAGCGCATCTTCGCCCGCGCTGCCCCGGAACGTGACCCGTGTCATGCAAACGGCACTCTTGTAACACGTGACCCCGCCGGTCAGTATCCATCCACCGCGCTGGGGCGTGGTGGTGCGGCGAACAACGACATCCTCCCATACCGACTCGGTCCCGGCCTCGACGACCACCACGCCGCCCCAATGGTCCTCGCGTGGTTCGAGTACGACTTCCCGGCCCGGCTGCCCACGCAAGTGGACCGGGCCGGTGGCGTACAGAACGCCGCCGGGTCCAAACCGCAACGTCGTTCCCGGCCCGACCTCCAGCGCCGCCTCACGCGGCAGCACGAGATCGCCGGTCACATCCCAGGTGCCGGGGCGAACCCGAAAGGCCCCGGACGATGTCCGTTCGAGAAACCGGTGCCGGCGCAAAGCCTCCGAAGCGGTCGGAATCACGGGATCCGATCCGTACGCCGATCGCCGGGGTGACATGCGCACGTCAGATACCAGGCTACGCACCTGCCCGGGATAACGAGTGACCACCTGGATCGCCGACTGACGACGTCCCTGGACATCCGCCGCCCCGACCGCGACCGGCAGGCGGAACGTCGCCAGAACCAGTGTCCCCTCGCAGTCCATGGGAGAGATGCCCACCGACCCGTCCTCGCATCCCCACACGCCGTCTTGCCGGCGCTTCTTCCACACCGAAGCGGCCCGAACAAGCGGCCCACCGTTCACGTGAAACCCGACGATCTCGACCGGCAACAAGGCGGTGCCGCGGATATCCACGGTATGGAGAACCAAGCCGCCGCCGGTCGCCGCGGAAGCGGGTTCGCCAACGGCGGTGGCGATCACCATCTTCTCAGGCCTCAGGGCCGAACGCAGGAACTCTTGTCGCAGGGACAATTCCCTCCATGCGGAATTCAGGTTGCCCTCCAGGGGAAACTCGCGCTGCAGGGCAAGCCGCCAGCGCTGGAAATGAGGTTCTAATGCGACGCGCAGCCCCTCGAGGTATTCCGGTTGGGCCACACGCCGTAGCTCTCGCAGATAGGCGCGGGCGATTCGCGGGTCGCGCAGTGGGCCGTTGATGTACCAGTCTTCCACGCGGCTGGCGATAAGACCGCGATCGTCGTCCCCGCACAGGGCCATGGCGTCGAATCCGATGGGCTCCAGTCGTGCCGTGATCGGGTTGTAGTAGTATCGCGTGTTCGTCCAGACAACGGCGTGCCAGGCTTGCCACAGGTCGATCAACGCCATGTAGCGCCCCATGAGCCGGACGTCGAAGACGTTCGATGCCTTCCGTCGCCCTTCCTGGTACGCCCGGAACAATTCCACGGCTTCGTCGCGCTGGGCGCGCAAAGCCGGATCGCCGTCGATGTGCCGGGTGTCATACGTTCGGATATCCTTGGCTTGGATCGGCCGAATCTGGGTGCGCCTTTCCCATGCGTTCCAGCGCCGTCCCCCACGCTTGAACGAGGGCACGGGAATCGACATCTGCGACTCCAGCGCGACGATGACGCCCTCGCGGCGTCCGTGGGCTTCGAGCAGTTCTTTCGAAAAATGCTCCTCCAACGCATAGATGCCCTTGTCCACGCCGTTGAACACGAGCCGGACGAACCTGTAGCGCACCGCCAGGATTCCGTCCCGGCGAACGCTCTCCAGGAAGCTCCACTCGTTGAGATACCAGCGCATCTCGGGATGGTGCAGCGAGAAGCACCGCATGCCGAAGGGGCGCTGGTCCTCCTTGACCTTAATCCTGAACGACCACTTGTCCCCCGCCACATGCGCCGCCCGGTCGCCCTTCAAGCGAGCTTTGACCCGAATCGGCTCTCCCTCACACGTCAACGTTGCCGGCACGAAGTCGTCGTCACTGGTGCGCAGGAAACCATCTTCCAACGCCTGGGCACGCTTGGCCTCGAGCCGCGTGAGGTGCTTGAACTTCACGTCCAGGGACAGGACGGGTAGCGATTCTGCCCGAAGAATCGACTCCAGGCGAAGCCGGGTTGCATGCATACCTTGGGCGGCTTCGACGCGAGCAGCACCCATCGCGGAGCGCGTGTGCTCCCAAGCCAACCAGTGCCAGCCCCTGGCCCGAACGTACCCACCGGCCACGAAGGTCAGCACCAAAACGATCGCGTACACGCCCCAGCGCCAGCGCCAACGCCGTAGACGCGCGTGGAGCGGGCTGGTGCGGTGTGTCTTGCCCTTTTGCCTGCGGTTGGGAACGATCATCACGGGGGCTACCCTTCCAGCCCTCGGCTCTGATCCACGAAGCTCACGGACGCCGATGGGAACGAAGTTTTGACCGCCTCGATGACCCCGAACAGTTGCGCGTCGTCGCGACAATCGACAAAGAAGGTCATCTGCAGCAGGCCGTCGCCCGCATCCACACGGCGAACGTCAGTGCCGAGGGCATGATCCGCAACGGTTCGTGCCAGCTTGGGAAACAGATCATCGCCGTTGTCACCGGACGGCACTTCGATGTTCAGGTAGAGATTGTGCTTCCGCTTGTGGTCGGACAGGCGCGCGTGGACCATCATCAGGATGAGGATCGTCGGAATCGCCGCCAGCGTCGTCAGTCGCTGATCGGCACCGAGGCCCAAACCGGTTGCGATGGCCAGGAACAGGTAGGCCAGCTCCTCGGGTTCTTTGATCGGCGTTCGGAAACGCACGATCGATAACGCCCCCACCAACCCCAGCGAGAGGGCCAGCGATGCCTTGACAACCGAGATCACCAGGATCGTCGTGAGCACGATTGCGGTCAAAATCCGTGCCAGAGAGGCCCGGTTGCCCAGCGTGCGACCGAAACGGACGTAGTGCCATCCCAAGACCAAACCGAGGACCATACCCAGCCCCAGGTTGATCAGCACGGTGGTAACGTCCAGCGGAGCCGGTTGATTCAGTTGCAGCCACTCGGGCACGGGTTGGCTCTCTTATGTTTCGACAACGACCGTGGGCTGTTCCCTCGATCGGCGCGCGGACTCTGTCAAAGGACGATTCGGTGCCGACTTCGCGGTACCGCAAGCGGCAGCGAGATCGCTCATGCATGGGTTATCGGTCGCTCGGTGAGGCGGCTGAAGCTCTCAGCGACCTAAGACGCTCTGGGGCCCATGGTTGCTGCCCGCCGTTGCTAAGTTCTGTCTGACAACTTCCGTAGCGGTCGACGTCCCCGCCGACCGTCGGCCTGCGAGACGCAGGCCGCTACAAAAAACCGGGTTGTCAGACAGGATCTAGTGCTCCGGCACACGTGAAACTATGGGTTGCCGAAGGCGCTTCCGGAACCGAGCCGCGACTGTAAGGGAGCGGAGGCGTAGGCGTAGGGAATAGCGCCCGGGGCGTAACCGCTTCCTGACGGGCGCGGCTCGGACAACCCGCAGGAATGCGTATGGTGAGGCACTAGCAGCCGGTGTGCCCTACTTGGGAGCGGCAATGCTGACGGCGCCTGATGAGAACTGGGTTTCGCCGCGTTCGATGCGCGCGGCGAGGCTGGCTGATTCCTCGTACAAAGCCTCGAGTATCTCCGCTTCGAGCACGGTGCGGACCGGTTCACCTTGCACGTAAATGATGCCCTTCCCTTTGCCGGCGAAGACGGCGATGTCGGCCCCCTCGGCTTCGCCGGGACCATTGACCACACAACCCATCACCGCCACCTTGATCGGCGTCTTGATCGTCGCCAACTTCTGCCGCACCTGGCCGACCAGCTTGACCAGATCGATCTCGAGTCGCCCGCAGGTCGGGCAGGCGATCAACTCCGGCTCATCGCGGTTGCGCAGGCCCAGAACGCACAGCAACTCCTTGGCGTCGGTGACCTCCTCGACCGACTCGGCGGCATAGGAGATGCGCAGCGTGTCGCCGATACCGTCGGCCAACAGGGCGGACAGTGCGGCGATCGAGCGGATGCGCCCGGTCTCGGGTGGGCCGGCGTGCGTGACGCCCAGGTGCAGCGGATAGTCGAAGCGTTCGGCGATGGCCCGGTAAGCGTCGATTACCAACCGGGTGTCGATGCTCTTGGCGGCAAGGACCACGTCGTGGAAATCGTTCTCGTCGAAGATGCGGAGGTATTCCTCCAGCTTACCCACCATGAGATCGACGAGGCGGTGGGGGTCTTGGGCCAGCAGCCCCTTCTCGCGGGCGCGAACACGCTTGTCCTTCCGTTCGACGATGCTGCCTTCGTTTACACCCACGCGAATCGGGATGCGGCGCTCGCGGCAGGAGGCGATTACCCGATCCACCTGTTTGCGGTCGGCGATGTTGCCGGGGTTCAGGCGGATCTTGTGAACGCCCGCTTGAACCGCTTCCAAGGCCCGCTGGTAGTGGAAATGAACGTCGGCGATTACGGGCACCGGCGATTGCCGGAGAATCTCGGGCAGGGCTTCGGTGTCACGCGGGGTCGGCACGGCCACGCGCACCAGATCGCACCCCGCGGCGGCAAGGGCCCGAATTTGCCCCACCGTCCGATCCACCTCGTGGGTGTGACTGCTGGTCATGGACTGGATGACCACCGGGGCGTTTCCGCCGATCGGGACGTCACCCACCATCACCTGTCGGGTTGGACGACGCGGCCTCATGCTGTCTCCATCCAGTCGCCGGACCCCGAAGGGGATCGTACGGACGGTTCCGTGAGCGGTCAAACCGATCCCTCTGGGCCGCCGCTCGGGTTCGGGTCCGGTAATCTGAGTGCGTAGGGCGTTTCGCGTCTGCAAGCGGCTTGACCCGGCGCCCGATTTCTGCACAATACCCACTCTTGGCCAACCGCGGCAGGAGCGAGACCATGGGGCACAGAAGACAAAGACTGGACCAAAGAGACAGCGACGCCAGAGCGCAAAAGCAGGTCAACAAGATTCGTAAGGGCCGGGAGCACGTTCGCCGCGACGCCCGCATGATGGACGTCGTCAAGAGCGGAAGCTTACCGTACACGCCCGACGTGATGTCCTGGCTTAGCCGCGAGCTGGATAAGCCTTCGAGCAAGATCACCTCGGACGACATCGCCACGCTGATGAGTTGATTCCGACCCCTTCGGCAAGACGGATGAGCACGGCGGGCGCAGGTCAAGCCCCTGCGACCTTTTTTGCTGCGCGCGGCAGGCCTTGTGAATCGGTGTCCAAAGCTGACACATTGGAGGCGACGGGACTCGAACCCACGACCTTCGCATTGCGAACGCGACGCTCTCCCAACTGAGCTACGCCCCCGGGTCTTTCACTTATATACACCGATTTGACACCGACGACAACCCTGCCTCCGCCCCTCGGACAAGGGCGTCGGCCGTCGACAGCGGCAGAACCCTTCAGCCGGAGTGGTACTACATGCGGGTGAGGTGTGTGGGGTGCCGCCGCGCATAGGATTCGATGTTCTCAGCGTAGGCCTGCATGACGTCGGCCAGCAACTCCGGCGTCTCGCCACGGTCACCAGAAGCCACCAGCGGTCCGAGAAGCTCAAGCCGATAATGGAAGCCGGGTTCGGACACGATGAAGCCTTGGAGGACGGCGGAACCGCTGCGCAGGGCAACTTGCAGCGTACCGGTGAGGAAGTTGCGCTGCTCCTTGAAAATCGTGACCGGCACGGTCTTCTGGTGCCGCCCACGCGGTCGATGCACGTCCAGGGCACTACCCAGAGTGTAGTTGTCTTTCAGGCAGCGGTAGATGTCCCGCGGGTAGGCGTCCGAGAAGATCATGCGGATCTTACGGAATTCGGGATACTTGCGCTCGTATCTTTGCTGAATGAAGCGCCGCATCGCACCCTCTTTGCGATCGCGCACGCCGGCCACACGGTAGCCAAGCAGCGCCAGGCACAGCCCGGCCACGTGGTGGGCGCCGTGGTGAGAGAGGGCCACGTAGACGCCGTTGCCCCCGGCCAATCCTTGATCCAGCAACTCGCGGTTGCCAATGTGAAACCGCCCGAGGACGCTCGCACGCGGCAGCAAGTCCATAATCAAGTAGAGGACTTTGTCGCAACGCGAGATTCGGAAGTGGCCCAACGTCTCGCGCCGCCGTCGGGACCGGCTTAGCACATTGCCGAAGACCCGCTCCAGGCGCTGGGCGAACACGCGCCGCCGCTTGTAATTGATGCACCACTCCAAGGTGCCAAAGAACGCGGCGAATCGATACAACCCATTCAGGGTAAGCACCTTCGTCAGCAACCAGAGCGCCACGCGGACCGATTGAAACGCGCACTGCTTCCATAACCCGATATCGGCGGGTGAAGAGGGACGGGCCGGAGCGGCCTCCGTGGATGTGCCGGTCACCGTTGCCAATGGAGCGGAGAGTATACCGAAGCCGACGGCACTTTGCCAGACGACGGGCAATCGTCGATTGTCGCAGCCTTTCCCAAATGCAACCCGCCGGCGGCAAGCCGTGTAACAGGCAATGAATCGGCAACACGGTCCTAATCTTCGGTTCTAACGCGAAAGGGCAAGACGATGAAGCACAACATCGGACGACTGCTATTGGCCTGTATCTTGGCGGGTCTGACCGCAGCCTCCGCATCCGCTGGAGGCAAACAGCACAACACGCCCGCGGGCAAGGCGAAGTCCGGCGCGGCCGACTCAACCAAGACCAAGAAGGCGAAGCACGACGAGCCGGGCGAGACGTTGCGCCTGCGGTTCGACGTGCTCGAGCTGCACCTATCGCCCGAGGAGGTGAACCGCCTCAACGCCTCCACCGAAGCGTGCGATGTCGCCGCCCTGGTGCCCGCAGTGATCGAGCGAGGCGACGGGCGCGTGAAGTACTCCTTGGGGGGGCCTGTGGCCCTGAGTAGAGCGGCCCGCATGGTCGTCGGGCATCGGGTGCCTTTCGTTCGCGGAACGAGGGTTTCTGATACGGGCCAAACGAACACCAGAATCGAGTACGAGAATGTGGGGTGCGAACTGAAACTGACACCCCATTCGCCTGAGAAGGCGCTCACTGACGCCGTGGTAGTCTCCTTTCGAGTCGAGATCAGCGCACTGATCCCCGAGAGCACCGTCGAGGTGGGTGCGAACGTGAAGACGCCGCTCTTTAGCTCCCTGCGGCACGAGTTCACCGCCCGAGTTCCCCTGGGCACGGACACCTATTTCTGGTCCCTGACGGGCGTCGATGAGGCCCGCGCCATCGCCCCCCTGGTCCATGTCTACCGAGTCCGTTTCGACCCCACGACGAACGGGTGAAGCCCCTTTCGGGAGCAATCGTAACAACCGGCGTCTTACAGGCTGTTCGGCAGGTGAGGTCGCCGGGCAACTCAGCAACCTACAGCGTAAGGGCATCGAGCCCATGGCGGATACCGCGGGGGTGACCCCACTCGGCCTCGGGGCTCGCCGATCCGCGTGCCCACTCCCTGGGCCGTTACTCGTCGCTCGCTTCTGGTGTTTCGGGCGCGGCCGCTCCGTCGATGTCCATATGATTCTATTGGCGAATGAGGGCAGCGACATGACCAAGCCGTTCGCGCAGGTCCAGAACGTCGAGATCGGCTTCTGTCATGCGCTCGCAAAGAGCACGGGCGTGGGTCACCTTGGCACGGGCGTAGTCGACCTTTAGACTGTCGTCAAACGTGCACGAACCCGTATGGGTTAATGCCGGCAGGTTTCAACCTGTAATCGAAGATGACTCCATGTTCGAACACAAGCGTGGTTCATGACCGATCAACACCAGGACGAGTCACGATTGCAGCTCTGCAATCACTGTGGATACTCTCTGCGGCATCTCACTGTAAACCGGTGTCCAGAGTGCGGACAGGAGTTTGATCCCGACGATCCAAGCACTTTCGAAGTGGGCGGGACTAGGATTGGGCACCTCGATGTCCTACGATATGTACTCAAGGGCGTTCCCGTGTCACTTGCACATCTTCCGATGCCTTGGGCGCGATTGCGGCCCCCCGTTTTCCCCTTTCTGTTCATCGGTTGTGCAGCACTGATGGTCGCTATCGTCCAGAGCCTGTGGTGGACCAAGTATGCGCCCCTCTATCGGAGCACACCCCAGGAAGTACCCCTGATCGTGCTGTCCGCATTCTGTTGTCACTTCGCAATGATTTCACTCGCTTTCCTATGGCAGTGGGAAATCACCACCTTTATCCTGCGCGGCACAGACGCAATGCCGAAGGTCGCCCGGCAGGGAGCAACGAGAGTTACCTGCTTTTCTTTCGCGCTGCAACCGTTCGTCGAAATCCCCTACTCCGTCTTTTTCCGACATTCAAGCTATCTGGGATGGGGAGCAAGTGTTTACTACTCTGCTCTGGTTTGTTTCATGCTCGCCAGCGCCGTCAAGCTAGTGTACGTCTTTCAAGGCACGCGCAAGGAGTCCACCGGTTCCGTGGCGACCGCCTTGGGCGTTGTGGTGTTTTGTCCGGAAAGTCTGCTGTGCGCTTACTGCCTGTTCTTATTGCTTGTGATGTAGCATCAGGACTGGGAAAACCAACGGCGAAAGGAGAGTCTGAGGTCAGAGCACATTTGCTTACTAGCGAGCGCCTTTCCATTCGCTGGACCCGGCGTCGGGGCGCCGGGCGGGCAGTGATCACGGCGTTTTCTTGAGATCGGCCAGCGTCTTGCCGAGGGTGAACTGCGCCCCGGGGGTGGCAATCCGTGGCAACTCCTGCTCCAACAGCTTGATGGCCTCCTCCCGCTGCCCCCGAGCAGCAAGAACACGCGCGAGCGTGTCGAGCACTGCGGGGTTGCCGTAATACGTTTCTTTGGCAGCCTGGCGCGCCCACTCCAAATGACGCTCCGTCGGCGCACCGGCTAGCAGTCTGTCGGACTTGAGATCCGCCTCTCCGACGCGCCGATCCGTCTCCGCTCGCACGGAATCGTCCAACTGGTGAGCGCAGGTGATTTGATGATCGGAACTCGGCGGCGACTT
>Ga0190284_1000926_pt1 | contig 13950 bp, 12 predicted proteins | sample 48691812_MG_FD_161668 | JGI IMG/M metagenome (GOLD analysis project Ga0190284, IMG submission 161668) | Hydrothermal vent microbial mat bacterial communities from Southern Trench, Guaymas Basin, Mexico - 4869-18-1-2_MG | ecosystem: Environmental > Aquatic > Marine > Hydrothermal vents >...
CGCCCATTCAGTGGAGGTAGACTTAAAGAAACAGATGGTCCGTTTAAAGGAAAGGAGGAAAAAAAATAAGTGGGAATTCTAAAAGAATTATTGAAAGAAATTAAAAGCGATGATATGACACAACAAATAATAGAAATATGTGATTCTATATATGAAGAAGAAAGCCCTAATTTTCTTTATCCAGACCAAGAACCAAAAGGAACAAATGTATTCCTTGCACTTGAGGTTCCAGGTAGGTATAGCAAGGAGATTGGTTATGTAACTTTGGAAAGAGAGTCAGAAGAATTATATGTTGCTATATTTCATACATTGGATATAAATCGAATTGATATAGAAAATCCTGAAGCAACTCCTATGCCAAGGCGCCAAAAAGTATGGGAAATTGATGAAAATAAGGCTGAGAAAATTTTAATGAAGTTTGCTAAGATTTGTAAAATGTTAAGAGGTGAATAAATGGATCTACAGAAAAAGACAACGCTTACGAAAAATGGTCTATTACAAGAAATAAGAATAAACTCTAAATATGCTAACATTCTCTATTCTGATTATGGAACAAGCAAAAAAGGAAAATCAACACCAAAAATTCGGAAGAAAACTATGTTTACAGAGGACTATGCTAGTAGATTTTTTCCTACTTCAACTACTATTATTCCACCTAATTGTCGATATATTGAAAAAGTTCATCAAGGCAATATAGTTATCATAGAGGAACCTCCTGCTTTTAGAACAATAAAAGCTGCCTTTAATATAGATGATGAAATCTATAGATTAGAGGATAGAGGAAAAATAGAAGAATATGGTTATCAAAATTATATGAGAGATCATAGTTCTCCATTTAAATTTACATTAGCATTTCCCTATGTTCTATTCATTCTTTATATAAATGACTATTATGAATTGAACATGAGTGAAGTTTATTTACGAACTCAACAAATGTCTGGTATATCGGACTATTTGCTAAAAATGCCAATGTATAACATCTCTGATACTCAAGGTATATGTTTAGGTAGTAGTGCAAGTATGAGGCATAGATCTTTACTTCATGCTATACAAAATATAATAATGACATTTTGGTCTGCTGAATTTAATACTGATTATAACTATAATTATGAAGCTTATAGAAATGTCTCTCAAGTTAATACCTATCTAGAATGGCAATATTTAAGTAAAGAAAATCCCATGTTTATTTATGATGTAGACTGGATCAAGATGCCATATACAGTTGGGGAAGCTATTAAAAGAATAAAAAGAAATAATCATATTCCATACACAAATAAGGTTGATTATCATGATTTATCCCAAATGTTTTTTACAGCTACTGATTCTGGAATAGAACTTAAACCATATAAAAGAGCAAGAAAAAAATATAAACTATTTTTTGATACCGCTCAAGGTGTTTATCTAGATAGCAATATCTTCATAAATGTCGGGGATCCTTTTGTATTCAAAAATGGGAAAGTTTGTCATATTGATTCCTTTGGTGGTTTTTTAGAAGCAGACCAGATTAACTTCATTCAAGTTGATTTAAATGGCAAAAAAATTCTAATGAAATTAACTAACAAGGTAAAGTTATTTCTTCTAGAACAAACCAAGAAAGCAAGATTTGCAGAAGAAGCAACACTCTCAAATGGAGTTATAATTAAACCTGATGATATCCTTTCTCATACCTTAAAAACTGGATCTCAATTATATAAAAAGGTAGAATATATTAGAAGATGTAGGGATGGTCAATTAGAGGCTAAACTAGGAGCTGATTTCTATTTGGTGGATGGAATAGAAAATGGTAAAATTATTGATGTAGATTCTCCAGAAATATTTGGTCTTAAATTGAAAAAAGGTCAAGAATATATTTATCTTGATTACAATGACCAAGCAACTCCTTTAAGATCTTGTAATATAGTCAAATATCAAGGTATTGATGTTGGAAGAAGAAATGATTTATTATTAAGCTTTAAATTAAAAGATCGATCTGAACCTTTAAATATGAAGTTTGATAAAATATATAATAAGCCGCCTTTATATGAAAAAGATTCTCTACCGTCAATCCCTGGTATATTCAGAGTTGGTAGAAAAATACTATCAACACAAAGTTCAGGAGATAGAAGTTTATTGATGGATAGATCATGGAAGATTAATAACCAAATCTTATTTATTGGAGGTAATATGAGACTGGTTAAACCACAACCATCATTTACAAAAGCATTGATTAAAGATAATACATTTTCTATAGTAGGGCCAGAATATGATGTTTCGTTCACCATAGGTGATAAAGTAGTTGTATCTAATTGGACTGACCCCATTAAAATGCTTACTATCAAGACCATACAAGGGTTTGTATATAATAAAGAAACTGGAGATATATCATTTGCTCTAGAAGATAAAAAAGGTATATTAACTCATGAACAATATATTAATGGTCAAGATGGAGTAATTTATATTGGTCGTATTAGAAAAATAACAAATAGAGTAGGTAGATTACAAGCTGGTACAAAAATAATTGCCAATGAAGTTTCTATTCCAAATTTTCCAAAGAAAGATGTCAATATAATTATTGGTTTTTTAATTGACACTGGAACTGAACCACTTGTTCTTTGCTCAAATTGTTGTACGTTATGGCTTACAGATGTTATAACAAAATTTGATAAAGTAAAAATGAAAGCAAAAAGATGGAAAAATCTACAACATGCTCCAATTGATGTTTCTAAAATAAAATTTCAAGCTGGTGATATAGTAAATGGAAATAGAGATTATTTAACTAAGTTTGGTTTTATCTTACATGCGCCATCTAGAAGATTACGAGCAACTCCTTTAGAATATTATAACGATACGTATCCACCTGATTATACTTTCGATAGATACTTTGCTAAAGATTGTATGTTCGATTATATTCTATCTCCAAGAATTTCCCCATCAAAAATTAAGACGCATGGATTTATATCTGGTCATATAAATTTTCATGGTTCATTTGTCGAAACTAGAGATAGTCATTTTTCACTCATTAACAACAGAGAGGTAATTGATGTTTAAAGTTCACGTGAATGATGGGCAGTCAGAAATGCCCAAAGATGATATATTTTATATTGTAGCAAAAGAAGGAGTATTCCTTAAAAAGAAATTGGGAATTATGGAAAGTATTGCCCCAGTTGAAAACATATCAATTTTGGATAGTGTATCAACAATGGCAAAACTTCATATTAGAAGAATTCCTGGCAAGACATTTGGTAAAGTAATTAATTTCTTTAAAGCTGTATATGCAGAACATAGATCAGAATCAATTGTTCTATTATTTTATAATGAGGAAAAGAAGAGATATAAAATATTTCCTCCTCGCCAAAAAGTTACAGGCGCTTCTCTAGATTATAATAGAGGAATAACAGTTGATGGAATGACGATGATTGGAACTATACATAGTCATGGAAATATGTCAGCATTCCATTCGGGTGTAGATGACGATGACGAAAAATCATTTGATGGTCTCCATATTACAATTGGGGATGTTAATGATGATGAAGTTAGTATCTCAGCTTCTATTATAGCAAACGGTTATCGTTTTATGGTAGAGCCAAATGATTATATTACCAATGTTAATTTGGTTAAAGATGTCGATAAGACAGAAACTGGATTCGGTACTAAAGTATATAGAATGGTAAAAGGAAAACTAGTTCTTGATAAAAAGGAAAGTAGTAAAAGTTCATATACTTGGAGAAAATTTGATAAAAGGTACATAGTTAATGTACCAGAAGAGCAACAACGATTTAATAAAAAATGGTTGGATGTTGTTGAAAAAGGAAGTTATGCTTATCACTATCCCGGTTATGCTGCTGGTTATGGGATGTATGGAGAGAGCGGATGGGGTCGTCATTATGATCCAACTTTATGGCAACAATATAGAAAGATGGGTCAAAAAGTACCAGGTCTATTAAATCCCCCTCAACAAAAAACTGTTATTATTGGTAAAGATGGTAAAGTAGATGATTCAAAGAAACAGAAATGTTTGTTTCCTCTTGATGAACTTGAAGCACAGGACGATGATTTTAATCCTTGTGAAGGATGTCTGTATAGGGATTATAAAGTCATGTGGGCCATTGACCAATATACACAAGAAGTTGAAGAGGATATTGATGAAGAAGATCTTATAAGCAATTTTGTTCCTGCTGAAGAATATGATCATATGTTTAAGAATGGGAATGCCGCTAAAGATCATGAACAAATTGGGGGTGCATTAATTCCTCCTATTAGTAATGGTGAAGTATATGTTTGCCCATATTGTAATAACAAATTCTTTCTAATGGGACATGAAGTATGTCCTTTCTGTTATGAAGCTATCACTTATACTGTGGTAGAGAAGGAAGAGGCTAAGGAAGAAAAAAGAGAAACTTTCCTAACAGAGAATGATGAATTTTATAAAGAGACATTAAAACAAGCTAAAGGAAATGAAACTCATAGAATTCCTGACCCAAAGAAGTCAGAGATACCAATACCAACAAAAACTATTAAATTAAAACAGATGTTTCAAAAAGTATTTAGTAAGGAACGTTAGTTATGCCCAGACTAGGTATTGTTATAATTGGTCTGGGTGGTGTTGGATCTATCCTATCAGAAAGATTATGCCGTTTTCTAAATTTCTCCAAAGACTTAACTGCAGATATATTATTAGTCGATGGGGATGAATATGAAACTAAAAATTTTGAGCGGCAAGAATTTACTAGAATGGGTAATAAAGCTGATATTAAAGCTACTGAACTCACTATGAAATTTTCTAATATTAGATTTGATATATTTGAAGCCTTCATTAGTAAAGATAACATTAACGAAGTTATTATGGAAGGCGATATTGTATTTTTATGTGTAGATAATCATAAATCCAGAATGATAGTTTCAAATTACTGTAAAGAATTAAAAAATATTACTTTAATTTCTGGGGGTAATGAATACACGGATGGGAATGTGCAAATCTATCTAAGAAAGGGGGGAAAAGATCTTACTCCAGATTTATGTGCATATCATCCTGAAATTCAGAACCCTGATGATAAGTTACCGGATGAAATGTCATGTCAAGAATTATCTGAGTCAGAACCTCAGTTATATTTTACAAACTTGGGCGTGGCTACGTTTATGTGTTGGTCCTTTTACAACGTTGTTGTAAGAGAAGAGTATGAACGATCAGAAGTATATTTTGATATTTTGAATATGACTGCTGATGCTAAAATTCGTACTGTAGTTTAATTGTGAAAAACAGAACTTAAGGAGAATTAACATGGGACTATGTTTTACAAGAGAAGAACTGGAAGAAAGAACTGCGAAAGACCTTAAAAGATTATGTGTGGATGAGCTTGGACTAGTTGGTATGTCCAAGAAACCAAAGGATGAAGTGGTGAGTGCAATTCTTAATAATTTTGCAATGGCTCCAAAAGGTGAGGGTGATGCTCCTGCAACAATAGCCCCTCTTAAAGGACCATCAACATCCAATGCCAAAGAGATTACCGGTATTGAATTTGCTGCTCGCAGCATTATGACCAAACCGTCCGCTCGTAAGGGTGATAAAACCACAACTACAATCCACGTATCATGTGGTGCCTCTTCTGGTAACTTCCCTGTTGCCGGTAAGACAGTGAAGGAAGTTGGGGACTTCTTACGGGAGGTTCTTAATGTTGATGAACTTTCTACCGGTATCGTAAACGGTAATGCAGTTGACGCAGATTATAAGCTTAAAGAAGGCGATAATCTGGAGTATTTGAAACCAGCAGGAAAAAAGGGTTAATATAACTGGGGGGACTTGTTCCCCCCCCATAACTTCTTGAAAGGAAAAAAGTATGAATAATTCAAACCAGGAAGTCTTAGCACAGAATGGTGTTGATAAAATATCGTTCTATTGGGAAACTACACCCATTATAAATAATGCTTTTACAGCATGCCTATTTATTAATTCTGAAAAAAACAGGATTGAGGCACGAGGAGTATCAATCTGTTCTCTTCGTGATACCTTTAATAGGAAAAAAGGAAAGAGTAGAGCATATGGTCGAGCAATGAAAGCTTTGACAAGAAAAGAAAATGGTTATAAAATCAATCCTGTTGGACGGGAAGATGAGTTTGTAAGAAGGTCAGTGAAAATTAAAAATGAAGATTCTGATAAAGAATTTCTAGACGTAAAAGCTAAAGAATTAATGAAAATCAATCCTAATATGGAACTAATGATAACGGAAATAAAAAGCAAAAGTTTAATGAAAAAATATTCTTTTGAACTACCAATTAATTATCCCATATTAATAGCGAATCAAACCATTCGATTTAAATCTCAATACCGGCCAAATCCAACAGGAAAAATTGAATTAGAAATATTAAATAAAATGAAGAAATAAAGGAATTGGGGGGGTATGAAACCCCCCAACTCAATATGGAAGGAGTATCACTCTGTGTTTAAACAAGTAGCAGTAATTGGTTTAGGAACTTTGGGAGGTTTTTTATGTAAACATATTTCAGAGTTAGAAAATATTAAAGAATTAACAATTATTGATCACGATACTGTTGAAAGCAAAAATGTTTTTAAGTCGATATATAAATTTTCAAATGTTGGTGAATATAAAGCTGATGCTTTGGCAGAAATTCTACAAGATGATGTTACTGTTACAAAAGTCAGAAAGAAATATATAGAAGGTAGAACTAGTCTTCCAAAATGTGATTTAATAATTGATTGTCGAGATTTTGTATATGACAGAAGTGAAGAAATTGGTGTGAGATTTTATATCTCAGAAAGAGTTTTAATAATAGATTGTAGACAAAAAGTAAGAAATGTTTGTAATTATGAAGGTTCATATAGAGTTCAGCTAAGTAAGAGTGAAATTAACAAAGCGGCATTCTTTGCTGCACAAATAATAAATAGTGATCAGCTAGAAAACATGATGAAAAATAATTTGGTTCAAAGGATTGATCTAAATCTATTACCTGAAATGATGAATAAAGCAATCAAAACAACCCTTGAAAACCGAATAGATATAATATATGAATTATCAGATAACTCAAAAAGACTTCAATGTATTGAGGAGAATATTAAACCAATAATGGTATTAAATAAAACAAAAGATATTAAAGTGTTTGTTGGAGAAAAAGAAAGCAACTTAAATTTAAGCCAAATGGCCGAAGTCGCAAAAAACAATTATTCTTTAATCCCAAGGAGTTCTCTTACAAATAGTTATGACGTGATCTCAACCCTAACTCAAATTGTAAAAAAACAAGGAGGGGTCTCTAATTTTATAGTTACAGTAAGAGAAGAACGTGGAATAAAATTTATTGAACTATTAGAAGAGACAGGTGCTGCATGATGGATTTTAATGATAGGATAGTAGTACCACCAGCCAATGATAATCTTTCAATAGTGGAAATATCTTATATTTACTTGGGAAAAATTAAACCAAACCGAGTTATCAAAAATCAAAATGTTTATGAAATAACTTACATAGATCCAATTTTTATAATGAGTGGTTTTGTTGTAATGACAGAAAATAGATATATTCAAAATATCTTATTATTTGGTTTTCATCCAAATCGAGATCCAAACACCTCATTATATTGTTTACCAGAACGAAAAAAGCGAGTTGATTTTACAGAACAATATTTTAAGTTACTAATTACGAATTTAAAAACTTATTATTTGGATGACTGTTTTTATACTCCAAGTCTAAGTCAATTAAAATATAAAAAAATGAAATCTATTTACCTAAAATTAAATCAAGGAGAATAGAGGAGATTAGAATAAATGACAAAGAAGCAAACAAATGATACCACAAACATTATGGAAGAATATTTAAGTTCATTAATTAATGAAATCTTAGACGAACGAGAAATTGTTATTAAAGAAAAAGAAGCTAAAGAAATAGTATCTGCAATTATTCCAGAATTAGATTCTCTTATCTCAAAAAGAATGAAAGAGCATTTCTGTATGTTAGCAGATTTTATAAAAGAAAAATTTTCTGAGGAGGATATCTAATAATGCCAAAGTTATTAAAACATGCACAATTTTGTGAAGAATTAGAGGAAGTAACCTCTTTAAAAGTAATGACTAAAAGAAAGTTTAATCCGCATGGTCTTTTCTCAGAGCAAATTTTTGGACCCTTGAAAAACTACACTTGTCAGTGTGGGATTTATTATGGTTTTTCAAAATCTGGAGGAAAATGTGATTTATGTGGAGTTGATATTGTTAATAGTGATGAAAGACGAAAAAGGTTTGCCAAAATAGTATTGCCTTTTCCAGTTGTCAATCCATTGTTTTATGATTTGATAGTTGACCTAGGTGGGAAAAGTCTTAAAGGTGCAATTGATGAATTAATGAGAAATGAAAAAAGTTTTTTATTTATGGAAGGAGAGGAGCATATAATTGGTACAGATCCAACTAGAGTTAAAGATGGGGAACCTACTTGGGAACGAACAGATGCAATTTATAAAATGGTTTTCGATTTAGCATCATGGTTAGCTAAAGATGGTGTTCCAGAATGGCAATTAGTTATTGATAATATTGATAGTCTATTAATTAATCATGTGATAGTTTTACCACCTGATTTAAGACCAGCATCTAAAGGTGGGGCTGGAAAACAACTCATGGATAAAATTAATAGATATTATGTTCAAATATTAACAAAAAAAGAGATCATGAAAGAAACAATGATTGACATTTTACAAGACAAAAATCTTTATTACACATATTTTAAACAGATACAAAAAGATGTCAATGAATTGTATTATAGAATTCTTGAAAAAATGGCGAAGAAAGAAGGATTAATTCGTGGAAATATATTAGGAAAAAGAATTGATTTTTCTGGTCGAGCTGTTATTACCCCGGATCCAACATTAAATCTTGATGAATGTGTTCTTCCATATATAATGATTTTAGAATTATTTAAACTTCCAATTGCTAAACGAATAATTGAGGTTGGAAAATTTAAACTTCTAAATAAGGCTATTGATTTTGTTGATAGATGTATAGATCTTAAATCACCTGCTTTGTTTAAAATATGTGAAGAGATAATCAAAGATGAAGTTTGTATTCTTAATAGACAACCTTCATTACATAGATTAGGAATGTTAGGATTTAAAATCAAAATAACATTAGATAAAGTAATAAAGATACATCCATTAGCTTGTCCTCCATTTAATGCAGATTTTGATGGAGACCAGATGGCAGTATATATCCCAGTTACAGAAGAAGCCAAGCAAGAAATAATTGACAAAATGTTTATAACAAAAAACTTAAGCAGCCCTGCAAACGAAAGTCTTACTACAACTCCCAGTCAAGATATAGTGTTGGGAATCTATTATATTACTTCAGAAAGATTTGAAGATCGAGAAAAAGGGTTTAAAATATTTAATTCATGTTTACCAGAGGATTATCCAGAAATAAAAGAAATAGTAAATAGTCAAAAATTAATAGAAATATTAAATGAAATTAAAGATAAATATCCAGTAGAAATTACTGCTAAAGTTCTAGATAATATAAAAAGAGAAGGATTTAAATATGCTACTCTTTTAGGGTCAACAATGTCTTTGGATGATTGTCATTTTGCAGGAGCAAAAGATTTAAGAGATAGTCTGTTTAATAAGAAGAATATTCGAGACCAATTGGTTGCTGTAACTGATCAAGCAGTTAATGATGAAATACGAAAAAATTTTGAATATACTTTTGTAATTGATTCTGGAGCAAGGGGTAGTTGGGATCAAGTAAAACAATTAGTATTAACAAGAGGTTTTATTTCAAATTTTGATGGTGAGATATTACCCCTTCCAATAAAACATAGTTTAATCGAGGGATTGACTGAAGAAGAATTCTTTTATTCAACATACGGTTGTAGAAAAGGACTTCTTGATGTAGCACTAAATACAGGAACTTCAGGATATCTTTCAAGAAAATTAATTTTTACATGCGCCAATTTACAAATTGATACTGAATTAGAAGATTGTGGAACTCAAGATTTGCTTGAAGTAGATGTGAATAGTGAACTAAAAGCAAAAATGTTAATTGGTAGATATTATTCTGATAATGATGTATTAAATAATATTACCAAAGATAACTACAAAGATTTTGTTGGGAAAGTTATAAATATACGAAGCCCAATTTTATGTACCTCACCAACGATCTGCCATAAATGTTATGGCGATCTATACAAAAGTTTAAATAGTAGATTTATAGGAATAATTGCTGCACAAACATTGGGAGAACGAGGAACTCAGTTAGTATTAAGAACTTTTCATACCTCTGGGTCAGCAGTCATAAAAGGTGAAGATGATGAAGATGGTGGTATGAAACAAAAAGATATTATTGGTGATCTTGCTTCTGTGTCTGAGTTGCTTCATAAATTTAAGGGAAAAACATACACAAATATAGTTTCAGAACTATTTGATGTGTATAGTAAAGATATACACCACGTTCATTTTGAATGTGTTGTAGCACAATTAATGTGGAAAGATTATAAAAAATGGCGCTTAATTGAAAGCAGAAATGAAGTTGTACCTTCGTACTACAGTATCCAGAGTGTGCCAAATCAAGAAAGCTGGATTTTAGCCATGGCATTTTCAAATCCAAAAAGGAGTATTCTACAAGGAATACTTTATGAAGGTCGATACTCTGGAGTTATGGACAAAATCCTAAAGGGAGAAAAAATAGTATGAATATAGTTAATCCTGTGTTCAAAATTCAAGATGAGAATGAAAGCATTTTCACAATAAGAGAAAAAGATTATGAACAGATTTTACCTCTAGCGAGACAAATAATTCAACCCGTTGAAGATATCGGGTTTCAAATTACGGAATTAGAATTGAAAGATTCAAGATTTTCTTCTGGAGAATTATCAAAAACAATTAAACAAAGTTTAGTTGTTAGATTACAAAAAGGTACTTCAAATATTGACTTAACTCTTTATCTACCAAAATTAATAGATGGTAATTATATCATTATTAATGGTAGAAAAAAGATTCCATTGTTTCAATTATTCGATGTTCCAATTGTTACGAGAGGCGAAACAATAAAACTGAGAACCAATATAGCAACAATTATGGTAATAAAAGAAAAAAATATGCCATTTGTTACTATTAGTTTCTTAGGAAAGAAGGTACCTTTATCATTATTAATGATTTCATATTATGGACTTGATAATATGGTTGCTAGATTTGATCTTGATAATTTCTCAATAAAAGATGAAAATGACTTAATGGAATTATTAGTATCCGACTTAAAAGTATTATATGATGAATCTAAAGGATATACTCAAGATGACTTCATTGTTGAACTTGGTCGTCTTTATTCCAGATATAATGCAAAATCTAAAGGAGAAGATATTCTTTATGCTTTAGATCTAATTCCCAAAGTAGATATACTTACAGCAAAATTTCTAGAAACAGGCTCAATTATTGAAGAGCTATTAACAGCAATTCAAACACAATTTGTTGACGATACATTATTTACAAATAAACGTGTTAGATGTTTTGAATATATGATTTTTTCAAAACTATCAAAAATTATATTTGATTTATGTTTTTCAAATAGAACAGCAAGACAACCAAAATTTAATATCAATTCGACTCAAATCTTATCTGAATGTAATGTTTCGGATATAGTTCAGTTTGATTTCTCTATCAATCCAATTGAAGAATTGACAAAGTTGTCAAGGATTAGTCTTCTTGGACCAGGAGGATTTAAACGAGAAAATATACCAAAACATTTAAGAGATATTTGCCCAACAATGTTTGGAAGAATTTGTCCTGTTGATACCCCAGATAGAGATAATTGTGGAGTTCTACAAAATTTGGTTCCTAATGTAAAACTTGATAATAATTTAAAATTTTCAAGTGAGATATGTGAGAAAGAACCTATTTCCATTCCAGTTTCATTAGTACCATTTTTAGAACATGATGACCAAACAAGACTTCAAATGGCATCGTCACAAATGAGACAATCAATACTCTTAAAACAGTTTGATGAACCTACAATTAAATCTGGGACTGAACATCTTTATACAGGTCATACTCAATTCATTAAAAAAGCAAAGAAAGATGGAGAAGTAATCCATATTGATGATAAATGGTTGATAGTTGCTTATAATGATAGCACTATGGATATCTTTGATATTGGTTATAGAAAGATTTATGTAGAGCATATGGATTTTATGAATACATATGTGAAACCAGGCGATAAATTTAAATGTGGTGATATTTTGGCCGAAAGCAATTTTTGTAAAAATGGGCATATACAATTTGGAAGAAATTTATTAACAGGTGTTATGGTTTATTATGGAAATAATTATGAGGATGGAATAGTAATATCTGATCGTTTATCCGATGAAGATATTCTTACATCTGTACATTTTAAAGATTTATCATTTACAATTCCACCTAATAAAGTTCTTCTATCATTATCACAAGAGAAATATAAACCACTACCAAAAGAATTTGAAAATATAAATGTTGGTGAACCTTACGCGATTATGAAAAATCTTTTTGCAGATGATTTATATTCAGTTTTCAGTGAAGATATAAAATTAGAAGCTGAGAAAAACTATATAATTTCAGAAATAAATATTTATCCTAATGAGTGGAATGAAGATATCCCAGAATATAAAGAATGGGTTGAAGATCAAATCAAATTTCAACAAGAAAAAGAAGCTGGATTGAAAAAAATAATTAAAGATAAATTACCAAAAGAATTTTCAAATAAGTTTATACGAGAAAATAATTTAGATATTTCATCATTTATTGGTAAATATAAAAATAAACGAGAAAAAATAAATGGAATATTTGTGGAGATGTATGGGATCCATTTCAGAAGAGTGAAAGTTGGGGATAAAATCGCTAACCGTCATGGAAACAAAGGAGTTATTTCTAGAATTGTTCCTCATGAAAAAATGCCGAAATTAGAAGATGGACGGCATCTAGATATTTGCATTAATCCACTGGGTATTATATCTCGTATGAATATTGGTCAATTATATGAATTACACCTTTCAATGTCTCTTTATGATCTGAAACAAAATATCATAAAGATGATACAAGAGAAAAAACCACAAGATGATATTAAAAAATACTTACTTGACTATATTAAAATCATTGATAAAACCATAGAGAGTTGGTATTATCAACAATTTGAAGAACAACTACCAAAAGAAATTACAGAAGAATTTATTAATGATTTATCAGTAATTCAACCCCCATTTGAATCTTGTAAATTTGGTGATATTGAAGCGGCTTTAGCATATACAGATAGTAAATTTAAGCAAAAGATTTATGATCCTCTTTCAAAAACTTACTTGAAAAATGATATTGCAGTAGGTTCGATTTACTTCTTCAGGATGGTTCATATTGCTGAAGAAAAATTAGCAGCAAGAGGAATTGGTACGTATGCAAAACGTACGCTACAACCATTAGGTGGAAGAAAAAATAAGGGTGGTCAAAGATGTGGAGAAATGGAGACAGCTTGTATAATTGGTCATGATGCTCCAGCGAATCTATTTGAATTTCTCACAACTAAATCAGATTGTATTGACCTCAAAAATCAATACATCAGAAGCTTTATTGATCCTAATTTTACTGAAGAAAATAAAGATTTAGATAATGTACCAGAATCTGTTAAATTACTCAATTCATATTTAACAGTGATAGGAGTTGATAAATGACATGGTATAAATGTAGTTCAACAACTTCTTCTAATTGGGTTAATGATTTCGATCCTAATAGTTTTAAAAGAGGATGTATGGGATCGTTTGATTCATCAGAAGATATTAAAAAAGAAACTAAACCACCTACTGAAATAGTTTATTTTAATCCGGAGGAATTAGTGTATGATTAAAGGAAGAGATTGCCCAATATGTGGTGGAGAAATAAATTTTAAATATGTAACTCCAGATAAGAACTTTTATATTCTTAATGGAGTAATAGAACATGATACAAATAATTTAGTCTATGAAGAAGAAG
>Ga0190284_1000927_pt1 | contig 13943 bp, 10 predicted proteins | sample 48691812_MG_FD_161668 | JGI IMG/M metagenome (GOLD analysis project Ga0190284, IMG submission 161668) | Hydrothermal vent microbial mat bacterial communities from Southern Trench, Guaymas Basin, Mexico - 4869-18-1-2_MG | ecosystem: Environmental > Aquatic > Marine > Hydrothermal vents >...
TAGCCTTTTAGGAAGGGCCGATAAAGGCCTTACATTAGTTAAGTGAAAGACTGGCCTTTTAGGAAGGGCCGATAAAGGCCTTACATTAGTTAAGTGAAATACCGGCCTTTTAGGAAGGGCCGATAAAGGCCTTACATTAGTTAAGTGAAAGACAGGGCTTTTATACGGAACTTAACGAAAAATATGTGAAAATGACATGCCGGAACGGGTAAGAAAATTCCTAGCCAAATTATCGACTCATTTTTAGTTTTCATTTTTCATTGGTAAGTACCCGTGCAAAAGTTTTCCAGTATTAAGGACATTTTATTAGGTTTATTTTTTTTAAATACCTGCACGGGTACTTATATTAATTTCTTCATTTTTCATTTTTCATTGGTATAGTAGGGGGCCGATTAGCGCAGCGATATCCGCCCGGCTATGGATTGGGGAAGTTATTTCGCATCCATTCCCAAGAAAACTAACAAACAAGGAGTACCTAATGGGAAAAATCTTGGCTTTTGTTTACGGCGTGATTGGTTTCCTGCTATTTAACGCCACTTTTATATACTTTATTGTTTTTATTAGCAATATTTTTGAACCCAAGCTAATTGATTCAGGTGCTGAAGTACCAACCGCTCTGGCACTTTTGATTAATCTGGGATTAATCAGTCTCTTTGCTGTCCAACACTCTGTGATGGCACGTCCAGGCTTTAAACAATGGTGGCTAAAAATCGTTCCAACGCCAATAGAACGTAGCACTTACGTGTTCATTTCCAGTTTGCTCCTGATACTGTTATGTTGGCAATGGCAGCCGCTACCCGATAGGGTTTGGCAGGTTGAAAACCCTATTGGCTATTGGGTGCTAATAGGGCTTTTTTGGTTTGGCTGGTTGTTTTCATTCTTTGCGGGTTCCCAGATTGATCAGAGCGATTTGATTGGGTTACGACAGGTTTATTTGTATTGGCGTGGCAAGCCTTATACAGAGGTACCTTTTAAAGTGGTGTCCGTTTACAAATACATTCGACATCCCATTATGTTGGGCACGATTATCGGGCTTTGGGCAACGCCAACCATGAGTGTTGGCCATCTTATTCTTGCCATTGGTTTCACCGTTTATATTTTCATTGGTATCCATTTCGAGGAGAAGGATATGAAGGCCCTTCACGGCGAATCTTATGACAAATATCGGCAAGAAACGTCAAAGGTATTGCCGATTTTACTGAAAAAGTAGCGCCCCCAATTAACCTCCTGGGGCGTTGCCCCAGGCTTTAATAATACTTACCGAAGGGGCTAATAAAGGTTTTCAAATCAGCAACAACGGGGCGATATTAATATAGCTAGGGGCAACGCCCCAGGCAAGCCCCAACGGGGCGAGATTAATAAAGCCTGGGGCAACGCCCCAGGCAAGCCCCAACGGGGCAACGCCCCTGGCAAGCCCCAACGGGGCGAGATTAATATGAGTGGTACGGCTACCCACTTAGGTTTAAAGCCATTGGCTCCTCATTTATTGACTCATTTATTGCGGTAAAACAATCAGTTAGTGATTATAAAATCCTAACTAGAAAAAATTATAACCCCCGTAAATTTTCTAACAATCGCCTGTTTTATCTTAGTTAAATGACGCAATATGACTTATTATAAATAAAAAAGCGTATTTTTAATAAAATAGTGCTAAAAAATGCCTTGAACGGCCATATGAAAAGCCGCGTGTTTTGGTTTTAACCATTCTAAAAATAGGGTTTAGCATTATAACGACTAATCGTTTAAATATGAATATATGCCCTATTGAATACAAAATAGTTAATTTAACGCTTATAAAACAGTCACTTCTATTTTAATTGCACACAAAAAACTTTTCAGAGTTTGGGTATCCCTTGAAACGGAGACTCCCTAAAAAGTGATCTAAATATTATCGTGACTCTTGCGTTTTAAAGGCGACTCTCTCTGATTATTCATAATCATCAAGTTGAATAGACTGACAGCTAGTCGTACTGTGCATTTTATAAGCAAAGCTTTACCAAAAAAAAATTGGCCCAAATCACCCCAGAGTCAAGTAGGCGCTTTGATGAAATTCCATTTTTACAAAAAAAGTCACCAGTCCAGGTGCCTTAGAATAAATTCTAAGGCTTAAAGCTAAAGTACCCTAAAGGGCACTATTAGTAGGCTTTAGCTTAACGATGCTTTTAGCCTCAGAATTTATTCTGAGGCTTAACTTAATGGCATTGCTCTAGGAGTAGAGTTTCATCATACCTAACGAAAGTATTCAAAAAGGAAATTCCAATTTGAAAAACTCGGCGCGTTAGACAAAAAAACGGAGATAGAACTTGGTGACTTAACCATTCTCTGTGGCGCAAACAATACCGGCAAAACCTACACCACCCGTGCCATTTATGGTTTTATCAAAATGTGGGAAAGCCATATCGACTTTAAAATAGCTGACGCACAAATACAAAGTCTGTTTCAAAACGGCGTACTCAAAATTGATCTCACTTCGCTTGAAAAAGAAATCCCTCAGGTTTTAGACGCGCTTTCTAAAGAATACACCGTCTCTTTACCAAGGTTATTCAATGCCAGTGACTTGATGATCAAGTTTTTGATGGTTAGTTAGCCTAGGGATCAATCCCCAGGCTGAAAGCTCAAGTCTGCTAAAGCAGACTAACCCCCCCAGGTTTAGTAGTGCTAATCACGTCTGAAAGAATCGGCATTACGCTGTTTCATAACGCGTTAAACACAACTGAAGGGCATTCTTTTTCCCGCTATGCACACCCGGTTGCAGATGACATCGATTTTGTGCGCGATATTGTGGAGGTGCATAGCAAACAAAAAAGTCCGTTGATTAAAGAGTGCAACTTATGCCAAAACTAAAACCCGTCAATTGGATTGATAAGCCTCCCACGTAAGGGTAACCGCAATTGAGGGCCATATGGTTGATTAGCTCAGTGCAACTTTTGCCAAAACCAAAACCCATCAAATGGAATGATAAGCCTCCCACGTAAGGGATAACCGCAATTGAGGGCCATATGGTTGATTAGCTCAGTGCAACTTTTGCCAAAACCAAAACCCATCAAATGGAATGATAAGCCTCCCACCTAAGGGGTAACCGCAATTGAGGGCCATCTGGTTGATTAGCTTAGTACAACTTTTGCCAAAACCAAAACCCATCAAATGGAATGATAAGCCTCCCACCTAAGGGATAACCGCAATTGTGGGCCATCTGATTGACTGGCTTAGTACAACTTTTGCCAAAACCAAAACCCATCAAATGGAATGATAAGCCTCCCACGTAAGGGTAACCGCAATTGAGGGCCATCTGGTTGATTAGCTTAGTGCAACTTTTGCCAAAACTAAAAGCCGTCAATTGGAATGATAAGCCTCCCACGTAAGGGTAACCGCAATTGAGGGCCATATGATTGACTAACTTAGTACAACTTTTGCCAAAACCAAAACCCATCAAATGGAATGATAAGCCTCCCACCTAAGGGATAACCGCAATTGTGGGCCTTATGGTTGATTATGGACAAGGAACCGTTATTTGTTATAAAAAAGGATAACAGCAACTACAAGGATTCGTTATAAAAAAGGATAAAACCCAAACACCGCCACGAACTAATCCGTTATTATAACGAATCCTTGTAGTTATAAAACCCAAACACCACCACGAACTAATCCGTTATTATAACGAATCCCTGTAGTTGCTTTTAAGGAATAAAAAATCGACGTTGCCAAGACAACTGATTACAGCATAAATTGTTGACGGTATAACGGTTTATAAAGTTTATAACTTCAAAAAATCCTTATGGGAAAACTTCTCAATTGTTCAGTATAAACAAAGTATATGATTTGAAATTTGCTCATTGGGTTTAGAAAATTGATCGTCCTGCAATGGGGATGATGAATTAACCAAAGGAGATAGGCAAGCGGGCATTCATCTCCAAAGAAAAAAACATTTCGTTCCCCAAAACAATCTAGTGCAAGATCGCGGAAATCCCTAAAACACCCAGCCAACCTAAGAGCTACTGTACCCTAAAGGGCACTACAAGACAGTTAGTCGGCTTTAGCCTACTTGAGCTTTTAGCCATGAGGTTGAGCTACTGGCTACTGGCGGGGGTGGTACGGAAACGGGAGCGATCCTGCACTAGCACATCCATTGCAGGATGACTTACTATGAACACAATAGAACTAAACGCTTCTATCCTTATAGTTGAGGAGACACCGGAAAGTTCACACACATTCACAAAGCATATGAAAAACGTTGGGCTAGACGTGACTCTTGCCCAAAGCGGGGAACAGGCACTGCAAGTCATAGAAAAATGGGTGCCTGACATCATTTTTCTAGATATCCGGTTGCCGGGAATAGATGGCTTTGAAACCTGCCATCGTCTGAAACAGCATGAGATTACCCGATATGTGCCGATTTTTTTGATGGCTGCCATGACGGAAACCATTGATAAAGTTAAAGGTTTGACTGTCGGCAGTCTGGGATATATCTCCAAACCTTTTCAATATGAAGAAGTGCTGATGCACATCAACATCCATATCAGCCTTTTTCGCCAACAGAAAACACTCCAGCAAGAAAATGAACAACTCAGACAAGAGATTAAGCGCCTAAAAGCAACCGAAAATGCGCGATCAATAACCGAAGCCAAAGCCGCTTATCAACCCAAGTCCGAACCGTGTGACATTCCCACTTTGATGGGGCAAAGCCAATCCCTCATTGAAATAAAAACCGATATTCGTCGTTTGCAAAAAGTCAACAAAACCAGCGTCCTTATCGATGGTGAATGTGGCACCGGCAAAGAAGTGGTTGCTCGTGCGATTCACTTCGGGAGTGGTCGTGCAAAAATGCCTTTTATTGCCGTCAATTGCTCGGCAATCCCTCATGACTTAGCGGAATCCCAATTGTTTGGGCATGTGCGGGGGGCTTTTACCGGCGCGTTGAACAACCGCAGGGGTTATTTTGAACAGGCCGAAGGGGGCACCTTATTTCTGGATGAACTCGGTGAGCTGCCAATACCATTACAGGCTAAACTCCTGCGTGCCTTAGAAGAGAACAAGATAATGCCGGTAGGTGGTGAACCTAAACCTATCAATATCCGTGTTCTCGCCGCAACGAATGCCAATTTGCTGGCAAAGATAAAAGCCGGTACGTTCCGTCAAGACCTTTATTTTCGGATCGTCTGTTGTAACATTACGCTTCCCCCTCTGCGTACACGTAAAGAAGATATTGCGCTGCTGGCCGATCATTTTCTAATGGAGTTGGCCGCCGACAGGGAAAAAGCGAAAAAGGCGTTAAGTCAACGCGCCCTAACCGCCCTTGAAAGCTATGATTATCCCGGCAATGTGCGGGAATTAAAGAACATCCTTGAACGAGCGGTGATCTACTGTGATTATGATTCCATTCAACCCCAGCATCTCCGTTTTATTGACACCTCACTCATTCCAGACACGAAGCCACCGAAGCCTCCCCAATCAACTGACGCTTTGCCAGCCATCGAAGCTTACAAATTTCCCGCGACTGATGAAGAAAAAATTCTCGCGTATGTTCAAAAACAAGGCCATATCACCAATGCTCGGTGCCGACAATTACTTGGTGCAAATTATAATCGCGCTTCTTATTTACTGGGAAAAATGACGCGTGAAGGCGTGTTGGTGCGTGAAGGTAACCACCGCTCAACGAATTATCGCTTGCCTAGAGCCAAGAAATCCGATTTTTATGAAAAATCGGATTTCTCAAATGGCAATAAATCCGAGTTTTAGGACAAATTTATCACAGCAAAGCCTCGTCAAAGAAATCCGATTTTTTTGAAAAATCGGATTTCTCACTGCGTTCAAAAAAAAGGGTCACTATCCCTCTCTACTGAGTACAACGGATACGCGAAATAAACGGATAAGGCTTTTCGTGCATTTATTATCCGTCATACAACTTTGCATTGATAGATATATTGCTGTAACTTTTATAAACTCAAAATTTAGATTTCGATGAATCACAAAACATTAGGTAAACCTTGTCTTTATCCGTTTCGGAACGCGTATCCGTTGTACTAAGATATGATTGATAATAACCCTTTTTTTGGGAATGCGCCCATTGTCTTGTTACCGGCAACCACAATTCCCAATTCCCAATTCCCTCTATGCGATACATATGCTATCTCTCCAAAGGGATAGTATCTGTCACTGTTTATTGCGTAAGTTATTTGCTGCTACGTCCCTTATTCAATTTATTTATGAATATATCAAAAATTTATGCTGAATTTATAATGAATTGATAATGAATTGAGGCGCACTCGTATACGGTTGAAATTAAAGAAGAATCCTTATTTATGATGATTTTATAATGATTTTATAATGAATTTATAATGAATTTATAATGAATTTTGGCTTAATTTGACGGAACAAATTTTGTAACTTGTTGAATTTAAAGGGCTTTTAAAGTTGGCACACACCTTGCTTAATGACATCGCATTAACAAAGGTTGCGAGGCTCGCACTCACTGAGCCATCTGGCAATCTGAAAGTTTTATCCAGAAGGCCCTATATAATTTATTATAGTGTCGTTCAGAAGGCCGACGGCTTAGTCACCGTGAGTCCAACAAGTCCAAAGATTGATAAAGTGCTTGCGGCGGCGGCGGAGTTGAAGGACGTGACGGTGGATGTGGTGGAGGGGATGCCTACCTTAACGCTTGATTAATTTTTAGAAATTATTAAGCGAAGGGTGAGGATGAAATAGGATGAAAAGTTTGGTCCCGTGTGTTACAGGGCCAATATTTTTCGTATTAACGGATAATTGGTAACTGGAATAAAACACCCCGTTGCCAATGACCCATTATTAAATTTAATAGGAGCAATTAACTGTTGCTTAATTTCTATTTAAATCTATATATATCTAGTCAAATGAATAGAATATCTTGGAAAAATCAATTGCCACTTGAAAATGGGAGCAAGTGATCCTATAATGATAAGCTTGGGTCATGTTGACTCATATGAGAAAAGTTTTCTCGTACTGGGTATTGATTTTGACGGTTGGTAAATTTCAGTCTCAAGCCTCGCTTTGGGGTTGAAATTTGACCCAAGCGGACTGCCTGAAAAAATGACAATACTTGGTTGCACGAAACGACTTCAATCGGATTGAGTGCCAACGGTTGGGACGGACCAACCAGGACTCCAGTTACAAACTGAGTAATCAGGCATGGGAGGAGAGCGAATCACCTAATGGCCAACTTTGAGTAGGTTTTTAGGAGCAGGCTAACAATGACTACTAAAAAGAATTTAGACTGCATAGCTATCCCTTTAATTATTGAGGTGTTATAGTTGTTCAGATAATTATTGAGTCCCCTTTAGGGGACTTGAGCTTTTAGTGTTGGCTTTAAGTTTTGAAATTCTTAACTATTTATCTGAATACCTATAAAACCTCGGAGGTTTCTCTATTTTGCTCCCCGCCCGGTTAACACAGCCGGCAGGGTTCTTAGCAATATCAAAATATCATTGAAAAACGACAGAGTTTTGATGTAACGTAAATCCAATTCAACCTGCTCTGGAAACTCAAGATCGGAGCGCCCGGAAATTTGCCAAAGGCAAGTGATGCCTTGTGTGACATCTAAACGATGACGTTCATAGGGCGTATATTGGGCCAGCTCATCAGGCAAGGCCGGGCGAGGGCCTACCAATGACATATCGCCAATCAACACATTCCAGAGTTGTGGGAGTTCGTCTATGGAATACTTGCGAATAAATTGACCAAAACGGGTAACACGCGGATCATGTTTCATCTTAAACCTGAACACGTCCTTTTGGCTCTCATTGTTTTTCATTAAGTCGGCCTTGTGCTTCTCAGCATCAAGACACATCGAGCGAAACTTCCACATAGTAAACAACTTACCTTGTTTGCCCACCCGTTGTTGAGAAAAAAGGACGGTGCCGGGCGAGTCTCGGTAAATCAACAACATAATAATTAGTAAAAATGGACTTAACAGCACAAGCAATAGCGCGGAAACGACGATATCGAGGAGGCGTTTCCGCAAAGAACAGTCATAAGATACTATCGAGCGTCGAGGGTAAAAGAAACAACTCGGTACAAAAAAAGAATAACTTAGCATAAGTGAGTCTCCAACTAGACTGAAAGTACAACTTACGAGACGTTGTACTATTTTTGATAAACTGATAGGTGGTAAGTTGGACTCCTTCAAGTCCTCAAAGAGTGGACGAGCATCATAATATAGGCAGAAGTACAAAACACGTCCATTTTTGTCGCGTTTAAACAGAATCTATGTAACACATTTGTGGCATGGAAAAAACGCCCTCGCCGTCAAAATGAAAAAGAAGTTTGAGTTAGTACCGACTTAAGTGCAAGCGATTGCTAGAACTATCTCGTCATCAAAAAGTGGGCAGCTATCATAATAGAGGCCCAACTACAAAACACGTCCATTTTTGTCGCATTTAAATAGAATCTCTGTAACACGGTTGTTGTGGCATTTCTAAAACGCCCTCGCCGTCAAAAAGGAGTTGATTGATAGGGGTTGATTTTGTACTCAGAGTGCCTATCATGTGTCTATGATGAGTACATATAAACCGCAAAAATTTCCGAGTTAATAGCTTGTTCAGTAAAGACACTCCAACGTTGGGATAGGGAAGGTGTTCTAAAAGCCAACCGAACTTCAATGGGTCGAATATACTACACCCATGTAAAATACATTGAATATTTAGGAATAAAAAATAAAGGAATATGGCTTCGATGTCACCAGAACAGGAATGAGTTCAATATCTATTATCCATTATTGGCCTGTATTTTCAGCACGACTTCTGGTCTACGTTCTTATAAAAAGCTAATTAAAGATGTTTATATTAAGTCACAAAATACAGCTCAAGGCTCCAACCGTTAAGCAACAACAGTATTTTAGGCAAGCTTGTGGAACTTCAAGATTTGCTTACAATTGGGGTTTGGCGGAATGGAAACGACAATATTCTGCAGGTTTAAAGCCAACTGCAAGAACTGTCAGAACGGCTTTTAATGCAATCAAGCAGGTTGACTTCCCCTGGGTATTTAATGTCACCAAATGTGCGGCGGAACAAGCGTTTAGTGATTTATGTGCAGCTTTTAAACGTTTTTTTAGGCATATTGGTGGATACCCATGTTTTAAAAAGAAAGGTACCTTCGACTCATTCTATCTTTCTAATGATCAATTTAAACTTTCGGGAAATCAAGTCAGAATTCCTAAGTTAGGTTGGGTTAAATTAACAGAATCGCTCCGATTTTCTGGAAAGATTCTGATCGCTAACCGTTTCCCGTATAGCAAATAAATGGTTTATCAGTATTAGTGTTCAAATGGAAACAACACCAGTCAAAAAGAGCAAGAACCAAGCTTTGGTTGTTGGGGTTGATTTGGGCATTAAGAAATTAGCCACCCTATCAAACGGTGAAACCGTGGCAGGTAGAAAGCCTTTAAAGAAGCTTAGCCGTCGTCTGGCACGACTACAACGACATTTAGCCAAATGTACTAAAGGATCAAAGCGTTACAATCGGCAAAAAATGAAGATCACACGACTTCATTATCGCATACGTTGTATTCGCCAAGATGGTTTGCATAAGCTGACTCATCACCTTTGTCAAGACTTCAAGGTTATTTGCCTTGAGGACCTGAATGTGAAGGGAATGATGAAAAACCACAAGTTGGCTTTAGCCATAAGCGACATGGGTTTTTATGAGTTTAAGCGGCAACTTGAATACAAAGCGACTCTTTTTAGAAACTTTATTGTTTCTGTTGATAGATGGTTCCCTTCTTCTAAAAAATGTTCTATGTGCGATCACAAAAAAGAAGAATTGAAACTTTCCCAACGTACTTATCATTGTGATGAATGTGGTTTTTCCATTTGTCGTGATTTGAACGCGGCCATAAATATTGAACGAGAAGGCATTCGTGTTCTCGCATATTAACGAGTTGATTTAAGTACCGGAGGCTAGCCGGGAACTTATACGCACGGGGACAAGACGGCTCTGTTTTTGGAAGTACTTCCAAAAGCAACCAGCTTGGTTGAATCGTGAACTAAGCCGTGATCACATTTGATCACAAATTAGATAGCAGTCTCAACTTGAGTTAGTACCAACTTAAGTCCAAGCTAAAGCTTGGACTCCTTCAAGTCCTCAAAGAGTGGGCGGCTATGATAATATAGTCTCAAGTACAAAACACGTCCTTTTTTGTCGCGTTTAAATGGAATCCATGTAACATTTGTGTCGCATGAAATGTACAAGCATTAAGAACTGATAGTATCAGTCAGCTTAATCACTGGATAGGAAAATTACTAATTACCAATTACCAATTACCAATTACTAATTACTAATTACCAATTACATAGTCGCATAAGCCCGTCTCCAAGAACGAATCTCAATGCAAAACAACCGTTGCGCTCGATGTTGACACCATCCCTCCCGAAGTGGGCGAGCATGATAATGTAAGCGGAAGCACAAAACACGTCCTTTTTTGTTGCATTGAAAATGAGTCGATGTAACACTTATGTGGCATGGAAAACCTATTTGGTTTTCAAAACAGAAAATATTTCACCTCAAACCTCTTCGCAGTCTAGCGCCTTTAAGGTACGATAATAGTTTTTATTGACTGACAACTCTAAAGACACTCATGTTTGGATTGAACAAAAAAACTGACAAATCTCCAGAAAAATCTCCAGAAAAATCTCCAGAAAATAAGCCAGAAGAAACGCCAAAAAAACCAGGCTTGTTTGCTCGCCTGAAAAAAGGATTAAGCAGGACTCGTGAAAACTTGACGGCCGGATTGGCAAACGTCTTGCGGGGCAAAAAAGCGATTGACGATGAATTGCTCGAAGAGATTGAAACCCTGCTACTAACGGCTGATGTGGGTGTTGAAGCGACTAACGCGCTGATGACAGACTTGACTAACCGAGTGGCTCGCAAACAACTGGGGGATGGTGAAGCGTTATTTCAGGCCTTGCGTGAAAACATGCAAGCGATTTTGCAGCCCGTAGAACAACCCTTAGTGTTGCCCGACGACAACAGCAAGCCCTTTGTGATTTTAATGGTTGGCATCAATGGGGCGGGCAAAACGACCACTATCGGCAAACTCGCTAAACACTTTCAAGCCGAAGGACGCTCCGTGATGTTAGCGGCGGGGGATACTTTCCGTGCGGCGGCCGTTGAGCAACTAAAAGTCTGGGGCGAACGCAATAATGTCCCGGTGATTGCCCAACATGATAGGGCCGATTCGGCCTCAGTCATTTTTGATGCCTTGCAAGCTGCGACAGCGCGTGGTATTAATATCTTAATTGCAGACACGGCCGGGCGTTTGCATACCCAAGGTAATCTCATGGAAGAGTTGAAAAAAGTACGGCGAGTCATTAATAAACTCGATCCAGCCGCGCCCCATGAAATTATGTTAGTCGTCGATGCCGGTACTGGGCAAAATGCGCTCGTCCAAGCCAAGCAATTTCATCAAGCCATTGGGCTAACGGGTGTAACTATTACTAAATTGGATGGTACGGCTAAAGGTGGGATTGTTTTTGCAATGGCTAAACAAACAGGCTTGCCTATCCGCTTTATTGGTGTTGGAGAACAACTGGAGGATTTGCGGCGCTTTGAAGCGGCGAGTTTTGTGGAAGCACTGATTTCCAGTGATCTGTGATCAATGATCAGTTTTTCAGTGAGAAGTGTAAGTGAAACAACTAATAACTAATAACTAATTCTACTAAAGAACTGCACACAGTTTGTAGTAGGCGATTCATCGCCCACACCGTTTGTAGTAGGCGATTCATCGCCCACACAATGCCATTAAATTAAGGATAAACTGATCAGTGATAAACTGATCACTGTTCACTGAAAAACTGATCACTGAAAAACATGATTGTTTTTAATCAAGTTAGCAAACGCTATAGTGGATATCTGGCCCTCAAACAAGTCAGCTTTCATTTAAAGCGTGGCGAAATGGCGTTTTTGACCGGCCATTCTGGGGCCGGTAAAACCACCCTGTTGCGCCTTATTGCGCTGATTGAACGCAATACTGGCGGACAAATTTTGATCAATGGACAAAACTTAAGTCGCTTGTCCACCGAACGCATCCCTTATCTACGACGCTGGATAGGCATGACATTTCAGGATCATCGCTTGCTGTTTGACCGATCCGTGTTTGATAATGTAGCCTTACCATTAATCGTTGCCGGCTATCGGCATCAAGAGATTCGCCGTCGTGTGCGGGCCGCACTGGATAAAGTCGGTTTACTCAGCAAAGAAAAAAGTTATCCCATCACCTTGTCAGCCGGACAACAACAGCGCGTCGGTATTGCTCGCGCCGTCGTCAATAAACCGCCTATCCTGCTTGCGGATGAACCGACGGGTAATCTCGATCCGGCTTTAGCCAGAGAAATTATGAAGTTATTTGTGCAATTTAATCAAGTCGGCGTGACAGTGTTAATCGCTTCACACGCTTTGGGTTTAATCAAAAGTCTAGGACATCGTACACTCATTTTGCAACAAGGCAATTTGATCGGCGATACCTATCCGATTCATTTATGCTAACAAATCCTAACGAATATTAACAAACGTTAACAATAGCTCCCGTTAGAGAGGGTGAATCTACCTGCATGCTACCGAAAATTATCGAGAGCCGCTTTATACAATCTGAATTCGCTTGGGGAAAAGCAAATTGAGAGATTGTAAGTCTCAGGTTTTACCAGTACTCCAGGATGAGTACTGAACCGGATACCTGCCGCTTTATAGCGGTGAATCATATAAAAAAATCTCATAAAAGTCAATCATTTTTTCCAGCACCTGCCGAAGAATTGGTATTGTTTGTGAAGATTTGTTAATAAATTGGGTACTATGCATGAACCTCGCCGTTGATGAAATCTCCTACTCCTAAACCGAATCGTCCGCGCCCTATCCGTCCACCGAATAGTCGTCTGCGCCGCAAAGCCAAGCCTTCAAAAAAATCGAATGCTTGGCTATTACACCACCTTTACGTCCTATTTTCTAGCTTGGGGCACGTTGTCCGTACCCCCTTGCCCAGTCTAATGACGGCCGCTGTGATTGGGATTGCCTTAGCCTTGCCAACGGGTTTATTTCTTTTATTAGAAAATGCTCGGCATGTCAGCAGCGAGTGGGGTGGTGCGGCGCAAATTTCCTTGTTTCTTAAACAGGATATTGATGAGGCACAAGTCCATCAGTTAGCCGATCAGTTGTACCAGCGCCCCGATATTTCCAATGTGCAAGTCATTACCCCCCAAGATGCCTTGAATGAATACCGCGAATTTTCTGGATTTGGAGAAGCTTTGGGTGCACTTGAAGAAAATCCGCTACCGGCCGTTTTGGTGATTCAACCGGCTACCAGTGACGCGACAGTCACTGAAGATTTACTAAAAATCCTAGAACAATTGCCGCAGGTAGACATTGCCCAATTCGATATGCTTTGGTTAAAACGCTTGTTTGCGATAATGGAAATTGTGCGGCGCGGAGCATTAATATTAGCGGGCTTACTCTCATTGGCAGTGTTACTGGTGGTAGGCAACACCATCCGCTTGACGATTTATAATCGCCGTGAAGAAATCGAAATCTACAAACTGGTTGGCGCAACGGATGCGTTTATTCGTCGCCCGTTTTTGTACACGGGTTTTTGGTACGGTTTGTCAGGCGGATGGATTGCTTGGCTATTGGTCAACTTTTCATTTTGGTTTCTACAAGAACCCGTGAAACAATTGACAGCCTTGTATGATAGTCAATTTGAATTAGTGACTTTAGGTTTCTTATCTAGTTTTCTATTACTATCAAGCGGTGTTTTATTGGGGCTGACGGGGGCATGGTTAGCCGTCGGACGACATTTGAAAAATATACAACCTCGTTAACCGATTCATTTAGGTTAACAAAAGTTAACAATAGCACTCCTAAGAGTGGGTGAATCTACCTGCATGCTACCGAAAATTATCGAGAGCCGCTTTATACAATCTGAATTC
>Ga0190284_1000928_pt1 | contig 13908 bp, 9 predicted proteins | sample 48691812_MG_FD_161668 | JGI IMG/M metagenome (GOLD analysis project Ga0190284, IMG submission 161668) | Hydrothermal vent microbial mat bacterial communities from Southern Trench, Guaymas Basin, Mexico - 4869-18-1-2_MG | ecosystem: Environmental > Aquatic > Marine > Hydrothermal vents > Microbial...
GCCCCAGTGGCTCTGCGGCCTGGAAGCCGATGCCGCCAAGGCGCGTGCCGACGCCGAGGCGACGGCCACCGTCGCCCGATTCGTGTTCATCGGCGTCCTGCTCGTCTTCCTGACCGTGTTGATCCTCAGCGACATCGCCTGTCGCAACCGGATCGGGCGGATGCTTGAACATACCCAGGATCTCGACAAGCCCCCGGCGGAGGCTCAGTCATGACGCCAACGACCCTCCTCGCCGAAGTAGTGAAGCCGCTCAATATCGGCGGATGGATCATGATGATCGGCTGCGTCGGGCTCGTCTTGGGATTGTTGGGGTTCTGCCTCTATCGCGTGTGCACGCAGCCGACGACGAAAACCGGCGGATGCTCGAATGGGGCGAGGGATGCCGACGAGGAAGATGGCAGCTTCCTCTCCGGCGAACACATAGTCTGCGGCTACTGCGGCAAGCCCAACAGAAGAAGCGCAACGTACTGCGCGCACTGCGGGCAACCATTGCGGTAGCCGGCGGTATCCAACACGGTCCCCGCACCTCGCTTGGAGAGGTGGCGGCGCACATGCCGCAGCAATCGCCTTCGGAGGGCGCCCGTCATGAAGCAGGCTTTTTTCTGGTGTTATCCGTGGGATATGGAAGACGAAGGCGTCGCCGCGGCGCTCGGACGGATGGCGGGCGATGTCGGCGTCAACGCCGTGTCGGTCGTGGCGGCACATCACGGCATCCGGGAGATTCGTCCGCGGGCGGTCTCCGGACCTAGGGTGATCCAGCTTGATGCCGCCGCACACTTCCAGCCCGACGGCAAGCGTTATGCAAAGAACGGGATCCGACCGATTGCGGCATCGTGGATGAAGTCCCGTAATCCGTTGGATAAGATCGCCGGGGAAGCGGAAAAGCAAGGCCTGGCGCTGCGGGTTTCGGTGTCCGGCTGTCGCGGCGGCGCAATGGTCTCAAAGTATCCCATGGCGTCGTGCGTCAATGTCTTTGGTGCGCAAAGTTGCGCGTGGATGTGTCCTTCGAATCCCGATGTACGGCGGTACGTGGCCGACCTGGTGGAGGACCTGACGGTGAACTACCCTGTGGACACACTCGAACTTACCTACGCCGATTTCGGCGACGGCCGTGATCTGTGGCGACATCTTGGCAGCGGCGTCCGGCCGGGAGAAGTGGAAAGGATGCTCTGGTCGTGGTGTTTCTGCTCGTCGTGCCGGCAACGGGCGATGGACGCGGACGTCGACGTCGAGGCCGTGGTCGCGTCGGTGACCGATCATCTTGACCGCATGTTGCGTCTTGAGCCCGCGACGCATGACTCGTTTGAATTCATGCTTGCGAATGACGCGCATCTCGCGGCGTATCACAAGGCTCGCGTGGGTGCCGTGACGTCGCTGGCGCGAATGGTGCGTTCTCAGACAAAGACCCGGTTAATTCTTGACCTCCCCTCACCGCGTGTCGCAAGCGGCGCCTACATTGCAGAATTGAAAGAACATTGCGATGGCTTTCTCCTTCCGCTGCCGCCTGCCGAGGCGCCATCGTTGCACAGCTCCTTCGAGGCGCAGGTCAGAGAGGCAGGCGGGGCGGAGCGTGTCGATGTGTCCGAATACTGTTGCCCGCCACGTGTGAAGGATGGACCGTCACTGGTGGCGAAGGTGCACCGGGCGATCGAAACGGGACACCCCGCGGTTGGTTTCTTCAATTACGGTCTGGCCCCGGAGCCCTGCCTGGGCTGGGTGCGGCAGGCGATCCGGTACGCGCGACGGGACCGAGGCTTCACCTCGATCCCGTCGTGTTACTGAACCCCACCAGACCTGGGCATCGTGCCCCTATGGCTACCGCAGCAGTGAGAGAATCTGAGACGACTGCTGCGAGGCCACGCCCAGGAGCGAGATCGCCGACTGCATCAGCACCTGTTGCTTGCTGAGTTCCGCGGTCTCGAGAGCATAGTCAACGTCGTCGATGATGCCCCGAGCGCTTTCAAGTGCCTCCTTTGTGGCATTCAAGCTGTTGACGGATGTTTCGACCTGGAACTTCTGGAACCCGCCGACGCGTCCGCGCTGGGTCGCGATCTGGTTGATAGCGGCCTTGGCGACAATCACGGCGTTGTTGGCGTCCGACGACAGGTCGTTCGCGCCACCACTTTGGAGGGTGCTCAAATAGCCGTCGGTGCTGTTGCCCAACTGGTGTGAGAACATGCCTTCGATGCCGAGGGTGGCTTGCGTGCTGCTGCTCGTCCCGAGCTGGAACGTCATGCCACCGCCGGTGATACTGACGTTTCCGGCACTGCCTGCCACGTTCCCCGCGGCGGTCAGGTAGAATTCGCCGCTGGTCCCGTTGGAGTTGAACGAGACCCGCAGACCGTCAACGTAGGCCTGCTGGCCGTTGACGTTCACCGAGGCGTCGGCACCGGTGGTATGAGCTAGGGTTAGGAAGTCGGCGTCTCCGCTTATGAACTGGGAGGAGACGAAGGCATCGTCGCCGTATTCGCGGCTTTGAATATGGAGTTCATTGCCGCTGACGGAGGCGGAAACGCCCGTATCGGCTGCGGCGGCGATGATCTTGTCGCGGACGTTTGCCAGCGTGTCCGTGTCATCCACTGTGATCGTGGCGGTCCCCAGGCTGCCTGCGACGCTGAACGTGGCCGCACTGACGTCCGTCGAGTCGGCGGCGGTGAAGGTGCCCAGTGTGGCGGAAGCCACTGTACCGGCCGTAACGACACTGACAGACATTGTCTGTGTGCTGCTGGACGTGGGCCGTGAGAAGACCTTGACATCGCTCACCTTGCTCGGGTCGCTGGCCGTTGCGCGGATGGACTGCGTACCATCCAACAGCTTCTTCCCGTTGAACGACGTCGTTTGCATGATCCGGTTGATGGAGTTGATGGCGTTATCGATCTGGGCCTGGTTGGCGGCGATCTCAGCGGAACTCAGACCACCGGAACTGGTGCTTTGGGCCGCCAGCGATTCGATTTCCCCCAGCAGGTTGCCGACCTCCACGAGGGCGCTGTCCGCCACACTCAGCATGGAGTTCGCCCGCTGGCCGTTGTTGATGGCCGCATCCACGCCCACCAACTCGGCGGTAAGGCTCTGGACGGCAATCAAGCCGGCCGGATCGTCCTTCCCCGAGTTAATCTTGTGGCCTGTCGACAGCCGTGTCAGCGACTGTGTCTGCAACTGTGTTGTGCCGTTGAGAATGTTCAACAATGATAATGTGTTGACGTTGTTAACTGTCAGTCCCATGGTGTCGTTCCCCTTCCTGGCGGCGAGGTTCAGATTGTCCTACTAACCCTAAGATTGTCATTCTTAGGAGACCAACGCTGTTTTCAGTGTTGATATCCTTCATTCGCCTGTTGACCAGTGAAACCTAAGATATAACTTTTGTAGGGACAAATACCTATTGTCCAGGAAAACGCGGTGCCAATACACTGGCACCCATAAGGTTAGGGCTGCTGGTCCGAGATGGATTTGTGTCCGGATTCGTGGCGTTGCCAGTATTGGCAGGCCCGCGTCCCTTTTTTACGAATCCAGGCTCGCCGGTTCATTCGCCGTGGCACGGGGTGCCTGCGGGGCCTCGGATTCATCGCGGTTGTCTGCCACGGCACCGCTCGGCTTGGTACTCGGTTGTGAAGCGGCTTGCTGAAAGGCCTTAAGCCTGGCGATGGCGTCGCGCGGTATGGGTCCGATGCACCACTCGCCGGCCTCTTGTGCAATGGCGAGCCGGCACTGCTCAGTTGGGCTGCCCTTTGTGACGGCGTAATCTTCAAGGTCGTACTCAGCCAACATAACGTATACAGGCCCGTCGATGCCGGGAAGTGTCGGCAGTTTGTCGATCGACAGTATTCGGACCTGCTTGAGGGCGTTGAACATGGACTCGAAGCGGCGGGCGACGATCGGATCGCCGGAGTGGCTGCTTAGCATGAGCCGAAAATCGCTGTATTTGCCCTCCATACACACGCGGGCAAAGCGATCGACGAAGCGATTGAGTGAGAGATTGTACGTCCTGATCGATTCAGGGAAGATGAATTCGGGTCGCTTTGTCGGGTCCGGGATGACGAGCGACGGGAAGGCCTCCTCCGTATCGAGGGTTTGATCCTCGGCAATCATCACGACGGCAACGGTGCTGACCATGAAAACGGCCAGGACGGCAAGGGTGATGAGCCCGACACGGCGAAGACGCGGCTTGAAGCGTATTGCACTCATGGGGAAACTACGATATCAACTATTAGAGTCGCTGTCGATCGAATCCCGTTAGATGGGCAACATTGCCCGTCGTACGGATTCTCGGTGATGTGTGAAGGTGCGGGAGTGTCAACAAAGCGTGTAATATCATCCCTGGTGGCGGATTAACGGCGTCTCATGCTCACGTTCATCATCGCAGTCGGTAGTTTGATTCTTTACACTGTCGCCTTTCACACCTATGGCCGCTGGCTGGCGCGTCGGTTTTTCAGGCTCGATGCCGATGCGCCCGTGCCAAGCAGGCAAATCAGCGACGGGCAGGACTACATCCCCACGCGCAGAGAGATTCTGTTCGGCCACCACTTCACCTCCATCGCGGGGACGGGGCCGATTGTGGGGCCGGCGCTGGCAGTGATCTGGGGCTGGGTGCCGGCGCTGATCTGGGTGCTCGTCGGCTCGATCTTCATGGGCGCGGTGCATGACTTCGGGGCGCTTGTCGTGTCGATGCGCAATCGGGGCCGGACCATCGGCGAGGTCGCCGGGCGACTGATCAATCCACGCGTCAAGGTTTTATTCCTGCTGATCCTCTTCCTGGTGTTGACGATCGTGCTGGCCATCTTCGGGCTAGTGATCGCCTCGATCTTCGAGATGTATCCGGCGTCGGTACTGAGTGTCTGGGTTGAGATCCCGCTGGCCGTCGGGATGGGGTATCTCGTCTACCGGAAGCGCGCCTCACCGCACGCCCCGGCGCTGATCGCACTGGCGCTGATGATGCTGGCCATCGTGCTGGCGGTGAAGTTCCCTGTTCTGCAATTCAAGTTCGAGCCGCTGACAATCGCGGGCCTGACATTCTCCCCCATTGTCATCTGGACGGTCATCCTACTGGCCTACTGCTACGTCGCCTCGACGCTGCCGGTCTGGAAACTCCTTCAGCCGCGCGACTACATCAACAGCCACCAGCTTATCCTGTGCCTGACGCTATTGGTCCTTGGAATCGGCGCCGCGACATTGTTCCACGACGGCGGCGCGCCGATCGTCGCGCCGGCTGTTCAACTCGAGCCCGCCGGCGCTCCACCGATCATGCCGTTCCTGTTCATCACCATCGCGTGCGGCGCGATCAGCGGTTTCCACAGCCTGGTCAGCAGCGGCACGAGCAGCAAACAGATCGCCTGCGAGACCGACGCCCAATTCGTTGGCTATGGCGGGATGTTGACCGAGGGGTTCCTGGCGGTGCTGGTGATCCTCGCCTGTTGTGCGGGGCTGGGCTTGGTGCACAGCGGCGGCGCGGAAGGCACGCTGTCCGGTCATGCGGCGTGGCTGCATCGTTACGAGTCGTGGGGCGCGGCGAAGGGCCTCGATGCCAAGATCGGTGCGTTCGTCGACGGCGGCGGGAACTTCGTCGCATCATTGGGGATTCCCCTAAAGATATCCATCGCCATCATAGCCGTGCTCGTCGCGTCGTTCGCGGCAACCACGTTGGACACGGCCATGCGGTTACAGCGGTATGTCATACAGGAACTCGCCGCCGCGACTAAGATCAAGCCATTGACCGGCAAGCACGCTGCCACGCTGCTGGCCGCCGTCATCGCCGCCATCGTCGCGGCACTGCCGCCGCCGGGACAGACGTGGGCGACCGGCATGGGCAAGGGCGGGCTGATCCTCTGGCCGCTGTTTGGAGCGACCAACCAACTCCTCGCGGGCCTGGCCCTGCTCGTCGTGGCGTTTTACCTGGCACGACGGAAGATGCCGGTCTGGCTGATCGCCTTGCCGCTGGGCGTGATGATCGTCGTACCGTTCTGGGCGATGCTGCACCAACTCTTTTCGACCGGCGGCTGGTGGGAGGACGGCCAGGTCCACCTCGTGATAACAAGCCTGATCATCCTGGGCCTGGAAGTCTGGATGGTCGCAGAGGCCGTCCTACTATGGCCAAAGATCAAGGGCGTCCTCGAAGTCGAATAGTGCACCCTCATACCTGAATCTACAGCCCAGTGTAAAACTGCTCTGTGAGCAGGTCAGTGTGCCACTGCTCTTGAGCAGTGATCTGTCGGCGGTGTATTCAATAACCCAGCGTGACCTTCGGCCGCCGGGTGCCATGCTTTCACGCGACGAAGTCGCGGGTAAGCATGTCGAGTCCGTTGAAGACATGCCTACCCGGGCTCCGCCCGTGAAGGCATGGCCCCCGGCATCGCGTCCATTTGTCTACTTAATCAGCGCCCCCCTTTATTTAGGTGTTTTTTTGTTTGAAAGGATCAGATTCGGCGGGCAAAGCCAGCCATACGCGACTGAGAGCACGGTGCTTTGCGCAGAACACTGACGGACAAGCCGCCAGCGGCACCCGGTGCCGCCCGTTACGATTCAAGGACTATCGTCCAGAAAGCTACGAATCCTCTGAGTAAGCCGGTCAGTCTTCTTTGGGGCGGTCTGGCATTCCCAGACGGTTAGAACAGACCAGCCCAGCCGCCTGAGCTTGCGCTGGTGCTTCGCGTCTCGGTTCTTATTCGACTCAAGCTTTTCTCGCCAATAGCGTGCTCTGGTTTTCGGGGTTGATCTGCCCTTATGGCAGTGGTGCTGGTGCCAGAAACACCCGTGAACGAAAATCACTTTTCGGCGGGCGGGAAAGACCAAATCGGGGCATCCTGGAAGCTCGCGGATGTGGAGGCGGTATCGGTATCCGAGCCGGTGAACCAGGCTGCGCACGACATGCTCGGGTTTCGTGTCCTTGTTGCGAATCGCCCGCATAATGGCGCTTCGTTGTTGCGTAGTGAATTGATCCGTCATAAAGAACGTTTGATTAAAAAAAACTTCTCGAAGACATCGGCGCACCATCCACGTGTGGGTTTGGGATCGGTGCCTCCGGGACGCACCTTACTTAAGCTTGGCGATCGAATGCGACAGACCTCTACAAGCGATCAGGGACCCCTCCCTCACGGTCGGGGCTCTGGTCAGAGCCCCGACCGTGAGGGAGGGGTCAGTGCTCGATCGCGATGGGTCGCAGTCATTGATCAGGGACCGCTTGCTGACGCGCGCGGCTCTGATGTGGACGATGGATCGCTAGTTGACGCGCGCGGCTCTGATGTGGACGATGGATCGCTAGTTGACGCGCGCGGGCTGAAGCCCGCGGCTCTTTGGTTTGAAGCCCGCGGCTCTTTGGATGTAGGTGCAATCGTGAAATGCGCTAGTCAAAATAGGCCGGATACGTCCGGGGCTTCGTCTTCCGTCCTTGATAGGCGCGGGTCAGGTCCAGGAAGATCTCCAGGTCGCGGTCGATGTTGGAGTTCACGCCGTCGAAGTACAGGATGCGGATCGGCAGGTCGTCGTGGGCTTCGCTGACAGCCGGGTAGACCGCCTCGCAGATCACGCCGTTCATGCAGGTGAACGGACTGATGTCGATGATGCCGTCGGCGCCCTTGCCGTGCAGGTAGATCGCCTTGCCCACGCTGAGGACCATCTCACCGAGGCAGCCGTCCGCGGGGAGGTAGGCGTGAGATGCCGCCAGGACCTCGCGGACGTCGTGCGGCTCCTCGTAGCCGCGCAGGTCGTCCATCACGGGAGCCAGCAGGGCGTGCTCGTACTTGTGCTGGAGATGGGTCTTGAGCTTCAGCTTCAAATAATCAGTATTCAAACGGCCGCGATCGCGCAGGATGTCTTCCTCCTGGCTCCAGTTGGTGTACCAGACCCATTCGGCAATGTCGGAAATCCAGCATTCGCCGCCGTGCCGCTCGATTCGCCGGGCCACGTCGTCGTTGCTGAAGGTGTTCAGCCGGCAGTAGATTTCGCCCACGAGTCCGATCAGCGGTCGGCCCTTCTCGTAGCGCGCCGGGATGTTGCGAAACCGATCCCGCATCCGTTCGACCGCGCCGACCAGGTCGGCCAACCGCTGTTTTATCTCGACGCCCGGCCGCGCCACCAGCCGATCGAAGGCGTCGATGGATTGGTGGAACGCCTCGTCTGCGTCACCCGCGATCTTCTCATAGGGCCGGGTCTTCAGCAGAAACCGCGTCACGAGGTCCCCGACGATGAGCCCCAGCCACGCCGTCTTCATCATCTCCGACGCGTGCTCGCCGAGGCCGTCGTAGCTGTTCCGGCTGGACGGCGACAACACCGGCACGTCGCCGTACCCCAATTCGTCCAGCACTTTCCGCAGATAAGGGGCATATTGCCCGAAACGGCACGGCCCGTGCGCGGTCGGCATGAAGAACGCTGTCTTGCTCGGGTCAAACCCCGGCGCACGACAGATCTTGAGGAAGTCGCCGAGTGTCACCTTGTGCGGCAGACATTCCTCGCCGCTGCTGTACAGCCCGCCGAGGTCCAGCGTTTCCGAATCCGACTGGGGCGGCAGCGCCGCCTCGATGTCGATCGACCGGAATGACGCCGCCATCATCCGGGCACCGGCGTAGGACATCGGGGGGATGTAGAGCGTTCGTCCCGCAAGATTGTGTCCCTTGTCGGTTTGCTTTTCTGTTGTCGCCACCATCGCAGGATTCCCTTGCTGTCCAGATAGGCCTCACACCGGGTCATCATGCCGGCATCGTTCGAGTGCCCGTCAAATTGCAGTGTCAGATAAGGCTTGCCCGAGGCGGGTCGGACGAAGCCCTTGATGTACGAATCCGGCCCGCACTTGAAGTTCGTGATGTAGATAATGTGCAGGTTCGGATGCTCGCCAACGATCTTTGCCGCCGCAAGGATCTTTCGGCCGTACTCCCAATACATGTTGTCGTTCACGTCACGGACGTCGATGTCCGCGACGGGCAAAGCATCAATGGGCAGAACGTTGACGCCGTAGAAGTCACGCAACTTCTTGGCAACGGAGATATTCAGGCCGGCGTCGTGAATGTTGTAGGGCCGGCCGACAATGACCATGCCGCTCTCGCCGGTCTGCGCGAGCGTTTCCAGGGCCTCGCTTCCAGCCTGCTCATAGGCGGATCGGAATCGCCGCTGTGCCGCGACGGCGGCATCGAATGCATGCTCGGCCACAGGTTGTCGCACACCCAGATCGCGCGCGGTTTGAACAAGCCCCTGTCGTAGTTGCTCGATGCCCTCTCGCAATTCGAGCCTCGGGCACAGGATTCGGTCTTGCCACGACCGAAACGGCGGCGCTTGCCGGATGACGAACGGCAGCGTCTGTCCCCAGGGGCAGACGTGGCTCTCGTTGTCCAGGAACTTCGTCTCGGTGGACAGGATGTTCGGCAGCCAGAGGTAGTCCACGCCCTCGTCGACCAGATCGGCCACATGTCCGTGGGCTACGATGATCGGGAAGCACGGCTCTGCCACGACGGCATCAAGCCCCATCTGTACGATCCGCTTGTTCGTGTCCGCGGACGTCACGACGTCAAACCCGCAATCACGGAAGAATCGCCGCCACAGCGGCAACAGATCGATCGTGTACATCGCCATCGGAATGCCGATCCGCACGGGCGTTCCGTCCTTTCGCAACACCAGTGGGGGCTTGCCATCCTCTCGCAGAGAGGGTGGGGGCTGTGAAGACTCGCTTCCAGCATCTCCGTCATCATCGGCGTGCAGCAACTCGAGCCGCAACGCGACCAGATCGGGGATGGTCGGCTTTCGGTCGACCTTGGTCTGCTTGCGATACCGGTCCGAGCATTTGTCGCCCCAGAATGTCTTTTCGCCCTCCACTTTGAATTCCTGCACTGAGCAACAGTTGATGCAGCCATTGCAAGTGAATTCGCGGAGGCTGTAGCTGATGCGACTGACGTCGTAGCCGCGGAACCGTGTGCTGCTGCCCGTCGCGGTGACTTTCTCCTTGGCTAGCAGTGCCACACCAATGGCACCCAGCACTGCGTTGTGCGGCGGCACGATGATTTCCTTGCCGGTGATCGCGCTGAAGGCCGCCGCGACGGCGTTGTTGTAAGCCGTGCCGCCCTGGAAGAAGATACAATCGCCGATCCGCCGCCCGCGGACGACGCGGTTGATGTAGTTGTATCCGATCGAATACGCCAATCCCGCGATGACGTCCCCGCGCTTTGCCCCGCGTTGCATGTACGTGTTTACGTCGCGCTCCATGAACACCGTGCACCGCTCGCCGAGCTTGATCGGGGCCTTGGATTGCAGCGCCAACTCCGCGAACTCACCCTTGATCGAGACGCCTAACTCCTCGGCCCGCTCTTCGAGGAAGCTGCCCGTGCCGGCAGCGCAGGCCTCGTTCATGGTGAAGTCCACGACGATCGAGTCGGCGGGCGGCTCACACAGAGGCGTGGTGGAAGGTTCACGCAGAGGCGCAGAGGCGCGGAGAGGGTCGCAAATGACATCCTCTGCCATCTCTGCATTGCAGACGATCGGTTTCTTCGCCGTCCGCGAGGGCAAGTGTGGCACCGAAGGACATTGTGGCACCGGCGTCTCGCCGGTGGTTGTTTCGGGGAGCATCGGCGTTTCGCCTGTAACACCACCGGCGAGACGCCGGTGCCACAGTTGGGTCGCGGGTAAACGTCCCGTTTCGACGTTTTGACTTTTTGACGTTTCGACGTTTTGACGTTTCGACGTTTCGACGTTTCGACTTCCCTCTGCTTCGAGGCTGATGTACTTGCTATCCTGCCCGCCGATCTCGAAGATTGTGTCCGGGCGTTTGCCGAGTAGCCGATCACCGATGAATGTCGCCCCGGTCTTGTGGGCGGTGATTTCGTCGTTGATGCTGTCGGCGCCGACCAACTCGCCGATCAGTTCGCGCCCACTGCCCGTGCTGCCGACCGCGCAGACCCGCACGCGCGAGCCGACGGCCTCCTCCATCTCACGCAGGCACCGGGAGACGACTTCGATCGGCCGGCCCTCCGTCCGCGTGAAGATCGAGTGGATCACGTCGCCGTTGTCGTCGATCAAAACGAGCTTCGTCCCAACGGAGCCGATGTCGAAGCCGAGATATGCGTCGACCGTATCGCCGTTCTCCGGCAGTTCGTACTCCGTGACGCGATCGTGCAGGAGCTTGACGTTATCGAGATTCAACGGAGGCGACGTAGGAAACGTGTGTTGTTGGTCCGGTGATTCGGCGTTTCGATGTTTCGTCGTTTCGACGTTTTGACGTTTTGACGTTTCGACGTTTCGATGTTTCGATGTTTCCACAGCGATGATGGCCGCGCCGACCGCCGCGAGCGACTCCGCCCCCTCCGGGACGAACATCACACCGTCTTCCAACTCGAATGCCTCCCGCATCCCTTGTACGACGGCTGAGTTCGCCGAGACACCCCCGATGAACGCGACAGGCGCCACGGCGACTCGCCCGCGAACCACCGCGGAACGGTAGTTCGTCGCCACGGCGTTGCACAACCCGCGCAAGACCTCCGGCGGCGTGAAGCCCTTTTGCTGGGCGTGGATCATGTCGCTCTTGGCGAAGACACTGCACCGGCCCGCGATCTGTGCAGCCCGCTCGGCCCCCGCGACGATCTGACCGATGTCCTCCACCGCATACTGAAGCCGCGACGCCTGTTGATCCAAAAACGCGCCGGTACCTGCCGCACAGTCGCCGTTCATGCTGTAATCGAGGATTCCCAGCGTCCCGGTACCCGGATCGGGTTCGAGGTGCAGGTACTTGCTCGTTTCACCACCGATCTCGAACACGGTCCGCACGTGTGGATGGAGCAGATCGATCGCCCGCGTTATGGCCTGAAACTCGTTGCACCGCGACACATTCAGCGCCTTGGCGACCATGATGCCGGCCGATCCCGTCACGGCGATGGACGTAGCGCTTTCGGTCGCTACGTATCCCAGCAGTTCGTCCAGCAGCGCCTGCGCAACTTCCAAGGGTCGGCCCTGCGTCCGCCGGGGTCTCGCCACGAGCACCCCCACGCCGCCTCTTGCGTCCGCCCCTAACAGGCGGAGCGATGCCCGAGCGGTGCTTCTGTTCAAGACCGATTGAACGTGCTGCTTTGGGAGCACAAGGGCGGCCTTGACCCCGGCCGCACCCACGTCGATGCCGATTTGGAAGTTCATTGCACCTGCCGTCCTGATCGCCAGCTTGCCGGTTTAACCATACCCAGGCGCTAGCGTGGCCCTCTTCGCGTAAGTTTGTAGTCACTAACTTATCTGGCGTCAAGCCGTTTTTGAAACTGATTGGCCCGCAGCCCCCCGCGGAAGCGGGGGGTTCTCGCGGGTTTGGTCCAATCGATGGACCCCTCGCTTCCGCGAAGGGCTGGATACCATCTTCTGCGGAAGAGTGGCACGGTGTACGCGTAGGATGGGCAATGTTGCCCATCTGCTGAAATCGCGCACTCGTGATTGCGCCACTACAATCGAAGGGCATCAACAGATGGGCAGGATTGCCCATCTTACATTCGTATTACCGCTCTTGAGACGATGTGGCATGAAGGTCTGTTGGGGCGCTGCTGTTCGATGCTGGCGGCGGATCGATGATGACGTCGGCCCGGGTCTTGTGCTTTGATATCTCCTGGTGCTCGATCTCCAGCACTTGTTCCAGGAAGTCTGTGTTGGGATCTCGGGCCCGGGTCAGCCGCGCCTTTTTTGTCTGGTGGTAGTTCCTGTCAATGAACACCCGGACATCTATGTTGGACAACAACGTCGTGAAGGTGCCCTCGGCGATCACGACGTCACGTCGTTCCGGACTGATCGTCTCGGTGTCGATTTCATCCTCTTCAAAATGAACGAGCGGTTTGACCAGCGGCTCTTCTGGATGGTCCTTGAGGGCCACAATGTGGGCGTCGAGTAGATCCAGGCGGACCTCGCCCGTTCCCACCCATGAGATGTCCTCCAGTCGTCTTTGATGATTGGACTTCGGCGGGAGGCGAAAGTAATCATCCTGCGAGAGGATCAGGCACGATCGACCCTCGTCCTGGAGCGCTTCTGCCAGGCAATGTGCGGTCTCGGTCTTGCCGCACCCGGATTCACCCGCGATCGAAACGGTCAGTGTGCCTGAGTGAGAAACGAGGCGCTCGCGCACGAGATCAAGGGCTTTCGCAGCGGCGGCACGGTGATAATCCGTGATGACCAGTTTGTCGCCTATCATCGGTTCGTCCTTTCTTGGGTGTGTTGCAGCATCGGTCGGTCAGAGCCGGAGGCTCTTGGGCGATACCACGTTGGCGTAAGAATGTGATGAACGCTGAAGTCTGAGCTCCCCAGTCGAGGAATTTTACCTTTTCAACCAGCCCCGCGGCGCGTTTATCGCGGTCCGCGTCGTCTTTCAACAGTCGCAGGAGAGCCCCTGCGAAGCCCTCCGTATCTCCGGCGGGCACGATGATTGCATCGTCGGGCACGTAATGCGCCGTGAAGGGGATCAGGTCCGATGACACGACGGCCGCGCCGGCCGCAGCTGCCTGCGACACCGACATACCGAAGCCCTCCATCTCTGACGCCGAGGCATAGACATCCGCAATCCAGAACAGCGGTCCGATGTGTTCTTCTGGAATAAAGCCTGTTATGAACGCCCGCCCCTGTAGCTCCGGGTTGGCGTCGCGTTGGGCGGTCAACGACTTGAAGAGTTCGTTCTCCGGTCCACCGCCAATGAACAGGTACACGTTCTTTGTTTCTCGGGCGACGTGCGCGAAGGCATCGAGCACTAGGTCCTTGCGTTTTGTCTGATCCATCCGGCTCGTCTCGAAGACAATCCGACCTGCTTGCAGCTTCTCCACGGTCACACCGCTGACATCGGCCAGATAGCAGTATGTTGCCGCCAGTTCGTCGTTCGCATACTTGCGAAATACCGTCTTGTCCACGCACGGAGGGGAAAAGAAGATCCGCTCGCCGGGTACGCGATAATGCGTTCGCAAGCGTTCTGCAATCTCGGTGGCC
>Ga0190284_1000929_pt1 | contig 13887 bp, 10 predicted proteins | sample 48691812_MG_FD_161668 | JGI IMG/M metagenome (GOLD analysis project Ga0190284, IMG submission 161668) | Hydrothermal vent microbial mat bacterial communities from Southern Trench, Guaymas Basin, Mexico - 4869-18-1-2_MG | ecosystem: Environmental > Aquatic > Marine > Hydrothermal vents >...
GTCTAAAACGCGGTTGGAAACCGCGCCTACGAGCCCATTTTCAGGTATTCTGGTGTTCAAAATCTGCGCGATTCAAATGACGCACGCCAGGGCCAGAAAATCATTTATGTACTCTCACTGCAAACCGGAGGTAAGTCTCTATGCATGTGCTAAAACGTCTCTTTGGCTACGTGCGACCGTATTGGAAACCGCTGATCGTTACGGGCACCCTGCTTTTGCTCCATACCAGCCTGAACCTGCTCCCGCCCCTCTTTCAACGGGAGATCGTAGACCAGGTGATCGGTACCCGCGATCTATCTCGTCTCGGTGTGATGATCGCCATACTGGTGGGCATCTACGCCATCTTGCAGTTCGTGGACTTCGGTGACCTGTACGTCCGCCACGCGCTGGGCGAACGATTCATCTTCGATCTACGGGTGCGCATCTACGCTCATCTGCAGCGACTCTCCCTATCCTTCTTCGAGCGTACCTCCACGGGCGAACTGATGTCGCGGGTGACCAACGACGTCAATGCGTTGGAGCAGTTTGTCACCCACGGCGTCGCCCTCACGGTCGTGGACTTGCTCCGACTGCTGGGGGCGTCGGCGGTGCTGCTGGCGCTTGACTGGCAACTGGCGCTGGCCGTGCTGATCCCACTACCGATCATGGCCTTCGGCCTGCGCTGGTTCAACCAGCGCGCGCGGCCCATCTATCGCCGGGTACGCGACCGGTTAGGCGACATCAACGCCCGGCTGCAAGACAACCTGGCTGGCATCCGCGTCATCCAGGCCTTCGGGCAGGAGGAGTCGGAACTGGCGCGCTTCAGTGACACCAGCGAGCGCTACTACCGGGAACGGGTGCAAGGTATTCGCACCTGGTCCACTTTTTTCCCCGCCCTGCGCTTCGTATCCGCACTGGGGGGCGTGCTGGTGCTCGGCTTTGGGGCACGCATGGTCGTCAACGGCCAACTGTCGTTGGGGACGCTGGTGGCTTTTTTGTCCTACATCATCTCGTTCTATGACCCTCTCCGGCGGTTGACGGAGGTGGACAACGTCTTCCAGCAGGCCATCGCCGCCGGGGAGCGCATCTTCGAACTGCTGGACGAGCTACCGGAAATCCAGGACGCGCCGGACGCGGTCGCGCTGGACGAGATCGAGGGGGACATAGTGTTCGACGACGTGCACTTCCGCTACGGCGAAGGCGACACTTCGACAAGCTCAGGGCAGCGTCCTTTGACAGACTCAGGGCAGCGCGAGGTGCTGCACGACGTCGAGTTCCACATGGCTCCGGGCGAGGTGGTGGCGCTGGTCGGGCCCAGCGGGGCGGGCAAGACCAGTATCGCCAACCTGCTGTGCCGCTTCTACGACCCTATCCACGGCCGCATCCTGGTGGACGGCCACGATCTGCGCGGGGTGCAGATCCGGTCGCTGCGCCAGCACGTGGCCGTGGTGCTGCAGGATACCTTCCTGTTCAACACCACCGTGCGGGATAACCTGCTCTACGGCAAGCCCGACGCCAGCGAGGAGGAAATGACCGCCGCCGCGCAGGTTGCCTACGCCCACGAGTTCATCGAGCAATTGCCCCAAGGATATGACACCGAGATCGGCGAGCGAGGGGTGAAACTGAGCGGCGGGCAGAAACAGCGGCTGGCGCTGGCGCGCGCCATCCTGGCCGACCCGCGCATCCTGATCCTGGATGAGGCCACCTCGTCGGTGGACGCCGAGGCGGAGTACCTGATCCAGCAGGCGTTGGACGAGGTGATGAAAGGGCGCACGTCGCTGGTCATCGCCCACCGGTTGAGCACGATCCGCAACGCCGACAAGATCATCGCGCTTGAGGAAGGGCGCATCCGCGAGGTGGGTGGCCACAAGGAGTTGCTGGCGCGGGGCGGGCTCTATAGCCAACTCTACCAGCGACAGTTGGAACTTGCAGCGAGTGGAGACGAGGAGGCGTGAAACTTGACAGTCTCTACCAGTGCTGCTATAATGCTGCTATGACACCCTGTTAGAAGGAGACAGCGTGATGAGTGTGGATGTCAAACGCATTACGATTCGGGTTCCCCCGGCATTGCACCGGCAACTGCACCAGGCCGCCGCTGCTCAGTCGGTCTCTCTCAACACGCTGGCGGTCAGGGCCCTAGAGACCTACGTCGAAGAAGCCACGGCAGATCGTGAGCGCCTGCCGCTGCGAGAACTCAGCGCTCTGCTGGCCCCCGCCGCCGAAGCGGCGGGACTCACCGAAGAGGAACTGCTCCACCACGCCCGCCAGGTGCGCCGCCGCATCTGGCAAGAACGATACGAGAAGATCGTCCAGGCTCATTCTGATCAGTAGGAGCCCCGGTGAGTCCCATCCGCGTTTTCCCCGACACTGGCGTGCTCCTGGCGATGATCGTCTTCCCCCGCGACCGGACTGGTTCACCTACCCTGGCCGGTGAGGTGCTCCAACTCTATGAGGATGGTGCCTTCGACCTGGTCATCGGCCAGGCAGTAATTGATGAACTGGACGAAGTGTTGGATGGGCGATTCCCAAGGTATCGGCCTCGGGCAGTGTCGCTGTTGATGCCCTTTGCTAACCAGTTGATCCGCTGGCCAACTCCGGCGGAGATTGCCGCTGTTCTCCCCTTCTGCAGCGATCCCTCCGATACCCCCATCTTCGCCTCGGCTATCGTTGCCCGGCCGGACATCGTCCTATCCAACGATTTTCAGGCCTTCCACACTCCCCAGGCGAAAGCTTTTTGGAGAGAGCACGGCATCGCCGTCGAGAGCCTGTATGGGCTGCTGTGCGTCTTCGGCCGGCGGGAGTGCAAGGGAAAGGCCGAGTCTCTGGTCAAGACCTGAGTTTGCGGCTCCCGGCAGCCTTTAAGCAGTTGACCAGAATCTCATTCTCTGGTATACTTTTCCTGAGCCGGAGTGGCGGAACAGGCAGACGCGCGCGACTCAAAATCGTGTGGGCTTAGCCCATGTGGGTTCGATTCCCACCTCCGGCATTTGGTTCAATCAGAGTTGGACTGAAGGTCCATCGCGGCGTCCACGGGCGGGGGTATGCGCCTCAAGCGTCGCGTTTTTCATAGGGAGAACCTGGAGGCGGCGGGCGGTGAGCGAGTGGGCACAAAGATGGGGCATGTGGGCTGCCATCGGCGCAGTGATGGGGCTGGCGCTGGGGTTCGCCGCCGGCTGGTGGCTCTGGCCGGTGCAGTACACGAACACCGCGCCGAACGTGCTACGCCAGGACTACCACGACGACTACGTCGTGATGGTCGCCACTGCCTACGAGGTGGAAGGGGACCTGGAACAGGCCCGCGAGCGGCTGAAATTGCTTGACCCAGAGGAGCCCGCCGCGCCCGTGATCAAACTGGCGGAACGTCTCCTCGAAGTGAGCGGCAGTGCTGAGGACGTCACCCACCTAGCACGCTTGGCCTGGGCACTCGGAGCCACCACTCCGACACTGACCCCGTATCTGGAGGGCCAGCCATGAGTGGTTTCTCCGCGCGCTGGGTAGCCCCCATCATTGGCCTGGTGGTGGGGCTGACGCTGGGCCTGGTGTACACCTGGGTCATTGCCCCCGTCGAACTCGTCAATACGTACCCGGCGCTGCTGCGCACCGACTACCGCCAGGAGTGGGTGCGCCTGGCGGCACTCTCATACGTGGCCGACGGCGACCTGGGGCGGGTCTGCGCGCGGCTGGACGGGCTCAGGCGCGAGGATGTGGCCGGCACGATACAGGCGCTGATCGAAGAGTACGCCGCTGCCGGTCGTCCCGCGGACACCCTGCGCAGCCTGACCGCGCTGGCCAAGGTGTTGGACGTGCATACCCCAGCGATGTTGGTCTACCTGCACACACCGACGCCGTCATCGCCAGCGCACGCCATCGCACCATCACTCACCCCCACTCTTACGCCGACGGCTCGACCGAGCGACTCGACTGAGCTCGTCGAAGTCTCGCCAAGGTCTCACACACCCACTCCTCGTGCTTCGTCGCCCACGGTCACTCCCACCCGTAAGCCAACCCGCACACCCCGCCCCCCCACACCGACGCCGCTGCCTTTGCCCCCCTTCCGCTTAGTCCAGCAGGAGCAGATATGCGAATCGGGGCAAACGCCGCGTATCGAGGTTGTGGTGAGGGATGAGCGCGGCGCGGGGCTGGCCGGCGTGGAGGTCTGGCTGATGTGGCCCGGTGGAGCCGACAGAGCTGTAACCGGGCTCAAGCCCCAGAGCGGGGCAGGATACGCGGATTTTGACGCTGAACGGGGCGCACCAGGAGCTGTAAACTACACCCTCGGCATCAGCGAATTGGGGATGCCGCTGGTCACCGACCTGCGGATCACTTCCTGTCCCTCACAAAAGGGTAAGGAACCGCTGGTGGGATCCTGGCGCATCGTGCTGGAGCGTCGGCCCCCGGAGAGCGAGTAAGTAAAACGTACTTGTCCAACAGCTATTTTCGGAGTAGTCGCCATGATCCTTGGCTCACCCTCAAGGATGAAAATGTAGGTCACGTTTTTAACGTGACGATATTTGTTGCTGGCGTCACGCTGCAAGCGCGACCTACAAAGTCGTGGTTATTTTCGAGGCAGTGAACATGACCCACGGGTCACCACCAAGAACGAAAATGAGCCGAGAGTAGGACAAGATGGCATCTTGTCCCACAGCTATTTTCGGAATAGTCGTCATGATCCCTGGCTCACCTCCAAGAACGAAAATGAGCCGAGCGTAGGACAAGATGGCATCTTGTCCCACAGCTATTTTCGGAATAGTCGTCATGATCCCTGGCTCACCTCCAAGAACGAAAATGAGCCGAGCGTAGGACAAGATGCCATCTTGTCCCACAGTTATTTTCGGAATAGATGTGTGACCATCATCAACTTGCTCAGTGTCGGCCCTGGCACGTTCGCCTATCATCTCCTGGTCCTTCTGACGTTGGAGGCGATGGTCGGCATCGCGTTCATCGAGTGGCGCTATACCCGCAACCCTGACCAGTACCGCACTCTGTGGGCTTTTGGAGGACTGCTGGCGCTGCGCGCTTTGTTGCTGCTCGGCGAGCCGCTCGGTCCGGCTGTTATCGCTCCGCTCATCAGCGGTATGGAAACTGCTGGCCTCGCACTTTTGGGATGGGCTTTCCTGGCCCCTTCTCTCAATCGCCGCGCCGGAGGAAGGTATCTGGCTGGTGGACTCGGCGTGACGCTCCTGTGCGTCGCCATTTTCCTGCCAGGGTGGTATCGCGCTTTGACACAGATCCCCAATCGCCCGTACGTCGCCTTCTGGCAGCAAACCTTCTGGTACGCAGTAAGTATGTTCCTGACTCTGGCACCAGCTCTGATTTTGCTGCGCCTCCATCGGCGGGAGAGACAATGGTTGCCGACGTTCGGCTTTGCCATTCTCCTCCTGGGCTTCACGACGTCGTGTGTCGGTTCACTGTTCTTGACAGTTGGCCAGTTCGTCGTGTCCGCGTACACTCTGATCGGGGTGGGGCGTCTGATCAACCTGCTGGGCTACCCGCTCTTCGCTGTTGCGATTTATCGCACCGCCCTACGAGACACGTGGGCCTATTGCCAGCGGAACGTGAGTGGGGAAACATTACGCCGGACAGAGGATCTGCTTTTCCTCCTTGAGACCAGCCGGGCTGTTGGCGACTCTCTTGATCTGGACACCATTCTTCGCCAGGTGGTCGAGAGCACCACGACAGCCCTGGACGCCGACCGCTGCGTAGTCTTTCTGGTCAACCCCGACGAGTCTGGAACCATCCACCTGGCCGCTCAATACACTCCTCTTCAACGCGCAGGACGACCAGCCGTGCGACCGGTTTTTCCCCTCGCCGGACAGCCTATGCTTGCCTATGCGCTAAAGCGGCGCAAGCAACTGATCATTAACGTCGGAACCAACGACCCGCGCCTGCAGACTCTGTACAGGCTACTGGGCAGTCAGGAGACCGGCCCGACCATCGTACAGCCGCTCCTTCGCCAACGCCGCGTATTGGGCGCCCTGGTCGTGGGAAACGACCGCAGCCAGCGTGCCTTCGTGTCGAACGAGGGGCGGTTGTGCCGGAGTATCGCTGTGCAGGTTGCCGCGGCTATTGAGAACGCTTGCCTCTATCGTGACCTGGAGGCACAAACCAGGCAACTGGCCGAGTCGTTGCAGTCCCAGGAGGACGAGGCCCACCAGAGGGCCGCCATTCTGGAGAGTGTCTCCGAAGGAGTGATCGTCTGCGACGAAAAAGGCCAGGTCGTTGTCGTCAATGCCGCCGCCGAGCGCATCCTGGACATCCCTCGCCAACGCATCCTGGCCCGTTCAATTGAGCACCTGGTGAACCACATACCATTGGTCACAAAGGCCGACTGGCTTTTGGTCACCCAATCTGGCAGACCGTTCGAAACGGTGTTCGAATTGGAGAGCAAGATCGTACAGGTCAATGCGGCTCCTGTTCTCACGCCGGCTGGCGACCGCCTGGGCATCGTAGCTATTCTGCGCGACATCACCAGGGAGACCGAAGCCGAAAGATTAAAGAACAAGTTCATCATTGCTATCTCTCAGGAACTTCGTACCCCCCTCACCGCTATTCGAGGATACACTGAGGCCTTCAGCAGTGGTATGGTCGGAGCTGTGAGCGAGGTCCAATCCCGTCTCCTCAGAATCATCAGCGACAATGCATTGCGCATGGTCAGCCTGACCGAAAATCTCGTCGCTGTCTCTCAGATAGAGAAGGACTTCCTCAAACTGGAGTATGGAGAGGCAGACTTACATCTGCTCATCAACGATGTTGTGTATTCCTTCCAGGGCCAACTCGAGGCCCGCCAACTGGAGGTCAGTCTGGAACTCGATGATGCCCTGCCCGTGATCGAGGCAGACCCGGCGCGGGTGCGGCAGATATTGGACAACCTGGTCAGCAACGCGATTAAATTTACCTATCCTGGTGGGCGCATTACCATTGGTGCCAAATCTTTACGTGACGATGAGGAACAACCGCTGAGGCACTGTTCCATCTGGGTCTCTGATACTGGCATTGGCATCCCTCTTGAAGAGCAGCCGCACATCTGGGAGCGCTTCTACCGTCCCACCAGCTCCCTGGCTGCGGAAGGCAGCGGGCTGAGTGTGGGGCTCTCTATCGTCAAGTCGTTGGTGGAGGCACATAACGGGCGAGTGTGGGTGGAGAGTGCTCCCGGCGTGGGGAGTACATTTTTCGTGCTACTGCCTATTGAGCGTGTCCAGCCGATTAGCGATTAGCAAATCTGAGTTTGGCGATGAGTTGACCGCCAGCCGACTCTGGTGTACAATCAAGCCGGATTGGGGCTGCTCACCTTGCAAGGGTCGAGCAGCAAATAGGCGGTGGCCAACGGCCCATGGCGCTTCTGCAAGACTTTATCGAATTAATCACTGTCCCACCCGGTGACCTGGTCTACCACCTTGTGACACTGTTCGCTATTCAACTTGTCCTGGGAGTAGCATTCGGGCACTGGAGTCGGAATCGCCGTACCCCGACCGCAATACGGCTGCTGGTGACTGGGGTAGGCTTTGCCTTGGCGCGCACATTGCTGATGCTCATCGCTGTGCTTGATCGCGTCGGCGTGATATCACCCAACATCGTTCTGCCCCCCCTTGAACATTTCTTAGACCTCGCCACACTGCTGCTGGTTGTCTGGGCGTTCCTGCCGATCCTGGGGCAACACTCGCGCCTGGGCGTGACACTGTTGCTTCTCACCCTCCTGATAACTGTGGGTCTCTATGCAGCCTTTGCTACCCTCTGGCCACAGGCCGAAGCCCAGGGCGCCGTTTACAACGGCTATTGGCAGGAGACGGTATGGGAGTTCTCCGCTATAACAGTTCTTGGACTGGCCCTCATCGCCGGTGTTATATGGCGCGAGGAGGATTGGGGTTGGGTGACCTGGCTGTTTGCCCTCTGGTTCGCAGGTCATGCCCTACAGCTCGTCGCACCATTCGCTGATTCCCACACTGCCGGATGGGTGCGGCTGGCAAACCTGGCCGCTTTACCGCTGCTGGCTGGCCTCGTGTACCGCCGTGTGCTGAGCACACCCTCGGCCATGGGCAGGGATATTGCTCTGGATATGGTCAGCATTCTAGAGGCCACACAGCGCATTGAGGCGACCCGCGATATCGAGGCTGCTCTGAGGCTGGCTGTTTCACCTATCGCTCACGCGCTGGGAGCCGACACAATCGCCATCGGCCTTCCGGTTCCTGGGTTGGCTAAAAAGATACGCGTCGTCGCTCTTCATCCTTCGACCGGTGCGATGCCGGCACATCAAGAACCAACGCTGCTTGTATCCAGACATCCTTTGTTGGCCACCGCGATTCAGACTGGTCGTCTGCAGCACAGCGCTACGCCGCACAAGGACCCTAGCGTCGCTGCGCTGTATCGCCGCCTGGGTTTCGATCGTCCAGGACCCTTGCTGGTGCAACCCTTGGTTGATGAAGGCGCCCTGCTGGGCGTCATACTGGCCGGGAACCCAGTCTCTCAGCAACACTGGACGGTGCGCGACGAACAGATCTTACAAGCCCTGGGCGCAGCGGTAACGGCGTCGTTGACTAGCGCCTTCCGTCGGGAGGCCTCCGACCGCAGTGCTGAACTACAAAAAGCCCTCAGCGAGGCACGCCGCCTGGCACGGCGGGCGGCTGAACTGGAGGCCGAGCTGGAGCACCAGAGCCAACGAACTGAGGAACTGGCCACTAAACTGCGCCTGCGGGAGCAGAGCGCTGCAACTCAGGGCTGGGCCATAGCCGAATCCACCATCTGGCAGGAAGAGATACACAAGTTGACAGAGGCTCGCGCTGCATTGGAAACTGAGTTGGCTGAGTGGAAAGAGAGGGCGGAACAACTCGCCCACTTGAAGGGCCATTTGCAGAACCAACTGGCACAGGCACAGGTGGAACTTCAGGACGCACTGAGCCAGGTGCCGCCAGCCCTGGCCGCGCAATCCGTCAATGGCGGCCTGAGTGGCATCCTGGCGGGCGACGGACAGGGCGATAACGAGATGGTGGTCTCGCTAATTCACGAACTGCGTACCCCGATGACCTCTATCACCGGTTATACAGATCTGCTGCTGGGCGAGTCAGTGGGGATACTCGGTGAGACGCAACGCCAGTTCCTGCAGCGAGTCAAGGCCAACATTGAGCGCATGGGCGGGCTGCTCGATGACCTGGTTAAGGTCGCCGCTATAGATACCGGGCGGGTCTCGCTCTCGCCCGAGCCAGTCGACTTCATTCGTGTCATCGAGAGTACAATTATGTCGCTGTCCGCCCAGTTCAGCGAGCGCAGACTGACGGTGCAAATGGATATGCCGCCCGAACTGCCACCCGTGCACGCGGATCGAGATAGCCTCTATCAGGTCGTGCTGCACCTCCTATCCAACGCCTGTCAGTGCTCAGAGTCAGACACCGAAATCCTGGTCCGTGCCCGGCTGGAAGAGTACAGCGATCAGGTTGATGGTATGCCTGACTACCTGGCCGTGTCTGTGACCGATACAGGTGGTGGCATAGCCCCAGAGGACCAGCGCAGGGTCTTTCAGCGTCTCTACCGGGCTGACAATCCGCTTATCGCCGGGCTGGGCGATACCGGAGTCGGTCTGTCTATTGCCAAAGCGCTGGTCGAGGCGAACGGAGGGCGCATCTGGGTGGAAAGCGATATGGGAGTAGGTAGCACATTCAGCTTCGTCCTGCCACTTTCGCCCGAGGATTACGATGCTCGGCTGTCGGGGAGCTCCTCCGCCGGGCCCTCCCCTGCGGGGGAGGGGAGTTAGAGGGGGAACAGTGAGCGAGCAAATGCACTCCAATGCGGGCCGAGTTGCTGGCATCGGGCAACTGCTTGGGGGCCTTGTCGTCACGCTCATCAGCGTGGGTATGCTGCTGGGCGGTTTCCTGCTGAGCCAACTCGACACATTGGGCGTGCGTCCACCGCCTATCCAGGAAGATGCTGTGCTATTGCCCTCACCCACGCTGTTCCTGCCCACAATTACTCCTACTCCTACACTGTCCCCCACGGCGTCTCTTTCCCCTCCACCACCTGCTACAGAAACAGCCAGCCCATCGGCGCCCACCCCCTCCGTATCACCCACCCTGCCCTCACCGCTGATGCCCAGTTGTCCACGACCTCCAGGCTGGATTGTCTACATCGTACAGCAGGGTGACACGCTCGCCGGCCTGGCCTGGCGGGCTGGCGTTACCAAACTGGTGCTGATGCAGGCCAACTGCTTGAGCACGTTGACTCTCTATTCCGGTCAGCAAATCTACCTGCCACCCACCTTCTACGCCAGCCCCACGCCACCGCCCTACGTCTGTGGTCCGCCCCTCGGTTGGGTCGTGTATGTTGTGCAGCCGGGTGACACCCTCTATTCTCTTTCGTTGCGTTTTGGCGTGGGCATTGACGCCATTCGGCGAGCCAACTGTCTGCTTGACTACAGCACTATCTACGCCTGGCAGCCGCTCTACCTCCCACCATTGTCGCCCACACCCCCTCCGACTCTCATACCCTCCCGCACTCCCACACCTACCGAGACCCCTATGCCCACTCCTACGCTAACTCCCATACCAACGGAGTTCCCTACCTTCACTCCGACTCCCATTCCCACCCTCACTCCTACTCTTACCCCTACCCCGACGAGCACTGCCACGTACACTCCGACCTACACTCCGACCTACACTTCCACACCCACCGAAACCCCCGGTCCTACCTCGACGTCTACCTTAACGCCGACCCCCACCCCAACGGAGTCTCCCACATTCACGCACACGCCAACACCCACCCCAACGGAGCCTCCTACATTCACGCACACGCCGACGCCCACCCCGACGGAGCCTCCCACGTCCACGCATACGCCAACTCCCACCTCAACCCCCTCCGGTGGTTAGCAGTTAGCGATTGGCCCCGAAACCGAGATGCACCCCTGGCGGACTGGCGGCCCATTGCTGGTAGCGATGGGCTTTTATGGTATAATAAATTCTTCTGTTTGGATAGGCCGGAGGAAAGAAACACGGGCACATGCGACGCTCCCTAAACCATCTGTCGGAAGGGCTGACTTTAATCGTCATCCTGGCGTTGGTGACTGTGGTCAGCCGTTGGGTCATCACTACCGCTCCAGAAGTTGCCCAGGCGCTTGCTACAGAGCCTCCGACTGTCTCCCTCACAGAAATGCCCAAATCTACAGTCGCGCCCACTTACACGCCCACCCCCACCCCCACGCCTACTCACACCCCCACCCCCACCTACACACCGACACCCAGTCCCACGCCTCACCCGCCCGCTGAATTACCTGCCCCGCCCGTCATCCTGACCGCCATGGGCCCTACGCCTCCTCCGTTGCCCGTGCCGGCGCCGATGCCGCTGGTGGAGCAGCCCAGCGACGTGATCAATGTCCTCCTGCTGGGATCGGATCGGCCCTCCATTGAGAGCATAGGGCTTACCGATGTCATTGTCGTCGTCAGCATCAATCCCGATCTACCCTCGGTTGCGCTCCTCTCCATCCCCCGCGACTTTTATGCCTGGATTCCCGGCCACGGCTTCGACAAGATCAACACTGCCTGCAACCGTGGAGAACGTAATGGCTACCCCGGCGGTGGCCCTGGGCTGATCAAGGCTACCATCGAGTATAACCTCGGGATACGTGTTCATTACTACGTGCGGGTTGGATTCGATGGGTTCGTCAAGATTGTGGATACGCTGGGAGGTGTGGAGGTGGCCGTGGAATGCCCCCTGTCTGATACCTTCCCCGACTCCAGTTCGCCTGCCGGGCAGACCGATGTGGACTGGCTGCCTGGTATTCACCACCTCGATGGTAAGCACGCGCTCTGGTATGCCCGCTCCCGCTGGAGTACCAGCGACTTTGACCGCAACCGCCGCCAGCAGCAAGTGCTACGGGGCCTGTATCACCAAATCCTGACCCTGGACATTATCCCCAAGCTCCCTCAACTGTGGGGAGTGCTGAATGAGGTTGTCTACACTGATCTGGGGTTGGACGAATTGCTCTACCTGGGGGCCATCGGCTCGCGGCTGGATATGATGAACATGAAGAGCCGTTTCGTGGGGCGGGGCGTCGTGCAGTCGTGGACTGCGCCGAATGGGGGCTACGTGCTGGTTCCCTACTACGAAGCCCTCGGCCCCCTGGTCAGCGAAGCGCTGGCACCACCGGCCAGCGCCCGCGCGCAGCAGCGTGCCTTCCGGGTCGAGGTGTGGAACAGTACCCCCTACGAGGGGCTGGGCCACGTGGCGGCCGAGAGGCTGCGCTGGGAGGGCTTCGAGGTTGTGAGCGTTGGACCAGCCGATGGGGTTTATCCGCGCACGCAAATCGTGGACTTCACCACCAGTGCTAAAGGCTCGGCCATCCCACGGCTGATGCGCCTCTACAAGCGCGACAACAGCGACGTCATCTCACAGCCGACCGAGGGCAGCGCGGTGGACTTCCGGGTGATACTCGGTTCCGATTATGACCCCTGCGTCGCGGCCAAAATCTACTGGCGCCCCGCCTCACTTGTCACGCCCACACCTCTTCCCCCAGTAATCCCACTTGCCACGCCCACACCTCTTCCCCCGGCAGTCCCCTGAGGTTCCCAGGGACCAGAGGAAAAACAAGAGCCGGGACTTCTCCAAACGATCCGGCTCTCGTCGTGAGCCTGGCAACTGTGAGGTCGCAGGCCATTATCACTCGCTTCCGAAAAGGCTACGGCGGTGGGGCCGTCGTCGGGCGGGTGAAGATCGCCAGGTCAGCCCCATCCCCGACCGCCCAGAAGGTGATGTCGTTCCATAGATCGGGAAAGGAAAACTCCATCGTCACAGTCCACGTGGTTCTATCTTCCCCGGCTTGAGTCCTATAGGACGACCATGCCTCATCACCATCGCCAGAGATGTCCTCCCCCGGTACTTCAATGTTACGCATTGGCGTGCGCAACGTCATTGTGCCGCCAGAGTAGTCCATGTCCCAGTTGTGCTGTTCAAAGAACACTGTCCCTTGCAGCACGTATGGGTACACCGATGGCCGCTGTGAGACATCGGCGGCGAGCGGGAACGTCCACGAGTAGGCGAAGACCCGACCGCCCGCTGGTGTCACGTTGGACGAGGAGCTTGTGCTCAGCGCCACGTCGTACAGGTTTCCGTCGTCACCACTGGCCCCTTCCACCACCAACTTGAACACCTGACTGCTGCCGACCGACTCGCCGTCGCTAGCCAGGTAGGGGCCAAAGACGAGACCCCACCGGTCATCGAATACGAGCGCCACATCCTCCCCAATCACGGTCTGCGTCAGCAGCGTGCCGGCGTTGATCCCGGCCGGGCCCGGATGGGATGAATGTGCATCAAGGTGAGTATACGCGCCGCTGCCACCGCGCAGCGTGTACCTGATCGTTGTATCCCAGCCTCCATGCCGTTCGTCTACAAGTCCCCCGGTGTCGGCGTCGAAGATGCGGAAGAACAGGCTGTCGCTGCAACTGGCGGGCACCTCAAAGAAGATCACCTGCACGTGATCGTCGTCCCCATGTGCCCCGGACGCACTAGGGCCAAAGGTCAACACGTGACCTCTCTCCAGCGTCGTATCCGGGCTGGGTGGGTTGAGTACGGTGTAGGCTGGCGAGAGCGTGCCGGATCGCCCATCGGGATTACTGACGGTGAGAGCGTAGACGCCGGGTATTATGCCGGCTGGCACCGTCCCGGTGAGCGTGTCGGCGGTGGCAGCGGAGATGGCGATGGGTACGTCGGTCCCGAGCCTCGCTGTAGGCGTACCGAAGAAATTGGCCCCCCGGATGACCACCTGCACCGTAGTGGAGTTCTCTCCCTGGTTGGGCGTGATGCTGAGGACGGTGGGCGGGGGCATCGGTGTCTCGGTTGGTGTGGGGGATGGCGTCGGTGTAGTGGTCGGACGGGGAGGCAGTGGGGGTGTGGCGGTAGGCGGGATAGGTGTGGGTGTGGGTGTGGCCGTCG
>Ga0190284_1000930_pt1 | contig 13876 bp, 6 predicted proteins | sample 48691812_MG_FD_161668 | JGI IMG/M metagenome (GOLD analysis project Ga0190284, IMG submission 161668) | Hydrothermal vent microbial mat bacterial communities from Southern Trench, Guaymas Basin, Mexico - 4869-18-1-2_MG | ecosystem: Environmental > Aquatic > Marine > Hydrothermal vents > Microbial...
GGCGAGTTATGTTTTTTTGTCATTGTTGTTTTTGGCAACGGGTGTCGATTATATTACCGCGTTTTCTGGCGTTGCCGCGACATTGAATATGACCGGCCCCGGTTTGGGGGGGGTTGCCGGGACTTATAAGGACATCAGTGATGCGGGTTTATGGATACTGAGTTTTGCTATGTTATTGGCTCGCTTAGAAATTTTTACATTGCTTGTTTTATTAACGCCGGCCTTTTGGAGACGATAATTTCCGTTTAAGCCCTCTAAAAAATCCGATTTTTCAAGCTCTCTAAAAAAGCCGATTTTTCAAGCCATCAAGAAGGCCGGAGTCCAAACGACGCTAAAGCGAAACTTTAGCGTCGTTTTTAGTTTGGCAGTCGTCCAAGAAGACAGGAGTCCAAACTTTAGTTTGGCAGTCGTCCAATAAAATGGGAATGTTCTTCAAGCCAGTTTAGATATTCTTGAGCTATCTGGTTTGATGGCTCAATCTCTAAAACTTTTTGGCACAAAAGTTCTACCTGCCAGTAATCACGATAATGTTTAAACACCAGTTCAATCTGGTTCAAATACAAACTGTTTTTCAAATACAAACTGTCTATTTCTCTGCCTTGGAATCCGCCCATAAATTTTTTATGGACTGACTCTTGGAACCTTTTCAACAGTCGATTAGCTCTTCCATAACATTCCAATGCCATCACATAGTCTTGCTCATAACACTTTTTTCCTAGTTGTTCATATTTTACGACAAGCGTTCACTGTACCAGATATATTTATCATAAGGTACGCGAAACAATGGATGTTTTTTCAGTTCATCTGGCATAGTCGTTGGAATCTCTCTATAAATTTATGGCAAAGGTTAGGATTTTGGCTATACGGAACGTACTTCAAATACAACAAGGATTGAATATAACCAAGGATAAATCCCAGCGGTTTGTGGGCCATAAAACCGTTTGAAAGACGAATTAAGTACAACGAATTACGCGGATAAACGAATTCAGTACAACGAATTACGCGGATAAACGAATTCAGTACAACGAATTACGCGGATAAACGAATTAAATACAACGAAACTTCGTTCTGGAACGCCAAACGCAGTGGCGGAACGCCTATTACGCCGTTATTAGGACTCAGTTTGACCCTGAATTTTGTATGGCTATTAGCACTGATTTGAGGGCCATAAAACCGTTTGAAAGAGTTCAAATTAATCTTTGGCCTTACAAACAACAAGGATTAAATATAACCAAGGATAAATCCCTGCTTATACCCAATCCCTGTATGGTTTGAGGGCCATAAAACCGTTTGGTTAGAAACTACAAGGATTGTATATAATAAGGTATTTTAAAAACAGCGACGTTTTCGACGTTAACAAGTTAGATTACCACTAAAAGCAACAGCAATCTCATAGTCCAAAACTCAACGACTTTTTGAGAAACCAAAATTATCGTAGCGAAGCTCGTTACTGCGTTTCTAGGTAGTCACACTGGCAAGCCCCAACGGGGCGAGATTAATAAAGCCAGGGGCAACGCCCTTGGCAAGCAAGCCCCAACGGGGCGAGATTAATAACAATAACCCGCTATAACGGTAAATAGGAGATAATATATATGAATATTCTTAAAGCGGGAAGAAGCCGTCTTAACTGTGTGTAGTTTGTTGTGATTGTAGGCATGTAGCGTAATTACGCAATGGATGTGCCAAGAAAAAATTGAATATTTTCGATTATATATAAAAAAGGCTTAACAATTATAAAAATATTATCTAAGGCAACTCACAAAAATTAATAGACCCATTTTAGAAAAAACTTCTACACGACACTACAGCCACTTTTTCTGAGCGGGTATTTTATTTATTTGGAGTTGCCTAATTAAAAATTTTTATTTTGGGGGGTAATAAACATGAGTGAACCAACAACAATCAAAGTTAATCCGTTGTCGTCAGGAACTATCTTCAAGAAAGGGTTCAGTGATGTTGATATCTTTACGAAGCTTGTTTTTGACTTCACAGGTGCATCGATCAAAATCGATGAAGTGGAAAACGAAAAGGCTTTCGTCGAGCCTGTCGTAAACGTCGCAACCAAGTTTGATTTGTTTGCTGAAGATAAAAAGAACCGCATTATTGTCGAAGCGCAACATGCCAATTACGGAGACAATTTTGAACGGTTTTTTTACGACCACCAAATAGCGATGGCGGAAACAATCGCTAGTTCAGAAACCTACCGTTTCCCCAAAACGGTATATACTCTGGTGTTTTTCACCGACAGACTTTCACCAGTAGGCGGGAAAAATATCCTCGTCCATGATGCCCAAATGAGAGATATCATAGACGATGAAGTTGTTAAAGGAGTTTTCCTTCGTAAGCATCGGTTGTTTTTTATCTTCACCAAGAATCCGGAGGCAGATACGAGAGGTTCCGAAGAACGCCGGGAATGGATAAAAGCCATCCACGCAACCCTGAGCGGAACGGTTTGCAAAAATGAGTACAGCAATGTCCAAATAAAACGGCTTTTCGATAGAATTGCAGCTGACAAAACCACGGCGGAGGAGCGCGCAAAGATGAAAGACGAGCGGAATCACGATACCGCCATTAAAGAGGCCGTTCACAAAGAACTTCTAAAAACGGCTCGAAACCTGATAATACGTAATGGCGAAATAAGTAATTCTGATATCTTCGAGATTACTGGACTATCGTTGAATGACATCCAAGATTTGCGAAATAATCTGAAAGACTGACCTAAATTTGATGTACTTGGAGTCTAAGCTTTAGTCTTCCAGTCCACATCAAGAACGTACTCACCCAAAACTCCTGAGAAAAGGGGTTCCAGAAATGGAACCCCTTTCAATAACCCGCCATAACGGTAACTGACAGGTTCTCTATAGGCTATCTCATTGTTATCAATGTCTTTTCGATATCCTCTTTAACACAATCCTAGATTTTCTCAAACACCTAAATCAGACTAGCAATTCTCAACCACAAAACTGGCCTAAACCGCAAAACAAGCAGTTCATCCTTGATTTGAGTGGGCACGGTTCTATTATAGCGGGTTATTGATTAATAAAGCCAAGGGCAACGCCCCTTATAGCCCCAACGGGGCGATATTAATATTCACCAAGCCAAGAGAACCGCTTGAAGACGTTTTGGATAAACTCAAGATTGAGTTTGCCTTCGGCATCAAATCTTGTTGGTTAGTGATACCGCCACTTGAATTAATCACCGTCTATTCAAATGACAACCTATCCAAATCATTTGCGAGGCCAATCTGTCAAGAAGTCTTTGACGAAGTACTCGATATCAAAATACCGCTCACGGAAATTTTTTCGAAAAAGTACTCCTCAAAAATATCCTATTTTTTCAAGAAATCGGAAAAAACCCACCAATTTTGTCGCCATTTTTCCACCTGTGTTGTCGCCGAGCATAGAATGACAGTAAAATTTAGATTTATTGTTCTGGCCGATTTGCTATGAGGATGACGGGGCTATTTGGGGGCGTTTTTGGGGCGTAAAGCTATAAAAACAAATGGCATGAGACAACGTGTTTCCGTTGATTATTCTGATTAATTATTGATTATAACAGAGGGTTTTAAAATAGCGGTCTATTGAACGATAATGTCGAGTTAACTTTTTGGCTTGTCTCGTCGCCATGGGAGACAATTCGGAAAACATTTTAATTGTGAATAATAATTATATAACGTGTTATTTTAACAGTCCTTTTTTTAGTTTTATTGAAAATAGCGGCCTTTATGATGATTTAATCGTCTTACCTATTATAATATTAATACGCATTTTTAGTAAGGGTATTACAAAAATACGCGGCTATCCGAGGGTGGCTTTTTTGCCTAAAAAGCGATATTTTTATATAAAGTACCGCTATTAATTCATTATTAACAATAAACGCCTATTTTACTAAGTTAAAATTCTATTTATTAGAAAATTTAGGGGGTTATATATTTTAAAGGTTGTTTTTTTAAATAACATAACCTATTGTTAAACATATAATTTTTACTATTTAACTTATTTAAACACGCTAATAGTGAATAGCGCCAACCCCGTAGGGGTTGAATATGAATAGCCCCAGGTGAAACCTGGGGTAAAGGTAAATAAAGCGCCAACCCCGTAGGGGTTGAATATGAATAGCCCCAGGTGAAACCCTCATCCTTAGACATAAGTTTTTAAATAATTGATTTTTATGGATTTTAACGAGTAGGCCCCACGTCAGGGAGCCATTATAAATATCCGTTTCGGAAAGCTTCGCACACATATGGTTCGAATATCCTAAGTACTTTTGGGAATGCACCTGGTATCCAAAAGACTTGTGTATAACGATGAGAGTTCAGTCTTTGTCGAAAGCTTATCTAGTCGATATTTGTGGCACCGTTTTTTGTTGATAAAAAAATACGAGCGGTTTCAAGTGTCAACATGGCCCTCAATTGACGAGGGTTGTTCCTCAGTTCAGTCTTTGTCGAAAGCTTATCTCGCCGATATTTGTGGCACCGTTTTTTGTTGATAAAAAAATACGAGCGGTTTCAAGTGTCAACATGGCCCTCAATTGACGATGTTCCCCAATCCAGTCCCTCATCCTTAGACATAAGTTTTTAACGAGTTGATTTTTATATATTTTAAATTAGGCCCCCCGTTAAGGATTCATTAAAAATCAATGCTCTTTTATCCGTTTCGGAAAGCTTCGCTGACCTTCGGTTCGAGTATCTGTTGTACTCATCGCTAGTAAACTTGAAAATTTTTTTTGAAAAATCGGTTTGTTGGCCGCCAAAAACTCGGCTTGTTAGCCGCCAAAAACTCGGTTTGTTGGCCGCCAAATAAATTTATGTTTATCAATAAGTTACCTCGATTAACGTCATCTCAAGCAATTGAACGCGAACGGGATTTTTTAGATAACCCATTGATTTATAACGTCATTATAAATTTTAAAAACAGCCGAGTATACATCAAAAACTCGCTTTTTTTGGCCCAAAATCGGTTGTTTTAAACATGATATTTATCAATAACTTACGATTGAACGCTCAGCGCCTAAAACCCTCAATGCCATTAAATTAAGCGTTTGGGTGTTAGGGCGAACACAAGAGAGCGCCCCTACAGCCCCTGAATACAAAGGTAGGGGCATCCCACCGCGAATGCCCGATATGATATGGCAGATCGGTACCAGCGAAGGAACGATAAAGATATTCAGATAATTAATTTAGTCTCCTTTAGGAGACGGTAGCTCTCAGACAAACGCAGTAATTCGCTACGCGAGATAACTGCTTTAGCTGTTGGCTGCTAAAAATCCGAGGTTTTTGAGACCTCGATTTTTTTAAACGTGAAAATTTTACCCGTGCGAAGTATTAACCTAGCCGCATTTGGCTGGCCTTCAGCAGTTCGTAGTTAATTTTCAACAGGTTATGTAGATAAGCCGAATGCCAAACGGATTTTTTTGAGAAAAAGCGTGTGCTTTGTCTTGCATTTTGCTTTTGAGTGTGGTTTAGTACGCACCATCGACTGACTGAAGTGGGCCGGCAACAAAATGTTCTTTGAATTCAATCACTTAGACGAGTCCTAATCAGTCGTTGCCGATTTCGATTACGGGCCTTTTTAGGAAATATCGTTTATTTTCAAATAGTTAGGTTGATTTCCATTAGTAAGAGTACGGTTAATTAAGTGTTTGAAATAAGTCGGGTATCTGATTGATTTTGTTGAAATTATGCGCTGAAAACAGTTTTTGAGTCCAGGTTGACTGATATTTTTAAAATCGACGTAAGAAATAAAATTTTAAAGGCCTTATTTTAAGTCAGGTCATGCAAGGAAAAAATCCTTTAAAATCAATCACAGGGCTAACTTTTCGGGGGTGTAAAATTCTACCCCACTTTTAGTGTGGAATAGGAGTGTAACTGCTTTTATCAACTAAATATTATGCAATAACTATGCCTGTAGGGCTAACTTTTGACCACCGTGTGAGAAATCTCGCTTGTAAGCTATTGAAACTATTAGGGAAAAAATAGGGTCTCGGGTTTGAGAGTGGGTGGCTAATGAAAGCAATTGAAACGCTATTTTGTTCAGTTCTCTGGTGGAGTTGGGTTTGAGAGTGGGTGGCTAATGAAAGCAATTGAGACACTAAAAGAATAACGAGATGAAACCCCACGAAATAGGTTTGAGAGTGGGTAGCTAATGAAAGCAATTGAAACAGTAGAGTAAACATTCAGGAACACCATACGTTTGAGAGTGGGTGGCTAATGAAAGCAATTGAAACAGTAGAGTAAACATTCAGGAACACCATACGTTTGAGAGTGGGTAGCTAATGAAAGCAATTGAAATCAAAAAGATGAATGCCTAAAGTGCTATCATAGTTTGAGAGTGGGTAGCTATACTGTCCACCGTTACAATTTGCGCTTTGGCCTTTTGGAAAAATCCCCGAAGTGAAGTTAGTCACCTTTAGGTGACTTAAGCTTTCAGACAACTGCTTTAGCTGTTGGCTGTTTTGAAATGATTTATCTGAAAAACTCTAGCAGTTTTAGACTGGGTAACTAACGAAAGCGATTGAAACACGATATCCTTGAATTCTAAATAACCTTTCTATGTTTGAGAGTGGGTAACTAATGAAAGTGATTGAAACATCATCCTCATCATATAGAATAGAAATTAATTGAGTCTCCTTTAGGTGACTTAAGCTTTCAGACAACTGCTTTAGCTGTTGGCTGTTTTGAAATGATTTATCTGAAAAACTCTAGCAGTTTGAGACTGGGTAACTAACGAAAGTGATTGAAACAAAGTTGTGTTCTGTCTAAGCTTTTCCCTTCGGTTTGAAAGTGGGTAACTAATGAAAGTGATTGAAACCAAGGTTTATTTTAAAATAACTAAGGTGCTTCTTTCTCATGTTTAAGAGTGGGTAGCTAACGAAAGCGATTGAAACTTTTTCTCCTTCTACCGTTTGCACAAAAAATTTCAGTTTGAGAGTGGGTAGCTAACGAAAGCGATTGAAACACAACAATCTTGGCTCCCCCATCTATTGCATTACGGGTTTGAGAGTGGGTAGCTAACGACAGCAATTGAAACCTTTACCCTGACAAACAGCCTTAGCCCCCAATGGGGTGTGACATCCATTTGATGTAATATAATTTGATTAAGAATAATCAATAAGTTATATTTTTGTGGTAAAAATAATAAAAATTCCAATCTATCAAAAGCAAAATAGTATAACTTATTGATTATAAAGTATTATATGTAATTCCGTGTTACATCAAGTCGAGGTCACACCCCCCCAATGTTTGAGAGTGGGTAGCTAATGAAAGCAATTGAAATCAAAAAGATGAATGCCTAAAGTGCTATCATAGTTTGAGAGTGGGTAACTAATGAAAGTGATTGAAACCTCATCCTCATCATATAGAATAGAAATTAATTGAGTCACCTTTAGGTGACTTAAGCTTTCAGGCGGTTTTGAAATGATTTCTCTGAAAAACTCTAGCAGTTTTAGACTGGGTAACTAACGAAAGTGATTGAAACGAAAAAATCGTCACTTTGAGTCTGAGTTACAGGTTTGAGAGTGGGTAACTAATGAAAGTGATTGAAACACCCCTACCTCAGTCCCAATTAACATGGCCCTCAAAAAAAACCGCCGCTTCGACAAAACGTTTGTTTTTGGATGAAAGGGTTCGGTTCGTTCCTTTACCCACCCACCGCTCGCTTTTTCAATCAAAGGCCATCATTTAAATCAATTTCACAACATGGCCCTCAAACGCCGCTTCGACAAAACTTTTGTTTTTGGATGAAAGCCGGTCGGTTTAACTAAAAAACCTTATAAAAGCACACAGAAGGTCGTTCCTCTACCCACCCAACGCTCGCTTTTTCAATCAAAAGCCATCATTAAAATCAATTTCACAACATGGCCCTCAAACGCCGCTTCGACAAAACTTTTGTTTTTGGATAAAAGCCGGTCGGTTTAACTAAAAAACCTTATAAAAGCACACAGAAGGTCGTTCCTCTACCCACCCAACGCTCTTTTTGAGAAATAAACTTGAGAAAGAAATCAGATTTCTTGAAGAAATCTGATTTCTCTTCCTAATATCCCTAGTAATTTAGGCGATGATGCCAAGCATTGAAAAGGCCCCATTAAAGCCGCTATCGAAGATTCAAAAAATAGAATGCGCGTTACGTTAAGTAACTGTTTGTAGTAGTCGCTTTAGCGACTGAGTTTGTAGTAGTCGCTTTAGCGACTCAGTTAGTAGTAATAAGTGTTTGTAGTAGTCGCTTTAGCGACTGAGTTAGTAGTAATAAGTAATAAGTGTTTGTAGTAGTCGCTTTAGCGACTCACTTAGGCGATAAATCGCCTACTACAAACGGGGGGGGGGTTAGGCGATAAATAGCCTACTACAAACGGGAATTCGCTGAACACCGTCATAAACATAGCGCTTTTTGTCATTTCTGTTTCTTTGATCGGAGAAATCTTGAGAAATCTCCGTAACAGGACGAAAGATTTCTCGCTTTGTGAGACATGACAAAAGCGCAAATGTCAAGTAAACTCACAACGATATCATTTTCACGGATTTGAAGTACATTCCGTATAAGCCATTAACAAAAGCTATTAACCTATAAAGAAAACCGTTAGATAAAAGAAACCTTACCAAAAGCGGCAAGACAACTCAAAGTTGAAAGCAGAAGTAGGACACACCCTTTAATTCTTATGGTAAGGATAGTTATTTGCAGAAAATCGGTTTGAAAAACTTCTCATAAATAGGGCATGAAAATTGCTAATCAAGTCATTTATTTATCAAGCAGATCTAATTTTAAAATAGACGGAACGTACTTCAAATCTGTGAAAATGACAAAATGATCCTTTCATAAAATTCATATAAAAATTATAGGCTTATCATTATTTAATCCTTTTTAAATTTTCATTTTTAAATTTTCATTAGTATAATGAAAAATACTATCCCTCCAAGGGATAGTAGAAATTTAAATGATATATCTTAAGGAGGGCAAATAATGGAACTTAAGCAAAAAGGCACTGAAGCCAATGTTGGCAGTTTCAAACAGTTGATGGTCACCATGAAGTGGACGACGGCGGCCGATTTTGACTTGGCGGCGGCCTACGAAACCAAGGCGGGCAAGCAGGGACTTGTTTACTTCGGTGAACTGGGCAATTTAAACGCCTTTCCCTTCATGCAGTTGAGCGGAGACGAGGGCATCGGCGACAAAGACGGTGATAATGAAGAAGTCATGCGTATCACCAAACTGGATGAGATGAAATATGTCTGGATTATGTGCTGGGATTACGGAAAAATTCAGAATGGTGCCCCGGCCCGGTTCAAGGAAAGTGATGTTTCTCTTTCCGTCATGGATGACAGGGGTACCACCCATAACGTGACACTGGACACCGGTTCTCTAGGCAATGTCGCCTTGATTGCGACGATTGATAACACGAACGCTATTGGTGCCAAGCTCATCAACGACAGCAAGGCCGGCACCTTGAAAGGTATAAAAACCCTTCAACAACTGTTGGATATTATTCAATCTGAAGATGAAGATATGATTGAATCTGAATCGGCGCCGACGATACCCGAGTTTAAGTTATAAGCGACAGGAATCCAAACAACGCAAAAGTTTTTTAAGCGAAAAACTAGTTTGGGCCGCCACACACCCCTCAATACCTAAGGAAAATGCCCGTTTGTTTGTAGTAGGCGATTTATCGCCTCACGCAATCAACAAAAATAGGTGATAAATCACCTACTACGAACAGACATTTATCAAACATTGAATCGATACAGTGACACACCCCTCTCGGAAGGCGTTTTTCTAGCGCGGAAAAACTGACTCACTTGGAAATTAAGTGATTGAATTAATGATTAATGATTAATGATTAATGATTAATGATTAATGATTAATGATTAATGATTAATGATTAATTTTTTCTGTGGGTAAAGGTAAGAGCCTTGAGGCGGTAAGGAGGTGTTTAGAGAAGGGATGCAAGGGCTGTGTTACGGCACTCAAAAACTCACCCGTTTTGAACACTTATCTTCAGGAGGGCAAACAATGGAACTTAAGCAAAAAGGCACCGAAGCCAATGTTGGCAGTTTCAAACAGTTGATGGTCACCATGAAGTGGACTACGGCGGCCGATTTTGACTTGGCAGCGGCTTACGAAACCAAGGCGGGCAAGCAGGGACTTGTTTACTTCGGTGAACAGGGCAATTTAAACGCTTTTCCCTTCATGCAGTTGAGCGGAGACGAAGGCGTCGGCGACAAAGACGGCAATAATGAAGAAGTCATGCGTATCACCAAACTGGACGAGATGAAATCTGTCTGGATTATGTGCTGGGACTACGGAAAAGTTCAGAATGGTGCCCCGGCCCGGTTCAAGGAAAGTGATGTTTCTCTTTCCGTCATGGATGACAGGGGTACCACCCATAACGTGACACTCGACACCGGTTCTCTAGGCAATGTCGCCTTGATTGCGACGATTGATAACACCAGCGCTATTGGTGCCAAGCTCATCAACGACAGCAAGGCCGGCACCTTGAAAGGTCTAAAAAACCTTCAACAACTGTTGGAGATTATTGAAAGTTAACGGTTAAAGAGCAATAAGGGGAGAAACAATGGAACTGAAACAAAAAGGAGAACAAGCGAACCTCGGCGCGTTTAAACAGCTCAAAGTGTCGCTCATTTGGACCTCGGCCGTCGATCTGGATTTGATGGCTTTTTACAAAACCAAGGACGGTCAAGTCGGCGGTGTCTATTCGGACAACTACGCCGGCGGAACACTCGGCGATATGAACCAGTTTCCGTTCATTGAGCTTTCGGGCGATGAAGGGATTGGTGCTGTCGGCGGAGACAATCGGGAAGAAATGCGTATCGTTAAATTAGACGATTTCGATGAACTGTATATCTGTGCGCTGAATTTCACCGACGCCTCGTCGGGCGCGAAAGTCTTTGCCGATTACGATGCCCGAGTTGAAGTTATAACCGATCGGGGCGAAAGCTACAAGGTTTCTCTGGATTCTCGGCAATCCGGGCCGGTTGCCGTCATATGCAAATTTACCGGCGGGTTCATCTCCAATTCGATCGTCAATGACAGCGAAGTGATGCCCTTGGAACAATTCAAATCCAAGATTCCGGGGGCTTCCCAACTCAAACTGGCATCAAAAATTACGCTCCAAAAGAAAGGCGACACATTCGAGATCAAACAAAAAATCTCAAGCGGCGAGATTCTCATCAACCTGAACTGGAATCAGCACCCCCAAGAAGCTCAACAATCGGGGTTCTTTGCCAAACTCCTCGGTGGAGGCAATAAGGGGATTGATCTCGATCTGGGATGTCTGTTTGAAATGCGGAATGGCGAAAAAGGCGCGATTCAACCGTTGGGCGATGTTTTCGGCGCTTTTGCTCGTCCGCCATACGTGTTTCATTTAGGTGATGATCGGACGGGTGCTTGGGGTGAAGGCGAGAATATGAAGATCAATCTGGCCCACATTAACAAGTTAAAACGGCTGCTGATCTTTACTTATATTTATGAAGGGGTTCCGAAATGGGCCAGCACCGATGCTGTGGTAACGATCAAAGTGCCGAGCCAGCCGGTTGTTGAAGTGCTCATGGGATCAGAAAATGACTCGCGGGGCTTTTGTGCAATTGCCTTGCTGGAGTTTGAGGGAACCGATATAAAAGTCACCCGACTCGTCACATTCCACAACGGTCATCCCGAATGCGATCAGACATACCGGTGGGGACTCAAATGGGTTGCCGGCAGTAAGGATTAACAGAAACAGGTTCAGGAGTTTGGTATACACACAGAAGACACAGAGTTACACAGAGGAACACAGCGTTTTTAAATTAAAATAGTTATTTGTATGACGACTGAGAAAGCTCAAACTGCGTTTCCGAGCGAAGCGAGATCATTTGAAACATCGTGATCTCGCAGCGCTCGTTACTGCGTTTCAAATTATTCCCGTGCTAAGTATAATGGCATTGCAACAAATCCTGCCAAGATAAATATGGCCGACTCCAATTGCCAAGATAAATGTAATGAACGCGAGCGATCTTGCAATAGTGCAGAAAAGCGGAAATCTTCAGACCATCCGCCAGTAGCTTGAGCTACTGGCTAAAAGCTTAAGTTTCGTTGTACTAAATTCGTTTATCCACGTAATTGGCGTTTCTTAACGAAGTTTCGTTGTACTCTGTAAAGTATTCCCTCTCATATGATAAGCGCTTTGTGGTTAAATGGGCGTTTAGATTGTGCTATATTCAATTTTTAATTGATTGTGCAAATTTCTTTGATGGTTGAATACTCAGCTTAACCAGCCATTTTAAAACGGATTCATCACCTTGGGTGGCTCTCTTTAGAATTTGTGCTAATTCAGTACATTTATTGAGTGGTACCACATAATCAAAAACTTTAGCCATCGTTTGAAGTGTGGCTTGAGTCCAATCGCCTTCAACAATCATAACACCTATCAATCTTTTATGTTTGCCTTTCCAATTCAGAGCAGAAAACATTTTATCTTTAGCATACAATGAAGCATGTCTGCTGGACGATTTTCGGACTTCTATGAAGGCGACTGGATTATCTGGTTCTGGTATCACAAAATCAGCTCGAAAGTCATAAATCACACCCGTTAAAGAAGAATACTCACTTTCTCGCATATACTGAACTTCTTGGCTAGAAAGTGCATGAGCAACTATCTCTTCAAACAAAATTCGGCCAACTAAATCACGCACAATGCCTTCCATCGTCATTTCTAATCTTTGAAGTATTTTTGTTTTAGAAATTTGATGAGGTTTTACCGTGTTTTTAAGCAATTCTGCTAATCGTGCCGCACTTGGTTTTGAAAAGCCAGTATCAGACACAGCACCTACTTTCTTTTTTAGTTGGGCTTTACTTAACGCCAATATATTCTGAAAGATAGGCAATAGTACCGAATTTTGGTGTAGCGTGTCAGTATCAAAAGTTGTGAAGCCATTTGTTAGCTGTTCAGCAACCTCAAAGAGCGTTATAACATGAAGACGTACTTTGTTATAAACCCCCATCGTCACTGCTTGCTCAACATCAAAAGGCACAGCACTTTTCCGTCTTCTTTCTTCAATTAATTTCTTTGCCAAATCAGAATCATTCTCTAAAAATTCAACGCCTATACCAGCAGCAAATAATTTTGCGGTGTCAAGTTCTAATAAATGTGCTTCTTGAACGTTCTCTAATCCATTTGATAGGTTAAGCAAATTGAGATAACGTTCAATTTCAACAGTCATTGCTTCTTTAGCCAATTGATAAATCGTTTTCATCCAGTTTCCTTAATTTTTGTGGGCAATAATATGATATTCACCAAGTCCTTCTTTGGCACCTTCTCGTTTCGATAGCACCCACCTGTGTCCACGTTTTCTGATGAAGTTAATGGTGATTTCTGAGAATCCAATCATTTCCATGATGGTTTTGCTATGCTCATGCGTTTTGATATGAACACCATACAAGGCGGCATCGGCAACTACCCAATGAATTTGTCCTCCCGGTTTCAATACTCTAAACACTTCTGTTAAAACAGATTGAATCTGGGAGTAATATGGATAAACCAGAAAATCATAATCTTTTTTGCCAGCATGACTATTTTTCTGGGTAGATAATTCACCAACAATAGGTGCCAGTTCGTTTTGAAGCTTCAAAGGTAAAGAATTCCTCTTGTCATCTTGGAAGGTTTGACTTTTCTTATGTTTTAAAGCCGTCGTGGTGTTGGTGACTAAATTTTTTCTCACTTTTTCCGTGATATGTTTCCAAGAATCAGCCCAACCCAATAAATATAAATGTAACCGTGTCATTTCCGCAAAGTCGAAATTATTTAAGTAAGGCGGTGAGGTAATACAAATACCTATACTATTATTTTCTAATTCTGACATAGATTCTGAAGATTTTAGGTAACAACGGGG